>Ga0302177_10000403_pt1 | contig 33592 bp, 27 predicted proteins | sample I_Palsa_E1_2_FD_198780 | JGI IMG/M metagenome (GOLD analysis project Ga0302177, IMG submission 198780) | Peat permafrost microbial communities from Stordalen Mire near Abisko, Sweden - I_Palsa_E1_2 | ecosystem: Environmental > Terrestrial > Soil > Palsa > Peat permafrost | place: Sweden... | reverse complement strand
ATCGCGTACTTCACGGCCAGCGGCGCATTCGCAATGATTTTCTGCGCGATTTTCTCGGCCGTCGGCAGTAGTTCGGCCGGCTCGACGACATGATTCACAAGGCCGATTCGAAACGCGTCGTTCGCTGAAATCATTTCACCCGTAAGAATCAATTCATGCGCGATGCCTTTGCCGCAAAGCCGCGAGAGACGCTGCGAGCCGCCGTAACCCGGAATGATTCCGAGCTTCACTTCCGGCTGCCCGAGGCGAGCGGTCCGGCTGGCGATGCGCATGGTGCACGATAGCGCCAGCTCGCACCCGCCGCCGAGCGCGAATCCATTGATTGCGGCAATCGAAGGTTTCCCGAGCGTCTCGAGCCGATGAAACACTTCCTGCCCGGCGAGCGCATATTCCTTGCCGTCCACCGGCGTGCGCTTGGCCAGTTCGTTGATGTCCGCTCCGGCGACGAATGCCTTCTCGCCCGCGCCGGTCAAAATGACGACGCGAACTCCGGAGTCGCCGCGCGCGTGGTTCAGCGCATCGCCCAAATTCGACACAGTCGCCGTGTTCAGCGAGTTCAGCACCGCGGGGCGGTTGAACGTGATCCACGCAATGTGATCTTTCACTTCGTACAGAATATTTTCGTAAGCCATTTTCGGTGGTTTCCCTTTTGTTGCGCGATCACGTCAGCGACATCGCTTTTGGTTTTGCCGGATCCGAATAATCGTAAAAGCCGCGCCCAGCCTTTCGGCCGTTCCAGCCAGCCATCACCATGCGCTTCAGTAATGGCGGCGAGGCGAAGCGCTTCTCCCGAAATTCGTCGAACATGATGTTCGCAATGTAGTAGGTGGTGTCGAGCCCGACGAAATCGAGCAGTGTAAGCGGCCCCATCGGATATCCGCAGCCGAGCTTCATCGAATTGTCTATATCCTCGACTGACGCCACACCCTCTTCGAGCGCCCGTACAGCGTCGAGCAAATACGGAACGAGCAATCGGTTAACGATAAATCCGGTGCGATCGCTCGTGCGGACCGGCGTCTTACCGAGCCGCACTCCAAACGCAACAGCTTCGTCAAATACTTGCGGCTCCGTCGCGATGGTGCGGATCACTTCCACCAGCTTCATCAACGGAACCGGATTGAAAAAGTGCATACCCACGAACCGGCCGGGCCGCGCCGTAAACGCCGCCATCTCGGTGATCGAAAGAGACGACGTATTGCTCGCGAAAATCGTGTGCTTCGGACAAATCTTATCGAGCGCCCCGTAAAGTTCTTTCTTCGCCGGAAGCTGCTCGATGATGGCTTCCATAACGATGTCGCGGTCCTTGAAATCATCAAGGCTCGTCGTGCCGCGTAGCCGCCCCCGCGTCTCATCGCGAACAGCGGCGGTGATCGTTCCCTTATCGGCCTGCCGCTGCAAATTTTTTTCGATGGATTGCAGCCCCTTGGCGACAAACTCGGGCGAAACTTCGCGCACCACAGTATCGAAGCCCGCCAGCGCCGCGACGTGCGCAATCCCCGAACCCATCAGGCCGCAGCCCACCACTCCCACCTTCTCAATCGCCATTCCATTCCTCCCGGGATGAACCGCGCCTGCGCGGAGTGAAGCTTAGCTCATCAATTTGTCGCCGAGCGCGATGAACCGGCGGCCACCAAAGCTCGCCGTAACGATGCCGAGGCGCGCGTCCCGCGGGCGCAATTCTAGCAAAACCGCGGGAATCTAGCGCATCCCGCTTCGCGCAAAGGAATCTGAACGAATCCCAGGAAATGGCCCTACCCTACGGAGTGGCGAGCACCAGAAGCTTGCCGCCGCCTTGCTGCCGGACATCTTCGAGGCCCACTTCCGCGCGATTGATCCATTCGGTCACACGGTCTTCATTGTCATCGCTCTGCCGCACCGTCGCCTCGGCGACGATGGCGCTCACGTTCAGGTCGTGGGCCTCCCATGGCGCCTCGACTGTCGCAGCCACCTGGCAAAGTTTCTCGGCAAGAATTTTCGCGCTGGCGAGACCTGTGTCGGGAAGAATGAACGCGAGCGACCACGCCGTGTATTTCACAGCGAGATCCGTTTGGCGCACCGCCCCGCGCAGCGAGCGCGCCAGCTGCTCGATATATTTCTCGAGCGCGGCGTCGCCGTGCTGATTGAGCAGATCCTTGCCTCGATCGATCTGAAGGATCACGAGCGAGAGCGGGCAGCCTTGTGCGCGGGCGCGCGAAGATTCGGCAAGCAAGCAATCGAGGTATGCGCCGCGGCTAACGAGGCCCGTCTTTTCGTCGGCGAATGCAAGACTTCGCACCACAGCCTGCGTCCGGGTGTGGTTCACGGAAATCAGCAACTGGTCGCCGACCGCCTGAAGGAAAAAACTTTCGTTCGGCCTCCATGCGCGCTGCCGCTCGCTTCCGATCAGCAACGAGCCCGCAGGAGTTTGTGTTTCCTTGTCCACCAGCCGGACGCCGAGCGCGACTTCGAGCTTCAGATCGCGCACCGCGGCCATGCCGGGTCCGGCCAACTCAATGCCCCCGAGCGCATCCGGAGAAGCGGCCGAAAGCAATGCGAGCACCGCGGAAATCTGCGCGCCTCCCGCCGGAAAAACGCCCGGCCCAGTAAATTCCGCCATCAGCGGCGCATTTTGCTTCCCCATCGAGACCGAGACGATGCATCGCGAAGCGTTCAAAAACTTGCCGATTTCCTTCACGGCGGCGGACACAACATCGCGCGGCGTCGCCTGGCGGTACATTATCCGCGTGAATTCCGCAATTTCGGCCAGGTCGCGCTGAGTCTCGGCATTGAATCCCAGATTCAGCGCCGCAGGAGCAAACAATGACGGCGCGGTGGTTCCGGCGTCAGGAGTGACGGAGGGCGCCGATTCGGATTTCGGCGCCGCTTTGACGGGCTTTCCCTTCGGCCACCAGTTCGCGCGTTCGTAGACGGAACGCAGCCGCTCGTTTTTCTCTTCTTCGTTCGGGAACATGTCCGCGATGCGCTCGAGCCGCTCAACAGCCTTCGTGTGCAGGGAGTACTGGAGGAAAATCTCGACTTGCACCAGCAAGTCTTCGAGAGCCTGCTGCTGGCGGACGTCTTCCGTCAGCGGCGCTGCGCGCTCGTTGGAAGCGCCGCCGAAGCCTTCGTGGCGCGTCGGAATCGTCGCCGCTTTGGCCGCACGCGAGAGAATATTTCTAAGAAACGCGGGATCGGCTTTTCCCTCGAGCCTCTTGATGCGTTCCTGATTGCGGTAATCGTAGGGATCGATGTCCACCAGGCGATCGAGAACGTCGCACGCGGGCTTTACTTGTTCGGCTTCGAGATACAGATCGAAGAGCCGCACGAGCGCGTCGAAGTATTTCGCTTCGCGATTGAGTTCCTCGTAAAGAGTGGCCACGAGCTGCGCGAGCGCAATGGAATTCGGAAAGACCGTCGTCATCCGGTCGGATTGTGCCGCAAATTCATTCTCTCGGCCGGCGATCCTCATCCATTCTTTAGCCTGGTTCAACACCTCCACGGCCTTATCGTCCTGATCCGCGCGCAAGTAAGCCCCTGCCAACTCGAAAAGCTTCGCGAAGCTATCCTGCCTCTGACGGTAAAACGCCTCGAACGCTCCGCGCGCGCGATCGAGTTCGCCCACGCGGAGCAGCGCCTCGCCGAACAGCGCGAGGAAGGTCGTGTCGTTATCCGTGGGCGAGTAAGGCTCAAGCAGCTCGACCGCGCCGGCGGCATCGCCTTTGCGCAGCCGCGCTTCGGCAAAGAAAAGTGCGATGGTCCTATCTTTCGGCAGCAGTGCGTGCGCTCGATTGAAATAATCAAGCGCGACATCAATGGTGGCCATGCCCTGGCTCAACTGGCCCGCGCGCAGAAAGCTTCGCGCGGCAAGGTCCACTTGACCAACTTTCGCCGCCAGCTCGCCGATGTTCAGATGGCGGCTGGGATTTTCCGAGTCGAGTTGCGAAATCCTTTCGTAGCACTCGAGCGCCTCGGAATCACGGTGCATTTCCTGCAGGCGCTCTGCAGTAACGTCGAATTGCTCCACTGCCTCCGCGATCCGATTCTGTTTCTGTAGCGCGGTGGCGTAACGCAGCAGCCGTTCGGGCGGCTGCTCCACTCCGCGCAAAAAGCGCGCATAGATGGCGGAGGCTTTCGCCGCGTCGCCCGTTTCCAGCAGCCGGTCAAATTGCAGCCCGTAAAAATACGCGGCGCTCACCGGATCGCTCAACCGCAAATAGAGATCGGCAAGAGCTTGGATTGCTTCCTGATTGGAGGGAGATTCGTCGAAAATAGCCTGATATTCGGCGACGGCTTCCCGGAGTTTGTTTTTCTCCAGGTTGCGGCGCGCACGCTCGAGATGCTTGGCGATGTCTTGGGCCATCGGAATTCGCAGGTTCTACAGGAGTCTTCCGGAGCGCCATCTGGTTGCCCGGCCATTCGCGCCGTCGCAAACAGGAAAAAAATGTCGCGCGCCCCCAGAAAGTGACTATACAACGCCCCAAGCGGCGTCCTCAAAACGAAATTCTGCTAAGTTGCGAAGGAATTCAACGCGGAGAGACAGGTAAGTCTACAGGGCAGGCGGCGGGCGTCGCCCGCTTCTGCGCTAATTGCATGATTTGTTCGCGCAGAGTACGAATCGAGAGGCCGCTTCGCAAGAGCGCCCCGAAGCCCATAACCGCGATTGGTAATGTCAGCGCGAGAAACGCAAAGATCGAAAAACCTGTCGCCGTGGACCGCTCGACCGGAAAAATGCTCAACCCCAGCACGCAGAAGAACTGATACGCGCCAACGTTTGCCGGCGCATTCGGCAGTGAGATGCCGATATTGATCACCAACAAGACGACCACCGCAGCCAGAAACGGCAACTTTATCCCGTACGCCTTCATCATGCACCACAGCGCGAACATCTGGCAGCCAGGCAACATCAGCGAGGCAAGCACCGCCGGATAAAAACTGGGCGCCGTGCCCATCGTGTGCAATCCGATCAGTGCCCGCATCCAGCGGTTGGGCAGATGAGGATGATGTTTGCCGGCGGGTTTGCTGCCAAAGTAGTTGGGATTGCCCGCAAGTTTGAATTCGAGATACAGAATGATGCCCACGACAATGGAGAGCAGGATGAGTGCCACAATCCCCAGTGTGTCAGCGGCTGTTCTGAACCGCGGAGGCAATTCAACAAAGAGCGAAGCGACCGCGAGGCTCGCGGTGGCAACAACGAGATCAATGAGCCGCTCGACTCCCACCGACCCGAGCACGCGGCCCCAACTGATTTCCTCCCAGCTCGAAAGCAAAAAGCTGCGCAGCACTTCGCCGGGACGCAGCGGAAATACGAGATTGGCGAATAGCCCGGCAAAAATTGCTCGCGTCGAGCGGATCAGCCGGACGCGTCCGAATGGCGTAAGAAGAAGCTTCCACCGCACGCCCTGGAAGAAATAGCTCAGTACATCGAAAAACATTCCGAGGAATACCCACTTCCAACTTACATTTGAGAATTCCCGGATCGTGCGGCGGAGGTGGAAATCACGGAACACTAAAACGAGCGAAATCAGAGCCAGTCCATAGCCAATGAACGGCAACACATTGGACTTGCGCGCAGGTGCAACGGGTGCGAATTGTGTCGCGCCGCTCAGAGTAGGGATATCCTGAATGTCTTCCGCCGCAGGGCTGAACCGGGCGGTCAAAACCCGCCTTAGCCTACGATAACCGGCCAATCCAGGCAATCCCGGCGACGCGTAGCCAAACGTTTTCCGCAATGCCAGCGAGTGTTGTGGGAATTAGCGGAATATCGCGGTAACCCAAGAGCTGCTCAACCGAAATCGGAAGCTTGCCGCCGGCCAGCAGCCCGCGCGTGGTTGCCGAGCTCTCTAGCGCGGCTGCCCTGTCGGAGGTGTAACAACGCCCGGATCAGGCTGCGGCGCAGACGATACGCTCGATAGTCGCAATTGCCTGAAAATTGTCGGCCAGTATTCCTTGACCACATTGATCGCGCCGTCAAATCCGACTCGGATGCCATAACGCCTGAATGTCTTGCCCACGGTGCGCTCTTCCGATGGCAGGTAAACGTTCGCAAATGACTCGGCCATCAGCGCGCCCCCAATTTCCGACCAATTTATCTGTTCTGTTCTGGCGTCCGTCTCCGTCACGAGAACTCGACTGATGGCGTACAAGATTCTCTTCGTCGGGGTGCCGCGCAGGAGCACGAAATACCTCGGATCCTGATGCAGCGCAGTTGGCAGGAGAAATGTCCTGAAATATTGATCCGTGGTGCCCGTCGCAATCGAGGAACCAAATCTTTTTCCATAGCCTCCCCAGCCACCGCCATATCCCGAAAGCGAATTTGTCGCCTGGTCGATTCCAGCACCGATCAAATCGCCGGCGATGGTTGACGGCGCAATACTGTTATCGGTGGCAAGTTGGAGCTTTTGGAGAGGGCTGAGAGCGCGCTTGTCCGCGGCGAGATCGGGAAAGAAGATCGATTTTTTTGCAAGGATCTTCATCGTGTCTTCGATTGCCGCCGGCATGTTTTGCGGCTTCGGAGCGGTCTGTTCCGGAGGAATTTGATCTGGCGTGGTCTGATCAGGTGCCGGCGCGGTCGGCGGCGAAGGCTTAGGCTCCTGCTGCGCCAACGCGGGCACACTAATCAGCGCAAAGAACATGCCTGACGACACGATCCGAAGGGCGAGCGGCGCCCATGCTCTCAAGTTTTTGGTCACCTAGTTTCCCGTCCTACAGATGGGATGAATGACAGCGACGGAGGGTTTCTTTTCAGGGAATTTCTTCGCGGCGGTTTTAACCGGCCGAAAGCGCCATGGCGCTATTTTTCGCCCGGTATGGGCGTCGTAGGAATATGCAACGAGCTAACGAACCGCGGGAAAAATTCGAACGCCGCAGCCGTAGCGAGCAACTCGATAATTTGTGAAAGCGTGAACTCCTGCTGCAGCCATTTGTAAAAGGCGTCGTCAATTTCGTCGGCCGAGCGATGCAAGCGATCGGCGGCGCGGAATCCGAGCTTTTCCCGCTCAGTGTATGGCCCGGTCTCAAAATTCGTCACCGCCGCGACCTGCTCGGCTGACGCGCCTCGCAATTTCGCAAGATACGAGTGCGACGAAACGCAATATTCGCAATTGTTGAGAAACGCCACTCGTGCGGCGACCAATTCCTTGTACCACGCGGGCAGCGCTCCTTCTCCCAGCAGCGGTTTCAAGAAACCGGCAATCCCGAGAGCAAGCGCCGGAACGTGCCCCAGCATCTTGAACATATTCGGGACCACGCCCCGCTCTTCGAGCAGCTTGTCGTAGATCGCGGCAATTTCCGCGGGAACTTCGTTGCGTTCGAGGAGCGGGACTCTGTCGCCCTTGTAGCCCTTCAAAATGCGTACCTCAGGGAAAATTGAATTACCCGCGGGTTATTCGCCTGCGTCTGTATTTCGCCGAAGGTCGCAGGGTTCTCGACGTCCGTGAACGAAGGATTGCCGAACACCGGGTGATTCCAAATGTTGAAGAAATCCGTAGTGAATCGCAATTCCTGAGTCTCCGTGATATGGAAATATTTGATGAGCGAGAAATCCCAGTTTTGCTGGAAGGGCCCGCGCAAAATGTTCCGGCCCAGATTTCCGAAGCCGGTAGCGACTCCGTCGTCTCCGATAATGGCAGCGGGGACGAAAATGGCGGAGTTCACATAATGAGTGAGTTTCGTCGCGAGGTTGCCGCTTGTATAGGCCTGCGACAGCGAACTACCCTGCGCCAGGCTCGCGCCCGCCGTGATGGTTGTCTCGCCGTCATATGCGGTTCCGGCAGCGGAATCAATAATCGAGAACGGCAAACCTGACTGGAAGATCGTCACGCCGCTCACTCCCCAATCGCGAAGCGCGAGTCCCTTCAATCCTCGGGCTCCCTTGGCGAAGGGGAAAGTATACACGTAGCTCGCGACGAGTCGATGTGTTCGGTCGAAATCGGAAAGCCCCCGTGAATCGCTAATATCGGCTTGATTGTCCCAAGCAGTGTTGAAAGCCGTGTTGCCGGTCGACGTCGCGTCGGTTGATCGCGCGAACGTATACGCCGCCTGAAAGTAGCTCCCGCCCCAGCGCCGCGAAAGCGTTGTTTGCAGCGAGTGGTAGTGGGAGTAGGCGTCGTTGGCAAACAATTCAAAGCCCGAATAGCCGTTCAGTCCCTGGTAGATGGAGCGCGCTGGCCCGTTTGCAACCGTGGTGGTCGTGATCGTGAATTGCTGTCCGCCCGCGCCCGTGACGGTAATCGGGTCCGCCGGAGTCGCCAGAACGGACTGAATGGCGTCGCGCGTCTCACGCAGATGAATGGAATGGCTGCCGACGTAACCAACTTCAAGTATCCATTGGCCAGGCAGACTGCGCTGTACCGTCAGGTTCCACTGTTGCGTGTTCGGCACGATGAAATGCTGCGGCACCTGCAATCCAAAAAGATCGATTGAATTGTTGTTGTAGATCGGAGCCTGCGACGTGTCACCGTTCGTGAATCCGGTCAATTGTGAAATCACCGGGACGAAAGCAGGATCAATGACTCCCGCCGGAGGCAATCCGTTCGGGTTCCCATTTCCAATCACAAAAAAGTTTGCAAGGCTCCCCGGCGCGCCTCCGCCGAACGCGATGGGAAGCAACGGCGACTGGAACGAAAGCTGGTCCACCGCGCCCACATCTTCGCGGACGTAGTAAATGCCGTAGCCTGCGCGGATCGTAGTCGTGTGATGGCCGAAGAGATCGTACGCCATTCCGATACGCGGGCCGAGTCCGGTCGAGTAGTCGTTGCTCAGTGTCGTCTCGCTTGCCGAGCCGCTAAATCCCGGAATGCCAAAGTTGTTCACACTGCTCGGATAAATGAACGGATATTCTCCCTGAAGCAAGAGATTGGGATCCACATTGCCGATATGTTCGAGCAAGTCGTGAAATGCTCCGTTCACTTCCACGCGCAAGCCGATGTTCAGCGTGAGATCGTTCCGCATTTTGTAATCGTCCTGTAGGAACAGCCCGTAATTGTTGATTCGATATTCATGGTTGTACACGCCGCCGCCGCCGAAACTGAACGCAGGCGCGCCCAGCAGGAAACTCTGGAAATCGGTGATGCCGTTCGCAAATGTTGGCGCCAGCGACGCAAGCGGCGCGGGACCGTCTGCAAAATATAACTGGCCATTAAATACCTGCGGAAAAAGCTTGTTTAAATTGACGCGGTTGACTTCGCCGCCGAAGCGGATCTGGTGTTTGCCCGTAACGGTGCTGACCGTGTCCACAAAATCGTAGTTGTCCTGCGTCTGGTATTGATTGGCCTGCGGCGTCGGTCCGATCTGGTAACCCGAGGAAAAAAACGTGAACTTGTAAATCGCGTCGGTCAGATTGCTCGTCGGCCGGTTGATGCCGAGGTCGTTCGCGGTCACGATCGGAGTATTGATATCGCTATTGTTAATGCGCACGAATCCGAAGCGGAACTCATTGATGAAGCCCGGAGAGACGACGTGCGTCTCGGTGGCGCTCAGGAAGCGCGACGCCACGGGCGTGTCGTACGGAAAGTTCAAGTCCGTCGCATTCACGCTTCCGCCAAGCGAAGCTGTCAATCCCCCGGCGCCGAACGGCTTCAGCGAATCCGCATTGCTGAAAAAGAACCGGACGGCGACTTTGTCTTTCTGGGTGTTGAAATCGCGATCCCAGTTGGTCGTGAATTGGTTGTCGGTAAATCTTCCGGGGCTGCTGTACACGAATGGCGCCGTGTTGATGATGGGCGGCCCGCTAGCCTGCAGCGCGTAACCGGGCGTGCCGGGCAGCGTTGGAATCAGATATCCGCCGCCCGCGCCGCCGAATTGATTGCTCTTAAAGTTCAAAAGAGCGAGGACCACCGGATCGATCGGCGTCGTCGAGTTGCCAAAGAACGCCTGCGAAAGCGAGGCTTGATCGCGAACGGCTGGCAGTATCGGAAACGTCGTGCTGATGATTGTGCCGTTGTCAATCCCGCTGCGCTGGCGCGAGCCCTGATAATTTCCAAAGAAGTAGCCGAATTTGCCTTCAGATCCCAGCGGGCCGCCTCCGCTGCCGCCGAAGATGTTCTGCTTCAAATCGCCCCTCGCGACCCCCGCGGCATTTTGGAAGAACGTATTCGAATCGAGAGCGTCATTGCGGAAAAACTCGTACACGTCCATATGAATCTTGTTCGTGCCGGACTTCAGAATCGCGTTGATGTTCCCGCCGCCGTTCCGGCCTTGCGTGGCGTCGTAGAGGCTCGTCTGTACCTTAAATTCCTGAATCACGTCCGGGCTAGGCAGCGGCGTCGTGGTCAATTCGGCCACGTTGTAGTCCGTCGCGGTGATTCCCTCGATTAGGTAATTGTTGTTGTCTTCGCGCTGGCCGTTCACTTGTATGCGGACATCTCCGCGGCCGAGCTGACCCGCGTTATTCAGCGCGCTCTCCGCACCGGTTGAGAGCGTCAGCAGTTGCTGAAAATTCTGCGTCGCGAGAGGAAGATTTCGGACCGTGCTCGTCGTAATGTCCTGGCCGGTCGTGGCATTCTCGGTATCCACGTTCACCACCTGCGCGGAGACAGTAACCTGCTGGGAGAGTTGGCTCGGTCGCATCGTGATGTACACGGCGGTCGTCTCCGTAACGCGGACTCCGATACCTTTCGTTGTGTTCTCGCCGAAGCCCTTCGCGTTCACCGTCACCGCGTAGGTTGACGGAGGCAGCAGTGTTCCAACAAACGTACCGGAGGCGCTCGTTCGCAAAGTACGTACCACATTTCCGGTGCGTTCGTCCGTGATGGTGACGCCCGCGTCGCCCACGGCGCCGCCGCTCGAATCAAGCACCGTGCCATCAAGCGCTCCCGTCGCGCCGCCTTGCGCGAAAACGCTTCGCCCGCCCGTCAGCAGCATCGCGAAAATCAACAACGCCAGCACACCCCTCGTCGTCTTCATGGATTCCCCCCGTGTGGACCGTGCACAAATACTACAGATGTGTAGTGGATTTAAAGCGGATTAGGACAGAATTTCAATGGATTACACACCCGACACCACCCCGCCAGGCTCATTTTTGAATGACTCCCAGTCAGAGCCGGTGCCAACCCCATGGACCCGGATCCCGTGTCTGAGAGACGCCCGGAACAATGAACTTAAAAAAACGCTGGCTCTTGAGATGCGCGCTACGGACTGAGGACTCACAAAAAATTGGCAGTCAGACGATTTCTCTGACTACCGGAATCCGAGGGCTGGCGGGAGCGATCTCCGCCCGTAGCCCTCGGAGCACCAAAAAACGGAAGCGCCGCCGGGCATCTATGCCGGCGACGCTTCCGTTTCTACTGACGAGTTCGTGCTTCGGCTTGGTTACGCGACTCTCTTTACCAATGCAGGATCACATTGAACGTCGCGGTATGAGTCAGACTTCCTGACGTTCCCGTCACGGTGACTGGATACGTGCCCGGCACAGGGAAGCCCGTCTGAGTGACCGTCATCGTGCTAGTTGTAGTGGCCGGATTCGTTCCAAACGCTGCCACCACTCCAGCCGGCAAGCCGGTCGCTACGAGCGTTACGCTGCCGGTGAAGTTGTTCACCGGATTGATCGTGATCGTGACCGTTCCATGGTCAATGCGAAATACCTCGAGATTGCTGACCGACGCCGATAGCGAGAAGTTTGGCGGCGGGGTTACAGTCAAACTAATCGTGGTCGTATGGGTCAAGCTACCCGAGACTCCCGTGATGGTTACGGTGACCGTCCCCGTTGTAGCCGTGCCGCTCGCCGTTAGCGTGAGAACGCTAGTTGCAGTCGCTGGATTCGTTCCGAACGCTGCGGTCACGCCGGTTGGCAGACCCGTCGCCGAAAGCGTCACACTGCCCGTAAAGCCTCCCGTATCCGCGATCGTGATCAAGCTCGCTCCAGCCGCCCCGCCCTGCGCGATCGTCACGCTCGACGGAGAGGCAGACAAGCTAAAGTTCGGGGGGCCAGTGACCGTCAACGAGACCGTAGTCGTGTGCGTCAAGCTTCCTGAAACACCGGTGATCGTTACAGTGGCCGTGCCTATCGTGGCCGTGCCGCTGGCCGTCAACGTCAGAACGCTGGTGGCCGTCGCCGGATTTGTTCCGAACGCTGCCGTCACGCCAGTCGGCAATCCGGATGCCGTGAGCGTCACGCTTCCGGTAAAGCTGTCGGTCGGAGTGATCGAAATCGTGCTTGTGCCGCCAGCTCCGCCCTGCGCGATAGTCACGCTGCTGGGAGCTGCGGACAAGCTAAAGTTCGGCGTGGTTGATGCCGGCCACGCATTCGCAAGGTTCGTGACGTTCACCGTGCCGATGCCCGTCGCAAAATCCCACCCCGTGGTCGTGCCGTACGCCTTGTCATAGGCACTATCTGACGTGGAAAGCACCCCGTACGTGCCCGACGGCCGATAGCAATTGTTAGTTCCGGTACAGTCCACATCCATGTCGCCCTGAGTAACATCGTAGAAGACGCACGATGTGCCGACGCCGTTTCCGAGCGTCGAATTGCACGTTGTGCTCCCCGTGGTTCCGTACTCTGTTTTGGCGAGGCTGTAGTATGTCGGATTCGGATTGCCCTGGCGGTCGCCAGCTTTTTGATTAATTAAGGCTTGAAATCCGGCCCAAATCGGCGACGCAAATGATGTGCCACCCGCCAAGGACCATCCACTCGGGGCTCCTGTGCAGGGTTCTCCGCCAAGGCCCGTACCTGGATTCGAGTAGCAGAACACATAGGCATGGCCCCAGACGCCGTTGGCTGCGAACAGCGAGACATCCGGAATGTCGCGCACGCTATCCGCCGGAACTCCGACGAGCGACTGCCATGACGGTTTGGCATAGCCAGCGCAGGTACCACTCACTACACCGGTGGTAGTGGCGCTTCCAGTGGCACAGCCGCTAGGCCCTCCACTGCCACCGCCAAACCCAAGGAAGTCAGTCTCTCCGAGGGAGCTGTTGCAGAAGCCGCTCGTCCCGTACGTTGTTCCGGAACCAGAATAATAAGTCGAAATTAGAACGCTGGCGCACGAGTCCTCCCACGGAATCTCCGGAATATACGACAACGCCGAGCCGTACGTTGCCGAGTTAGAGCCAGAGCTGCCCCAATAGGTGGTATTCGTCCCAGCGTAGGTGTCCCCAAAGTCCGTCCCTCCCACAGACACGTTGTAGATCGTAGACGTGAAGGCGCTGACGCCGATGCCATGAGTCGCGGAGGTGCCAACATTGTCATTCGCGTCGCAGCTCGCCGCTGATTGATCGCCTGACGACACGAAAATCGATACACCTTCGGTAACACCCTGCTGGTATGCGCTGCTGTATGTCGCGTTCGACGCCGCTCCGTTAATGGCCTCGCACTCGCCGTAGCTGATGCTCATGATTGCCGGAGGTGTGGCGCTTTCATTGAGCAGGTTCTGCACCGCGATTAGGCCGCCGAACGAGCTCGCGTCCGCGCAGGATGCCAGCTCGATCGCTGCGTTCGGCGCCGCCGCGCTTGCGTACTCCGCGTCCAGGATGGCTTCCCCGTCGGCGCCGTTGGTTAGGACACCAGGATTCGTGCAATTGTTCGTGCCACTCGGCGGCGCCGGATGAACCTGCGTGAAAGATCCTGATGTATAGGTCGAAAGCCCGAACGTGGAGCGGAATGTCGTCCAATCAGTCGTGGAGTAAACGTTCGTGTCTTCAATCACCACGACCGTCTGCCCTTGCCCCGACGTTCCAGCAGTGAACAGCGGGCTCACATTGTAAATCTTCGCGAGATCGGCCGGCACGACGAACTGTTCGCTAGAGGAGATCGTGTACTGAGAACGTAATTTGTAGTTCGTATGCGGCTTGAAATCATGCAGTGAAACAACGCCGACGACCGCGGGCGCCAGCGCCGCCGGAATCTTCGGATCGCTCATGTTCGCGTAGTGCTTCACGCCATCGACATCGAGCGTGTGAATCTCAGTTTGAAACGCTTCGTGGACCTGGCCCGCCGTTCCTGAGAAATCGATCAGGACGCGATTCGTGTATACAACGTTTACGGTCAAACCGTGCCCGGTGAGCCACCCCGTAATCGTGTCCAAGTCCCGTTGTGCCAAACCATAGCGTTCGCCAAATTCCTGCGCCGTAAGCCATTTGTGATAGTTGGGCGAGCTGGGAGTTTCCAGCTCGTCAATGTATTGCCGGAGCGCTTTTTCCTGTTCCGGCGAGCGCTGCAACTGCAGCATCATGTGTTCCATCCGAGTGTCAAACGGCAGCGCCCCGCGATCGTTGTTCGCTGTCGCTTCGGGCCGCGTGTTTCCGTCCAATGTGACGAGTTTCCCTTCGTCTATTTTTTGCGTGATGATCGAACGTGCGCTGCTCACTTGGGCCTGTGCCGGCACAGCGATAAGCGATCCCAAAACCACAGCGGCCGCAACCAGCGAAACACAAGCTACAACAAACTTTCCTCGCATAGTTTTTCCTCGGTGACACAAAGATTTGGGCCCGTCAGCGTACTTAGACAATCTCAATGATCAGCAATGCATCCGGTTTGGAAAACTAGGTCCGTAGTGAGAGCGATAATAAGTCAGCTACCCAAAACGTCAACTTAAAATAACCTTCTATATGCTATATCTAGTAACTGTACCCGATGGACACACCGCGCGTCCGCCGGTTTAAAATCCCGCTCAGTATCTAATCGGCCGCGGCTCGTTTTCATTAGTACCCCGCCGTTTTTTTTTACGCAATTTCCGCCGGCGCTGGCCGCACGCTGCAATCTATGGCAAACTCAAATAGTTAGAGAGCGCGGCCGGAACGCCGCGGCGGTCGTCGCTTGCGTGTCATGCGGCATTCCCAGGAATCCGCGCAAGTGTTTCCCGCCGCGCGCCGATCGCGGAACAATCACACGGAAACTGGCCGGTCAGGAACTGATGGACCCCCGTTACATCCGAAATTTTTGCATCATCGCGCACATTGACCACGGCAAATCCACGCTTGCCGACCGCCTTCTCGAACTCACCGGCGCGCTCAGCCAGCGGGAGATGCACGAGCAGGTGCTCGATTCGATGGACCTCGAACGCGAGCGCGGCATTACCATCAAAGCCAAAAGCATTCGCCTGCATTACACCGCGAACGACGGCCAGGAATATCGCCTCAACCTGATCGACACTCCCGGCCACGTGGACTTTTCCTACGAAGTCTCGCGCGCACTTTCCGCTTGCGAAGGCGCGCTCCTCGTCGTGGACGCCAGCCAGGGCGTTGAGGCTCAGACGGTTGCCAATGCCTTCCTCGCCTCGCGCCACAATCTCACCGTCATTCCCGTAATCAACAAAATTGATCTGCCGGCCGCCCGCCCCGATCATGTGAAAGAGCAAATCGAAAATGTTCTGGCCATCCCCGCGGACGATGCCCTTCTGATCAGCGCCAAAAGCGGCATCGGTGTTGCCGACGTCCTCGAGGCCGTGGTCGCGCGCGTTCCCGCGCCGACGGGTTCATCCGACGCACCTTTACGCGCTCTTATTTTCGATTCGTGGTTCGACGCCTATCGCGGCGCCGTTGTCCTCGTGCGCGTGATGGAAGGCCGCCTCGCGCCGCAAACGAAAATCCGTCTTTGCGCGAACGATGAAGTATATGAAGTGGAAAATCTCGGTGTCCTGACGCCGAAACCCATCGTGCTTACCGAGCTGTCCGCGGGCGACGTCGGTTTCATCATCGCCAACATCAAGCGCGTGGCCGACGCCCGCGTCGGCGACACCATCGTCGAAGCCGATCGCCCGGCGGCGCCGCTCCCCGGCTTCGAAGAAATCAAGCCGATGGTCTTCGCTGGGCTTTATCCCGTGAACGCCAGCGATTACGAAACTTTGCGCGACGCCCTTTCGAAACTTCAGCTCAACGACGCCGCATTCTTCTACGAGCCTGAGACTTCCCCCGCCCTCGGCTTTGGCTTTCGCTGCGGTTTTCTCGGCCTTCTCCACATGGAAATCGTGCAGGAGCGCCTCGAACGCGAATTCAATATCGATCTGATCACGACCGCGCCGAGCGTTCAGTACCGCATCACGACCACCGCCGGTGAAACTCTGGAAGTGGACAACCCCACGAAGTTTCCTCCGCCTACTTCCATCGCGAAAATCGAAGAGCCGATTCTCACGGCCATGATCATCACAAACGACGAGTCCGTCGGCGGGATTCTGGCGCTCTGCGAGGAAAAGCGCGGCATTCAGAAAAATTTCGAGTACCTCTCGCCCACGCGCGTCATGCTTTCTTACGAAATGCCGCTCAACGAAATCGTCCTCGATTTCTACGACCGCCTGAAGAGCGTTTCGCGCGGCTACGCTTCGCTCGATTACCATCTCTCCGGCTATCGCCCGGCCGATCTCGTGAAGCTCGATCTCCTCGTCGGCGGCGAGCCGGTGGACGCCCTCACCCTCATCTGCCATCGCGAACAGTCCTACGAGCGCGGCCGCGAGCTCGTATCGCGCTTGCGCAAACTGATTCCGCGCCAGATGTTCGAAGTCCCGATTCAGGCCGCCATCGGCAGCCGCGTCATTGCTCGCGAGACGATCAGCGCCATTCGCAAAAACGTTCTCGCCAAGTGCTACGGCGGCGATATCACGCGCAAGCGCAAGCTCCTCGAAAAACAAAAAGAAGGCAAGCGCCGCATGAAACGCGTCGGCCGCGTGGATATTCCGCAGGAGGCGTTCCTCGCAGTTCTCAAAGTCGCGTCCGAATCCGACGATTAACAGCCGCTACTAACCCTTGTTCGTCTGCTTGTTCCTGACTGTCGCGCCCAATTCGCCGCGCGCGAGCCGCACAGAGATGTCGGCGCCAAGCGCAACCTGATCGGGTGATCGCAGTACGTGCCCCTCAGCGTCATACGCGATGGCGTAGCCGCGCTTGAGCAATTGAAACGGGCTGCGCTCCTGCAAACGCACCGATGCGGCTTCGAGACGCCGCCGCTTCGCCGCGAGCATGCGGTCCGCGCGAACGCGCATCTCATCCGCTATCTTCTCGTATCGCCGCCGCAACCTTTCGAGCCGAGCGCCAAGATCGAACGATGCCACACGCATCTGCGCCGCGTTGAATCGCCGCCGCTTTCTGTCCACCACCCGTTCGAGCGCCCCACGCAGTTCCGCATCGCGCCGCGACAGCCGCAGCCGGAACGAATTCGCGCGCGCTCGCAGATCGAACGACGCAACTCGCGCACTCGAAGTGGTAAGCCGCCGCTGCGTTTCCTTCATTCTCGCGCGCAATCCGTCGAAGAGCGCGCTCGCAAACTCATCCACTTGCTGCCGCCGGCGCCGCACAAACTGTTCGAGCTGGCGGAACGCGCGGTGCGATTCGAGATCGCGCACCCGATGCCGCCATTCGAGCACCAAATATTTCATGCGCTGCTCGACGCACCGCTGCAATTCGAGGACGTGCTTCTCAAATTCCTGCCGCGTCCGCACAACGATTTCCGCGGCGGCCGATGGCGTCGGCGCGCGCACGTCCGCCACAAAATCTGCAATCGTGAAATCCGTCTCGTGCCCCACACCGCAAATAATCGGAATAATGGATTCGAAAATCGCTCGTGCCACGATCTCCTCGTTGAACGCCCAGAGATCCTCAAGCGAGCCGCCGCCTCGCGCCAGAATCAGCACGTCAATCGAATCCACGCGATTGAAGTACTGCAGCGCCGCCACAATTTCCTTCGCCGCGCCGTCCCCCTGCACCTTCACGGGATAAATCTGCACGTGAACGTTCGGAAACCTCCGCTTCAGCACGCGCAAAATATCTTGAACCGCCGCGCCCGTCGGTGAAGTAACGACGCCGATTCGCCGGGGCAGCACCGGCAGCGGCTTCTTGCGCTCGGCCGCGAAAATCCCTTCGGCTTCGAGCCGCTTCTTTAACTGCTCGAACGCCAGTTGCAACGCCCCGAGCCCCACCGGCTCGATTTGCGTAACATACAGTTGATAATCGCCGCGAGCCTCGTACACGCTCACCGAGCCACGCACGGTAACATGCAGCCCATCCTCGGGCCGGAATTTAATGCCCCTCAGTTGATCGCGGAAGCAAACGCACCGAAGCTGCGATTTCGCGTCCTTCAGCGTGAAATACAAATGCCCCGATTGCGCCGAATGCAAATTCGAGACCTCGCCCTCCACCCACACATCAGCAAATTGCCCTTCGAGAAGAACGCGAATCTGCGCCGTCACCTCGCTGACTTTCCACACCTGCCGCCGCGGCACCAGATTCAGCGGTTCAAGATTGAATGGCAATTGGCTCATGGCATTAAGTGACTTGGTTGTTCGCGCTGAGAAGAACTTCTGCCTTTCGTGCTTGTGGCTCTCAAATCTACAAACTCAAACCGGAAGTATGTTCTTAACGCAAAGGTCCGTTTCAGAAAATCCTCGGTTCTAGATCATAAAGCTTGGTGATGCGTGTTCTAAAACACTCCGCGTGGCAAAACCATACTTGCCATTTGCCGCTTTGCGTTTCCACTCTAAGGCGGCATGGTTCCACCGAAGTCGGTTCGATTTGGTTGCCGCAAAAGCAGCACGGCCCCCATCCGATTTTGACTTCAGGAGTTGTCACGGCCTTCCCGCTTCGTCTCAAATTGCGTTTTTAGTCACCGTCGGAACTGCCCAATAATCCAAAAAATCAGCGTCAGCCCAACACTCAGCAGAACGCACGTAACGATAGGAAAATAAAACGATCCATGCCGCCCCCGGTAAAAAATATCCCCCGGCAATCGCCCCAATCGAAACGGCAGCCGCGCTCCAAAGAACAAAAGCCCGCCGACAACAACCAGCACCACTCCAATAATCAGCAGCGCCCGTCCGGCTTCGCGCAGCGGTTCCATCGAGTCCGTCAGTTCAATTCGCTTCCCGAGAAAAAGTAGCCAATCTCGAACGCGGCCGTTTGCGGCGCGTCGGACCCATGCGTGCAATTAAATTGAATGCTCGTGCCAAGTTCCTTGCGAATCGTTCCCGGCGCCGCCTTCGCGGGATCGGTGGCGCCCATCGTCTCCCGCCACTTCGCAATCGCATTCTCGGCTTCGAGCACCATCGCCACCGATTTGCCCGAGCTCATGAACTCGACCAGGTCCTTGAAAAACGGCCGCTCGCGGTGCACGGCGTAAAATCCCTCAGCCTCCTGCCTCGAAAGCGACACCGACTTGATCGCCGCGATCTGAAATTTCGCCGCGTGAATCCGGCTCAAAATATCCGCCGTAAGCCCGCGCTTCACAGCATCCGGCTTGATAATTGCCAACGTTCTCTCGACTGCCATTCGACAGTTTCTCCCTTGTAATAATTTCGCGTCGCGCTGTTGGTATTCGTAGGCGCGTCCGCCGTGGCGGACTGCGCCCCTATTTTCGCTTCCGCGCCCGAGTTCGCGCGCGGCCTTTCTTCGGCGAAGCCGCGCCCTTCTTCTTCAACGCCGCCGCCAGCGTATGCCCGATCTCCGCCGGACTTTGCACCGTATGAATTCCCGCAGCTTTCATCGCTTTGTACTTATCCGCCGCCGTTCCCTGCCCGCCGCTTATGATCGCGCCCGCATGCCCCATGCGGCGTCCCGGCGGCGCGGTCTGTCCCGCAATAAATCCCACGACGGGTTTGCGCACATTCTTCTTAATGTACGCCGCCGCTATTTCCTCTGCATTCCCGCCAATCTCGCCAATCATCACAATCGCGTGCGTGCCTGGATCTTCATGGAAGAATTGAATCGCATCAAGAAAGCTCGTCCCAATAATCGGATCACCGCCAATCCCAATGCAAGTGGATTGCCCGATGCCCAGCCGCGTCAACTGATCCACAGCCTCATACGTCAGCGTCCCGCTCCGGCTAACCACTCCGACGTTTCCCTTCTTGTGAATCCGCCCCGGCATGATTCCAATTTTGCATTTCCCCGGCGAAATAATTCCCGGGCAATTCGGCCCGATCAGCCGCGTCGCGGAATTCTTCATCGCGGCCGCCACGCGCACCATATCGAGCGTTGGAATTCCCTCAGTAATACAAACAACCAGCGGCAATTTCGCCGCAACAGCTTCCAAGATCGCATCAGCAGCAAACGGCGGCGGCACAAAAATCACCGACGCATTCGCCCCAGTTTTTTTCACCGCATCCGCAACGGTATCGAACACAGGCACGCCGATATGCTTCGTCCCGCCTTTCCCCGGCGTCACGCCGCCCACAACTTTCGTCCCATACTCAATCATCTGCTGCGCATGAAACGTGCCTTCCCGGCCCGTCAAACCCTGCACGATGACGCGCGTCTTCTCGTTCACCAGCACGCTCATCGCGCTCCTCCCGCCAGCTTCACCACGGTCTCCGCTCCATCCTTCATCCCGCTCGCTACGGTAAAATTCAATTTCGATTCGCGCAAAATTCTCTGCCCTTCTTCCACATTCGTCCCCTCAAGCCGCACCACCACCGGCACGCGAATCCCCAGCTCACGCGCCGCCTTCACCACGCCCCCCGCCAGCACGTCGCAGCGCAAAATCCCGCCGAAAATGTTCACGAACACCGCGCGCACATTCGGATCACTCAGCAAAATTTTGAAAGCATTGCGCACCTGCTCCTCCGATGCGCCCCCGCCCACATCCAGAAAATTCGCCGGACTCCCGCCGCTCAACTTGATAATGTCCATCGTCGCCATCGCCAGCCCCGCGCCGTTCACCATGCAAGCCACGTTTCCTTCGAGCTGGATGTAGTTCAGTTTGAATTTCGAAGCCTCCACTTCGAGCGACGTCTCTTCATCCAAATCCCGCAGCTCCGCAAATTCCGGATGGCGATAAAGCGCATTGTCATCAAAATTCACTTTCGCATCGAGCGCCACCAGCCGCCCGTCGCCCGTCACCACGCACGGATTAATCTCCAGCAGCGACGCATCCGTCTCCAAAAACGCGCGATATAGCGACTGAAAAAACGGCTGCGCGACTTTCACCATCTCCGCCGGCAGCCCGAGCCCGAACACCAAGTCTCGAACTTGATACGGCTGCAATCCCGTCGCCGGATGAATCGTCTCCCGCAAAATCGCTTCCGGATGCTCCTTCGCCACTTCCTCAATTTCCATGCCGCCCGCCGCGCTCGCCATAAACACCGGCGCTTCCGCCGCGCGGTCCACAAGAATGCTTAAATAAAGTTCGCGCTTGATGTCGAGCCCTTCTTCGATCAGCAACCGCCGCACCAGCCGCCCCTCAGGCCCCGTCTGCGGCGTCACAAGTTTCATCCCCAGAATTCGCTCCGCGAGCTCAGCTGCTTGCGCCGGCGACTTCGCCAGCTTCACGCCGCCGCCCTTGCCGCGTCCACCCGCGTGAATCTGCGCCTTCACCACCACTACGGGCGTCCCCAGCCGCTTCGCCACGCCTTCAGCATCTTCTACCTTGAAAAGCACTTCTCCGCGCGGCGTAGGCACACCAAATTTCGCAAGGATCGCCTTCGCCTGATATTCATGAATCTTCATTGCACGTCCAGGAGTGCTAAAATTTGCCCACAGTCAAAACGAGTAAGTTTACTCGGAACCGAAAGGGCGAACAAGGCGATGTCCCGAGCGATCGACTTTAATGTAGGCTGTCATTCTGCGGGGCCGGGCATGGCGATGCCCCATGTGCTCGACTTTAATATCGGGTGTCATTCCGAAACGATGGGCATGGCAATGCTTCGCGTGCGCGACTTTAAAGTAGTTTGTCATTCCGAGGTCGACCCGACGAGGGTCGGCCGAGGAATCTGCGTTTCCGCGAATACCGCTCGCATTGCAGATACTTCGAGCCTCTACGCATGAGCGCGCCCCAGCCCCATCCCGGCGCCGCCTTCACCCTCCACCACGCCCTCGAAAAAATCGTAGTCGGCGAAGATCTCACGCGCACCCAAGCCGAATCCGCGATGGAGCAAATTTTCTCCGGCAACTCCTCCGACGCTCAGATCGCCGGATTCCTCGCCGCCTTGCGCATGAAGGGCGAAACAGTCGGCGAACTCGTCGGCTTCGCCAGCGTAATGCGCCGCCACGCCACTCCAATTTTTCCGCCCGGCCATCGCGCCGACGAAATGCTCGTGGACACATGCGGCACCGGCGGCGACGCGCGCGGCACATTCAACGTCTCAACCGCCGCGGCATTCGTCGTCGCCGCCGCAGGCGTCCGCGTCGCCAAGCACGGCAATCGCTCGATCAGCTCGCGCTGCGGCTCCGCCGACGTCCTCGAAGCCCTCGGCGCGCGCATTGACTTGCCCGCCGAAGCCGCAGGCCGCGCCATCGATGAAATCGGCATCGGCTTTCTATTCGCACCGGCGATCCACCAGGCCACACGCCACGCCATGAACGCGCGCCGCGAACTTCGCGTCCGCACCGTCTTCAATCTCCTCGGCCCGCTCACAAATCCCGCGGGCGCCGCCGCTCAAGTTGTCGGTGTGTTCGACGCGAGCTACACGGAATTGCTTGCGCGCGCTCTCGGCGAACTTGGCGTCCGCCGCGCATTCGTGGTCCACGGCGCCGACGGCCTCGATGAAATTTCAATCTCGGGCGAAACCTCGGTGGCAGAATTGCGCGACGGCGCCGTCCGCAGCTACACCATCGCGCCCGAAGATTTCGGCCTGGCTAGCGGGCCGCTCGAAGCGCTGCAAGGCGGCGACGCGAAGGAAAACGCCCTAATCATCCACAAAATTTTTGGCCGCGCTCTCGTTTCTCACGAGTTCGGCCCCTGCCGCGACATCGTTCTCGCCAACGCTGCCGCCGCACTCGTCGCCGCAGGCCGCGCCCCCGATTTTCTCGAAGGCGTGCGCCTCGCCGCTCACGCAATTGACACCGGCGCCGCCTGCGCCAAGCTCGACGCTTTCGTCGCCTTCACTACAAACTAATCGTCATAACCTCAGTCATGCCGCAAGACTAGAGAAAGTTGTCATCCCGAACGAAGTGAGGGATCTGCGGTTCGTATGGAAGGGCTCTATTATTTTTACATCTTGGCAAGTGCCGCAAAATTAGTGCGGCTTTAGGAGCTAAGGGCCCCGTCACGCTGGCACTATACCCCTCGACAAACATTAACGTCGCCCATTCGAAGGATCAGCCGAATTCGCCGAATCAAGATCCAAGTAAAGCCCGCCGCCAGCCCCAGCCGGAACGCAATTCCCAGCATCGTTGTAGGTCGCCGCGCACCGCTGCGTATATTCTTTTCGTCGCGGCGACTGCGCGAACTGCCACACTTCAGCCTGCGCGAACCCGCTGGCAGACGGCCTCGGCGCATTCGGCGGGTAAGCACACCCCGGCGCTGGCGGGCACGCATCGTTATGAACAAAAAAAACAATCGCCCGCCCGTTCGCATGCTCGCGAATATCCTCCGCAGTCATCAGTTCCTCGCCTCCATCGTTCACGGCAATCGCCGAACAATAACTTCCGCCTCGAAATCCCGCCGCCTTCACGCCATCGAGCCACGCGTATATGTAAGCCTTTTGCGCTGGCAACATCCGCCCGCCTTCCTCCTGATCGAGAAAAATAACGGCGCTATCCGGGAAACCCTCGCGCGTTGCCCCGGCCGCGGCCGCATTCGCGTCCGAAGCACCGAGACGCGCAGCCGCAGCCTCCGACTTGAGCTCAGCGCTCTCCCTGCCATTGAAAAGCACAAGATACCCAAAATCGTTCCGCGCCAGCACATCTCGCTTGCCCAGCCACGAATTGTTTTTCGCGCCCGGCGGATTGTTCAGCCAGTAACTCGAAAACGAAAACGTGCGCCCCAGCGCCGGCAGCGCCTCATCACCGGGATAATCGTTGCGGTCGAAACCAAGTACGGTGCGCGGGAGCGTGGCCTGGAGGCTTGCAGTCTCAGAAAGTTTCGCGCTCGAGCGATCCAGCCGTATCGCCATGGCCACAACCGCAACAGCAAAGCCGATAAGCACGATCGCCGTGATTTGCTTTTCTACTTTCGCGAACTGCATCGTCCTGCCATCAACTACACACTGAGGAAATTCTGGAGCAGCCGGTATCCCGTATCGGTGAGAACCGATTCCGGATGAAATTGAACGCCCTCGATTTTCATCTTGCGGTGCCGCAGGCCCATGATCGTTCCATCTTCCGTCTCCGCGGAAATTTCGAGCTCGGCCGGCAGCGATTTTCGTTCGACGATCAGCGAGTGATATCGCGTCGCCGAAAAATCCTGCGGCAAATCGCGAAATATCGTCTTCCCGTCGTGATGAATTTCGCTCGTCTTGCCGTGCATGATTTTTGCCGCGCGAATCACGCGCCCGCCAAACGCATCGCCAATCGCCTGATGCCCGAGGCAAACTCCCAGAATCGGAATCTTCCCGGCGAATCGCTTGACAATCGGAATGCTGATCCCCGCCTGCTTCGGCGTGCCCGGCCCCGGCGATATCACGATCCGCTCGGGCGCAAGGTCCGCAATCTCGTCAAGCGTAATCTGATCGTTCCGCCGCACCACCAGCGTCTGCCCCATCTGCCCAAGATACTGCGCCAAGTTGTAAGTAAACGAATCGTAGTTGTCGAGCAGCAAGATCATGTTCAGATTAATTGCAAGCGGCCGAATTCCAGCACCCGAAGGGCTCGCCGGCAGGCGGGCCGGGTTTTCGATTTTCCCTTTTCTATTTTCCCTTTTCCAATTTCGCTTTCCTCCCCGCCCCGTGCACCTCCTCCACCGCCACCACCACCGCCCGCGCCTTATTCACTGTCTCCTGATATTCTCGCCCAGGCACTGAATCCGCAACCACCCCGCCCCCCGCCTGAATGTACACACGCCCATTCTTCGCCACCAATGTTCTCAGCGCGATGCACGAATCCAGATTCCCCGAAAAATCGAGATACAAAATCGCACCCGCATACATTCCGCGGCGCGTCGGCTCGAGTTCATCAATAATTTCCATCGCCCGAACTTTCGGCGCGCCCGAAAGCGTTCCCGCCGGGAAGCACGCCATCAGCGCTTCGAAACAATCCACGCCTTCGCGCAGCTTTCCGCTCAAGCTCGACACGAGATGCATCACGTGCGAGTACCGCTCGACGTACATCAACCGGTCCACGCGCACCGAGCCGTATTCGCAAACGCGCCCGAGATCGTTTCGCCCAAGGTCCACGAGCATGATGTGTTCCGCGCGCTCTTTCGGATCGGCCTGAAGATGCGCTTCCCTCGCGCGATCTTCGTTTTCATCGCGGCCGCGCGGCTGCGTGCCGGCGATTGGCCGATAGAAAGCGTCGCGCCCCTGCACTTTCACCAGCATTTCCGGCGAACTGCCCACAATGGAGACATCGTCGAGCCGCAGAAAATAAAGATACGGCGAAGGATTGATCACTCGCAGCGCGCGATAAATCTCAAACGGATCAGCATCCGTCTTCGCGCTGAATCGCTGGCTCGGCACAATCTGAAACGCATCGCCGGCGCGAATGTACGACTTCGCTTTTCGCACAGCGGCAAGGTACTGCGCGCGCGTGAAATTCGAACTGATGCGCAAGGCCGTCGCCCGGCCTTTTTTCCGCACTACCCGTTCCGCACGCAGCGGCGCCTGCAGCGCTCGCCGGGTGCGCTCGATTTCACGCACCGCCTCGTCGTATTTCTCGCGCAGGCCGCCTCGGCTCTTCGCGTTGCCCTTGTTTTTCCTGGAATTTTCGTTTTGGGCGTAGGTTTCGTCTTTGGTGTAAACGTTCTGAATGATCCACACGCGATGCCTTACGTGATCGAATGCCACCACGCCGCGATAAAACATCAGCACTGCATCATCGAGCCCCAAATCATCGCGGCCGCTCGCGGGAATCTTTTCGATCATCCGCACCATGTCGTAAGCGAAGCACCCAATCGCGCCGCCAATAAATGGAGGAAGCCCCGCCACGCGCACCGGCTCATACCGCTTCATCATTTGCCGCAGCAGCCGGATCGGATCTTCATCCGCCTCCGTGCGCCCGCGCGCGGATTCGATCGTGCAATGCCGCCCGCGCGAGCGAAATACTTCCGCCGGATTCGCTCCCGCAAACGTATACCGCGCGAGCGTTTCTCCGCCCTCGACGCTCTCCAAAAGAAATGAATATTTCGCCCCGCGCGCGATGCGCAAATACGCGCCCACAGGCGTCAGCAAATCCGCGGTAAAACTCTCGTAAACCGGGACAAGGTTCCCCCTCTGCGCCAACCCCCGAAACGTCAAGTAATCCGGTTGAATCATCCCAGCCTTCGGATCGCAACTTCAGGTCAGCTCTTCACGCGAAACATCAATCCATCCCAATCAACCGCGCAAGCACACATTCACTTCAGGCACTTGTAGCGCCCGGCTTCAGCCGGGCACTCTTCGCTTTCTCTTTTTCTTTTCTCTTTCTCGTTTCGCTTTTCCCTCTTCCTTTTTCTATTCTTCGCCCAGCGCAACCACCACCGCCCTCCGCATCACGCCTTCCGGCGCCCGCTCACCCGTCCAAATCTCCCACTGCCCCATACCCTGGGCGAGAAACATCTCCACCCCCGACACAGTTTCGATGCCGCGCCTCTCAGCGAGCTGCAGCAGCCTCGTCCGCCCCGGCCGGTAAATCAAATCGAACACCAACCGGCAATTCAACTCACTCGATTGAAGCGGCGACTGATTTGCATTCGGGTACATCCCGACAGGCGTCGCATTCACAATCGCATCGAAAAATTCGCCGCGCAGTTTGCTCCTCGCGATCGCCTCGCCGCCGAGCGTCCGCGCCAGCTCTTTCGCATTCGCCGGCCGCCGCGCGCAAATGCAAACCGCCGCGCCCGCCCGCGCCAGCGCGAATGCCACCGCCCGCGCAGCCCCGCCCGCTCCCAAAATCAGCACGCTACTCCCCGCCAGCGCAACCTGGCTTTCGAGCGCCCGCAACACTCCAACGTAATCCGTATTGTAGCCGAACAGTTTCCCGCCATCCCGAACCACAACCGTATTCACCGCGCCAATCGCCGCCGCCAACGGATCGCAATCGTCGAGATGTTTGAGGATCGCCTGCTTATGCGGAATCGTGACGCTGAAACCGAGGACGCCAAATTCTGGGATTGCGCCGAGAAAATCGCGAAGGTCGCGCACGAGAAATGGAACGTAGACTGCATCCATGTGCCGCTCTTCGAAAGCCGCATTCTGCATCAACGGCGAAAGCGAATGATGAACTGGATTTCCGATCACGCCATAAACTCTCGTGCGGCGATCGATGCGGTCCGCGCGATACAGCGCCTTCATCGCGCTCAACGAAATCTGCCCCGGCGCCGTCGATTCCTCCACCGGCGCATACGCCAGCGCCGAGCCGCTGCGCAGCGCCAAAATGCGCGCCGCCGCGCCAACTTCGCCCATCGGTATCGCCACAACTCGCCTGTTGGCCCGCGCGAGCTGCAACAGCCGGCACGTATCGCGATAATCCTTCGCGTGCGCCGCAATTTTGATCGCGGCGCCGCCAGCGCGCAGCAGCCGCGCCGTGACACGCTTGAGATTCGCCGGCGTCCGTTTGAAATCGTGATACGAAATCAGAATTTTCGCTTCGGATTTCAGCGCCGCGAATTCCCGCTTCGAAAGTTTCTGGGCGGTTTCAATCTCAATATCGAGCCACGCGCAACCAGCGCGCCCCGCCTCCTGCAAAATCTCGAACTGATCCTTAATACTTCCCGCAAACTTGCCGCCCGCCACTCGGCGGCGGCAAGTAGCAATCAACGTCGCGCGGCTCCTCGCCCGCTTGCCTTTTTTCCCCGCCAGCCACCGCAAAACTTTGCGAATTTCGCTGCGGCTGCCCAGCCAATCCAGCCTCAATTCCACAGTCCGTGTCTCGCGCAACGCCCGAAGCAGCTGCCCGGCGGCATCAGCCGCAGTCCGGCCGGCGACAACCGCGCAGATTTTGTCTTCCCCAAAAATTCCAGGCATCAGCCGCTCCGCCTATCCCCAACGGAATCTTGGGCTTCTACCATGCGGTGCACAATGTGTAAAGTCATGCCGGACATTGCCTTGACGCCTCGCGACGCCATTTGTTACGGTCGCTTGAGTGGGGATACGCGCCGCTTCGTCGGCGCGAACGTGTCTTAAGGAGTGTTCGTGATGCGCGGAAAACTTGTCATTCTAAGCTTGGCGGTGGCTCTCGCCAGCGTTTCGGCAAAAGCACAAGCGACGCAGGTGAAAGTGCGAACGCCGATCCCGAACGATATGTACTGCTCGGGCGTTATGTCCAATCAGGCGCCGCCGCAAGATACTTTCCTGATCACTGGCGAAGGCTCCGATACCAAGACGACGTTCCAGGAAGGCGACTTCATATACCTCAACAAGGGCACCAGTAAGGGCGTCCATGTTGGCGACGAATTTGCCATCGTGCGGGCTGTTGACGAGCCCACACGGGAACCATGGTTCAAGTCGCAGTTCGTGCTGATGCACGCTCTTGGCAAAATGTGGCAGGACGAAGGTCGCGTCAAGGTCGTTGTTGTCGCGCCCAACACGTCCACCGCTCAAATCGAAAATTCCTGCGAGTACATGCAACGTGGCGATATCGCGGTGCCGTTTGTCGAGCGCGCCGCGCCTCCGTTGAAGGACGAGAATCAATTCGATCGCTTCGCGCCACCAGACGGCAAAGGCAAAGCTATGCTCGTAACGGGTAAGAGTTTCGCGATTTCTTACGGCACGAACGACATCGTCTACGTGAATTTGGGCGAAGGCCAGGGAGTTCACGTCGGCGACTACTTCCGCGTGTTCCGCTATCAGGATCAGGAGAGCGAATCCGCGTATCAAACACGCCGGATTGCGTTTCAGATTTACGGCTATGGCGGTGTCTCGAAGGATTTTAAATGGGACAGCGTCCCGCGGGAAATTCTCGGCGAAGGAATCGTCGTGCGCACGTCGCCGAATGCAGCGACGCTGCTGATAACATTTGCGCTCAAGCCCATGTACGCGGGCGAATACGTCGAACTGGAATAAATTCTAAAACCAAAGAAATAGTCACGGCGCGGACGCACTGTTCGCGCCGTTTTTATTTTCCACCGCTTCTGCCAGCCGTGATTTATGTAGCGCCGGACCGGGTTTCGTCCGGTAGCTTTTTCGGCTCTACGTATTTCCCTAGTTCTAGGATTCCGCCGCTGTCGTTTGCGCAAAGTCGCGATCGGAAAAAACCTCAGCCGTAAAAGCGAAAATGCGCGTTTCCGAATCGCGCCATGCATCGCGCGGCAGTCCCGCCTTCGAGCACGTTTCCTCAAGAAAGCGCTCCGCGTTCCACTTGTATTCCGCGGCCACCTGCGGCAGCAGCAAACCGCGATTGCCGCCGCGCTGAATCATCAGTCCATGCACGCCCGGGCGGACGTCAACAGGCGCGATCGCTTCGAACACAGAGAGAACCGAAATCTCAATCTCGAGATCGGAAAGTTCTTCAGGGCGCGTGGCTTCGAAGCGCGGATCCTCAAGCGCGGACGAAACTGCCGCCAGCGCGACAACGCGCGCCAGTGGCTCGCCCGACTCGAGCCGTCCGATGCATCCTCGCAATCGCTTGCCGCGCCGCAGCGTCACGAACGCTCCCGCAGGCTCGCCGAGCGCGCCCGCCGGAACGTCAACTTCGAGCGTCTCACGCTTCGCCACGCCCTGCGCGATCGCGCGGCGCGCAATATCCAAAAGTATTTTGCGTTGCCCGCTATCTAACCGGGCCCCGCTATCGAGTGGGGACATTTTGCGGCTTCTTGCCCTGCTCCAGAATGAGCAGGCTCTTGCGCCGCTGCTGGATGCGGTCGTTCACTTGACTCCAGAACATTTGGAAGTAATGCACCGCCGATATGATCGCGCTGATCACGACGAGCCAAAGCAGCGCTCTGCCGAGCGGCTTCAATGCCGCGTGCTTTGCCGCCAGAATCACGGCGCAGCCGCAGATTACTTGCAGCACCATCTTCGTTTTGCCGAGCGGCGACGCAGGAATAATCAATCCTTCGCTCGCCGCGATGTTTCGAAGGCCGAGCACGATAAACTCGCGGCCGATGATGATCACCACCATCCACGCAGGCACCAGCCCCATTTCCACCAGCGAAATAAATGCAGCGGAGATGAGAAGTTTGTCGGCGATGGGATCGAGCAAAATTCCGAGCGTCGTGATTTCGTTTCGCTTGCGCGCGAAATATCCGTCGGCGGCATCGGTCGCGGCAGCGGCGAGCAGAATCAGCACGCCCCAAACTTCAAAATGAACCGCGAGGCCCCAAACATCGAAGTTCGGCTCGCGCGTGAGCAGCACGACAACGAGAAGCGGAACAAAAAATATGCGGAGAGTCGTGAGGCTGTTCGGAAGGTTCATTTGATGCGCGAAAAACCCGCCCGGTGGCGTTCGAATGGAGTTCGAAAGGCTCCCTACGCGCCCTAAGTCAATATAGTCCTGCAACTCGGGGCAGTCAACCTCGCGTGTTCTAACAATGAAATGCACTGCAAGAGTGCAAAGCGCCGAATCAACGAAGTCTCGTGTCTAGTGACTGTTAGGAAACAAAATGCCCCAAGCTTGTGCAAATCCGCAATTTACGATTTTGGCCGATTTTCGCGCAAAACTGAAAGGTACAAAAAGGGACAGCAGTATAAATGCTTCAACATCAGCCACTTACCGGCCAAACGAGCCGGATATAACTACTGCCTCAACATTGTACCGAAACTAAACATCGAAGCCGAAAAATCTGCGTTCCACAGGTTTTCCACAGGTCCCGGCCCGGCCGTGTATCGAAAGTGTGAAACATTGCCTAAACCGTGAATTCCGCCAGACGCCGCGCCAGCGTCTCGGGGACCTCGGCTTCGATCGAAATTTGCTCGCCGTCGGCTTCCGAACTTAGAACCCGGCCGCAGGCGTGGACCATGGCGAGAGTGCGTCCTTCCGACATCGGCAATTGCAGGCGAATGCGCGTGATGGGATCAATCGGAAGCGCCGCATCGATTTGCGCGAGAAGATTGTCGAGGCCTTCGCCGGTTTCCGCGGAGACGAACGCGCTGCGCCCCGCCGTGCCGTGCGATGCCGCGCCGTTGCCGTTCTGAGCGATGCGCGCCACTTCTTCGCGATCTTCGGGCGCGAGGCGATCGATTTTGTTAAAGATGTGCAGGCGCGGCCGGTCGGCGACGCCAAGCTCCTGCAAAATCTTTACAACTTCCTCGTCGAGCTCGGCGTGTCGCGGATTCGAAATGTCCGTGACTTGCAAGATCAGCGCGGCTTCCTGAACTTCTTCGAGCGTCGCGCGAAACGCGGCAATCAGATCGGGCGGCAGATCGCGGAGGAATCCGACCGTATCCGACAGCAGAATCCGGCGATGCGACGGAAGCTTCACGCCGCGCACGGTGGGATCGAGCGTCGCAAACATTTTCGATGAAGTAAGCACGGTCGCGTGAGTGAGCGCGTTAAACAAAGTCGACTTGCCGGCGTTGGTGTAGCCGACCAGCGCGATGGTGCCGAGAGGAATTGCCTGGCGCGCGCGGCGGCGCGTGGTGCGCTGGCGGCGAACCGTCTCGATCTGATCCTTGATTTTCCGCACTCGGTCGCGGATTCGGCGGCGATCCGTTTCGAGTTTTTGTTCGCCAGGGCCGCGCGTTCCGATTCCGCCGCCAAGCCGCGAGAGCTCGCTGCCGCGGCCGGTCAATCGCGGCAGCAAATAATTGAGCTGCGCGAGTTCCACCTGAAGCTGGCCTTCCCGCGTGCGCGCGTGCATCGCAAAAATATCGAGAATCAGTTGCGTGCGGTCAATCACGCGGCAGTCGGTGGCCGCCTCCATATTGCGAAGCTGCACCGGCGTCAAATTGTGATCCACGATAACGAGCGGCGCCCCGCGCATGTGCGCTTCAGCCTTCACCTCGTCCAGCTTGCCGCGCCCGACCAGCGTGGCAGGATCAATCTTGTCGCGCACCTGCAAGAGGCTGCCGGTAACGTTCGCCCCCGCGCTGAGCGCCAGCTCTTCGAGCTCGAGCATATTCTCGCGCTCAACAGCGCTACCCGCGGCAGGCGTCCGCGATTTCCTCACGCTCACGCCAAGCAGCAGCACGCGCTCTCGATTGTCAACCGCATGCGTTGTTTTCATCAGCCCAGTTTCAGTAGAAGTGATTGCCCGAGCGCGCGGGGAGCTGCGTTGGCAGAAATCTTCATCCGCCCGCATTATACGACAGTTGCAGGCGAGGGTGCGTGACCCGTGGCCCGCGACCCGTGATTCGTGCGTGGGACTTAAGCTAATCGTGGTCACGCAGGGCGTCCTAATCGGCGAAGCCCAAGGGCCAACCACGTTTCGCGGATGGTGCGCTGGCGGCGCGATCTGCCTCTGCGAAGGGGTCTATTTTTATACGATTAGAAATGAGGCGATAATATACTTGGCTAACCAAGTGTGTTAGGCTCCCCGTGTGACAGGCAGGCGGTCCCGCGAGTTTGCTGGACGGTGCTACGGAAGAAAATACTTGTTTCCCTGTATTTGTTGGAATAGGCTCCCGGGAGCTAAACTACGTATATGGCCTTGGAAAAAGAGATCGCCACCTACCAAGCAAAGCTGCCTGAGCTGACACAGCATCAGGGCAAGTTTGTCTTGATTCACGGCGACCAGATCATAGACACCTTTTCAACGTACGACGATGCTTTGAAGGAAGGCTATAAGAGGTTTCAGTTAGAGCCATTCTTGGTGAAGCAAATTCTCTCAGTTGAACCTATCTTCTGTTTCACGCGACCACTCGGCGGCCTTCGTCGCAAGGCGTCTTGAATTGCCGCACTTCACGGTGGCTATCGACGTTAGTGGTCCAATCGTCAACGCTGGAATAAGCGTAAGCGAAGGACGTAGGGCTGCTCTCATTGCTCAAAATCAGCCGGTTCCAATCGCGCGCGCTGTTCGCGCACTTATTGACACGGGCGCGAGTATTACGGCAATTGAACCGCAAGTTCTTCAGGCTCTCGGCCTCACCCCTACTGGCACTATAGAAATCGTGACGCCGAGTACGGGAAATGCAGTCCATACAGCCGATACATACGATGTGGATTTAAGTATCAACGCCGCAACTGTTTCTGAACCCCCACTGTTGATACCGAATCTCCGAGTATCGTCGTCTGAGCTTTTTTCGAGACAGGGCATCCACGCGCTAATCGGGAGAGATGTGCTGAGTCGATGCATCCTCGTCTACAGTGGAACTGTTAATCTCATTTCTCTGTGCTTCTGATCTCACTCGCTACCCCTCGTCGGGCCGATTACGCCGCGTTCTCATCTCGACTGTAATGGTTTGAATCTGGCGGAGCTTTCCAGCAATTGTTAGGTGCGCAAACCACGGACGCTGGAATTTTCTAAGTTTTCGCTTAACTAGGGGCGCGGCTTTGATCAAGGCATCGACCCACTGTTCGGGAGTAAATTTATCGCAACTCTCGGTAGCGATGATCGCAACCGAGGTCTTTTTGATGGCCTCGACATGCGTGAATCTCATGCTCTTGTCAAAAGTGAACAGATCATACCCCTTCTGCTCACAGCGACTGATTATCAGCGGGTCGAGGACTCGCTCGTTATTAGCAAACTGTTCGGGAAACTCGTGCGCGAAACAAACTACATCGAAGCCAGCGTCTGTCAGTTTTTGAGGATTGATTGTCGTGCCGAATCCCTGCTCCAAGAAGAGCACGCACGTGTCACGCCGCTTTTCGTAAGCCAAGGTGGAGATGCCTCAGAGATTCCGTGATGCGCCGTTGAGAGATTCCGTAATCCTGGGCTATCCCTGAAATTGTCTCGCCCTTTTTTCTTCGTGCTGCCACAACTATAATCGGGATTCTAGTTCCGGTAATGACTGGCCTTCCAGAAAGAATG
>Ga0302177_10000399_pt1 | contig 33695 bp, 26 predicted proteins | sample I_Palsa_E1_2_FD_198780 | JGI IMG/M metagenome (GOLD analysis project Ga0302177, IMG submission 198780) | Peat permafrost microbial communities from Stordalen Mire near Abisko, Sweden - I_Palsa_E1_2 | ecosystem: Environmental > Terrestrial > Soil > Palsa > Peat permafrost | place: Sweden... | reverse complement strand
CTTGAGTGTCATCGACTACAAGGGTGGCAAGACCACGTTGTGCGCCGGCTGCGGACATAACGCCATTTCCGAGCGCATTATCGAAGCCATGTATGACATGGGCGTGCAGCCGGAGCGCGTCGCGAAGCTGAGCGGGATCGGGTGCTCGTCGAAGAGCCCCGCCTATTTCATGAACCGTTCGCACAGCTTTAACTCGGTGCACGGACGCATGCCTTCGGTGGCTACAGGCGCCATGCTGGCCAACCGCAATCTGATTGCGCTGGGCGTGAGCGGCGACGGCGACACGGCTTCGATCGGCATTGGCCAGTTCGTGCATCTGATGCGCCGTAATCTTCCAATGATTTACATCATCGAAGACAACGGCGTGTACGGGCTGACCAAGGGCCAGTTCTCGGCCACCGCCGACCTGGGATCGAAGCTGAAATCGGGGGTGATCAACGATTTGCCGCCGATTGATACGTGCGGACTGGCCATCGAGCTGGGCGCGACGTTTGTGGGCCGGTCGTTCTCCGGCGACAAGCGGCAATTGAGCACCCTGCTGAAAGCCGCCATCGCTCACCATGGCACGGTGATGCTCGACGTGGTCTCTCCGTGTGTGACGTTTAACGATCACGAGGGTTCGACCAAGTCCTACAAATATGTGAAGGACCACGAAGAGACCTTGCAGGAAATGAGCTTCGTGCCCCACTTCGAAGAAATCGACGTGGAGTACGATCCGGGGACGACGGTCAACGTCACCATGCACGATGGCTCCCACCTGCGACTGCGCAAGCTGGAAGAAGACTATGATCCGACTGACAGGATCGCGGCCATGACGCGGCTTTCGGAAGCCCACGACAAGGGCGAAGTGCTGACCGGACTGTTCTACGTCAACACCAAGTCGCCTAGCTTCCTCGATATGTTGAATATGGTGGATGAGCCGCTGGCCACGCTGCCGGAATCGGTGACCCGTCCGGGCAGGGAAGTGCTTGAGGCGGCGATGGAGGAATTGCGGTAGGGCGAGAGATAAGACTCAACATAGAGAGCCTCGGAGTGCTTCCCCTGCTTGACCATGGGTGAAATCGAAACTCGGCGCCCCTCACCAGCCGGCCTCACTACTGGGCCTTAGGCAGCATAGCTCGGAGCACATCTCTGTTTTGGGCATAGCCGTCGTGGACGGCGGTAGGCCATGCAAAGAGCCAATGCCACCAGGTATTCCGGACGTAAAGATTGTCGATCACCAGATCGCCTATCTGTGGAACGCGCCAAGTGAGCAAATCGCTGGGATCGCTCCAGGCCACGACCTGAGGTTTCGCGGCCGCTTGATCCGAGGGATGGTTCCGCAAGAAGCTTTGGCGCAATTCCTTCCACTTCATCATTCGCTTGCTAAGAGAGCCCGCAGCCTGGGGTATTGCCAGATTGGCCAGTTCCAGAAGAGGGACTTGATTGGCGAAGAAATACAATAACGTGGTGCGCTCAAGAATGTACCTTGCGGCGTCGTCCTCCTCCATGGTTGCCGCCGAGCGCTCCGGCTGGGTAACGTCTTGCAGCGCGGAAATGGGCTGGTCCATATTCAGTGTGGAGAAGACCAGATAGCTGCCCAGGCTGTGAGAAACCACGATGAACTCGCGATCGATTTCAGAATCCTTCAACCGCCGCTTCCAGGCTTCCGAGTCCGACCCATCCGTCATGAATCTCACCGATTCCACGAACATCTGCCGCATCGCTTCCCGGAAAAGGTCGTGCATGGAACCCACGGCCATGATGGCATCGGAGAATCCCCAATCGAGAGGGAAGTTTTTCAGGCCACGATTGATCCGGGCTCCTTTCGGCCGGATTGATTCCAGGTCGTGCGCGTCCTTAGGCGTGATCCATGCGTAGGTCCGGCCCGGGCTATCTGGGTCCAGTTCCTGCTGCCCCGAACATAACCTGAGGAAGTCCTTGTCGGGTCCAGCCAAGCGCGCTTCATTGGCCATGATCTGGCGGCACTTCAGTGGAAAAACCAGCGGCCACCAGTTGATCTCGTCGACAACTACCGGCCCGCCGTCGCTCCTCTGCAGAACATAGTGCGCGACAAAAGGCGCGGAGTCGCGCCACTCGTCCGGCGTCGTCCAAACTCGCTGCCCCAGGTATTCGAAGGCCGGAAGTGGAGAATCGCCGGCAAAGTCTCCCCGGTCGGCGTACTCCGTTTTCACAGGATGCCAGTCATCCTTCTTCTTCGGGGCCTTGCAGCCTTGCAGAAGGGGACAGATGCCGGTCAAAAACATGTGCGAATCGCCGGCGCCCGTTGCTCCAATGCCATGCACATAAAGGATGTGTAGGGGGTGCGTGCCGGAACGCTTCAACGCATCGCGAATTGTGGAAAGCTCGTTTCGATGGTGCGGCCCGTCGTCGATAACTTTACCTTGCGCACGGCCACTCCCAAGCACGCTGGCAGCCAGGGTTATTACGAATAACAATCTGCAGGGGCGGGTGGTCATAGTTCCTCCCAATACCATGCTCCTTTAAGCTCAATTTTCAGGGACATCAAGTGTCGAACCTGATTCCGAGATGCGAGCTCCTCAGAACGAGGTCAGCGGCCATTGACCCGAGCGGCGGGCGGCAGGATGAGTCAGACCAACACCGGAGCAAGAACTTTCGCTGCTTTCGCCCTGGAAGGAATGCAGCTTTTAGGCAGGTCCGAGTTCCTTCAGCACGGCGCTGCAACGCTCGCAGACGGTGGGATAGGTTTTGTCCTCGCCTACGTGCACTGAGTAATTCCAGCAGCGATCACACTTGGCTCCGTCGGCTTTCTTCACTTCGACGTGTACGCCTCCCGTGCCATTGCCGGTGGTTCGGATAAGCGCTACTGCCGAGACGATGAAGAGGTAGCGAAGCTGATCGGCGTGGCGCGACAGCACGGAATACACCGGGTCGGAAACGGCCAGATTGACTTGAGCTTCCAGACCGGTCCCGATCAGCTTGTTGTTGCGGGCTTCTTCGAGCGCCTTGAGAACTTCGTCGCGAACGCTACGGAGGGTCGTCCAATCGTCGCCGGTCTTTTCCTCCCCGAGAGTAGTCTTGACCCCTCCCAGAATCTCCGTCTCGGAAGGAAACAGGGCGAGGTGCACGCTTTCGCTGCGCCCAGAGGCTTTCGGCAGGTAGTCCCAGACCTCTTCGGAGGTGAAGGTCATGATGGGAGCGAGCAGGCGAACCAGCGCCTCGCCGATGCGCCAGATCGCGGTCTGAGCGCTCCGGCGGGCTTGCGACTTGGGCGCGGAGATGTACAGGCGATCTTTGAGCACATCGAAGTAGAAAGCGCTCAGGTCGACGATGCAGAAGTGATTCAGGCGGTGATAAATCTTGTGGAAGGCGAAGTCGTCGTAAGAGTTGCGCACGTCGGAGGCGAAGGCCTGAGTCTGGCGCAGCATGTACTGGTCGAGAGCTTCCATGCGGTCGAAGGGAACCGCGTCGGCTTGCGGATCGAAATCACCGAGATTGCCGAGAATGTAGCGGAAGGTGTTGCGGATCTTGCGGTAATTTTCGGCGACCGTGAGCATCAGGCGTTCGGAGCCGACCACGTCTTCACGGAAGTCAACCGACGCGACCCAGAGGCGCACGACTTCGCCACCGAGGCGGTTGGCGATATCGACGGGATCCACGTCGTTGCCGCGGGACTTCGACATGGCCTGGCCTTTTTCGTCGAGGGTCCATCCGGGCGTGACTACTCCTTTGTAGGGCGGCGTAGCATGCGTGCCCATGGCGCAGAGAAGAGACGACTGGAACCAGCCGCGGTATTGATCGCCGCCTTCGAGGTACAGGTCGGACGGCCAGGGATAAGCCGGTTCATCGCCAATTAAGGCGAGATAGCTTGCGCCGGATTCCAGCCATACGTCGAAGATGTCGGTTTCCTTCTCGAACCTGGCGCCGCCGCAGTGTGGGCATTTTGTCGCCGCGGCAAGAATCGTGTCGGGTTCGGGCGTGAACCAGGCGTCAGCGCCGGAGCGGGCGAAGAGTTCGACGACCTTGCGGTTGATGACGGGATCGTTGAGCGGCTTGCCGCAACTCTCACACAGAAAAACGGCGATCGGGACGCCCCACACGCGCTGGCGCGAGATGCACCAATCGGGGCGAGTGGCGATCATGTTCGAGAGTCGCTCTTCGCCCCAAGATGGGTCCCATTTCACATGCTTGATCTCTTCAAGCGTGCGGGTGCGCAGCGTGTCATTTTCTGAACCTCGACTACCTTCCGAACCTCGACTCCCAGTTCCGCCCGGCATCGGCGTTTCCATTGAGATGAACCACTGCTCGGTGGCGCGGAAGATCACTGGATTGTGGCAGCGCCAGCAGTGCGGATAAGAGTGCACCAACCTATCCGAGTGGAGCAATGCTCCGCGCTTCCGTAATAGCTCAATGATGATCGGATTCGCCTTAAAAACGTACTGACCGTTGTACTCCGGCAGCCCATCGCGCAAGATGCCCTTTTCGTCGACGTGGCTCGTGGCGTCGAGGCCGTATTTAACGCCGGTCGCGAAGTCCTCAGCGCCGTGCGAGGGCGCGGTGTGAACCACGCCGGTTCCGGTGTCCATGGTGACGTAGTCAGCCAACACGCCGAGGATTTTGCGATCGAGAAAAGGATGCTGGAAGTTGAGCCGCTCCAGTTTGCGTCCGGGGAAGTGCGCGAGTTCATGCGGGTTCGCGAGGTTGCACTTTTCAGCGACATCTTTCGCGAGCTTCGATGCAACTATGTAAACTTCGCCGGCGGATTCGAGCGCGACGTACTCTTCGTCGGGATGAAAGGCCACGGCCATGGATGCAGGCAAAGTCCAGGGAGTGGTGGTCCAGATGATGGTTGAGACTTTCTTCCCGGCAAGGGCGGCATCAATCTTTGCGGGATCGTCGAGCAACGCGTACTTCACCCAAACCGTGGGGCTGGTGTGGTTCTCGTATTCGACTTCGGCTTCGGCGAGCGCGGTTTCGTCGTGCATGCACCAATAGACGGCGCGCAGGCCCTTGTAGACGAAGCCATTTTCGTAAAAGGAGAAAAAAGTCGAGAGCACGACCGACTCGTACTGCGGGTTCATCGTGGCGTAGGGGCGGTCGAAGCGGCCGAAGACGCCGATGCGTTTGAACTGCTGGCGTTGCAGGTCGAGGAACTTCTGAGCGTATTTGCGGCATTCGGCGCGCACGTCGAGGGGACGCATCTGCAGCTTCTTGCCGCCAAGCTCCTTGTCAACCTTGATCTCAATGGGGAGGCCGTGGCAATCCCAGCCTGGCACGTAGGGCGCATCGAAGCCGGACATGGTCTTGGACTTGACGATGAAATCCTTGAGGCACTTGTTCAGCGCTGTGCCCAGGTGGATGGGGCCACTGGTGTACGGCGGGCCATCGTGCAGAATGTAGGTGGTCGAGCCTTTGCGGGCTTCGCGGATGCGATCATAGATTCCGGTCTGCTCCCAGCGGGCCAGGATTTTGGGCTCGTTCTGGGGCAGGTTGGCCTTCATGGGGAAGGCGGTCTTAGGCAGATTGATAGTGGCTTTCAGTTCGAGCGGCACTCGGCTGTCTTTCTCCCAAATGATTGAGTCTTCTCATTATAGGGAGGGGAGTTGGGAACGTCCATGCGCGTTGGCCTCCCGATGCGGACTCGGAGAAGGACGGTAGAAGCATTTGGAAATACACTGTCGCAAGGGAGAAAGAAGGGGTACAATTTTACAAAGTGCGGTTCGGGGCTTGACCCGCGTCAGCGCAGCCGGACCCGATTGCCGAGTTTAAGAAGTGCAGACGAGGCAACTTGTTGGAAAGACTGCTCATCTGTGTAAGAGAGCTTGGCCGGAAGAGCAGTCCATTCACTGCCCCAACGAGGGCGAACCGAACCGGGGAACATGGAATCAGTGGAAGTAAATCCGAACGTCACTCCGAACGTTTCTCCGAACCCAGGCAAGGGGCCCGAACTACACCTGCTGTTGGCTCCCGACACATTTGAGCCGCTGTGGAAGTCTCTGCTGGGCGGCCTGGACGAATTCTTCTTTCCCAAGAAACTGCCGCCGTTGAAGCTGGAGTCGAAGCCAATCCCTGTCAAGGATATTTGGGGTTTCTACAACTACAAAAAGAATGGGGCTCTGGGTTCGACAGCGGCTCATGTAATCGTGATCGCTTTGATTATCGGAGGCACGATCCTCGGACGCCGCATTGTGACCAAGGTCGAAGCGAAGCCCGCGGTGACGCAGTTGGTCGATCCGGGCGACTTCATCCCGCTGAAGCCAGCCAAGACGCAGGCTGGCGGCGGTGGTGGTGGTGGCGACCATGATGTGTTGCAGGCCTCGAAGGGCAAATTGCCGAAGTTTGCGTTGATCCAGATCACGCCGCCCGCCGCAGTGATCCGGAACCCAAACCCCAAGTTGGCGTTCGAGCCCACCGTTCTCGGGCCGCCGGATATCAAGGTGGCTATGAATAATATGCCAAACCTGGGCGACCCCAAGTCCAACGCCGTCATTCCATCCAATGGTACGGGATCGGGCAGTGGTATCGGTTCTGGCTCCGGGGGTGGTGTGGGTTCTGGCAACGGGCGCGGAGTTGGCCCGGGCGACGAGGCAGGTATGGGCGGGGGTGTTTACCGTCCAGGCAGGGGTGTAACGCCGCCGCGGGTTATTTATCAAACCGACCCTGAGTTTTCCGAAGAGGCGCGCAAGGCGAAGTACCAGGGGACCTGTGTTCTCAGCGTCACGGTGGATGCGAATGGCCGTCCAACGAATATCCATGTGCTCAACTCACTGGGCATGGGGCTGGACGAGAAGGCTATGGAATCGGTGAGGAACTGGAAATTCGAGCCGGGCAAGAAAGACGGACACGATGTAGCGGTGGAGATCGCAGTGGAAGTTGACTTCCACTTGTACTGAGGCCGGCGGTTCTCGTTCTACCGTCAGGGCGAATTTTTCCTAAGCACTGCCAGGTGCACGCGCACACGTTGTTCAAATCCCAGGCGCTTGTAGAGTTCAATGGCGCGAACATTATCCTCTCGGACGTGCAGGAACGGCGTTTCTCCGCGGCTGCGGACACGCCGCATGATCTCCGTCATCAGAAGGCGGGCGTAGCCGCGCCCGGTATGCTCAGGGTGAGTGCAGACTGCGCTTACCTCGCTATGGCCGGGAACCTTTAGGCGCTCGCCGGCCATGGCTACAAGTTTTCCGTCGCGTCGAATGCCCAGGTAGGTTCCGAGTTCGTGGGTGCGTGTGCTGAAGGGGCCCGGCTTGGTGAGGGTTGCGAGTTCAACCATTTCTGGCGATTCGGCGGCGGTGAGTGCGACAAATTCCGGATGGGTGCTGGATGGTGAAGTGGGCGGGAGTCTGCCGTCCTCATAAACCATCTGCAATAGTGGGGCGCTCGCGACGAGATTCCAGCCGGCGCGATCCCGGTAAGGGGCGTCCAGGAACAGAGCGAGCGTCCCTTGCGCAGGCAGCAATCCGGCCAGCGATTCGTAGCCCTCGGGCGATGGCTCGCGGAAACCGGCCAGAGATGTGACCTCCGACATAAACTTGCTGGCTAGAGCGAAAGACTCGGCGAACGCAGCTTGCCGCGTTGTCAGGGCCTTCCAGATGACGTTATCGAGCGGATGCATGGTGCTTAGCTTGGCCTGCCATTTCTCATTGGAGTGATCGGACGCCGGCTTGGACACAGTAATTGTGTGATGCTGGAAGGCGCTATCCGAAACTTGCGCGCAAACGCGGAATCGACAGTTTTAGACGAGCTTCGCTCGGAGGACGCCGAGGGCGGCTGTCCCCACATGAGTTCTGGAGCTCTCGCTCGGATTCCTATTCCTTCAAGTCAACGTGGTGGACTTCTTCGATGATGTGGCCGAGGAAGCGCTCTCCCAGACGCCGGAATTTATCCACCGAATCGGTGGCGAAGAACTTGAGACGAGGGATGGAACGGCGTTCTTCATGAACCTCCGGCGCAGGCGGCAAAAGTGTTAACAGGCGGCTGGCCACGGCATGGGCGGTGGATTCGGCGGAGTCCACGATGTTCACATGCGACGGCGCCACGCGATGAAGCAGCGGCTTGAGCAGCGGGTAGTGGGTACAGCCGAGAACCAAGGCATCCGCTTCCTGGAAGCCGTCGGCAAAGGCCTCGCCGAGGTAAATTCGTGCAACCTGTTCGGTGACGGGATGCTCGATCCATCCTTCTTCGACCAGGGGAACGAGCAGAGGACAGGCCTTCTCTCGCGCGTCGAGACCCCGAGCCTCAAGTGCGTTCCGATAAGCATGGCTGCTGACCGTGGCCTCGGTTCCGATGACGACGACTTTCTTATTCTTGCTGACCGAGGCAGCAGCCTCAGCGCCAGGCTCTATCACGCCCAGGACGGGTACGTGCGCTGCGGCCTTGATGCGATCGATGGCCAGTGCCGTAGCGGTGTTGCAGGCGATGACCAGCAGCTCGGCTCCGTGAGCTTCGAGATAATGGGCCGCTTCGACGGCATAACGCGCCACCGTTTCTACGGACTTGGAGCCGTAGGGAAGGCGAGCGGTATCGCCGAAGTAGATGTAATCTGCGCCGGGAATGAGTTCAAGTAAAGCTTTAAGGACGGTGAGACCGCCGAAGCCGGAGTCGAATACGCCGATGGTGGGGCGACGGGGGGTCACGCTAGGCTGGTCTCAACCGTCTTAGATCGCGGGCGCGCAATCGCACATTGGGAATCGAGGCGGTTTTTCTTGCGGACAACTCTCCGATGGTTGATTCCACAACGTCCTGGTTCAAACGGAAGAGCTTCAATAGCAATCCTCTTAGGCCATCGACGTCAGTAGCAATCCACATCTTCCCATACACGTACGCGTCCTCAACAAATCTATCGCCGACGGGCTCGTTAAGAATTCTAAAAGTCTCGCCAGGGTACGGAGCATAAGTAACGTAATATGCGCTCGGAGTTCCCCTCGGAATTGTCCCGAACTCCGTGATACTAATCGACCCATCAGGAATCTCGGTTTGTTTCTCCAGAGACCTCAAAACCGGATCCTTTGGACTGCGCAGAAGAATTCGTCGCCACGGAAGCTGTGGGTCCATTCCCGCGTCGTGCAGGGTCCGTAAGACGCGCTCGTACGCTGACTTTGGGCCTTCGGAGTCGACCAGCGGCGTAGCAATAAAGAATTGCCAGTCGCTGCTTTGGGAGACGTATGCCCAGAAGGCAACACTGACTTCAATGTTCGCCTGTCTGAGTGTGACCAGAATCTTCCGGCCAATCTCAAGGTCTCTATCTACCAATGCTGCCGTAGCCATCCGAGAACTCCATTCCGACCCGTTGCCGCACGGTACAGCACATCCGCACTTAGTCCGGCTGCCAGGTATCGACTCTCAACCGTCCAGTCCTTTACCAACCCCCAGTTTTGTTTGAGCTCCGCATTGTTCGTGGTTGCCGCTTCTAAAGCTGTCTCAAGTCCGGCGACGACAAGTAGTTTATTCAAATCGTGGTCGTAAATTCCACGAACAATTGTAGGCTTTGGAGGAAATTCGTGCCGCTGCGTTCGTCGTGCGATCGCTGCCTTGAGTGCACACTCGACCGCCAGACCCGTTAGATAATAGGCCCCCTCGTTATTGCCATTCTTGAGAAGTGTTCGAGCATCGTTCAGGCGCAACCGAGTAAGGCGTTGAAAATCTTTGCGTGTCATCGCAGTGCAAGCTTTCTCACCGGTTTCTGGAAGAGGATAGATGCCCGTCACTCTTGTCCAACAGTTCGCGTCCGCAGCACGCCCCCGGCGGAATCGGCGCGCCATGCGGGCAGGTGCGCGGATGTCCGAGGAAGGTGCATATCTTGTCGGTGGCTTCGGGCGAGAGGATGTGTTCGAACTTGCAGGCTTGCTGCTCGATTTCCGATTCGCTGTCCATGGCCAGGCTGTCGGTGAACAGGCGCTCGGCCAGGCGATGGCGGCGGATGATGCTGCCGGCGCGTTCGCGGCCGCGCGGCGTGAGTTCCACGATCAGGGTGCCATCGCCGATCGAGGCGGCGACGGGCTTAAGCGCATCGTGGCAAGGATTCACGAAAGGCTTGTGCCCGTGGGCCAGGGGCGGATGCGGCGCAGAAACTACGAAACCCATCTGAATCATTTTCTCAATCGCCAGGCTGACCGGCAGCGCACCGTGGACTTCCATGCGCTCGACCTCTGCGATTTCGCCATGTTCGGCCAGCACCCAGAGCTCTTCGAGTACTTCGTCGAACTGCTCTTCGTCGGCCATGGCAAACACTTCCTGCGAAGCGATCTTGCCGTGATGGAACTCGATGCGGCGATCCGCCAGGCGCGCGACGACGGGATCGTGCGTCACCATCACAATCGTGCGGCCCTGCTGGTGAAACTCGCGCAGCAGGCGCAGCACGATCTCTTCGTTTTGTCCGTCAAGGTTGCCGGTGGGTTCGTCGGCGAGAATAATCTTCGGATCGTTGATCAAAGCCCGAGCGATGCAGACGCGCTGCTGTTCGCCTCCCGAAAGTTGCGAGGGCAGATGGTGCGCGCGATCGCTCAACCCAACCCGGGTCAGGGCTTCAGTGGCCTCTTTCTCGTCGGTCATGCTGTGGAAGTACTGCGCCAGCATCACGTTCTCGACGGCGGTAAGAAACGGAATGAGGTGAAACTGCTGGAAGATGAATCCAATTTTTTCGGCTCGCACGCGATTTAATTCGGCGGACGAGATGCCGGCAACATTTTGGCCGTCAAGCCAGATTTCTCCGGACGTCGGACGGTCGAGGCAGCCGATCAGATTTACCAGCGTGGATTTACCCGATCCTGATGGTCCCATGATGGAGAGCCATTCGCCCTGCGCAACGTGCAGGGAGATGTGGTCGAGGGCATGAATCGAGCTATTCTGATTCTCCTTACCGGCGGCGGTCTCGTTTCCCGCGGCCTTGGAGGGGTAGAGTTTGGTTACGTTCTTGATCTGAATCATTTCACTCTCCCCTCAGGATGACTGCGGGTTGCACTCGGCGCAACAGCGATATCGGGAGGATTGCCGCAAGCAGCGTCACAACTATGCCACCAGCCAGAACAAAGGGCAAGACGCTGAAACGTGGGACGACGGGAGTATGGAAGTTAACCCGGCCAATCCAGGCGGCGAGGCCGATGCCCAGAACAAACCCGATTACAGCGCCGGCCCCGCCGAGAGCTGCCGCTTCGGCAGCGAAAAAACCGTTCAGCAAGCGGTCGGAAGCTCCTAGCGCTTTCATGATAGCGAAGTCGCGGCGGCGGTCGAAGACCCACCCCAGCAGCGTGGAGAGCACGCACAGCGCCGCGGTCAGAATGATGAGTGCTGCGGCGGCCAGAAGGGTGGCACGGGTTTTGCCGAGAACACGCGCTTCACCCTCCACAATCTGCCGCACCGGGCGCACATCGGCGGATGGGATTGCGCGCTCAAGCTGGCGCATGATGGCGGTGATCTCCTCTGGTGAACCGGTAGCGGCAACTTCGATGGTGGAGGGTTGAACTCCCGTCCAGGAAACAAAATCCGGCAGAGAAAGATAGACACGGCTGTCTTCTGCAGCGCCGGTCCGTAGCGTTCCCGCGGGCGTGAACTGGAGGGTTTGTCCCCGGAAACTGAGGCCGAAGGGTTGGTTTTTCGGCGAGACGACAGACATGGCTCGTACGCCGATCAGCGCCTGTTGCGGAGCCGAGGGCCAGTTGCTGACCGACCACCAGCGGTCGAGCTGCCGCACGCGATCGAAATCCGCGCCGGCGACGACGACCGGCTGGCCATCGCTGGTGCGAGCGACAATCAGAGCGAATGGTGCGGCCACACCGCGGCCGGCAAGAACGGACTCCACCTGCGAAAGAGCATCAGCGGGAAGGGAAGCATCGTCTCTGCCCACAAGGATGATGTTCGCGCCGTAGTTGCGGAACTCACGGCGCAGCTTGGCCTGCACGTCGACGTAAAGGTTCAGCATGGCAGTGGCGACGGCCGCGGCCACAACCATTGCGAACAGGGCAGAGGCGGCGCGGCCGCGGCGAAGCACAGCGGCACGCACCAGCATCCGAAAAAACATGGAAGTATGTGGAGACTGCGCGCGGCTGACGGCTAGTTTTTGCGCGGAATTCAGGGCTCTCCCGCTCACAGTTCACCTCGCAGGGCGAACACGGGATCTAGACGCACAGCCTTGCGAATCGCGGCGGCGCTCCCGGCGAAGGTGACAATCACCGCGATCGCCAGGGTCACGGGTAAGAGCACGGGCGAAATTGCGATTTGCGAATCAAAAATGGAACGGCCGATTTGGTGGGCGAGCAGCCCGCCGGCGGCGAAACCCACGAAGCCGCCGATCAAGGCGAGCAGCGCAGCTTCGGCAAAGAAGATGGACGCGACCGCGAGCTTTCCCGCGCCCAGAGCCTTCATCAATCCTACTTCCGCACGGCGCTCGAAGATGGAAGTAGCCATGGCGGCGGAGACTGCGAGTGCCGAGGCAGACAACGCGGCCAGTGTGATCAGAAAGATCAGGCCCTCGATTTGAGTAAGAACAGCGCCTTCGTTCAGCGCGACCTGGCGAATCTGTTCGGCATGAGAGTGTGGAATCGCCTCCTGCAACTGGAAAGCAATCGACTGAGGATATGGCGAACAGTACCAGCGGTCGTAGACAGGGCCCGACATGCTCCTGGGGTCGCGGCGGGCCAGAGCATCTTCGGGCTTGGTGAGTGCACTGACGTAGACGCGGCGAACGGCGCCGGGTTTGCCGAGAATCTCCTGGGCGAGCGCGATTGGAGCCACGATCTGATCGTCTTCACTGCTGCCGGTCGAGAGAATTCCACTCACCTGCAACTGGCGGCCTGAGAGCGTGAGGTCGTCGCCGGGCTTCGCTGAAAGCCGCGCGGCCAGCCGCTCCCCGAGCAAAACATCGCGCGAACTGTCATCAGGCCATGCGCCGGAAACCCTCCACCAGGGGTGAGTCGTTCGCACACCGGTGGTGAATTCTTCCTTGCCAAACGAAACCGGCTTGGCGAAGTAGGTGCCAAGCAAGGTGAGATTCTCCGTCCGACCGTTCCACTCAAGGGCAACGCTCACGGGCAACATCGGGGCAAATCCGGTGATGTTGTTGTGCCAGAAAGTGCCCTTGATCCTGGGCAGGTCCGCTTCGTTCAGGAAAGCGCCGTCGCTAGGCGGTTTCAGGTTGACGCCGCCAATCTCCAGGTCGAGGGTGTCTTCCTGCGGAGTCACGAGTATGTTCGCGCCGATGGTGCGGAGCTCGCGATTAATCTTGTCGCCAATATCGGTGGCGACCGCAATCATCGCAGTAGCCACCGTGACGCCCAAAGTGATGGCCACAGCAGCCAGCGCTTTGCGCCGCTTCTGGCGGCGGAAGGATTCGTAGACGAGCCGGACGAACATCCTTACTGTTTCTCGAACGTGCGGCTGCCGGCCGCAACGTCCGCCTCTTGAATAATCACGGAATCGGGTGTTTGCGTGGCTTTAAGCGGAATGGGGTTGCACCCGCCCGCCGTGCCTACTGACTGCGGATTGATCGGCGCCGCGCAGTTCTTGCAAACGACGCCATTGGCTGACTTGTAAAAGCCTGCGGCTCCACAAATCTGGCAAGCGTCGAAAACGGTGGCGATTTTGCCGTCCGGCTTTTGATAGAGCCAGAAGCGAACCGGGGTGCCGTTTTCTTGCGCTTGATAGCGGTGCAAGTCGCCGTCCGCAACCTGGGCCAGCGGTATCGTTAGCTGCCCATTTACGAACCCGATTTCGGTGGCGGGCGAGAGCGCACTCACGCTCTTGGCGTAGATAAATTCCGCTGTGACCAGGGCGATGAAGACAAAGGAGAAGCCGTAGACCGAAGCCATCCACAGGCGCTCTTTGCGAGCGGTCCAGGCTGCTTTGCGCCGGTCGGCCGCGGAAGCTGAGTCGAGCACAGGCTCGCGCCGCTTCGCATCAAATAGCACCATCAGTGCGGCCAGGGCAATAATGGTCACAAAGAAGAATAAATCGTTGCGCACGATAGGCCCGATGATGGCCATTTCGCGTTTGGAGGAGGCAATCACGCCACTCTCCGAAAGTTCGTGCAGGCCGGCGATCACCAACTGCAACGCCACCAGAAACAAGATGGCGGTGGTAACCCGGAAGAACTTCTGCAGGTTAATCTTTACGCTGCCTTTCACGAACATCACGCCAAAAGCAATGGCCGCCAGCACGCCCAGAAGCGTGCCCAGAAAGCTCATCAATTCGGTGGAGTTCAGAGAGACGGCGGAGAGGATCAGCACGGTTTCAGCGCCTTCGCGCAACACCATCAGAAACACAAAAAAGAACAGGCCGATCCACGCGTCGTTGCCGGCCAGCAGGCCGATCTTGCCCTCGATCTGGCCCTTCAGCTTGCGGCCCGTCTTCATCATGAAGACAATCATGGTGATGACGAAGAAGGCGGCAGCCAGCATGATCCAGCCTTCGAACACGTCTTCGTTCCAGTTCAGGCGGGAAATCACAACCGCGATCCCGATGCTGCCCAGAAAGGCGGCGGCCAGCGCGGCGTAGACGGCTTTGCGCAGATCATTGCGGCCAATTTTCGCAAGATAAGCCAGGGTGATGCCGACGATGAGAGCGGCCTCGACCCCTTCGCGCAGTGTGATGATGAAAGCCTGAAGCATTTATAAGGTGCCTATGATCTTGAAAATGAATTTCAATTTCAACTTCAAGGATATGCCGGGAGCGGCGGGACCGTCAATCCGCGGCGTCACAAACGTGCGTGACCCGCATCACACAGCGAATTCTCGCATTGAACCGCGCCTGCCGCAGGGAAGCTTGTGTTGGACGGGTCAGATCCGCCTCAGGAAGGCGTTCGCCTCGGCCAGCTGCGGAAACAACTTCTCCTCCGCATGAAACTCCGCCGAATGCACGCAGCGCCGGCTGCCGCGCAGTTTGACGGGATGCTTAAGGTGCAGCATCTCGTGGTAGACGATGTATTCCACCACGTAGCGGGGAACCAGGAATTGATCAAAAATGCGGCTGATGACAATCGCATTGTGCGCCGGATCGTAGTGGCCGAGGATGCGGCGGGTCTTGGTCGGGCTCCAACTCATGCGCGGGTGCCCCAGCAGTCCATGGAAGAAGCGCCGGTTCAAATCCTCAAACACCGCGTCTAGATCGTAGACATGCCCCTGGGGAGAATGCAGCCGTTTGCGTCCGCGCATCTGACGCACGAGGTGTGCCTTGCTCACAACTTCATGGCTGGCTACGTATTTTCGATAACGAGCCGCGTGGCCGCGGTCGATGGGCTTGCGGTACATCTTGGCCAGCAGGATGTGAGCGATGGCGCGCACAACCGCATCAGGCGCGCCTTCGAGCAGATCGGAGAGCCGAACCAGAAGCCGGCCCTCGCGCAAGCGAATCGTGTTGTTGACGTTGGCGAAGGCAAAAAACTCGATCTTCAATTCAGGCAAGGGCGTGGCAGGCCGCAGTTGGCGATGCGCATCGTGGAAGATTTCGAGCAGGCCCTCACGCACAGTGAGCCCAGATTAGCACGGACTGGACTGGCATAAACCCTTCACTCGGACCTGCTGCCGGATTGCTTTGCGTCGGTTTTCCTTCGATGCTTGGCAGCTTCTTCCTGCTCCGTGAGCAACTTGCGGTGTTCTTCCGCGGAAGAATCGACAGTATCCAGCGCGGTGGTCAGAGTAAATTCGTATTGCTTGCTTTCTTCCGCGGGGACGTTGGCCGCGTCTCTCAGCGCCAGCAGCTTGGCCTGGAACTCCGTATCGGCGTCGATGATCACTTTCAACGGTTTGCGAATGTCGTCCTTGCGATCGACGTAGGTGTCGATATTGTCGTTCAGTTCGTCGTAGATGAGCAGGAAGTCGTCGAGCCGGTCATGCGTTTGTGGGGCGCGGTCTTTCGTCTTGGGATCGGCACGCATCTGCTCGAGGGTGACCAGGCGTGCCCGCGCGAAATTTACGTAGAGAGAGAGACGCTGCCCGGGCTCCCAGCTGGCGTCGCGTATCTGGTCGATCTCCGCCCGTGTAAATGGATCACGGTGACGCTGGCCCGGGACCAGCGACGCCGCAGTCAGAAAAAACAGGCTGAGACACGCACACGCTCGAATCCGGAGGGCGCTCATTTCTTACCGCCTTTAGGAAACATCGCCAGCAGCAGATCATCTCGAACCCGCTGCAGGCGGTCGATACAGTCCTGGATCTGTTTCTGCTCTTCGTGGGTAACCGTGTGCTTGATGTCGCCAAGCTTACGCGCCATCTTGCGGATGGCAATTTCGCTCTGCTTCTCGTGCTTGTGCGACTGGATCGCATAGTCGCGGGCGAGTTCAGAGAATGCCTCAACGTCAACCAAAGCCGCTTGGGCTTTATCGCTGTCGCCGGCGACGTAGAACCTGTCTGCGGCCTCAAGTTGCCGTTCGGAAATATGAATGCACAAGCCAGGACGATCGGCGAGGCTGGCTGTGGCGACTTGATTTTTCAAGTCATCGATCGTAAGGTCCCGTCTGGAGCCAAGCATGGGACGCACCGCCAGCATCGAGCAGATAAGAACCAGGGCAGCGCCCGACGGGGATCGAAAATATGCTTTCCGAAACATCATCAGCTTCCGCTATTTCTTCGGCTCGATGGCAATGAGCCGATGTCTCGCCTGCCACTCCTGATCAGGATACTTCCCATTGGCGGTGTTGAGGAAGAGGTGATAGTTGGCGGAGGCGTTCTTCAGGTCGCGCAAGTGATCGTAGGCCGACGCCCGCAGGAAGTATGTGATAGGAATCTCCGGAAGAAACTTCTTACGCGCATCAAGCGCCCGGATGACGAGCGGGTAATCTTTATTCTCGCTGGCCGCAAATGCCAGGTCGCCATAGGCTTCTCCAAAGTCTGGCTTGAGTTTTACCGTAGCCAGGAACTCCTTCTGGGCGTCGGAGTATCTTTTTTGCCGCAGCTGTGCCTGGCCGAGGCGACGATGAAGTTCGGCGTCGTTGGGGTGAGCGGTGACAAGCGCGCGATAGGCGGACTCGGCCAGATCTTGCTTTCCGGCAGTCGCATAGATCTCCGCTAGATCGCGGTGCGCGGCGTCGTCATCCGGAGCAAGCTTGATACCGGCCTGCATCTCGGCGATGGCGCCGTCCGTTTTGCCTTCCGCCGCGAGTACGCGCCCAAGCTGGATATGCGCCGGGGCGGAGTCCGCATGTTCCGCAAGCAGCTTTCGCAGATAGTCTTCGGACTCGGGAAAACGCCGCCCCCGCATGTAAATGTTGGCCAGTCCAATGACCGCGTCAGAAGATCGGGAGTCGAGAGTAAGCGCCCTCTTGTATTCCTGTTCAGCCTCGGCAAATCTGTTTTGATGTTCGAGCAGCAGGCCGGCGGAAAGATGCGGCTCGGTCTCTTTCGGTTGAAGAGTTGCCGCGCGCTGGTAGGCGGCGAGCGCATCATCCGGCTTCGGGTTTTCGAGCGTGTGAGCGAGAGCAAGCCAAGCCCGGTACTGGCCTTCCGCAGCATGGCTGGTGGGTTTTAGATGGGTCGCGGCGCGCAGAAAATCTTCCGCGCCAGGCTGGCCGGTCTTTGCGAGTTGCAACCCAAGATTCAGGTTCGATTCGAAAACATCCGGCTTTGCCGCCACCGATTTGCGGTAGGCCGCAATCGAGTCGTTAACCTTGCCCAGAGCATTTTCCACAAAACCAAGATCGAACCACCCAACGTAGCTTGTGGGTTCTCGGTCAAGCAGCCTGCGAAGAAGAGGTTCCGCCGTGGCATAACTCTGCTTTTCGATGGCCGCTTCCGCCTGAGTTAGCTCTAGCGGTTGAGAATCTTCAACGGGAACCTGGATGTGGTGGACTGATCGATGCGAGTTCGTTCCGGTTCTTTCCGGAACCGGCTGATCGGGCGGTGCGGGAGGGGACGGCTCCGTCGAGGAGGATGGTGCGGAAGATTGCGCCGAAGGCGGGGGTGCATCCTGCACCAGCGCACACGCGCCCGCAGTTAAGACCAGCAGCGAAGTCGCGAGAAGTCTACTTGCTCCCATCGGGACGTGACGCTCCGTTGCGGCTGCCAGGGCCATTGAGCAGGCGAGCCAAATACTTTCCTGTGTAAGAAGCGGGCAGCTTAACGATCGCCTCCGGCGGTCCCTCGCCCACAATGTTGCCGCCGCGCGCCCCACCTTCCGGCCCGAGATCGATCACCCAGTCGGCGGTCTTGATCACTTCCAGATTGTGTTCGATCACAAGAATGGAGCCGCCTGCATCGATTAGACGGCGGAAGGCGGCCAATAGTTTGCTTACATCGTCAAAATGCAGGCCAGTCGTGGGTTCGTCAAAAATGTAGAGCAAGCGGCGCCTACGGCGAGCTTCCTCCGGCCGGGCAAGCCGTCCCGCCTCGCGCGCCGCCGGCTGCAAATGCGCCGCCAGCTTCATGCGCTGAGCTTCTCCTCCCGACAGAGTGGTTGCCGATTGCCCGAGCCGCAGGTATCCCAGCCCAACTTCGTCGAGCACGCGCAGCTTCTCTGTGAGCTTGGGCACTTCCGCAAAGAACTTGAGCGCCTCCTTTACGGTGAGGTTCAAGGCTTCGTGAATATTCTTGCCGCGGTAGCGAACTTCCAGTACCTGAGGCTTGTAGCGGGTGCCCTTGCATTCTTCGCAAATGAGTTCCACGTCGGCGAGGAATTGCATCTCCACCGTAACCGTCCCATCGCCCTGGCACGTCTCGCAGCGGCCGCCGGGAATGTTGAAGGAAAAATGCCCGGAGGCAAAACCCCGCCTCTTGGCCTCAGGCAGAGAAGCGAAAAGGTCACGGATGGCATCGAAGGCCTTGATATAAGTAACTGGATTCGATCGTGGCGTGCGTCCGATCGGGGATTGATCGACGAGGACCACCTCATCGATAAACTGATCGCCGTCCAGGCTCACCCAAGTTGCCGGACCCCGCGCCGAATTGGCCTGTTGCTGTTTGGCTTGCGCCAGCGCCGGATAAAGAACTTGATGCAGCAAGGTGGACTTACCGGAGCCGGAGACTCCCGTGATCGCCACCAGCATGCGCAGCGGGATACTGACGTCAACCCCGTTCAGGTTGTTTGCCCGCACGCCGCGAATCCGGATCTGCTGCACGCCGGGCGTTCGCCGCGCGGCCGGCACCTGGATGCGCAAGTCTTCGGCAAGATAGCGGCCCGTGAGCGAAGCCGAATTCCGGAGGATCTCTTCGTAGGTTCCCGCAGCCACAAGGTTGCCGCCGTTTTCTCCCGCCCCGGGACCGAGGTCGAGAATGTGGTCCGCCGTGCGCATAATGTCGGGGTCGTGTTCCACCACCAGGATCGTATTCCCCAAGTCGCGCAGATCATGCAGGATCTTGATCAGGCGGTGCGTGTCGCGGCTGTGCAGGCCAATCGAGGGCTCATCGAGCACATAGAGCGTTCCCACCAACCGCGAACCCAGCGAAGTCGCGAGTTGAATCCGCTGGGCCTCGCCTCCGGAAAGGGTGGAGGACAAGCGGTCGAGCGTTAGATATTCCAACCCGACATCGTTTAGGAAGAGCAGCCGCTCCCGGATTTCCTGCAGAAGCCTATCCGCAATGTCGGCTTCCTGGGCGCTCAATTCAACGGCGGCGAAGAATCTCGCCGCTTCCTCAACAGTCATGGAACAGACTTCACAAATATTGCGCCCATTGATCTTGACTTGACGAGCTTCCAGCCGTAGCCGCGTGCCGCGGCACTCCGAGCAGGTCGAGTATCCCCGATAGCGGCTCAGGAAGACGCGTATGTGCAGCTTGTACTTCTTCCGCTCCAGGTATTGGAAGAACCCGCGCACGCCCAGGAATTCGCCCTCTCCGTCCAGAATGAGGGTCTGCTGTGCGGGGGCGAGTTCCACCCACGGCACATCGAACGGGACCCCAGCCTGCTTGGCAAAGCGCTTCATCTCCGTGAACAGGGGCCGGTACTTGGGCTTGTTCCATGGGTCAATCGCTCCTTCGCCGAGAGACTTCATTTTGTCCGGAATCACCAGGTCAAGATCGAAGTCAATCGTGTTGCCGAATCCCTGACACCGCGGACAAGCGCCATAAGGATTGTTAAAAGAGAAAAGCCGCGGTTCCGGTTCCTCGTAGCGCAGGTTGCAGTTCTTGCACTCGAAGCGCTGGGCAAAGCGCAACTGACGCGCCGGTTGATCGTCGCGCGGCGGCAGGTCGAAGATAACTTCGCCGGATTCCCGATACGCGGTCTCGACCGCATCCACGATGCGCGTGCGCGATTCCGCAGAAATGGTGAGGCGATCCACCAGAACAAACACAGGTTGGTCGAAACGTATATCCAGCAGAGACTCCGGAGTGGAGAACTCGAACACCTGACCCGATTGATACAGGCGATTGAATCCCGCTTTCCGCAATTCGAAGAGGTGAGCCTTGAGCTGGTCGGTCAGTCCCGAGACTGCAGCCGGAGCCTTCTTGCTGGATTTGCGCGTGCGCGCAGCCTTCTTGTCCGGTGCCGGCGGCACGGCGACGGCGGGCTGCAAAGGAAACACAACTTGCACCCGCATCTCCGGATCGAGCGCCAGCACCGCGGCGGCGATGTCGTCGACCGTGTCTTTCTTCACTTCGCAGCCGCAGTTCACGCAATAACTGCGGCCGACGCGGGCGAAGAGCAGGCGCAGGTAGTCGTAAATCTCGGTTGCCGTGGCCACGGTCGATCTGGGATTGCGCGTCGTGTTCTTCTGCCGGATCGCCACCGCCGGAGCGATGCCATCGATGGAATCCGCGTCAGGCTTCTCGATGCGCTCGAGAAACTGGCGGGCATAGGCCGAAAGAGATTCCACATACCGCCGCTGACCTTCCGCGTAGATGGTGTCAAAAGCGAGCGAGGATTTGCCCGAGCCGGAAACTCCGGTGACCACGGTCAGGGTATTGTGCGGAACCTCGAAATCGATATTCTTGAGGTTATGCACGCGGGCTCCGCGAACAATGATGCTTTCCGTGGGTGGTGTGCCAGGCATCGGGTAGGTGAGCGGGCAGCGATGCCGAATCCGCCGGGGATGCCCCCAGCAGCCTCGGCGGGTGCTGCCGAATTCTTTATTATAAAGCAGGGTCTGCCCGGTAGCGGGTTAACTCGCGCTGGATGAATAAGCGTGTGGAAGGTTGGAACGGGAGAAAAACAATCGCCAGGAGCGAACCGATCCCCATCCCCGGCAAGCGGGAATGTCACTGCCGAAAGAAGATCTATCTTGCGTGAGAACCACGGCCAAACGCTAGTCGGGGTCTTGATCCCGGCGCTTGCCGTAGCGGAAGGCTAGTCCAAAGCCGAATACCATAATTCCAAGCGGAGGAACCAGCATTACCAGGATCGCGCGGTTGAGCGCCCGCTGACCCTCCCTCGGTGTGCTCTTGGCAACCGCATTGCACATCGCGCAGCCCTGCGCGAACGCGGGCATGGTGAAAAGCCAAAGGATCGCCGTCAAGGCGATGGCGCGACCGATGGCTTGAAGAATCTTCATTAGCAATTCTCGAACCCTAGTGAACGCCCAAGCGCAAGATGCGGCCCGCATCCGGGAAGAAGAAGAAGTACATGATCACAAATAAACCCGCCACCGAGATCACCAGCATCCAGCGCATGAGCGCCGTCTCAAACTTTAAGTGCATGAAATAGGCAATGATCAATGCCGATTTGATCACCGACAGCACCAGCAGCGCTTCCAGCATTCGTACCGGTTCGAATATCTGCCGGTAGCCGAGCCAGACTTCGACGCCAGTCAGAACCAGCAGCGCGCCCCACACCCAGAAATATTGGCCTTTGCTATCGTCGTGCTTCGCCACATCGTGCATTGTAAAGTTCCTCGCTCAAGCTCGCAGTGATTTTCAAACGCCGCCTAGATCTTAGTCGACATCAGGTAGACCAGCGGGAAGATGAACATCCACACCAGGTCCACAAAGTGCCAGTATAAGCCGGACACCTCAACATCGTGTGCGTCATAGTCTTTCGGCTTGAGGAAAAGAATGACGCTCGAAACAATCAGGCCAATCAGAAGCGCGTGAACCCCATAGTGAAAAACATTGTCCGACGGAATCAGAAAAAACGCCGCCAGCCATATCACGCCTAGAATCGGCAGAAACCACTTGCGCAGCGCCACCACGCCCAGATAGATCACGCCAATCGTTACGTGCAGCATGTGCATGGCAGTCAGGCCGAAAAATGTTGCCGCGAACTGCGGCACGCCGGTCGAGATCCTGGCAAACTCGCCCGCTTCCTGCCCGGCGGGCTTGGGAAATCCCGGCAAGGATAATCCTTCGTGGATTAACTTGGTCCACTCCATGCCGTGCAGCACGATGAATGCAGTGCCGAACGCCATGGTGGCCAGCAGCCAGTTGCGCGTCCAGGCCCGGTCGCCCCGTTGCGCGGCGAAGACGCCGAGCACCATGGTCAGCGAACTCGATAGCAGGCATGCCGTCATTACGGTCGCGTTGATGATGCTGTCCTTGCCAAACGGCGTTGGCCAGGCGGTATAGATGCGGTTGTAACTGAAGGCAAACAGCAGGGCTCCGAAGGTCAAAGAGTCCGAGGCCAGGAAAAGCCACATGCCAACCTTTTTCGAATACGCTCCGAACAGTGGAGCCTCGAACTCACCGGCAGGTCCGTGCAGGGCAGCGGCGCTATGTTGAAGAGTGGCGTCAGCCATTCCCGAGTTTCCCCTTTCTATCTTCCGTTTGTCATCCTGAGGCGGGCGCTCTTTGCCCGCCGAAGGACCTGGGCGAGCCGCGCGAAGCGTCGCGTTTCTTGCGACGCAAAAATCGCGCGTTTGGCTCGCTACCTTGCGAACGCTAAGAGAGCAAAAACATAAATCCACAACACCGCCATGAAATGCCAATACCACGCGGCGACGTCGACCACAATGCGGCGTCCCTCAATAGGCCGGTGCAGCAGGGAAGTGACCGCCGCCCAAAGCAAAGCGATGATTCCGCCCGTCAGATGCACGGCATGAACCGCCGTCAGCAAATAGACGAACGAACTGTTCGGGTTCGTGTCGACGAAGAATCCGCGGCCCTTGAGCTCGCCCCATGCCAGCCACTGTCCGACAAGAAAACCAAAACCGAGCAGCACGGTCACGCCCAGCCACGGGAAACTCCTTTCCTCAAGCGAGATGCCGGGAATTGATTTCAGCGGGGCCAGCGCCGCACGCCGGGCAATGTTGCGACGCGCCACTTCCATCGTCAAGCTGCTGATCACGAGCAATACCGTGTTAATGGCGAGCAGAAGCCACGGCAACTGCACTTGCCCCCAGTCGCGCACGTAGGAATTGGTCGCGCCGTCGAACGTCGGCAGCCCCTGGCGAACGATGTAGGCGCTCGTCAGCGAAATAAACACCATGCTGACGGTCGCGATCCCGCAGATCAGCCCCAGACGGGCTCGGCGCAAACGCGCACCGTAATTCGGCAAACTCGAACCATGAAACTGGCCGTCATCGCCGCCATTCGGGGGCGCGGGCCGGTCTCCGCCGCGGCCCAGCTGGTTCACAGGAGTGCTTGATGTATACGTCGCCATAGAATGCCTGACTTCTTCAGTGCGCGGAACCCGTTGCCGGATCGGTTTGCATCACGTAATCCCGAGGAGCGCCCGGAACTCCGTATTCGTACGGCCCGTGATTTACCACGGGAGTCACGCCACCAAAATTATCGTGCGGAGGAGGCGTTGCTGTGGTCCATTCCAGCGTCGTCGATTCCCAGGGGTTGTCGCCGGCCTTCGGCCCTTTGAACATGCTCCAGAACAGGTTGATCACAAAAATAAACTGTGCCGCGATGGTGATGATGGCGGCGTAGGTCATGAACTGATGTATGGGCATCAGCTTCTGCAGGTACGCCACTTCCGTGTATTGCGAATAGCGCCGCGTTCCTCCGGCAATCCCCAGATAGTGCATCGGCATGAAAATCGCATAGGTCCCGGCGAGCGTGATGAAGAAGTGCACTCTACCCCACGTTTCGTTCATCATCCGCCCGAACATTTTCGGGAACCAGTAGTATGTCGCCGCAAACATTCCGAAGATTGCGGCCACGCCCATGATCAGGTGAAAGTGACCGACCACGAAATATGTATCGTGCAGTTGAATGTCGAGCACCGGTTGCGCCAGGAACGGCCCACTCAATCCGCCGGAGACGAATAGGGAAACAAAGCCGATGGCATACAGCATCGGCGTGTGAAAGCGAATGCGCGCCTTATACATCGTGCCCAGCCAGTTAAACGTCTTGATCGCCGAGGGCACGCCGATGCACATGGTCAGCAGCGAGAAGGCAAACGCCGAATACGGGCTCATGCCGCTCATGAACATGTGGTGGCCCCACACCATGAATCCCAGGAAGCCGATGCCGAGCATGGCATAGACCATGGCCTTGTAGCCGAAGATCGGCTTGCGCGAGAACGTCGACAAAATCTGCGAAGTCACGCCCATGCCCGGCAGAATGGCGATGTAAACCTCGGGATGCCCAAAGAACCAGAACAGATGCTGCCAGAGCAGCGGCGAGCCGCCCTTGTGCCCCAGCTTCACTCCGTTCACCACCACGAGCGGCACGTAGAAGCTGGTGCCAAGATTGCGGTCCATGAGCAGCAGGATGCCCGCCGAAAGCAGCACTCCGAAAGCCAGCAAGCCGAGAATCGCCGTGATGAACCACGACCACACGGTCAACGGCATGCGCATCATGGTCATGCCCTTGGCCCGCATATCGAGCGTAGTCGTGAGGAAATTCAATGCGCCCATCAGCGATGCGACGCAAAAGATCGCAATACTCGTAATCCAAAGATCGGCGCCGAGGCCTTCACCGGGGCCGGCGGATTGCACCGCGCTGAGCGGTGGATACCCCGTCCACCCGTGCAGGGGCGCGCCACCGGTGACGAAAAACGCCGCCAGCATGAACACAAAGGCAACAAAAGTCGTCCAGAACGAAAGCATGTTCAAAACCGGGAACGCCATATCCGGAGCCCCGATCTGAATGGGCAGAAAATAATTTCCGAATCCGCCCTGCGGGGCCGTGGTCAGCACAAAGAACACCATGATCGTGCCGTGCATGGTGAGCAGGCTGAGATAGGTTTCCGGTTTAATTTCACCCACGAGCGGCAGGACAGCCGTCGGCCAGATCAGGTGGATCCTCATCAGCAACGACAGGAACATCCCGACCCACACGGCCGTGAGCGCCAAAAAGAAATACTGAATGCCGATCACTTTGTGATCGAGGCTGAAAATATATTTTCGAATGAAGCCCTGAGGAGCGTGCGCATGAACCGTAGCCGCGGTCGCCATTTTATTGTTTCTCCGCCTCCCGTGCCGCCAGCCACTTGTCGAAATCTTCCTGGCTGACGATGTGTACCATGCCGTGCATCTTGTAATGTCCCAAGCCGCAGAGTTCGGCGCACGCGATCTCATATTCGCCGATCGCCGTCGGCTTGAAGTGCATGTGAATATTCAGCCCCGGCACCGTGTCCTGCTTGAAACGCAGCGCGGGCACAAAGAAGCTGTGGATTACGTCCACTGCGCGCAGGCTTACATCCACCTCGCGGTCGACCGGAAGATACATTGTTCCCGTGACCACATCGTCTTTGGACGCCGGATCGGAAGGGTTAAGCCCGACGGCGGCTTCGCCTCCGGCCGAGGGGTCCATTAGCGTTGGGCTCGTCGCGCCATATTTTCCATCCGGTCCGGGATAGCGGAAGTACCAGGCAAACTGCATCCCCGTGACCTCAACCTGCACCGCACCCGGTCCGGCCGGGTCAAAGCGCTGGCTGGCCCATACGCTGCTTCCCATCAGATTCAACCCGACAAACAGAACCGTGGTGAGCACCGTCCACACGAGTTCCAGCTTTATATTGCCGTGCGAATAGTGCACCGGTGGCGAGGAAGGCTGCTCCCGGTATCGCCACACAATGTAGCCCAGCGAAAGTTGCGCCGCCAGGAAGACAATTCCCATCAGCACAAAAGTAAGGGCCAATTGATGGTCAATAAAGCCTGCCGCCTCGGCCGCGCCCACGGGCAGCCACCAGGTCTTGGCGACAAAAAAGTATGTGCTGGCTAACGTGATCAGCCAGATAAGAGCCATTAACGCGAGGCCCATTCCCCATTCCTCCCGGACATGAAACGACTTCCCCACGGCGAGTTGCTACGCCGAACCGCGTTAAGCAAGGGTCGGCGGGAGTGTACCACAGCCATGCCAGAAAAAAGCAAGCGAGTTGTTCAAAGAAAGAAAAATCAGCCGCGGATTTCCACAAATAGAACCCAACCAGGCAATAAAAAAAATCAGCTTGAAATCAGATCGGCGAAGACAAACTGATCTCGCACCACAGTCTCGCCGACAGAAACCGGCAGCACGGCATTGAGCATGGGCCCCGCATACACGAAGGAATGGAATTCTCCTCGTTCGCCGCAGGGATCCACTTCCTCGGGCAGCGCCGAAAGCAACACTTCATCGAACTCGCGGCCCACAAAAGACCGATCAAGTTTCTCGGTATCGACGCAAGTCAGCTTGGCTCGCGTGCCAGCCGCAATCATCTCTCGCGCCAAAGCGCGCGTCGCCAGCCCCCAGACCGGAAATACCGGCTGCAAGCCCGTATCTTTCAATTGCTTCTCTCGATACGCCCGCACATCTTCGAGGAACAGATCGCCAAACGCGATTCCTTCAATGCCGTCGGCAATTGCCTTCGCGCAGGCTTGAGCCATCAGCGATTCATACCGCTCATTCGAGCATGGCCAAGGCAACGGGATGGACCAGAGCGGGAGTCCGGCGGCCTCAGCCTGCCGCTCTACCAGCTCACGCCGGACGGCGTGCATGGCTACACGACCGGCCTCGTCGTTGAACGTAGTCAGCAGCCCGACCACCTCATACTCGGCGCTCTGCCGCAGAAGATGGAGACTCCATGCGCTGTCTTTGCCGCTGCTCCACGATAAGAGAATGCGTTTCATAGTTGTGTCCCAACCCGTGCCGATCCGTACCCTCCTCCGTGTCCTCGTGGGGCGAGGGGTTCTGTTCTGATTCGCGAATGCCCGTGGCCAGTCGCTATTTCTCGCTCCATTCCGGCATCTGTCCCGGAGTCCAGGGCGCACCCGCTGCCTCCATATCTTTCTCCAGCTTAGCTAGGTCAACCTCAACCAGCGCTCGAAGTTTACGGAGCTGGTCGGCGAATTCAGAAGCGGCAATGTTGTAATCGTCAATGTGAGTTTGTGTAGGCTTGGCCAAAGCGAACCGTTCGCCTTCCATGATGTCTTCGACCCGATCGTTTATCGAGGAGGGCACAGGTTCGTTGCGCTTCCTCAATTCCGCGTCTCCGCTCAGCGCACGCAGGATCTCACGATTGTTCCGTTCGATCAAATCCGCGGCCGCACCGAGCTGCTTCTCCGCCGCCGGCGTTTCCCGCAAAGCCCCTCGAATAGCTTTGAGTCGCGTTTCTACTTCTTCGGCAGTGTGCTGCGCGCCCGACAACGCCCGATAAAGGCGGGCCACCTTGCGCTGAAACTCTTCCTGTGCGGCACGATCCGTCGCGCTGAGGGCAGAGGTGCCGTCGGCCACGACTCTAAAGATCTGCGCCCCCGCCAACTCGGTAATCGCGCCATCCACCTTCTCGAACAGACGCACCGAATAGGTTCCGGAATTCACCAGCGGCCCTTGCGCCGCCGCTGGCGGAAAATCCTCGCCTTCTTCGGTATGCTCATGCAAAGAAGCTGCCGGATAGCGCAGGTCCCACGCAGCGCGCTGGAAGCCAGAATCGATGCCGCCCTCCACTCGTCGAAGGGGTGCGCCCGATTCGTCGTAGACAACGAAGTATACCTCCGGCTTTGCCTCTTCCGCCTCGGCCCGCAGCTCGTTATTGGTGGGGTAGGGCAGCGTCTGGTTTTTCTTGCCCGCCTCTTTTTCGGCTTCCTGACGCTTTTCCTTCTTCGTCTTCAGTTTCTCTTTCAAATAGGCTGTGAACACCGCGCCGTACGGCGGGTTATCTGCCGTATAAAACGCTTCTCCTTGATAAGCCTTCTTCGGACCGCCCAGCGGATGCCGCTCGATGTACAGCAGCGCATCTTTCACGGGAAAAAGCGCCGCACCTTGCTCCAAGGATTCAGGCTTGGTCTGCCGCAGCGGAGAGACGTCGTCGAGCACGTAGAAGCCGCGGCCGAACGTCGCAATCACCAGATCGCCCTCGCGCGTTTGCATCGCCATGTCGCGGACGGCGATGGTGGGCAGCCCGCCTTTGAGCTGCACCCAGTGCTGACCGCCATCGATGGTAAAGAACGCGCCAAACTCGGTTCCCGCAAAGAGCAGGTTCGCATTCACCGCGTCTTCCGCAACAGCCAGCACACTACCCTTCTCCGGGAGGTTCCCCGCAATCGACGCCCACGTCTTGCCCGCGTCCGTCGATCGCAGCAGGTAAGGCTTGAAGTCTTCGTTCTTGTGGTTGTCGAACGCCGCGTAAACGGTGTTGGCATCGTGCTGCGAAGCCGCCAGCCGGCTCACGTAAGTCGTCTCCGGGACGCCTTGAAACTTGTCGTATTTGGTCCAGCTCTGCCCGCCGTCGCCGGTGACCTGGATGAGCCCATCGTCGGTGCCCACATAGATCAGACCTTCTTTTTTCGGCGACTCCGACAACGCGACAATATTTCCGTAGAAGGAGGTCGACGCATTCTTAGCCACAGCGTCCGGGTCCCACACCTTCCCCATCACTGGAAGTTTGTTGCGGTCGGTCTGGCGCGTAAGATCGCCGCTGATCGCCTTCCATGTGTCGCCGCGGTCATCGCTGCGAAATAACTTATTGGCCGCGAAATACAGCCGCGTGTGCGCATGCGGACTGATGATCAGCGGCGAATCCCAGTTCCACCGCAGCGGAGCTTCGCCCTTGCCTTCCCGCGGCTGCAGGACCAGTTCCTGCCCCGTCGGCTTGTCGTAGCGAACCAGCACGCCGTATTGCGCCTCCGAATAAACCGTGTTCGCATCCACCGGATCCACTTGCGAGTGAAAGCCGTCCCCACCAGTCGTGACGTACCAGTCGGAATTCACAATGCCGTTGACGTTGCGAGTGCGCGCCGGTCCGCACCACGAGAAGTTATCCTGCGTTCCGCCGCACACGTTATAGAAGGGAAGCGCGTTGTCCACGGCGACATCGTAGAACTGCACCGTGGGCAGATTCGCCTTGAATTCCCAGCTCTTGGCGTCGTCCCAGGTTTCATACATGCCGCCATCCGATCCCAGCAGCCAATGCTTGGTATTGTCCGGATCGATCCAGATCGCATGATTGTCGCCGTGATGGCTGTTCTCCTCGACCTTATGCAACGTCTTGCCGCCGTCGAGCGATTCGCGCAGGCTGACGTTCATGATGAAGATACGGTCCACATTCTTCGGATCGGCCACGACTCGCGCGTAATACATCGCCCCCACGTCGAATTCATTCTGCCTTTCCCACGTAGCTCCCTTGTCACGCGAGCGGAAAATGCCGCCCTTGCCGTCGGCGGCCTCGATTGTGGCATAGACCACGCTCGCATCCACCGGCGAGACCGCCAGCCCGATGCGTCCCATATCCACCGTAGGCAGCCCGGACTTCAATTTGTTCCACGTCGCTCCGGCGTCTGTAGATTTGTAGATCGCGCTCTCCGGACCACCATCGATCAAGGTAAAAACATGCCGGCGGCGCTGGTAAGCCGCGGCGTAAACGATATCCGGATTCGCCGGATCAATCGCCACATCCACCACCCCTGTGTTCTCGCTGATGGTCAGCACAGCCTTCCAGTTTTTGCCGCCGTCCGTCGTCTTGTAAAGCCCGCGATCGCCGCCGGGACCCCACAGCGGCCCTTCCGCCGCAACATAGACGGCTTTCGAATCCCGCGGATCGATCGCCACCCGCCCGATGTGCTCGGATTTCTTCAGTCCCAGGTTTTGCCAATTCTTGCCACCGTCGTCCGATCGGTAGATGCCATCGCCGTAAGCCACGCTGCGCTGGCTATTGCTCTCGCCGGCGCCCACCCACACCACCGCCGAATCATTCGGGTCAAGTGTGACCCATCCGATGGAATACGATCCTTCCTTGTCGAACACCGGCGTCCACGTCGTGCCATCGTTCACCGTCTTCCACACTCCGCCCGATGCGACGCCCACGTAGTACTCACTCTTGTTCTTCGGATTCACCGCGATGGCCGCCACCCGCCCGGAAGCCACGGCTGGCCCAATCGAGCGGAAAGCCAGCCCCGAAAACGTGTCGGCCGTCATCCCGGGCTTCTTCTCTTCGTCCTTCTTGTCTTGCGAGGACCCAGCCCTGTTCTCATCTTTCTTCTGATCGTTCTTCAGACTCTTCTTCGCCACAGGAGCAGGCACAGCAGTCTTATCCGCATCCTGCGCCGCTGCAGAGGAGCCGATCAGCAGAAAAGTTAGGACGAAGCTCAGGCAGGCCGTGAAGAGGCAGTGACTGCCACCTGTGGCGAAAGAATGCCTTTGGGTGGCGCAGCGCTTCAGCGCTGCGATTGGTGCATTCCAATAGGTTCTGGCTTTAGCCCCTGAGGTACTTGAAGAGAAGCTTCCTAGGCTTGATTCCACGATCCTCCTTAATTGCGCAGCGGCAAATTCCGCGCGGTGACCCAAAACGGATATGTATACAGGAATCGCGCCTGCCGAGGGAAGAGATTGAGTCAGTGCGATCTCCACACGGACAGAAGAATAAGGGAAGAGCACACAATAACAAGCCAAAAGGCGAATCGTCCGAAAAACGGGAGACGCGTGCGCGGAAAGAGTTCTTGATACATAGCCGTGACCTCGTCACCACCGCGTCTCCACCAGAATAGCTTATTGCCCGAAGGTTCTCTTTTGGTTAGCCGAATTCGCATGGCGATCTCGCTACCCGAGCTCACGACCGCCATCACCAGCAAGATTGAGAAGAAAACAGGAAGCATGCTTTTAGCCGCCGTCCTTCCAGGTCTTCAGGATAATCCCCTTGTCAATTTGTCGCGAGTGATTCGAAATCTTCCCACATCCGCTAGAATCATCCCCATGCCACGCAAGGCACAGCCCCACGGCCACGACACCCGCTACGTCAAGATGCAGAAGAACGACTGCTTTGTCTGCGGCATGGACAATCCGGACGGCATGCGGTTAAAGTTCATCCTCGACGAAGAGCGCCAGACCTTCGTCTGCCGCTTCCGCCTGGGCAAGCGTTACACCGGACCCCCCGGCCATTGCCATGGCGGCGTCATCGCCACCATCCTCGACGAGGCCATGGGCAAGGTAAACAAGCTGCGCCACGTGATCGCGCTCACCAGGGAGATGAGTATCGAGTACCTCAAGCCGGTGCCCTTGCATGAGCCGCTGCGGGTCGAAGGCCGTGAGGTTGAACTCCGCGGACGAACTCACGTCAATGCCGCTGAGATTCTCAACGATAAAGACGAAGTGCTGGCCCGCAGCCGGGGACTTTTCATCGCTGTCGATCCCGAACGAATGTTCGCGAAATATGGCAGGAAATAGGCTCCGGCCCGGCGCCCCGAGGCTACAGATATTTTTTCAGGTGAAACTCCGCTTCGAGTTTCATCAGGAAAGCGTCGGCTTCCAGCGCGGTATTCACCTGCGAGGCCTCGTAAATCCGACCGGAAGACACATTCATGCGGTGCGCCGCTCCCAGGACGATTCTCCGCTGCATATGGTTTAGCGGCTTGTTCCTGGCATGGAGCAGCGCCCGGGTTGAGGTCGCAATCCTCGCTTCCAGAGACGGATCCCAATCGGGGGGCGGATTGATGGGCGGAAAATCCTGTCGCGGAGCCTGCCGGTTCAGCGCCACGCTGACATCCGGCGCTTGAACCTGGCGTAGGCCCAGTCTTCCCTGCGGCAGCCCAAAGCGATTCACCAGCGTGCTCAGAACGCTGGTGTGATCGAATACCGTGTTGACCACGGTTCGCGCTTCCGTGTACGGCGAGACGATAATCGAAGGCACGCGCACGCCGAGCCGGTCGAACTTAAATCCGCTTCCGCCCGACTGAGTCTGTGGAATCACAATGCCATCGGGCGAGATCGCAAAAGCGCAGTTCTTTGAGGTCGGCGGAGTCACATGGTCGTAACAACCTCCATGCTCGTCGAACAGGACGATCAACATGGTCGAGTCCCAATCCGGACTCTTCCGCACCGCGTCATAGACCGTATACAGCAGCTTCTCGCCCTGCTCCACATTCGACGGACCGTCAAAGTTATAGTCCCAGGCCTCCGGATGCATGTCGTTCTCCGCGCCCCAGAGCAGGGAATCGATATAGATCGGTTCGATAAACGAATACTCAGGCAAGCCGCCTGGCTTCGCCGCCGCGTCCAAGAATTCGTGCAGATGCGAAAAATGATCCGACAACGCGTCGTCCCAAAGCTTGGATTGGGTAAGCAGCGCCAGGCTGGTCACCACCCAGCTTGCGCAATAAATTCTCCAGCTCCGCCCCGCTTCCTCCATCACGTTGAAGATCGTCGGCGTATCGTTGACGAAAAAAATCCCGTCGCCTCCCTGGTTATCCACGTACCCGGACGACGTGCCCGCGTGCAGATACGACCGATTGCACAGCGTCTGCGTCGGAATCGAAGCGAACCAGTGGTCGCACACCGCGTACTGATAAGCCAGGTTCCACAGCACCGGCACCGTCGCCGAGGTAAAGCAATTCATGATGATGTTCGGGTTGACGTTGCTACCCTGGGTGTGCACTGTGTAGTTGTAAAGAAAGCCTTGCATGTTCGCCGGCGTGGTCGGGTCCGGCGGAACTTCGCAGAGCTTCAAAACATCCTTCTGCCCGTACACCTGCGCATAAACGTCTTCGTACGGCTCGCCGGGATCGGGATCGGGCGCCGTCGGGTCCGTGCCTTTGCCCACGGGCACCAGCGGTCCCGCCACGCTCGGATTCGATAGGTTCCCGCACACTCCCTCGAAATTGCTCAACGGTGGCTGAAACGGCGGCGGGTTCTTCGGGTCGCACAGCCAGCCCAGCATGTTATCGAACGAGCGGTTTTCCAGCATCAGCACCACAATGTGCTTGATCTTGTCGAGCGTACCGTCAGCCATCGCGCCTCCTGCCTAAACCAACCAGCTTCAAACCAATCAAGAGAGTGGATCCCACGCTCATTCTAGAAGTCGTCCCCGATTCAAACGCGCCACGCGCGCGCATAATACCACCATTTCACGACAACCCGATCGTCGTTTGAAACCCGTTCCAAAATCACAACAAGACTCCGGGGTTTCGCGAATCGGAAGCGGACTGTAGAATGATAACCAGCGAGCAACAAGTTCCGGGATCTCAGCAGATGTTTTGCTGATAGCTGAATGTAGCCAGCCCTGAGCCGACAGGCGAAGGGACTGATAGCTGACAGCTTTTCCAGAAAAGAGCCCACTCATGTCGCAAAACAACGGTAGCTCCACCAGTCTCCGCCTCAAGACCGGCCTCGCCGAAATGCTCAAAGGCGGTGTAATTATGGACGTGACCAATGCCGAGCAGGCCTCCATCGCCGAAAAGGCCGGAGCGGTGGCCGTCATGGCCCTCGAGCGCGTGCCCGCGCAGATCCGCGCGGAGGGCGGGGTTGCGCGGATGGCTTCGCCTAAGAAGATTCGCGAGATCATGGTGACTGTGTCGATCCCAGTGATGGCCAAGTGCCGCATTGGGCATTTTGCCGAAGCCCAGATTCTGCAGGAGCTCGGTGTCGATTACATCGACGAATCCGAAGTGCTCACTCCCGCCGACGAAGCTCACCACGTCGATAAGCATGCCTTCAACGTCCCATTCGTCTGCGGCGCGCGCAATCTCGGCGAAGCCCTGCGCCGCATCGCCGAAGGAGCGGCCATGATCCGTACCAAAGGTGAGGCTG
>Ga0302177_10000397_pt1 | contig 33832 bp, 31 predicted proteins | sample I_Palsa_E1_2_FD_198780 | JGI IMG/M metagenome (GOLD analysis project Ga0302177, IMG submission 198780) | Peat permafrost microbial communities from Stordalen Mire near Abisko, Sweden - I_Palsa_E1_2 | ecosystem: Environmental > Terrestrial > Soil > Palsa > Peat permafrost | place: Sweden... | reverse complement strand
CCCCGGACGAACTCAAACACCTTGCCAAGGTGAGGGTCGCGGGTTCGAATCCCGTCTTCCGCTCTCGAGAACCCGGCTTCCAGCTGGGCTGATGCACCAGATCTTCTGTTTGGCGATCGTCGGATTCTGGTCTGGTCTGGCCACTCTTCGGGCCAGGCTCGAGCCCAGCACTCGCCAGGTTTGGTTGCAGCGTGGGGCAGTGCCGGATCAGTCTTGCCCGCGGAGGATTAACGAATTTCCGTCAGCAAATGCGCGGCAACGGGTCGCCGACGAGCATGTCGACGATACGCGTCCCGCCCATGGAGGTCCGCAGGACCACAATTCCGGGCGGCTCTGAGTGAATCTCGCCGACGCGCGCAGCAGCCGACCCAAGCGGGTTCGCGCGCAGCGCAGCCAAGGCGGCATCCGCCTGGTCCAATGGAACGACTGCGACGAGCTTCCCCTCGTTGGCCACGTAGAGAGGGTCGATCCCCAGTAGCTCGCAGGCGGCGGCGACGGCGGGGAGGGTGGGCAGGGACTCCTCCTCGAGGACAACTGTAACGTCGGCGTCACGCGCCAACTCGTTGCACACGGTGCCCACGCCCCCGCGGGTCGAGTCGCGCAGCCACCGGGTGTCGGGAGCGGCTGCCAGCAGCTCTTCGACCAGGTCGTGCAGCGGTGCCGTGTCCGAGGCGATGTCCGCCTCCAGAGCTAGGTCCCCGCGGGCCAGCATGACAGCGGTCCCGTGGTCGCCCATGGTGCCGGAGACGAGTACGACGTCGCCGATAGCGACCTTCGCCGCAGTCAGTTCGCGGCCGGCGGGTACCACTCCCACGCCAGCGGTAGTGATGTACATGCCATCCGCAGCGCCACGGTCGACCACCTTCGTGTCGCCGGTAACGACGGGGACCCCGGCGAAGGCCGCCGCCTCCGCCATGTCGGCCACCACCTCGCGCAGGACATCGATCGCCATGCCTTCTTCGAGCACGAAGGCGGCCGAAATCGCGATTGGCCGCGCCCCCATCATCGCCAGGTCGTTGATGGTCCCGTGCACGGCCAGGTGGCCGGCGGAGCCCCCGGGGAATCGCAGGGGCTTCACGACATAGGAGTCGGTGCTGAAGGCCAGGCGGTCGCCCGAAGGGAGCTCGATCAGGGCGGCGTCGGTCTGGGCCGGCCGATGGCCCTCCTCGTCCTCGGGCGCGAAGGCGGGCAGGAAGACCGCCTCGAGAAGGGCGGCCGACGCCTTGCCGCCTGCGCCGTGAGCCAGGGTCACGACCTCATCGCGCAGGCGCGGACGTCGGCGCCTGAACGCCTCGATGCGCCCGAAGACTACGGCCTCCCGGTCTTCCTCCGCGGTGTTGCCGTTGCTTGCGCGCGGTTCGCGCGCGGGGCTGGTCACGACGGGACCCGCCACCCGCGGGCGGCCACGGGTGTGGGCAGGTGTCGTTGGACGGACTCCCAGAGTGCCAGTGTCAGCGCATCCTGGACCTCCTGAATCCGGTGGACGCTGTCGGAGCGTACGACCAGACAGTGGTGGATAGCATCGCTCACCGCCATGCCGGATCCCTCGTAGCCGCACAGGCCGACCGTGAGGGCGCCGCGGCGCGCCGCTTCCTCGAAAGCGCGCAGCATGTCCACCGAGTCGCCGCTCGTCGAGAAGCCGATGGCCATGTCGAATTCGCTCGCGTGGGCGATGAGCTGCCGCGAGAACACGAGCTCAAACCCCACATCATTGGAGAGGGCCGTGAGGACCGCTTGGTCGTCAACCAGCGACAAGGCAGGCAGCGGCGTGCCGTGCGGTGGGTGACGGAACAACTCTGCCGTCCCCTGAGCATCGGTGGCGCTGCCACCGTTGCCGAAGCTGAAGAGGCGTCCACCGCGCGCGAAGCGTTCCGCCATGCCCACTGCAGCGCGCTCCAACTGATCCCCGCAACGTTCGAGTGTGGCGGCGCGGAGGGAGGCTGATTCCTGCATCTTGGCTTGGGCCGACATGACCAGCTCGGTCATGAGGGCCCCCACATCCTGCTCCTCCGCCTCAATGAAGGGATAAAGGAATCCTGTCGGCTCGCCCGCGCTCATGACCCGCCCTCCGCCAAGAGGTTGGTGATGGCGATCCCGGCGTGCACCAGGACAAGGTCACCGGGTCGCAGGTCGTCGATAAGCCGGCCGTCGATCTGCTCGGCTCGACCGCCCGCCACCACCTCGACGCGGCCTTCGGCCAGCACGGCGAGGACCTCGGCGACTCGGCCCTCATCCGAGCAGGTCACGCAGACCTCGTCGGCGCACTCGGCCTCTTGAGTGAGCAGCCCCGGATGCTCGAAGACGATATGGGTCAGTTCCCACAGCAGATGGTAAAGCAGCACAAGGTCGCCCGAACGCGCGGCGCGTGCCGGTTCCACACCATCCAGCCAGACCACATGGTCGGCACCTGTGTCACGCCCCGCCCGTCCGGGTCTTGGGCCGGTTCCCAGCCAGAGGGAGGTCAGGCCCCAGGCGTCCGCGCGGGTGACCAGGTCGCGCAACACGGGATCATTTGCGGTGCCGATACACAAGAGGAGGTCCCCAGGGCGGGAGAGCAGCCGAACGGACTCGGCTGCCCCCGGCTCGTCGATGCTCACAGCAGGCAAGGCGCGCTTTCCCACGATGACCGGGTGCACGAACTCCACGGCGACATGGCGCGCATGGGCGGGCCCTTGCGGTGCCACGCACCACAGGGTGGCCCCAGCGGCGAAACGGCGAGCTAGGACCAGAGCAGCTGGCGCCAGGTTCTCGGCTGGTCCGGCTCCGTTCGGCGACCCCCAGGTGGTATTCACGCTGCCCCTGTCCTGGCCGCGGCGGCGCGGTAGCCCGCGATCGCCGCCTGTCCCAGTGCGAGGCCCCCATCGTTCGGTGGCACGACCCGGTGCGTCAGGACCCGGAAATGCCGTACCTCGAGTTCGCGGCGGGCAAGGCCGAGCAACAGCGCATTCTGGAAGACCCCGCCGCTCAGGGCAACCACTTGGATACCCGTGCGAGCCCTCTGGCGTTCCGCCGCATCGCCGATCATGCAGGCAACGGCGGCGTGGAAGCCGGCGGCCATGGCGCCCGTGTCGGCACCACGGCGCAGGTCCCCAACCAGCGCCCGGAGGACGGGGGAGGGGTCCAACTCGGTGCCGGTCAGGTCGAAGCGGTATGGGAGGTCGGGAACGCCCTTGTCGAGCGCCTCCTCGGCCGCCCACTGCAGGCACAGGGCTGCCTCCGCCTCGTACGTGGTCCGGTGGCGCAGGCCGAGCAGCGAGCTCACCGCGTCAAAGAGGCGTCCCATGCTCGACGTCGCCACGCAACCGGTCCCGCGTTCGAGCTGGCGCGCCAACGCCGCCCGCTCTCGGGTCGACACGGCACCCGCCGGCGGGATGTCCTCCGCCCATGCGATTCCGGCCGCCCACAGGAGCGCCAGCGCCGTGCGGCAGGGCCGATGGATGGCTGCATCGCCACCGGGCACAGCCACCGCCTTGAGGTGCTCGACGCGCTCGAAGCTTCCGTAACCGGCGACGAGGATCTCGCCGCCCCAGATCGTGCCGTCCGTTCCGAATCCTGTCCCGTCGAACGCGATGCCGATGACACTGCGCCCTCCGGGAAATCCATGCTCGGCCATCACCGACGCGATGTGGGCGTGGTGGTGTTGCACTTCGGCCACCGGTCGCGAGGAAGCGCCCTCGGCCCATCGCTTCGTCTGGTAGCCCGGGTGCGCATCGGCGGCAAGCCGCGGCGTCCGGATTCCGTACAGGCCGGCCAGCTGACGGGTGGAACGCTCGAAGGCGGCCCACGTCTCAAGGCTGCTCATGTCGCCGATGTGCTGGCTCATGAACGCGTCCCGGCCCGCCGCGAGGCAGAACGCGTTCTTCAGCTCCCCCCCGACGGCGAGCGTCGGCCCGGCCGAGAACGGGAGCCGGAGAGGCAGTGGGGCGTAGCCCCGTGACCTGCGTAGCGGCAGCTCGGTTCCGTTACTCGGGTCGACCTCGAGCACGGAGTCGTCGCACGGGACATGGATGGGGCGGTCGTGCAGCACCCACGCGTCGGCGATAGCTCCCAATCGTCGGCGGGCGTCGTCATCCTCGTAGCAGATCGGCTCGTCGGTGAGGTTGCCGCTGGTCATCACCAGCACTTCGGGGACCGGTGCCCGGTCGCCTGCCCCTGGGACCGGAGCGAAAAGCAGGTGATGCAGCGGCGTGTAGGGGAGCAGCAGGCCCAACCGTGGGTTGCCCGGGGCTACCAACTCCGAGATGCGCATTTCGGATGGTCCTGGACGCCGGCGCAGCAGGACGATTGGCCGTTGCGGCGACATGAGAAGCGCCACTTCCGACGAGTCGACCCTGACCAGGGTGCGGGCCACGTCGAGGTCACGGGCCATGACGGCGAACGGCTTCTCGAAGCGGTGTTTCCGAGCCCGGAGTCGATGCACGGCGACATCGGAACCTGCGTCGCAGGCCAGGTGGTACCCGCCGAGACCCTTGATCGCGACGATCTCCCCCCGGGCCAAGGCCGACTGAGCGGCGGCGATGGCCGCGTCCGAGCCCACGACCGGATCGGACCCGGCGGAATGCTCCAACCACAGGCGCGGGCCACAGTCGGCGCAGGCGATCGGCTGTGCGTGAAAGCGCCGATCGGCGGGGTCGTGGTACTCGGACGCGCAGGCGTCGCACATGTCGAACCCGCGCATGGTCGTATTAGGTCGGTCGTAGGGAAGATTGAGGGTGATCGTGAAGCGGGGACCGCAGTTCGTGCAATTGATGAAGGGGTAGCGCGCCCGGCGGTCGGTGGGGTCGAACACCTCGGCGAGACAGTCGCCACAGGTCGCGATGTCGGGTGACACGAACGTCCGGACCGTGCCTTGGTGCCGCCGGCTCTCGACGATGGTGAAGCCCGTCGATCGGCTGGGTGCCATCGCACAGGTGAGCACCTCGTCGATACGGGCCGGGCCGGGAGCCTCCGTGACCAAGCGGCGAACGAACTCCTTCGTCGTTTCCTCGCTGCCCTCGATCTCAATGAACACCCCTCGGGTGTCGTTGCCGACGTGGCCGGAGAGCCCGAGCTCGGTGGCCAGCCGGTGCACGTACGGTCTGAACCCGACTCCCTGGACGAGGCCGCCCACGCGAAGTCGGAGCCGAGCCACCTCCGACGCGGCCACGCGGCTCATGTCGCCGACCCGCTGCGTCGCCCCAGCGTCACTGCGGCCTCTCGATGCATCCGTCCGAAGTTGTAGTACGCCGCGCACGCGCCTTCCGAGGAAACCATGCAGGTACCGATGGGGGTCTCGGGGGTGCAGGCTGTGCCGAACACCTTGCATTCCCAGGGCTTGATTACGCCCTTCAGTACCTCCCCGCATTGGCACGCCTTGGGATCAGCCACCCTGACGTTGGGAACGGAATAGCGCAGTTCGGCGTCAAAGGCACCGAACTCCGGGCGCAGCTTGAGGCCGCTCTGCGCGATGAATCCCAGCCCCCGCCACTCGAAGTGGGGGCGCAGCTCAAAGACCTCTGCCAGCACTGCCAGCGCGCGCGGGTTGCCCCCCTCGCGCACGACCCTCGAGTACTGATTCTCGACTTCGCAGCGGCCCTCGCTGATCTGGGTGAGGAGCATGGCGATGGCATGCAGGATGTCGAGCGGCTCGAAGCCGGCTGTGACAAGGGGCAGGCCGTACTCGGCTGGCACGAACCGGTAGGGCCGTTGCCCGACCACCGTGGAGACGTGTCCGGGCCCGAGGAAGCCGTCGAGGCGGAGGTCCGGGGACTCGAGGATGGCCCGGAGGGGCGGGACGATCGTCACGTGGTTGGAGAAAACGAAGAAGTTCGGGACCTCCTGAGCCCGGGCTTCGAGCAGCGTGAGCGCGGTCGACGGGGCCGTCGTTTCGAAGCCGACTGCGAAGAAGACCACATTGCGGTCCGGGTTCTCCGCGGCGATCCGGAGCGCATCGAGAGGTGAGTACACGAAGCGGATGTCCGCCCCGCCGGCCTTGGCGTCGAGCAGGCTGCCATTGCTGCCGGGCACGCGCATCATGTCGCCGAACGAGGTGAAGATGACGCCGGGTTCATTGGCCACGGCGATGGCGTCGTCCACCCGCCCCATCGGGATGACGCAGACCGGGCACCCGGGGCCGTGCACGAGTTCGACGTTCGGCGGAAGGACGTGCTCAATCCCGTGCCGGTAGATGGTGTGGGTGTGGCCGCCGCACACCTCCATGAACTTGAAGGCGTCCTCACCGGCCAGCGCGGTGATCTGCGCCACCAATGCAGCAGCCGTCGCGGGGTCCCTGTACTCGTCGACGAATCTCATGGGTCAGCGTGTCCTCTCGGCGCCGGTCCCCTCCTATGCCACAGGTCGCAAGCGTGAGGCGTCGTCAGGAGCGCCGAGGATGCCGGTGATGACCTCGATCCTCTTCTCAAGAAGATCGCGCGCGATGGCGAGCGCCCCGTCTGCGAAGTCCCTGACCTCGTTCGACGTCGCGATGGTATGCCAGGCCTCCTCGACCTCCGTCCACCCTTCCGGGCCTGATCTGCACCCGAGCGCGTAGCCGATCATGACGCCGATGATCACTCCCATCACGTTCCTCCCGTTTCACTCGAGATCTTCGACCGCCAGAATGCATCCAGTTCGTCGTCGTAGGCCTGGCCCATGAGTTGCAGGGAGGCCAGGGCCAGCTCGGCCTCGGCCTCATCGATCTTCGACATGGCGAATCCCACATGGATCAAGACCCAGTCGCCGGGCGCCAGGGGCTCGTCTTCGAGCAGCCCGACGTTGACGATCCTCGTCACACCCGACACGTTGACCCGCGCCAGGTGAGGGTTGAGGTTCGAAATCTCCTTGAGCTGCCCCGGTATACCCAGACACATGGCGATTGCGTCTCCTACTCGTCCTTGACCGCGTAGATCTCCACCCGCACCTGCACCTGGGGCTCCACCTTGAGAAGGAGCACCTTGGGTGCCTGCATCCCGAAATCCCTGATGTCGAAACTTGATTCGCCAGCCAAGCGGATGGTCTTGTCATCCACTGCGGTGATGTCCATACGGTCCTGGTGCTGGCGTGACACACCTCGGAACGTGACCTCACCGCTCACGCGATAGGTGGCGTTCGACCCATTAGGCGTGATCTGCTCGAGCTGTCCCTCAATTCTGGGGAACTTTCTGGCATCAATGCGCTTCTGCAGCTCCCTGTCCTCCATGCGGTTGCCGGACTTCAGCCGGTCGACGGCGAGGGAGAGCCGTCCCGCCGGAGCCGTGGCGGGATCGATCGTTCCCGACGGTCCCAGGTCCAGCTCGACATAGCCCTCGAGGCCGCTGGTGCTCGAGTGGATCGGGTGCACGTTGGAGCGGGCGTCGATCCATACTTGCGAGCGGTCCGGGACGATGGAGTAGCGAGTCACGGCTGCTACATCCGCCGCATTCTCACGTAGCGTCGGATGTCGGGGAACGAGCGGGCCACTATCACCAGGGCTCCGCAGAGTCCTAGGGCGATCAGCGCGGCGGACACGTACCCGACGACGTTCACCTCACATCTCTCACATCTCTCGCATCTTGAGGTAGCGAGCAATATCGGGCAGCGACTTGATCACCAGTCCGGCAACCGCGGCCAGGAGCAACGAAACGAAAAATCGACGGATCATGGGTGGTTTCCCCTTTCGGCAGGTTGAGCAATACCGGCGACGACTTCGAGACAGAGGTCGACCGCGGCAGCGACCGCACCCTCGACGGCGGGTGAGAGCCCGATGCCCTCGTCGAGATTGCCGGGCTGGCATCCGACGATCACGACGCGACCGACGGAGCCGCCCAGGCGGGTCAGGGTGGCGAGGACGATGTCCGGGCTCATGGTGTGGGCGTCAACGACCGGCGGTGCGCCCCTCTCGGAGGTGGACGGCGAGAGAGCGGCGGGCTCGGGTTGGATTACCGCCAGGGTCCCGGGGGGCTCACCCATGGGGACGGCGTCGACCATGACCAGCGCGTCGTAGCCCTCCAGAAGGTCGAAAGCGAGGTGCACGCCCCGGATCCCATAGTCCTCGACACGCACCCCGTCGGGGAGTGCCCGGCCGGAGAGCTGGTGCGCAACCTCCATGCCGAAGGCGTCGTCCGACTGGAAGATGTTGCCGATGCCGGCGATAAGGATTCGGTCGGTCACGGCCGGCTCTCGCTGTCTCGCCACTCGGGCAGAGGCTCGACCTCCTCGGGGCGGAAGTAAAGGTAGCGACCCTGCCAGTTCAACTCGCGTGCCGCCGGATCGTCGTCGAGTGTGACGGCGAGATGGACGCCACCGTCGACATCGGCGAACACGCCGGCCACCGTGCCGCGTCGGCCGGCGAGGAACATGTCCTGAGCATCCGCCTGTCCGGACGGGTGCAGCCGGACCGCCGATCCTTGCGCAACGTCGACGCCTCCCACGAGTACCGAGTCCGTCCACGGGTCGACGGACTGGTCGGACGCCGGGTCCCACCACGGTACGGCGTCCGTTCCCGGTGTGTCGACCGTGAGCCATTCCGGCTCGACGGGGCGCATCTGACCGTGCAGGCGTCCCATCGCTTCCGGTGTCAGTGCGTCGCAGCGGTCGATGATGGCCGCCGCGCGGGCGTCAGTCCCCCGGGCCTCGGCTTTTTCGGCATCGGTGAGGGTCATGACGCGTAGGGCGAGGATCTCGTCGATCTCCAGCGAGTCGTAGAGGTCACCCGGGCTCTGATCGGCCACCTCGGGGTGGTCGTACAGGACGATCGGTGAGGAAAGCACAACGTCGTCCGCGCCGATCAGTACCGGGTAGGTGCCGTCGCTCCGGCAGGCTGGGACCGCCCCCGCGGCAGCATCGGGAGGGTCGAGAAGTGACACGAACGTCGCACCGTCGACCGCCAGCATGGTGTGCACCGCCACCAGGCTCTGTGCAACCACGTCGGCCCTCTGGGAAGCGTGATTGCTCCAGGGGGTCGCATTCTCGACGGTCACCGCCACCTTCACGTAGGGCGAGCCGTGCGCCGAGGGCGTTGTGGCCACCCGGACCATGCCGTCGATGGCGAGCCGCTCACGAACGAAGCGACCCGACAGTTTTCCGTCTGCAGCGTGGACCGGCTCGATCTCGGATCCGCCCTCGAGGTGGAACGGCAGCTCGTCGGCGGCGGTGCCGCCCGGGGGGATGACGAGCGGCGGCAGGTCGATTGTGCGGTCGACCGCCTCGTCCCACTCGACGTGGGACGTTCCGTCCACCTCGAGGGCGTCCACGGGTCCGAACGCGGACCCGAGGGAGCCGGGAGATCCTCCGGTCAGTCGGGCTTCGACCCTGCGGCGCTGTGTCTGCAGGCACCGGACGCGTACCCAGAGGACCGTGTCCTCGCGCTGGCCGCCAGGGTCGAGGAGACACTCGGTCCTGGCCGACCACCGCTCGGAGCCGTCCGCCTCACTGCAGAGCCGGGGGGTGAGCACGCCCCACTGAAAGCGCACCTGGTTCTTGCGGGAGGACGCCCGATAGGGGTAGAGGACGTACCCCTCGTAGAGGACCGCGTCGGCCACCGCTCGCGCCGTTTCGAAGCGGTCCAGCACGGACCCCATCGAGGGTTGCGTGGATCTTCTGGTGGTTGTGCTCATGGCCGCTCCCCCCCGGCCTCCTTGAGGAGCTGGGCAAAGGCCTGATCCCACGTCGGAAGCCCTCGCAGCGCCCGGAACCGCTGCAGGTCGTCCAGCGTGTCGCGCCGGACCCGAATGAAGCCACTGCCGGGGAAGTAGGCGTCCATGGTGCTCCGCCAGACGGCCACAGGCAGGCGGTACACGGAGTCGGTCGACCACGAGAGCGGCTCGGCCGAAAATCCCGAGGCGCCCTGGGTGAAGACGGTTCCCGAGAAGAGGAAGAGGAGCGGAATGTCGCCTTCGCCCAGCGCGTGCATGTACTTGGCGCCGGACACCTCGAAGTCGTAAGTGCACTCGACGGGGAGGTCGAACTCGATGGTTCCGTCGAACCGGCCGATCATCGACGACACGTGCGTCCACAAGAACGGGCGGAGGGAGTTCCCCCATTGGGGGGTCTCCCCGAACAGCTCGTAGAGTCGCTCCTCCTCGTCCTCGCTGTACCGCCGGCGCTGCGGCTCGATCCGGATCTGGCAGCGCAATGCAGCTGCGTGCACTCGTTTGCCGTCGGCCTCCTCTGCTCGTGTCCGAAACATGATCGTCGGCACCGCCGCGTGCGGCTCCGTCCGGGCGTCGAGCACCTCGAAGTGCAGGTCGGTCACTGCGCCCGCGCTTGGATGTCGGCGAAGAAGGAATCGATCTTCCGGTTGGCTTCCGTGCCGCCGTCGAAGCCACGCCAGAGCGTCCGGAGGTGACCGACGAGCTCGTAGCACGCGTCGATCGGGACGATGAAGCACTCCGCAGCACGGTCGCTGCGGTCACTTGCCGCACGCACGAGGAACGCCTCGACATCAGGTTGCATGGTGGCCAGCTGCGGGTTGGCATCGAAGAGATCGGTCCACGTGTCGAGGGGGAGCTCCGATTCGGTCGCGCCCGCCGGACCTGGGTAGAACGCGGCGATCCGTCCGAGCTCGGAGTTGAGGAAGAAGAAGGCGACGCTGACTGGGATCTGGAGGCTGTCCCACTGGGACGGGGAGAGGTCGAAATCGCGGAAGGCCAGGTAACGCTCGGGCACGCTGCGGAAATGATCGCCACCGGCGCCCTGCGACTCGAAGAGGAGGAAACACCCGCGGCAGGCACACAACAATGTCCTTGAGCGCAGGTCTACGAGATGGCGGTGCTCGCTGTCGATGGTCTCCGAGCACAGCTCACAGACCTCCTCAGGTGGGGGCGCCTGACGGGCAGGTCTGCTGGTGCGGATGCCCTGCAGAACGGCGATCGGGTCGCTCACCTGATCGCAACCTCGGTCGGGCACGCGTCGTACAACGGTTTCTTGACTCCCAGGGCGATGGGTACCGCTGCCGTGGTGTCCGCGCTTGGTTCCTCGACGACGATCCGGGTCACCTCGGGCGCCGACTCCAAGATGGCCACCTCGACCGCGCCCCGCAAGGTGGCGGCCGAGGATGGACATCCGTCGCAATTGCCCAAGAGCCGGAGCTTGACGGCTCCCAGTTCATCGTCGATGGCCAGCAGCTCCACGTCGCCGCCGTGGCGACCTAGGAAGGGCCGGACGGACTCCAGCGCGCTTTCCACCCGGACGTCGAGCGGCTCGGGGTGGAGACCCTGGACCAGCAGGAGACTGGCGACGAGCTCGTCGCCCGTGAATTCGGCCATCAGCTCTGGCGCTCGAACCTGGGCGATCGCGGCCATGCGGGCGAGCCCGGCCCCGTAGAGATCGGACACCAGGCGCAACAGTTCCTCAGCCAGGTCGAGGGAACGAGGATCCGCAGTGGCTTGGAGCTCGGTGAGAGCCTGCTCGATGCGGTCACCGCTCGCTCGGAGATTTTGGGGTGCAGGCATCGCTCCGGGCGATCAGAACGCGTCGTCCGCGCTGGTCACCTGGGTGGGGGAGTGGACTTTCTTCAACACCTTTCCCTTGCCGAGGTACATGTGCACGCCGCAAGGCAGGCAGGGGTCGAAGCTGCGAACCGATCGCATGATGTCGATGCCTTTGAAATTCTCCCTGGTGTTCTCTTCGAAGATCGGCGTGTCGATAACCGCGTCCTCGTAGGGTCCGGGAGTGCCGTAGACGTCGCGCGGATTGGCGTTCCAAGGCGTCGGCGGGTACGGGTGGTAGTTGGCGATCTTGCCGCCCTTGATGACCATGTGGTGCGACAGGACGCCCCGTACCGCCTCGGTGAATCCGCACCCGATCGCTTCGTCAGGCACATCGAAGGTCTCCCAGGTCTTGGTCTTGCCGGCTCGGACATCCTTGAGCGCGAGTTCGATGAAGTCCAGCGCCGCCGCGGCGGCGTAGGCCTGGAAATAGGTCCTGGCCCGGTCGCGCTCGAGTGTGTTGGACCATTGGGGGATTTTCCACTCCAGGTCGACGGGTCCTTCCAGGGCGGTCTTGGGCAGGTGGATCTTCACGCTGGTGCCGGTGGCATCGAGGTGGTCGGTGTGCACCAGGCCCGAGAGGGCGGTCGACCAGAGGCGAGCCAGCGGGCCGCCGCCGGTGTCCAGGGCCAGGTGGTCGGTGCCGTCGAACCAGCGGGGGGACATCACCCAGCTGTAGTTCCCGTCGAAATCTCGCTTCTGGGGCTCGGGGTTGGTGTGCTGGTTCCAGGGGTGCCGCCGGTCGACCGGGTTCCCGAGGGGATCCCGGGTGACGAACATCTCTTGGTCCTCCCAGTCGTCGTAGAAGGAATGCCCGAGCAGTATCCGGATGCCGAGGTTGATGTCGACGAGGTCGTTGGTAACCAGCTTTCCGTCGACGACGATGCCGGGGGTCACACCCATGGCTCGGCCCCACTTGGTCATGTCCTTGTACTCGAAATTGCAGACCTCGGGGTCCTGGAAGGCACCCCAGCAGTTCAGCAGAATTCGCCTCCGACCGACCTCCTCGTATCCCGGCATCGCCTCGTAGAAAAAGTCGAAGAGGTCGTCGTGCATCGGGACAACCCGCTTCATGAATTCCACGTAGCGCATCAGGCGCGTGTAGTAGTCGGTAAAGAGCTGGATGGTGGCCGTGGTGCCGACGCCTCCTGGGTAGAGGGTCGACGGGTGCACGTGGCGCCCCTCCATCAGGCAGAACATCTCCCGGGTGTAGCGACTGACCTGGAGCGCCTCGCGGTAGAACTCACCCGAGAAGGGGTTGAGCGACCGCATGATGTCGCCGATCGTCTTGTAACCGTGGGCCGCCGCCCCCTGCGCCTCGGTCCTGTTGGCCTGCTCGAGCACACCAGGGTTGGTCTCGGCCACCATCTTCTCGCAGAAGTCCACGCCGACGAGGTTCTCCTGGAAGATGTTGTGGTCGAACATGTACTCGGCCGCCTCACCGAGGTTCACGATCTGCTCGCCGAGGGCGGGCGGGCGCACCCCGTACGCCATGTTCTGGGCGTAGCAGGAGCAGGTGGCGTGGTTGTCTCCGCAGATTCCACAGATCCGGCTGGTGATGAAGTGGGCGTCCCTCGGGTCCTTGCCCTTCATGAAGATGCTGTAGCCCCGGAAGATCGAAGAGGTGCTGTGGCAATCCGCCACCTTCCCCTTCCCGAAGTCGATCTTGGTGTAGATGCCCAGGCTCCCCACGATGCGCGTGATGGGATCCCACGCCATCTCCACGAGCCCGCTGGCGTCCTCGGTGAACTTTTTGGTGGCCATGCGCCTACCTCCAGATCTTCTGGTAGCCGGTTGAGAGCTCAGTTCCCGGTGTGCGCCACTTCGGCTCGTCGTCGAGCGTGTGCAGCGTGATCTTGCGCAGGCCGCGGATGGCCCTCCCGTACAGCCCGGACGCCATCGTCGACACTGTCGCCCCTGGCGGTTCATCCATGAACGGCATGAACTTGTCCGGGAATCCGGGCATGGTGCACCCGATGCAGATGCCGCCGACATTGGGGCAGCCCCCCACTCCGTTGATCCACCCTCGTTTCGGTACGTTGCACTTGACGACCGGTCCCCAGCAGCCCAGCTTGACGATGCACTTGGGCGAGCCGTACTCCGTCGCGAAGTCACCCTGCTCGTAGTACCCGGCCCTGTCGCAACCCTCGTGCACCGTGGCGCCGAACAGCCATTGGGGCCGCAGCGAATCGTCCAGCGGGATCATCGGCGCCTGACCCGTGGCCTGGTAGAGCAGATAGAGGATCGTCTCGGACAAGTTGTCGGGGTGGGTCGGGCAGCCCGGCACACAGACGATCGGGATGCCTGCCTTGGAAGTCCAGCCCCAGCCCAAGTAGTCCGGCACTCCCATGGCACCCGTGGGGTTGCCCGCCATGGCGTGGATGCCCCCATAACAGGCGCAAGTACCCGCCGCGAGCACGACAAGTGCCTTTGGTGCGAGGCGGTCGAGCCACTCGCTGGTGGTCATCGGCTGATCGGTGTCGGGGTTGTTCCCGAACCCGCACCAGTAGCCCTCCTTCTTGATCGCCTCGTTGGGAATGGACCCCTCGACGACTAGGACGAAGGGTTCTAGCTCCCCGCGGTCGGCCTTGAAGAACCACTCGATGAAGTCGTCCGCGCCACCCACCGGGCCGCACTCGAAATCGATCAACGGCCAGTGGACGGCGATCTTCGGCAGCCCCGGTAGCGCACCCAGGGCTATCTCTTCGATGCTGGGCTGGGTCGCCGCAGTCAGCGCGACAGAGTCTCCGTCGCAGCTGAGTCCAGCATTGATCCAGAGGACATGAACCACCGCTTCTTCGGTCGCAGTGTCAGTCGCCGTCAATGTGCCCTCCCCTGTGCTGGCCGCGCCAGGTAACGCGGCTGCTTGCAGTGTCAGTCCAGCCCCGCTCGCTGTAAATGAGTGTCTTTTGCACCGTGCTCAAGGGCGCAATCACGGTCAGCCCATTGACAGCCCGGGCGGACGGGACGAGGCTCGTACACGCATGGCCACGGGACAGCGGGCCGGGAGCGCCTCGGCATCTGAGGGCGTGGCGCGGTTTGAACTGGCGCCACCACGCCGGTTCATGCTGCCGGCAATCCTTCTCCTACTGTCCGAGCAACCCGGGTACGGATACGGGCTTGTGCCTCGTCTGGCCGAGTTCCGCTTCGGACACGTCGACCGCCCTGCCGTCTATCGGTCGTTGGCCCAACTCGAGCAAGACGGGCTGGTGCAGGTTTCGGCGGACGACCGGCACCCTGGCCAGGCCCGCCGCGTGTACTCGGTGACACCGCTCGGGGAGCGCGTCCTTCGCGTGTGGATGGGAGTCATCCGGGAGGAGCATGCGCACCTCGGGGAGGTGATCCGTCGGTACCAGGCCACCGCCACCATCGATGCCGTGTTGTCCGAAGTGGAAGGCAGATCGGCGCCCGAGCTGGACTTGGGTTGGTCTCCCGTCTCCACGACCTCCGTATGGCGTCGTCGCCTCATGCCGCTCGAGCACGACGGCGACGAGATGATCTCTCGTCTGCCAGAGTCGGAAGAGGATCCGGAGTCGCTCGTGCCCGGCCGTTCGGTCGCTCACGAACCAAGTAGGTTGGCCTCCGCGAGTCCGGTCATGAAGCGGTTCGTCTTGGACCCCGAGAGATCTGCGGTGCTCATTGACGCTCGCTCGACCGTCGGGCCGATCTGCTTCGGCAGCACAGGGGTTACAGGTTCGCTGTATGCCGCTTTGGGCGATGGCGGGGTGAGCACCGAGACCCCTCCCTCGGGGTGGCTCAGCATCGACATGACGGGATTGAGTTCGGGCAATAAGCTCTACGATGCTGAACTCCACCGGCGCATCAACTCCCGTCGATACCCGTCGGCCAAGGTGGAACTCAAAGAGTGCACGCCGAGTGCACCAGGCTGGCGTTATCGCCTCCGCGGCGAATTGACCTTCCATGGGATCACGCGCCGCACCGAGGGGACGGTCCAACTAGAGGCGGCGTCCGACGATCGCATCGTCATCAGCGGGGAGCAGGTCTTCGACATCCGAGACTTCGCGCTTCCGTCGCCGACGATGCTGATGCTCCGCATCTTCCCCGACGTCCGGGTGCGCCTGTACGCAGAGGCGGAGCTGTCGGGGGATGACTGAGGCCCCTTTTGACCTCCCAGACGATGGCCGCAATCCTGGGCTCAGCCTCTATCCCGACTGATGACATCCCCGAACGGACTCGCCTGATCTGTGACGTCCTGGCCGATGCCCCGCAGGCCGACCGCTTTGCCATCCGAGCCCTGGGTCGGGTTGGCGTGGACCCAGACGACATGTGTCTTCCGATCGCGGTGGACAACGCGATATTCCTGGTCGAGCGGCCGGGAGGAGCGTACCGACTCGGCCATTGCCTCACGCACGCGCTGACTGTCTTGGGGGCTGATCAGTTCCACGTAGGAATCGAAAGTACCGGCGAAATCCAACGGGTCGATCCCATGAATCCGGTGGAACTCGGTGCTCCATTGCACGGCACCGGTCCTGAGGTCCCAGAGCCAACTGCCGACGCCAGAGAGGGCCTCGGTCTCCTCGAGGCGGGCGTCCATCTCTGCCAGCGTGGCCTGGGCAAGGTGCTGTTCGGTGACGTCTCGAGCCACGACCACTTGCCCGTGGACCGCGCCCTCATTGTCGACAAAGGGAGCCAGAGAGAGAGATACCGGGATGGGAAGCCCGTCCGGCCGGATGATCTCCGTCTCGAAGTGCCGGATATGCTCACCGGCTCCTACCCGTGCGATCACCTGGTCGACCTCGTGGCGGAGGTGCGGGGCAAACAGTACGCCTATGGGGCCGTGCTCTACGTCACCGGGCGCGCGGCCGAAGAGCCGTTCGGCGTTCTCGCTGAAGTAGGTGACGATGGCCTCGTGGTCGCATGTCATGACCGCGTCGTCGCTCAGCTCGATGACCGCGCGGAGGAGCGCCCCGGGCGAGGCGACCGCATCGAGAGCGCCCGGCTCGTTGTAGCCCGTTTCATCCGCGTGATCCATGGACTCCTCCGGCTGCCTTCGCTCTGGTGCCGAGCGGACCCTCGAAGGAGCGCTCATCCACACCCTGTCCGTGACTGTACGCCGGTTCGACGCCAACGTCTTGCGCCCGAGACAGGCCGGAGTTCGAGAGAGGCGGATGTCGTCATGGACTCCCCGTAGGGGTGACAATCTTCGTCGATTCCGCCGATGGTGGCAGGACGATCTCCGGTCCGGCCACGACTAACGGAACAGCGGGTGCAGCGGTCGCCCGTCCCGGCATGGAGGGTTATGCTCCAAACGAGGTGCCGCCGATGCACGAACTCTCCATTTGCAACGCAATTGCGAGCACAGCGGCGAAGCACGCTGATGGGCGATCGGTGACGCAAGTCACCGTGCAGATCGGGCATTTGCGTCAGGTTGTTCCCGATGCGCTGCAGTTCAGCTGGGAGGTTATGTGCGACGCCACAGTGCTGAAGGATGCAGCACTCGTGATTGAGCAGGTTCCAGCGGTGGTCGAGTGCGCCTCCTGCGGTGTCCGAACGGCTCTTGACTTGCCGATTCTCGCCTGCGGTCACTGTGAAGGGTTCGATGTCAAGCTGGTCAGCGGGGAAGAGCTCGTCGTCGTGTCAATCGATCTGGTGGACGCGTAGCCGTGGGCCGATTCCACATCCATGCCGATGGCACGGGTCACGTCCACGAGCGCGATCTTGAACACGATCACGGCGATCACGGCGATCACGGCGATCACGGCGATCACGAGAGAACAGCCGGCGACGTCGGGGATCATTCGGGATACAAGGAAACGGGTAAAACGAGGATCACGATCCTAGAGAACCTCCTCTCGGAGAACGACCGGGTGGCTGACGACAATGGTCGGCAACTCGCCACATCCGATGTCTGCGCGGTCAATTTGATGTCCTCGCCCGGTGCCGGGAAAACGACGCTTCTGCGAAAGACGTTAGAAAGCCTGGGCGAGTTGCTACGCATCGGCGTGCTGGAAGGCGACATTGCCACGAGCCTTGACGCTGATCAACTCCATGGCGCCGGAGCGTCGGCGATTTCCGTCATAAACACAAGCGCGGGGTTTGGGGGAGAGTGCCATCTCGATGCCGTGATGGTGCGAGCCGGGATGGCACGGCTCCCGTTGCCGGACCTTGATCTGCTGATCATTGAGAACGTCGGCAATCTTGTCTGTCCAGCGGAATTTCGCGTCGGTGAGCACGCGAAGGCCATGGTGTTCGCAGTGACGGAGGGGGAAGAAAAGCCCTTGAAGTATCCGGTCATGTTCCGAGCAGTGGATGTTGTCGTGGTGAACAAGGTTGACCTGCTTCCGCACCTTGACTTCGATCTCGAAGTCTTTCTGGCCAACTTGAATGCAGTCAACCCTTCGGCGCAGGTCATTCTGGCGAGTGCTCGCACCGGGGAGGGCGTGAGTGAGTGGTGTGCCTGGTTGGAAGCGCAATGCCTTCTTGTGGCGAAGGAATCCTCAACCTGAATCACCGCGACGTCAACCGGTGACAACGTGTTTCGTGGAGTCGCCCTGACGTGCAGGTGTTCAAGCTGCCAGGCTGCAGTTAGTCCAACTGGGGACTCCCCACCGCTTGTGGTCAGTGATAACGAACGTGAGCCAGCCGTCCAGCTCGTCGGTGATGCCCGCCACGATCGGACGGAGCTCTTCTGCGATCTGGGCGCGTGTTACCCGTCAGGGCTGTCATGAGCCGCGGAGAGACCGAAAGGAATCTCAGGCGCAGAGATGTGCCGCGTCATTACCGGTCCAACGACCCGCACTATTGGCCGGCTGAATAGCAGAGCGCTCTACTACAGCGACGGATTGGCTGGACTTAGCGGAAACTGGATGGACGGAGCCGCACTCCGGGAGATTCGCCAGACCTACTGGGACGAAAACCCTGATTTTGCCAAGGTGAGGGTCGCGGGTTCGAGTCCCGTCTTCCGCTCCATCGCAGCAGGTCAGGGCAGTTTTTCAACCCCGCTCCGCACTCTCCCAAAGTCCTTCGCTTTTGACCCGGAAGTCGCTGGCGAGTACCGAATCGAGGTGTAGTGCTCCGCTTTGACGATCGTCACCTGAGCCGCGAACTGAAACTCAATTTGTCCGGCGGAACAACTTGACGCGGGCGAACTCGCTGTCGACCTGAGTCAGAGCGGAGTCCTCAGTCTCTGCGGAGCGATATTGAGCGGGCTGCCCCGTCGGACGTACTGCGTAATGGTGACAACGAAATCGGCGATCTCTGAATCACATACTCGTCACGGAAGTCACCCTTACCGGCTCTTTCTGGGTAGCCGAACTCGGGTCCCAGGACTACTCCGACAATGCCGCGGCGGCTCGCCGGGCGATGCCCGCATACCCGCGGCTCACCGCTGTGTCGTGGGCGAGGGTCAGGAGATCGCGGGCTTTTTCGAGATCACCGGGGCCTCCGCGGGCCGCGAGCATGCGGCCCCACTGCAAGTGGGTTACGGCGGCAGCGAACTCCATCTGACCGCTGGCGTTGAGCTCGGCTGCTTGGGCGAAGTGCTTATCGGCCTCGTTGTAACGGCCGAGCACCGACTCCAAGCTGCCGCAGTAATGCGCCACCGGGCTCCCAGCCGTCGCACCGATGAAGAGAACCTGGTCGTCGAAAGGTGCGAGCAGATCCAGGAGCAGCTGGGCCGGTGCTTTGGCGCACAGTTCGGCAGCGACGTCGGCGTACGAGGCCACCGCGAAGATCCAGACGACGTCGTAAGGTAACGAGGAGAGGTTTGCGGCCGCAGCCTCGAGCATCTGGTGAGCCACATCGACGTTGCCGGCTTCCAGGTGTCCTTCGGCCAGGGTCGCACGAAACACCGGGAGGGCTGGGTTCTCGGCCGCCACCTGTTCGATCATCGGGACGAGTTCGCCGTAGCGTCCCTGTTGGCGGCGGACGCCGATCATCTCCGCCCCGTAGAAGCCGAAGGCATCCGGCTGTCCGCTCTCCGTGCCGATCTCGAACGCAGCGGCGGCGAGCTGTTCGGCGCGATCGGGATCCCCGGACAAGAGCGCATCGGCGGCGTCGTTGAAGAGGACCACCCAAATCATCGTCGGCTGGCGGAGCCCCTTTATCACGGCGCGCATGGTTGCGAGGCATCGGCGCGCCATCTCGAAGTCGCCGGCTTGCACTGCGGCCAACCGGCCGTCGGCACCGGCCCAGAACAGCAGGTCGGGGTCCCCCAGGAGCTCCGACAGCTCCAGACCCTCCTTTGCATCGACCATCCGCTCGTTGAGGGTGGAAGGGACCTGGAGCGGGTTGCAGACCAAGTGCAGGGTGCGGATGAGTGTGTCGGGATCCCCCAACCGCCGCGCCATCGCTCTGGCGCCGTTGGCCAATTCCTGGCGCCGATCTAACGTCGTGCCTAAAGCGAGCTCGCTGCACAGGGTGGCCAGGAGGAGCGCGCGCTCGCGTCCGTCGTCATCGGGCAGGGCATGGAGCGCGGATTCGAGCACCTTGACCTTGTCAGCGTCGATCACGCCGATCGAACTGAAGAAGCCGCGGCTGTTGCCTAACGCGGCGGCCACCAGGCGGTCCGTTGCATCGAGCTCTTGGGCTCGGCCTGCGGCGTCGAGGAACGTCTCCCGGAAGCCCGGCAACCCGGCCTGACGTTGAGCCTCGCCCAAGGCGAGACGTAGATCACAGCCGACCAGGGGGTCGTCCTCCGGCACCATTTCCGCGAGGTGGAGCGCCCGGGAGAAATACCGGACAGCGTCGTCGGGGGCCAGGGCGGCCAGGGCGGTCTCGCCTGCCTGCCGGGCGTAGCCGATGGCCTTGGTCGCGTTGGCTGGTTGGCTGGCGCTGAGCCAGTGGTGGGCCAGTTCGCCCACCCGCGCCCCCGACGTCTGGCCAACGGTCGCCTCGATGGCCTCCGCCACCTCCTTATGGGCCCGGGTTCGTCGGACGCTCGGCAGGCCTTCGTACAACGTGTGCTGCGTCAAAGCGTGCGAGAAGCTGTAGCGCCCCGGTACGTCAGGAACCTCGCGCACGAGGGCGGCGGCGCACGCAGCGTCGAGGTGGTCGAGCATCTCGTCCTGGCGGAGGTCGGTCACGGCGTCCAGCAGGTCGAAGTCGAAGTCCCGCCCGATCACCGCCGCCATGGAAAGGACTCGACCTGCCTGTGTGCCGAGCCGGCGAACGCGGGCGGAGATGACTTCTCGCACGCTATTGGGCAACACCATCTCGGACATTTCCTTCGCTGCTGTCCAACGGCCACGATCGTCCTGGTAGATGGCGCCGGTCTCCATGAGACTCCGCAACACCTCTCCTACGAAGAACGGGTTGCCCTCGGTCTCAAGGAAGATCGCGTGGGCGAGATCTGTCGCGGCCTCCTCGAGGCGTTGCCCGGCCGCAGCCTCCATGAATGCGAGCACGCCGGTGTCATCGAAGCCCTTCAACGGGATCCGGCTGATACTTGGTTCGCGCTGCAGAGCACCGAGGAGATCGCGGAGCGGGTTGGAAGGCGAAAGCTCGCTGTCCCGAAACGTTCCGAGCACGAGTAGCCGTGCTGAGTCGACGGTGGCGACGACATGACGCAGCAGTCGAAGGCTTTGACTGTCCGACCATTGCAAGTCATCGAGTACAAGCACGGTTGGTTGGAGCGCTGAGGCCGCAGTCAGAAGGGCCGCCACCGCTCCGTAGAGGAGGTAGCGCTCGGTGTCGGGATCCGTCCTCGTCGCTGCCGGAACGACCCCCAGCCGCTGACCCAGCGCGGGAACCATCGATGTGATGTCGCCGCCGTGGGCCTCGATGTGGGTTCGAAGAACGTGGTCGGGCGCATGCGCCACGTAGTGGTTCAGGGCCTCGGCGAAGGGCGAGTACGACGCGCTGACGTCTTCCTGGCAACGTCCCAAGAGCACGCAGGCGCCCTCCTTGGCCGCGCGGCGGGCGGCTTCGGCTACCAGAGTCGTCTTGCCGACACCGGCGTCACCCGACACAAGGACCACGACACGCCCTTCCCCGGTTGCCGCTCGCTTATAAGCGTCGATCAGCAAGGCCGCCTCGGTCTCGCGGGCAACCACTCCGGTGAGCGGCACGCGCGCCAGGCGCGCCGGAAGCGGCACGTCGTTCTCGGTCGCAAGTTCATCGAGCGGCTCCCAAAGGACATCGAGGATCTCCACGGGCTCTGGGAGGCCCTTCAACTCGAGCACACCGAGCCGCTCGAAGAGGTAAGGGCTGCGCCGTGCGCTCATCATCCGGACGGCGTCGGTGGCCAGGATCTGACCGGAATCGGCGTGGGCACAGAGCCGAGCTGCCTCTATCACAGGGTCGCCGTAGTAGTCGTTGGACTCCATCGTCGCCTCTCCGCCGCTGAGTCCTATGCGCAGCCCCAGCTGATGGCGGGCGCCGACGTTGTCACGGTGGACCGCTTGCTGCATCGCCACGGCGCACGACAGGGCGGCAGAGGTGCTGCGAAACACCACCATGACCCCGTCGCCGAGGCCCTTCACCTCGACGCCTCCGGAACCGGCAATGGCTCGGCGCAGCGCTGAGAAGTGGGCTCGGAGCAGCTCGTCCGAGGCGTCCGGACTAATCGAGTAGCTGATCTCGGTCGAACCGACCAGGTCGGTGAATAGGACCGTGATCGTCTCGGTGACCGCCAAGGTTCGTCTCCTCCGGTTTCATCCCTGCTGGCGCTAGGGTAGACGGTTGGCAACCGGAGATGCGCCAGGACGGGAACCGATGCGGGCGATCGTGATTCTCGTTCAGCAGGCTTGCTGTTGACCGATTAGTAGAAGGCTCTGCTACAGCGGCGGACACAGCGGACTGGGTGGACGGACCCGTGTTTCGGAGGACCTGCCAGACCCAAGCGGAGGAAATTCGCCACCTTTGCCAAGGTGAGGGTTGCGGCTTCGAATCCCTTCTTCCGCTCAAAAAGGAATCTCCTGCTCAGACGCAAAAGTACCGCCGAAACACCTTTACGAATCCCGAGGACACGCCGGTGACACCGGTCGTTCGATACGGCACAATTGGCTTCGTGAGCCCGACAGAAACGTTCGTGTTCACGGATATCGAGGACTCCACGGGTCGTGCTGGGCGCCTGGGTGATTCGACGTGGTCATCGCTGCTTCGCCGACACAATGAGATCCTTGCCGAAGTCGTGTTGAGTCATGGCGGTCGGGAGGTGAAGAAGACGGGTGACGGGGCCATGCTTGTCTTCGAGGATCCGGTGGGTGCAGTGAGATGCGTCAAAGAATTGCAGGGACGTATGCGCGACATCGGGTTGCCCGTTCGTGCCGGGGTGCACTGCGGCGAGGCGATCAGTGACGGTACTGATTACATCGGCGTTCAGATCCATATAGCTGCTCGCGTTTGTGCTCTCGCAGTTGGCAACGAACTGCTCGTTTCCGCGGCCGCCCGACATGAGATCGGCGTCGAGCCGTTCATCGATTTCGGCCCACCGCGGACAGTCGTGTTACGCGGCGTAGAGGGCGTGCACCGAGTGTACCCAGTAATCGATCCAGTGACGGCAACGGCGCCGTTCGTCGGACGGGACAACGAGCTCCTGCAACTGCAAGCCGCCTTCGACGACGTCCGCTCTGGATCTCGTCGGGTGGTGGCGGTGACGGGGACCGCAGGAGCGGGCAAGTCAAGACTGGTACGAGAATTCTCTCGCCGGCTGGCGTCGGAGCGCTCCGTCCAGTTTCACTGGGGTCGGTGTTGGGAGCGGGAAGGGTCTCCCGCGTACCTGCCTTTCATGGAGATCGTCCGCTCGCTCGCTTCGTCGGACTCGCCTGCCGTTCCAGCGATTCTCGGGTACATCGTTCCTGAACTTGTCGAGAGCTCGGACCCTCCGCCGCGGCTCCCGGAGGACCCTGATGGTGCGAGAGCCATGCTCTTTAACGCCGTATCGGACTTACTTATCGGTGCCGCGGCGCGGGTTCCGCAGGTCGCCGTACTTGAAGACATGCATCAATGCGACCCAACGTCCTTCGCTTTGTTCCAGCACGTAATAGAGGCCACTGTCGATCACCGGGTTCTCCTGCTTGTGACCATTCGCGATGAAGGAGGGGAAGGCGACGGTATCGAACACGCGCTGGCAATGCGGGGTGAACATCGCGTCCTGAAGCTCGGTCCAATCGGACAAGATGATGTCGCGTCCTATCTCGCAGTCGCCTCAGGAGAGAGTCCCGACGTATCGACCATTCACGCGGTAATGACGCTCACTGAGGGAAACCCGTTCAACCTCACTCAGATTGCGCCACTCGTGCACGACCGAGGTGCTGCCGCGCTACCGAGTTCTGTACACTCCTCGATCCGAACCAGAGTAAATGCGCTGTCTGCAGACGCGAATTGGCTTCTTGAGGTCGCATCCGTGTTTGGCAACGCATTCGACCTCGACGTGCTGAGCCGCGCGGCGGGACTCTCCCGCTCCCAATCGGCGAGCGCACTCGACGAAGCGACGGCAGCGAGGCTGCTCGAATGGGACGGTCGCTCACCGCGGGCCGCGTTTAGCCACCAGCTCCTGCAGGGCGCCATCTACGAGCGTGTGGCGATTGGGCGCCGAGCTGTGGCGCATGGGCAGATTGCGCGCGCGCTCGAGGCGGTATTCCCTGGTGATGACCTGAGCAACTGTAGCGAGAAGGCGTACCACTTTGTGCAGGCGTTACCAGCGGGCTTTGGCAACGAAGCCCTCGAATACTCGCGTCGAGCCGCCCGTGTGGCAGCCTCGGCGCACGCGCACGAAGAAGCGGCCGAGCACCTACGCAACGCGCTGGGAGCGTGGGACTCACTCGCCAATGCGAAGGAGCAGACACGGCTCGAACTCATGGGCGAGCTGAGCTCCCAAGAAATCGCTGTGGGAAGGCGCTCTGAAGGGTGGTTCTATATGGAGGAGACGATCGAGCCTGCGCTCGACCTCGGAGCGGTTGAGCTCGCTGCCACAACCGCTTTGGGGTGGATGTCCGAATGGGCTCCAGCATCACCACGTTCCGGTGACATCCTTGAACGCATACTCGAAGAGCTTCCGCGTCATAGCGAGCTTCGTCCGCAGATTCGGGCTCTTCTCGCCGTGTGGCGGTACTTCCAGGATGATCCCGAATATCGAGAAACTGCCGATTTGGCATGGAGAGAGGCGCAAGCGACGCACAATGCAGCGATCACCACAAAAGTTTTCTCGTTGATCGGCTTCTACGATCCGGGGGGATTCGCGGGTGAGCAGCTGATTCGGCTCGGCGAGGACCTCGGGGATTCAGGCTATATCGGTCTGGGCTGGCGCAATGTGGGTCGCGCCCGCCTCGATCGCTGCGATTCGAGGGGTGCCTTCGAGGCCTTTTCGATGGCTGCCACACTGGCGGACTCGGTCGGTGCACCGTTGCCTCGCGCCGATGCGAGATGGCGTTTGGCGGGCATAGCCGTCAACCAGGGCAACGAGAACGGCGCCAGAAGGTGGATGGCTGAGGCAGCCACATTCGAGGCACGCGGCAACGCCGCCGCTCCTCGGCTTGTCGACGCCGCGCTCGAGTTCGTCCTCGCTCGCAATGCATGCCGGATAGCTGAATTGGTTCCCTTCATCAGCGTGGCAGAGGAGACGGCAATCGTGACACCGCTGGTTTCGGTAATCGAGCCCCTCCTGGCGTTGGTGGCGCTTGCCGGTGGCGAGACGCACAGGGCCGAGCGTGTCCTCTCCTCCTTACCTGCTCGGCCATTTCAGGGTGGACGCGGATATTGGGAGCTGGCATCGTGCGCGGCTGCCGAGCTCGCGCTGAGCCTGTCGGACATGGATGCGGTGGCGCAGCTAGATGCCGGTCTGAGGGTCAGCCTTGATCGGACGGTGTACCTGCCCGGAAGCTCCGCGATATTTGCACACGTCACGGAGACGGCGGCCATGTTGGCGTTGGCTCGAGGTCGCGTCGGGACTGCGCGTGAGCTGTTCGCGGTGGCATGTGACAGGTACACGTCTCTCGGGGCTCTGCCACTGATCAGGCGGGTGAACGCAGTAATCGATCTCGTCGACAGTGGCGGTCTCCCGAACGATGGACCGGGTCGGGCACTCAGCATCGCTACCGCCGCGGGGCTGCCGGTGGCCTGAACATTACGGATTTAGCGATTTGCGGACTATGCCGATGTGTTCGTTGCGTAAGGCAAATCGCGAGAGATAGGCAAACGTACATGCTGACGAGATTGGGCAGGCTCCCCCCGGGCCGGATGGCCAGAGATTTCAAGGATGGGGCGCAGAGTAGAGCGCTCTAGTACAGCGGTGGATTCGGTGGACGAGTTGGAAACTGGGTGGACGGAACAGCACCACAGGGGAGTACTGCCGACCACGGAGACGAAAACCACCACCTTGCCAAGGTGAGGGTCGCGGGTTCGAAATCCCGTCTTCCGTTCCAGCAGGTCAGAGGCAGTTTCTCAACCCTAGGAAACTGACCGCCACCTCATCCGCGACGCCGCAGGGCGTTCGCCAGGACGACTGGAGCTCTTTCGTCCCGCCGGACTCGACTGTCGTCAATCGACCATCACTACGTTGCGCCCCATCGTCTCTCGCGACTCCATCGCGCTGACGATCTCGGGTAGCTCCGAAAATGGAGAAGTCGACCCAGCAATCGGACGAATCGTCCCGGCCGCGATCATTCTCATGAGGTCCGCGTGGAGCCGCACTCCGTCAGCGTGCGACGGGAAGTTCAATCCGGTTGCACGTTTGAATTCGAGCGGATCCTCGGTGTACGCGTGGCAGACGCCTACGAGCGAGAAGTTGCCGAACAACACTGGTCGCGGCACGATGCCGTCGTCTTCGGCCTCGATCCCCGACGCGAAACCGACGAGCAGATGTCGGCCTCCGAAAGCCATGCACCGAAACGTTTCAACCGTCGTCGCTCCACCGACACTGTCGAAGGCCACGTCGACGCCCCGCCCACCTGTGGCGTCGAGGACTCGTGCGACGAAGTCGTCATTGCGATAGTCGATCGCGACGTCGGCGCCGAGTTCGGTGGCGAACCTGAGCTTGCGAGGACCCCCCGCGGTCGCTATCACTCGAGCGCCGCGGGCGCGAGCGAGTTGTACGGCGGCCGACCCTGCACCCCCAGCAGCAGCATGGACGAGCACGGTGTCGTCGGCCGAGACGTGAGCACGCTCGTACAAGGCAAGGGAGGCGACATGGAACGGCATGTAGACCGACGCTGCGGTCGCGGTGTCCATAGCGTCAGGCATCGCGAAAGTCATCGCAACGGGCGCAATCGCTACTTCCGCGTATCCGCCGAACGCGCCGGTGGGAATCGCGCAGACGCGCGTTCCAATCAGCGCCTCACCTCCTTTGCCCGCCCCACGCACGCGACCGAGAACCTCCATCCCAGGGATGTACGGCGGCTCGACTGGCACCGTCCGGTACCGGCCCCGGATTCCGTCGATGTCATTGAAATTGATCGTGATCGCCTCCACCTCGATCTGGACTTCGCCCGGTCCCGGCTCAGGTGCATCGACCTCGTCGAACCGGAGCACATCGGTCGGTGCACCGAATTCGTGAACCAGCCACGCTCTCATGTCGCGACCCCCCGTCGATTGATCACCCAAACACGTATGTCGCCATCTTCAGCGTGACAACCCACAACTGTGCCCGCAAGGCTCTTCTCTTCGATGATGTGTCGAGAAAGCACTACGCGTCGGCGACGCCTTGACACAAATACTTATGTGTCCAACAATAGTTATTGTGACAATAACTAAATATCCGACCGAAGTTCAGGCTCACAGCGCTGCGGGACGAGTTCTTCTTTTCGGCGCCTCTCGTGGACTCGGCCTCGCACTGGCGGAGAAGTGGGTCGAGGGCGGCTGGCATGTCACCGCCACCGTTCGCGAAACCGCCACGACGGCGCTCCACGAGCTGGCCGAGCGGTACGCACCGCAGGTGGAAATCGAGTCGCTCGACGTGACCAGCCCCTTCCAGATCGCCGCAATGCGTGACCGCTTGGTGGGCAGGAAGTTCGACCTTCTCTTTCACAACGCCGGTACGGCGAACCAGCCTGATGGGACGGTCGCAGAGACCTCGACCGACGAGTTCATCAAGGTGATGGTCACCAACGCCCTCAGCCCGCTCCGGGTCATCGAAGCCTTCCAGGACTGTGTCGAGCCGACAGGCACCATCGGCGTCATGTCGTCGGGCCAAGGCAGTGTCGCCAACAACACCAATGGCGGTCACGAGGTCTACCGTGGCAGCAAAGCAGCCCTCAACAGCTATATGCGCAGTTACGATGCCCGCCACCGTGGCGAGCAACGAACGCTGATCCTCATGGCCCCGGGCTGGGTCAAGACCGACCTGGGCGGACCGAATGCCCGACTCACCATCGAAGAAAGCATTCCGGGTGTGGTGAAAGTCATTGACAGCCTGCGAGGCCAGACGGGACTGCACTATGTCGACTACCTCGGGCAGACCGTGCCGTGGTAGGTGCCAGTTCCAGGGGAGCCTCGGAGAGAGTACAGGTCCCGCCGAGTTCGGCCGAGCAAGCCTGGACGATCATGCGGCAGTTTGTCGATGGGCACAGTCGTCATGCTGACCTTGCAGAAGCACTTGGCTTCAGCCTCGGGGCCGGACGGGGCAAGATCCTGTTTCAGCTACGCACCGGACCATTGACGCACAGCCAGCTCGCCAAGCTCAACCAGACGACTGGCCCATACGTCTCGCTCATCGTTGACAAGCTCGAGGGACATGGGCTTGTTGGACGTGGTCCCCATCCCGACGACCGTCGCCGAAAGCTCGTCTCCCTCACTCCCAGCGGGCGCGATGCCATCGCCATCGCCGAAGCCATCCTGTACCGCCCACCCGCTGCTGTCTCCGTACTCACGGACGAAGAACTGAACCACTTGATCGGCCTGGTGCAGCGCGTCGTTGACGCCGATTCGCAGCGATGAGGATGAGCAACCCGGCTGAGTGGTTCCTTCGTCGCCAGCTCACTATTGCGGCATTGCGTGTCGAGCGCGGCGGATAGTAGAGCGCTCTACTACAGCGAGGATTGGGTGGACGGGCTGGAAATTGAGTGGACGCAGTCGCTGGCCAGGGGACTCGCTACGACCTGGTGGACAAAAACCCACACTCTGCCAAGGTGAGGGTCGGATCCGTGGGAGCAACCCTTTGGCCTTTTACCAGCTTGAGCACAATCGCGATTCGGATTGCATCAACGACTCTGCCAGTCGTTGGTCTCGACCGGCACGCAGTGCGCGGGCAGGAAGCCGGGTAGACGAGTCGCATCTTTTGGAGACCAACCGAATCTGGCCGAACGATCCATCACATACTCGCCAAGGTGAGCGCCGGAGTCTGGTCCAGGTGTCGTGTCCAGGAACAGCGAGGTGTTCATTCTTCCGAAACACCCCCGTTATGCGGCATCCCTAGGGTCTCGAAGGCAGACGGGGGGTCGCAGTGGCTACCGCCTACCTGCGCCTCCGTCGTTGCGACCAAGGAGGAGGCTTTTCATGAGTGGGAGCACGGCCAGATTGCAGGCCATCGGCGCCGTTAAAGGATATGAACCCCCTGAAAAGGTGTTCATAAAGGAAGAGGAGCCCGGACAGGTATTCGGCTCCAACGTCTTCTCAAAATCTGTCATGCAGAAGCGACTGCCGAAGCCGGTGTTCAAGTCCCTGATGGCCACCATCGAGCATTCCAAGCCGCTGGATCCCACAGTGGCCGACGTGGTGGCGGCAGCAATGAAGGACTGGGCGATGGAGAAGGGCGCTACCCACTACGCCCACGTCTTCTATCCCCTCACCCACCTCACGGCCGAGAAGCACGACAGCTTCTTCGAGCCTGCGGGGGACGGTTCGGCGATTGCCGAGTTCCAGGGCAAGACCCTGACTCAGGGCGAACCTGACGCCTCGAGTTTCCCAAACGGTGGGCTCCGCGCCACCTTCGAAGCTCGGGGTTACACCGGCTGGGACGCCACCAGCCCGGCGTACATCCTCGAGAATCCCAATGGCAACACTCTTTGCATTCCGACCGTCTTCATTTCCATGACGGGCGAAGCTCTCGACAACAAGACGCCCTTGCTCCGTTCCCAGCAGGCAATGGCCAAACAGGCCGAGCGCGTGCTGAGCCTTTTTGGTCATGAGAATCCTGATGCGGTGGTGTCTTTCGCCGGAGCAGAGCAGGAATATTTCCTGATCGATCGAAGCTTCTTCCTTTCCCGCCCCGACCTGCTGAACGCCGGACGGACGCTCTTTGGCGCGAAGCCGCCAAAGGGGCAGGAGTTCGATGACCACTATTTCGGGGCCATACCCGACAGAGTGCTCGCATTCATGATGGATGCCGAGCGCGAATTGTTCAAGCTCGGTATCCCGGCTAAGACCCGCCATAACGAGGTTGCGCCAGGTCAGTTCGAGTTGGCCCCGATGTTCGAGCGCTCAAATGTTGCGGCAGACCACCAACAGCTATTGATGACCACACTAAAGAAGGTGGCCCAGAAGCATGGCATGGAGTGCCTCTTCCACGAGAAGCCCTTCGCGGGTATCAATGGATCGGGTAAGCATGTGAACTTCTCGTTGGGCAACTCGACGCAGGGAAATCTTCTCCTGCCGGGCGATACGCCGCACGACAATGCGCAGTTCTTGGTCTTCTGCGCTGCCGTGATCCGATCGGTGCACAAGTACGGCGGCCTCCTGCGTGCCTCCGTTGCATCCGCCACCAACGACCACAGGCTCGGGGCCAACGAGGCGCCCCCAGCCATCATCTCGATCTTTCTCGGCGATCAGTTGGCGGACGTGTTCGAGCAGATAGCGAACGGAGGAGCCAAGTCCTCTAAGGAGAAGGGTCACATCGAGATCGGCGTGGACACCCTCCCAGTGCTCCCAACGGACCCTGGCGACCGTAACCGGACAAGCCCCTTCGCGTTCACCGGCAACCGATTCGAGTTCCGAGCTCCCGGATCGTTGCAATCCATAGCGGGGCCGATGGTCACCATCAATACGATCCTGGCTGAAGCCCTCGACCACATCGCGAATGGGCTGGAAGCCCTGGTCGCCAACGGCACGGAGTTCAACGCCGCCGTGCAGACGGTGCTCCAGGAGATCATTACTGACCATGGCAACGTTGTCTTCAACGACGATGGCTATGCCGACTCGTGGCAGGTCGAGGCGTCGGCGCGCGGGCTCCCAAACCTCCGAACAACTCTCGATGCTCTCCCCGAACTCATCACCGAGGAGTCGATGGACCTGTTCAGCCGCTACGGCGTCTTCAACCACCGGGAGATGCAGAGCCGCTACGAAATCGCGCTTGAACAGTACATACTGGCGATCACTGTCGAGGCAAACCTGAGCCTCGAGATCGCTAACACGATGATCTTGCCGGCTTCGATCCGCTACCAGACCGAGCTGGCTACCAATGTTGCCAGCCTCAAGATTGCCGGAGTGGAGGTCGACACCGCCACCCTCAATGAGGTGTCATCGGGCATCGCCGACCTACGGGCAGGGATTGCCGCGTTGAGATCCGAACTTGCCCACCATGACGCCGAATCAGCAGAAAAGCACGCGGAGCACGCGCAGAGGGGGTTGCTGCCGGCCATGGAAGTAGTGCGCGCCGCCTCCGATCTGCTCGAGACGATGATCGCTGATGACCTGTGGCCGTTGGCGACATACCAAGAGATGCTCTTTATCCTCTGATCGTACGGATGGTAGAGCGCTCTACTTCGGGCTCTCATCAGGTGGACGTGCTGGAAACTGGGTAGACAGCGCCGCACCTCAGGTCATCCGCCCGAGTCAAGCGAACCAATTCCACCGACCTTGGGGACCGCTCAGCCGACAAGTCTACGAGGCTACCCGCGCGTTCCTGCGGGAGGATGGCCGACTTCATCGCACCCAGGGGTGACTAGCGACCAAGCCCCGTATCGTCTCCAACAGAACTTCTGCTCAGGGCCAAAGCGGACTGCCCTGAGCTGCAACATTCCTTTTGAGGATGGCCGTGTAGTCGCGTCGGTAACCGGGCCTTCACCTCATTGGCTGATGGCGGCAGTGGCTGCGGTGTAGGAGCCGTTCGCGCTGAGGGTCAACGTGGCGGTCGTCCACGAGGGGCTCGTGGAGGACGTGAAGGTGAACCGCGGTGACACGGCAGCTCCTGTAGCCGGGAACGCCTGGGCGGCGGTGGGGGTGCCGGACGCCCCGGTACCTGCATTGGTGAAGGTGAAGGTCACCGTGTGCCCGGAGCCGATGCCTGACTCGCCGTTGCCTTCGGCGTCGGTGACCGTGACGGTGAACGAGGCCGTGGTCCCGCGTCCGAAGCCCGTGAGCGGGCAGGTGAAGTAGCAGGGAAGGGTAACGGGTGCCGGGTTGATACCGGTGAAGGCCAGCCGCGTAGCAGTACCGACCTTGATTGTGATCGGCGCAAACGTGAGATTGCGGGCCGTCCCGTCAGTCATGGTCAAGGTCTCGGTGTCGGCGGCCACCAGGGTGATCGGGATGGTCACGCTGCCACTGGCCCATGTGGGGCTCGGGAGGGTCGCGACCGCCCCGGAGGGGCTGGCATTGGCGCCACCCCATGTAAGCGCGTGGGCGCCGGTGTAGGTCGTATCGAGCGCGCCGTTGCTCAGCGCATGGACGGTGACATTGAATGCGGTGCCGGCGGTCGCCGTGGTCGGCTGGGTTCCAGAGATCGCAAAGGTGAGCGTCGGCGCGGCAACAGGGCACGGATTGGCGATGTTGAGGGTCGGCCCGGTGATGCAGATGTCAGTGGCCGTCCCGGTCGTGCTGTCCGTTCCACCTCCCCCCACGATGCAATTTCCGGTACCGGTGTCGGTAATGGTGTTCGAGCCCGCAGAGCCCAGCACGAGCGCGTGCGATTGGCTGTTCGAGAACGTTCCCGATCCTTGGACCAGCACGGTGAGGCTGAGCGAACTGCAACCTGCAGGCGCCAGCTGCATGATCAGGCGGGCCTGGGTACTGGTGCCGACATTGCTGGTCGGGACGTTGGTGCTGGCGGTGAAGCTCGTCACCAGGGTGATTGTCACCAGGAGGACGACGACGCCGGCACCAACCCGGGCCGCGATGACGTGCTGTGGTCGTCGGAGACGCCTAGTGCGCCGCGGCACCTGCTTCGACCTCCCTGGCGCGATGCTCGTGCCGGTCACTCTCGGACCACAGGCCCGAACCTTCTCCGGCGCGCCCGGCCGCGCCATTGGCGCCGGCGAAAGTGTCCGTTTCGGACGCAGGCTGATAGACGTACCGACGGGTTTCGTCGTCGACTTCGTAGCGTCGTTGTCCGTCCCGCATTTCGTAGAGGATGGGCCGCTCCAGGTAGTGGGCAAGGCCGGCGAGATGAGCGAAGTCGAGAACGACCAGGCTCGCTGGCCCGTCAACGTCGGCCAGCCTGTCCACCGGCACGATCAGTGAGCCGACCTGTTTGGCGATCTGTTCCTCGTCGCTCCGCACCGTCTTGCGGCGGCGCAGGACGTCGTGCAGCACCCCAACCAGGAGTGCCAGCACGGCGAGTACTACGCCGCCCGAGCGGAGCAGCGAGACCCGGACCTCGTACTTCAGCACCGAGACCATATTGGGATAGATATGGGGAACGCTTCCGGACTGCGTCGGATTGAGGCCCGCCGTCAGCGCAGAGGCGGCGGTCGGGGCGACGTAGGTTGCCCCCGGCGGAGCGGGCGCAACGGGGACATCGAGGGTGAGCGCCGTCGGGGCGACTTGAAAGGGAAGCACTGGTAGGAAGGTTGCCTTGATCGGATTGCCGCCCACAGTGCCCGTGATACGGACGACCGGCTGCACATCGAGCGCGTAATTGGCCCCAGCCACACCCGATTGCGCCGAAACAGTGTTGATCAGGGCATAGAGACCGCTCAAGGCCAGAGTGGTGGAAACAGACGCTGTGTCACCAGTGAAGGGGGTGGCAGCCGTTCCGGTGGAAAGACTCTTCCAGGTGTTGGTACTCGACAACACCAGAGTACGGAGCTGGATGGTACCCGTGACGTGGTGCGGAAGTGGCGACGCGAATTGGTACGTGAAGTTCAGCCCGAGCGAACTGACCAGGCTCGGGTAGATGGGGTCGCCGGTCTTGACGGCCCCCGATGGATAGACCGCCGTCGGTGCGTTCACCGCGGCCGAGTAGGAGAAGGTGCCGGTCTGTCGGTACGCGTCATTCAGCGGAGCGGTCCGGAGGAGCGGGCGGCTGTACCCAACGCCGAGGAAGACCACGGCGAGCAACGCCAGGAAGCAGAGCGATATCAGGGTCGGCTTCGGGCCCTCGAGGTAGGAAGGGGCACGACGCGCCGCGACCTGCTGAGGAGTCATGTCGATCCCGGATCTCCGCTCCTGCTCGGGTCTCGCCCTGTCCGATCCGGATCCGGTGGTGGAGCGCCGCTCGCCGGTTCCCGGCGGCTCGTTCCCGTGGTTCGCCGTCGCTGCTCGGGTCATGGTGTGCGACAGCTGTCCCAGACGCGGTGGTGACCGGCCGCGCTGACGCCCGCGCCGCCCGCGCTTGG
>Ga0302177_10000395_pt1 | contig 33984 bp, 31 predicted proteins | sample I_Palsa_E1_2_FD_198780 | JGI IMG/M metagenome (GOLD analysis project Ga0302177, IMG submission 198780) | Peat permafrost microbial communities from Stordalen Mire near Abisko, Sweden - I_Palsa_E1_2 | ecosystem: Environmental > Terrestrial > Soil > Palsa > Peat permafrost | place: Sweden... | reverse complement strand
GCCGCGCATCCGTGGGCGCTGGCCGGCTTCGGCGAGGCGGCCTGGGATGCCTACCAGCCCGACCCGGGCGCCCCGGCCCCGGAAGGGCTGCGCGTCGGCGTCCTGCGCCTGGCCGATCACGCCGGGCCGCCGCTGCCCGCCGTGGCCCGGTTCGCCCGGCACGGTCACCTGCTGATCACCGAGAGCGAGTTCGTCCACGGGGCCCGGTCGCTGCTGCAGGCGCTCGCTCTCCGGCTGGCGACCGCGGTCGGGCCGGGCACGGTGCGGTTCGCGCTCGCCGATCCGGTCGGGCAGGGTCAGCACCTGAGTGCGTTCCTGCGGCTGCCTGCACCGATGCGGGTGGGCAGGAACGGGGCGGGGGTCGGGGGCGGGGTCGCGGCCAGCCCGGAGGAGATCGAGGACCTGCTGACCACGCTGACCGGCTACGTCGTGGAGGTCACCCAGACCCGGCTGACCAACGTGTACGACTCGGTGGAGGCCTACAACGCGGCCACCACCGGGGCCACGATTCCGTATCACGTCCTGGTCCTGACCGGCTTCCCGGCCGGCGTCAGCGACCGGGCCGCGGAACTGCTTGGCCGGCTCGCCCGTAACGGGCCCCGGGCCGGCCTGTACCTCCTCGCCACGGTCGATCCGGGGCTCCCGCCGCCCCGGGGCTTCGACCTGGCGGCCCTGGCCGCGCTGGGCACGACCGTGGGCCTGGACTCGCGCGGCGATCTGACCTGGGATGACCCGGAGTTCGGGCCGAGCGTGATCGAGCCGGACCAGATGCCGTCGGCCGCCCGGGCTAATCCCTGGCTCGACGCGGTGGGCGCCGCCGCCAGCTCGGCCGCACGAGATCTTCCCTTCGCCCGGATCGCGATCCCGCCGCCGCGGCGCTGGGCCGGTGTCAGCACCGACGGCCTGGACGTGCAGATCGGGGTGGACAGCAGGGGCGAGCCGCAGCACTTCGTGATGGGTGTCCGCGGGGTGCACCACGGCATGGTCGGCGGCGATGTCCGGATGGGGAAGACCAACCTGCTGCACGTGCTGATCAGCCAGCTGGCCCTGACGTACCCGCCAGAGGAACTGGAGCTGTACCTGCTCGACTTCAAGGAGGTCGAGTTCGATGCCTACCTGACCGAACGGCTGCCGCACGCCCGTGCGATCACCTCCCGGACCGACCGCGAGTTCGGCCTGAGCATGCTGCGCCGCTTTCACGACGAGATCGACCGGCGAGCCCGGCTGTGCCGCGAGGCGAAGGTCACCGACCTGCCCGACTACCGCAGCGAAACCGGGCAGGTGCTGCCGCGGGCCCTGGTGATCATGGACGAGTTCCAGGTGCTGTTCAGCGAGGAGGACCGGCTCGCCCGGGAGGCGGGGCGGCTGCTGGCCGACATCGCCAAACGCGGCGCGGCGTTCGGGCTGCATCTGCTGCTCGCCACCCAGTCCCCTGGCGGGCAACTCACCGCGTACCTGCGGCCGGTCTACGAGCAGATGGCGCTGCGGATCGCCCTGGGCTGTACCCAGCCGAGCGTGTCCCAGGCCATCCTGGGCGAAGGCAACGACGCCGCCACCAGGCTGGTCCGGGCCGGGGACGCGATCTATAACGACCGCCGCGGCGAGGGTGCTAATCCGGTGATGCGGATCGCCATGCTCCCCACCAGGGAACGGCTGAAGCTGATCGCGGCGATCCGGTCCCTGGCGCCCGGCCGGGACTACCCGCCGCCCGCGAGCTTCGACCCCGACGCGCCCGCGGACTTCGCCCCAAATTGCCCCATGACCCCAAATTGCCCCCTGACCCCAACAGCCCCAGGCGCCGCTTCGGCCGGCGCGGTACAGGCCAGCGCGGTACAGGCCAGCGCGGTACAGGCCAGCGCGGTACAGGCCTGGCTGGGCGAGGCGATCGAGATCAAGCCCGCCACCGCCGCGACGTTCGAACGCTACGTCCGGTCCAACCTGCTCGTCGTCGGCAGCGAGGAACATGGCCACGGGCTGTTGCTCGCTACGTTGCTCAGCGCCGCGGTCCAGCGCTCCCCGGCCGATGTCCGTTTCACGGTCGCCGAGTTCACCCGGCCGTCTTCGTCGTTCCACGGCTTCTTCGCCTCGGCGGAGCAGCTGCCGCACGAGGTGCGGATCGCCGACCGTAAGACCGCCGGGGCGGCGCTCGACGACCTGCTGGCGGAGCTGGACACCCGGCTGGCCGAGCCCGACGGACCACCGCAGCCGGAACTGTTCTTCCTCATCGCCGGGATGCACCGCTGGCATGAGCTCGTGGCCGAAGGCGACTACGGCCGGCCCAGCGAGACCTCCGGCGGCCTGGTCCGCTTGGCCGAGGCGGGACCTGACGTCGGCATCCACGTGGTGGCCTGGGCCGACAGCTACACCACCGCCGAGCGCGCGCTGCGGCGCGCGGGCCTGGCCCACTTCGGCCTGCGCGCGGCTGCGCGCGTGCTGTCGCCCGCGGAAAGCGACGCGCTGTTCGGCGTTTCGGCGGCGGCCGGCCTGGACGACAACCGCGCCCTGTACCGGGACACCGAGTGGCCGGCCGAACAGGTCGAGAAGTTCAAGCCGTACTCGATCGTTTCCCTGCACGCTTTCGCTAAGGCCTTCCGGAGCCCAGCTTGACCAAGCCCGCCACGTCGCCGTACCGGAGCCCAGCTTGACTAAACCCGCCACGTCGCCGTACCTCTCCCTGCGCCAGGCGGTCCGGCCCGCCATCTTCGCCCACCAGCTGCTGGCCGGGGACGCCGAACGGGCCGGAAAGCTGGCCGCAGAATGCGAAGAGCTGCTCCTGCTCACCCGCGAATTGCTGAAGGCCGCCGGTCAGGCGCGCATCCTCGGACCCGAACCCGGACCTGAACCCGGGGCCGATGAGCACGGCGCTGACCGGCACTCGCGGTTTCTCGACGCCTACGCTGACGCGGGGATGGCGTGGGCCAAGGTAGTCGGCAGTTCGATGGCGCTGGGCCAGGCGCTGCTTGCCGCGGGGGCTTGGGAAGACGCGCGCCGGCTGGCCGCGTTCCTGGCCAGCGCCGGGGAAGAAAGCGCGGCGGCCGACCTGCAGGCCGAACTCGCAAAGGCGGTCTTGGCCGCGCATCACGAACAGCTCAAGGGCATCAGCAATAAAATGCCGCCGGAGGAAATCGAGAAATCTATCAAGGCCCTGCGGGCGGTGGTTCTTGAAGTTCCAAAAGACCTGAACCGGGAGGTCAATCGCCTACTGGTTCCCTTGGCCGCCTCGATACACGCCATTATGCGGCAGCGGGATATCGAAATACCTTACAGCAGCCGGATCGAGCATATCGCGGCCGGCGGAGTAGCGAAATACCCGGATATCGTAACGATCAGCCTCGATGAAATCGCGGCCGAATTCGAAGGACTATGCTAGGAGAACGGGCATGGCTGGGGTAGTCAACGATATTGAGGCGCTGGCTGAGTTCAGGGCTCACCTTAAGCAATTCAACCATGACCTGGCGGAAAACTTCGCGACCATCCGCGGTCATTGGCGTGAGCTCGGCGAGGTCTGGCGGGACGACATGTACGGGCGTTTCGGCGAGGCGCTCGAGGAGGTCACACCGGGTATCACGCATTACCTGTCCTCGACGCAGGCCCACGAGGCGCACCTGGCCGCCCTGATCGAGCAGCTTCGCGGCTACCTGGAGACGGGCCTGGGCGGCTCCGGGCCGGGCGCGGGTCGCGAGGTGAGCCGGCGTGACCGCGATCCACGCTGACATCGACGCGCTGACGGAGTTCCGCGCGGCCCTGACCCGGTTCCGGTACGCCCAGCGGGAGGTGGCCGACCGCGGCGGCGACGCGGTCGAGGCGACCCGCGCCAGTTTGGAAGCCAAGGCCAGCCGCTGGCGAGCCCGGCTGGAGCAGGGCCAGGCCGAGCTTACGGCCTGCCGGGACCGGGCCGCGGCCGCGGACGACACCCCGGTGGACTGCTCGGGCTACGCCCGGGCCGTCAGCGAGGCCGGCGAGCGGCTCGAGCACATCCGGCACTGGCAGCAGCGGATCGACGACCAGGTCATCGAGTTCCACGGCGCCACCAGCAGGTTCAAGAACCTGCTCGAGACCGACCTGCCCCGCGCCGAAGAGCAGCTAGCCGCCATCATCGCGAGCCTGCACGCCACCCGCCGCGTCCAGCCGCCCGGCTCCTTATCCGTGTCCCCCGTGTACCCCGTGTCGCCAGGGCCCGACCGGCCGGATCGTGACGGCGATCAGCAGCTCCGGCTGCTCGATGACGCCTGGGGAAAGGCCGTGCCGTTCTGGCAAGATGACATCGCGCGGCAGTTCGGCGCCCACCACTGGCTGCCGCTACGCGACGAATCCCGCCTCTACCTGGAGGCCCTCCGCGCGGTGATGGACGTGCTCGACGCCGCCGAACGCGACACCGAGTAACAGCCCCATGGGATCAGCCGGCCGCCACCAGCGCGTTCAGGCGGGCCAGGCAGGCGACCGGATCGACCGCGGCCAGGACCAGATCGTCGAACGCCGGCCGCCCGGCCGACACGCTAACCGGGTGAGCATGGGACGGTTTGCCGGTCGCCGGATCGATGGTGGTGACGCGCCCGCGGAAGGTCACCGCCGCCACCACCTCGGCCGGGGTGACGGTGAAGATCTCGTGCAGCGTGCGCAGCGCGAGACAGGCTACCAGCCGGTCGTAACGCTGGCTGATCTCGCTTTCCTGACGCGGCACCGGCTCGATCACATCGCGGGCCCGGACATAGCGGTACGCGCGGACGGCAGGCACGACGCTGACCGGCGGGAGCTCGGCATCCACCGCGAGGTGCCGGTTCTCCGGCTGGTAGGCGACCTGGTGTTCGCGGGGAAAGCCGTCCGGGTACCGGGACGCCCTGAGTACGCAACTCGCGAACCACTCCACGGCACCGCGGTCGCCGGCCGCGAACGCCGATTGGCGGTCCGCGACGTAGGCGTTGCGCTGCGCCGCTCGCGCGCGCTCCTGCGTGACCATCCTGTCGTACTGGGCCTTCGCGACGGCCAGCGCCTGCCGCCGTTGCGATACTCGCTGTCGGTGTTCGGCCTCGGCCGCCTGGAAACGAGTTTGCGCCTGGGCCAGCTGGCGGTCGTAACGCGCGCGCAGGAAGCGGTTGAGCCCCTGCGGCGGGACCGGCGCGAACTCGCTCCAGTCGGGCACGGTCGGCACTTGGCCGAGTTCGCCCGGATCGAATGGCGCCACCTTCGGCGCGGCCATCAGCCGTTCGAAGGTCACCGCGGGCCGTGGCAGGACGCTCGTCAGGACCTCCGCCAGAATCTTGACCTGCTCCCGCACGGCGGCGGTCATGGTGTCCGCTTCGGCCTGCCGGGACTCCAGGTGCGCCTGCTGGCGGGCCTTCTCCTGCTCCCTGTCCTGCTTGCGCTGTTCTCGGTCCAGCCGATCGTCTTCCCGGCGCTGCGCCGCCAGGCGACGCTCGAACTCAGACAGACTCCCGCTGCGGGGCATGGTTCTCCCGGTCCTCGTCACGACGGCTACAGAAACGACGATAACCGCGGCCGGGATCAGGAGAAAGCCACCACCGTAGGCGTCTCCTCCGCTTGACGTCCCCGATAGCACGTGCTTATCATATTGATATCTATTTTTTCTTGGTAGGGGCCGCGTCGCGGCGCGCATGGCAGGCACCGCGGGCCGACTCGGCAGGAGATGAGTCAGATGAGGTGTTTCGTCAAACCGCCCGCAGTGGCTGGCGTCGTCCTGGTGGTCGCGGCGGGTCTGGCCGTCGGCGGTTGCGGAAGCAACAGCAACTCGAGCGCAGCGGCCGCCTGCTCGGCTAAGCCCGTAGCCGCCCCGGCCACGGCGGGCTGGACCCTGCCCGGCGGCAACCTGGCCAACACCCGGGACGTCGCCAGCCCGATCACCAGCTCGAATGTCTCGACGCTGGGTGTGGCGTGGTGCGTGCCAGTCGAGTCGACGGGCGTAGCCAAAGCCGCTGGCCTGGCCAACGGCTACGCGACTACCCCGGTCGTTGTTAACGGCGTGGTGTACACCCAGGATCAAGAGTCGAACGTGATGGCGATCCAGCTCGCCACCGGGAAGGTCCTGTGGACGCACACCTACAACTCCCTGAACGGCGGCCCAGACGGCGTCAATGTCGTCGACGGAACCGTGTACGCGGCGACAGACAGCGCCGCGGTCGCCCTGTCGGCGGCCACGGGCCGGCAGCTGTGGAGGCGGACCCTGATCGGCAACGACCTCGAGGGCATCGACATGGCCCCCGGCTACAACGACGGCACCGTGTACGTCTCGACCGTGCCCGTCAACCCCAATAAGGGCGAGTACCTGGGCGGCGCCAAGGCGACCCTGTGGGCGCTGAACGCCGTCACCGGCGCGCCGAAGTGGAGCTGGGACGAGGTGCAGAACCTGTGGGGGAACCCGGGCCTCAACTCCGGCGGCGGTCTGTGGGATCCGCCGTCGTTCGATGCCCAGGGAGACCTCTACATCGGAATCGCGAACCCCGGCCCGATCGGCCAGAGCGGATGGCCCAAGGGCTATCCGTGGGGGACCAGCAGGCCGGGCCCGGACCTGTACACCGACTCGGTGGTGAAGCTGAGCCCGCAGGGCAAGCTGCTGTGGTATTACCAGCTCACCCCGCACGACCTGTATGACTGGGACCTGCAGAACTCGCCGGTCCTCACGACCGCGAACGGGCAGCCGGTGGTGATCGACGGCGGCAAGGCCGGCATCTTGATCGAGCTCAACGCGAAGACCGGCAAGCTGGTGTGGAAGCTCCCGGTCGGCGTGCACAGCGGACCCAGCAACGCCGGGCTCATCACCGAGAACGCCACCCCAGCCTCGCACATCTCGCTGCCCGCGAACTTCGAGCTGGAGCCCGGCGTGTTCGGCGGCGTGGAGTCCCAGCTGGCCACCAACGGCTCGACTACGTTCGCCGCCGTCAACAACCTCGCGGTGCCGCTCTCGGTGAAGGGCGTGACGGAGAGCGGCAAGGCATTCGAAGCCGCTATCCCCAAGGCGACCGGCGAGATGATCGCTGTCAACCAGGACACCGGAAAGATCGAATGGGACGACAAGCTCCCCTCGTCGCCCTACGGCGCCGCGACGGTCACCAACAACGTCGTATTCACCACGACTTACAGTGGCGACCTGTACGCGTTCAACGCGACTACCGGCGCGATCCTGCTGAAGACGCCGCTGTCCGCCCAGACCAACGCTCCCGTCACCATCGCCGGTGACTACATCCTCACCGGAGCAGCCGTTCCGTCATTGACCGCGCACAACCAGGCGCTGATCATCGCCTACAGGCTCGGAGCCAAGGGCAAGCTCCCAGAAACCGTGGGCTAAGCCTGCCGTTCCATGATTACTACGAAGACTCCCCAGTCTGCGCAGACTGGGGAGCCCTTCGGGATCATGGAGCCGCGCCGGGCGCGTGGCGGGCGGGGGATGAAGCCGCTGGTGCGGCTCACGTAGTCGGCGTACGCGGCGCCCTTCGAGCGGGCCATGTGCTTTTCCAGCAGCTTCTTGCCGGTGTGCCGGACCAGCATGGGCGCCACGACGGTCAGCACCCCGAGCCAGCCACGAGCCCGAGCGGCCAGATCGTGTCCATGATCGCGTGCACCCTGGTGCGCATGGCGTACGAGAAGGTCGCAAGCATCGCGGCGGCGGCCATCCCCGCGCACACCGCCAGGTTGACCAGCAGCGGTCCCCAGCTCACCGGGTCCGGCCGCCGGCCCGCGGGTTCCGGCTGGAGCTGTCCATCAGGTCGGCGAACGCGTCCACCGACACTCCGAACTCGCGCGGTTCACCTCGATGGCTCTCGACCAACAGGGCGGCCAGAACCTCCGGGCTCAGGTCCGGATCGGCGGGCAGCTCGACCGTGCCCCACTCCACCACCGACGCCCGCCGCAGCCGCCCGCCGCCGGTGATGATGTACTCGCCGTTCAGCCGGCAATCCTGGCTGGCCAGCGCGGTCAGCACCGGCGCCACCGCCTCCGGGTCCAGCTGCTCCTTGGCCTGCGACGGCATGCCGTCGTCGGTCATCTGGGTCAGCGCGTACGGCAGCAGCATGTTGGTCAGTACGCCCCGCGAAGCGCCCTCGGCGGCCAGTGACCGCCCGAAGGCCAGCAGCCCGCCCTTGCTCGCCGCGTAGGCGGACAAGCCGATGTCGCCGTGCAGCCCGCCGGTGGAGGACACCAGGATGATCCGGCCGTAGTTCGCCGGGCGCATCACCGTCATCGCGGCCCGAGCCAGCCGGATGCTGCCGTGCAGGTTGATCTCGAGGACCTCGCCGAACTGCTCCGCGGACTGCCGGTGGAACATCCCGCCCACGCCGATCGCCGCGTTGGCCACGCAGATGTCGAGCCGTCCCCAGCGCCCGATAGCCGCCCTTACCATCGCTTCGCCGCTTTCCAAAGCCGCCGCGTCGGAGTAGTCGGCCACCGCTTCCCCGCCCGCCGCGGTGATCTCCGCGGTGACATGATCCGCCGGGCCCAGCCCGTCACCGTCGACCAGCCGGTTCCGGTTGTTCACCACGACCCGCGCCCCCTGCCGCGCCAGCGCCAGGCAGAACGACCTTCCCAGCCCCCGGCCCCCACCGGAGACGACCGCCACCCGCCCCGCCAGCGGCATGCCCCGCGTCGCCTCCGTCATGACGCGATGCGCTCGACCAGCACCGCGACCCCGAGCCCCGCTGCCCCGCTGACCACCGCGATCCCGTACCGGCCGCCGCGCCGCTCGAGCTCGTCGACCACGCAGCCGAGCAGGATCGCCCCAGTGGCCGGGTCGCAGAACAGCGGCCCGCCGTCGGAGAACATCGGCATCCGGGACACGCTCTCCACCCCGCCCGCTACCCCGCCCGCGGCCACCAGCTCCAGGTCGCCGCCCCGGATCCGGCCGGCCGCCTGCGCCACCGCGTCGATGCCGGAGGCGCAGAACCGGTTGATGGTGGCGCCCGGCACGTCGCCCCAGTCCGCCAGCATGGTCGCGGTCCTGGCGATGTTCGCGCCCTGCTCGGCGTTCTGCGAGGCGCACCCGATGATGACGTCCTCGATCCGGCCCGAGTCCATGCCGGTCCGCGCGACCAGCTCGCGCTGCAGGTGCACCAACAGGTCGACCGGCGAGACGCTGGCGAAGCCGCCGCGGGGCGACGCGTTGGTCCGGGCGGTGCGGAGCGTTTCGAGCACGAAGGCGTCAGCCACGACAGCTCATAGCCTCAGCCACAACGGCTCCCAGCCTCAGCCACAACGGCTCATAGCCTCAGCCACAACGGCTCATAGCCTCAGCCACAACGGCTCATAGCCTCAGCCACAACGGCTCATAGCCTCAGCCACAACGGCTCATAGCTTTCTTAGTTGTAGTAACTCTTAGTCCTGCCCGTCCGTCCCGTCAAGCCCTGTGCACCGGGGTCTGCTGCAGAGCGTTGGCCAGCCGCGCTCCGTGGTCGAGCAGCTCACCGTAGCTGCGTCTCTCGTCCCCGCGGACCAGCGCCGGCCTGCCGTGGTAGCGCTGGCAGGCAGACGCCAGCAGTTCACCGATGGTGCCGCTTACAGCAGGAATCTCCCGGGTCGAAGTGATAGACGGCTCAAGCTACTCCGCTTACTGTAGTATCCGTGCGCTGTCCCGACACTGACGCTGAGGTCCCTGGCGCTGATCAAGGACGTCGGACCGCACACTTCGGTGCAGGTGCTAAGCTATCGCTCTGCGGCGCTGGTCCGGTTTTCTCCATGAGAGACTTCTCCAGCGGTGTACATGAGGGGCTATGGCGCAGCTGGTAGCGCGTCTGCATGGCATGCAGAAGGTCAGGGGTTCGAATCCCCTTAGCTCCACGGCATTTTTCGAACGCTTGTCTAGCGCCAAAGTGACTAACCAAGTGACTACGGGTTCCCGGCCTTATCGCCGTGCCCACTTGCGTCGTCATCTGCATCGTGACTGCGGAACACGCTGTCCATGACGCTCGCGCCTCCCCGGATGGCGGGAACGATCACGTGCCGGTATACGGTCTCGGTGACGTGGGTGGACTTGTGCCCGACCGTGTCGCTGATGTCCTGAATCGGGACGCCATTGCTGCTCATGATCGAGACGGCTGTGTGCCGTCCTTCATGTGCGTGCCAGTGGCCGATGCCAGCTCGCCTGGTCATCTTGCCGAACCGCCAGTTGAGCGCGTCGCTGCTGTACTGGCGCCCGTCTTCGTGGCAGAAGACAAGGTTGTCGTCGTGCCATGCCTACGCCGGCTGTGAGCCGCTCGGCGCCCTGGCGCGCCCTATGCACCTGGAGGGCATCGATAGCGCGCCTGGGTAGCACGAGCGAGCGCCGCGACTTCGGCGTCTTGGTGTCGCCGTCTCGCCTCGTGGAATGCCAGACGTGAATCACTCCGTGGTCGAGGTCCACGTGGTCCCAGGTCAGCGCACGCAGCTCGCCAGGTCGCAGGCCGAGCGTGATGGACAGCACGAACAGGGCTTCGAGCCGCGGGCTAGCGTCCGTGCTGTCGTCAATGCCGAGCTGGGCGCGGCAGGCTCGGCAGGTCGTGTCGTGTACTGCGGAAATCATTTTAGTACGCGTCAAGCGCGACTGGCCGCAGATCGCCAAGGACCTCAAGCCGGTTTGCACGGCCATCTCCGAGGCCGTCACGATCAACGCGCTCGCCGAGTTCTCCCCCAAATGGGAAACGCTATCCGGATATTACCTGCCGCTGGGAGAACACCTGGGCAGAATTCGCGCCGTTCCTGCAGTTAGACCGTGAAATAAGGAAAATCATCTGCACCACCAACGCCATCGAGTCGATCAACGCGGACTCCAGCGGCCGGTGAACGCCTGTGGCCACTTCCCGACCGAGCAGGCCGGGCGGATTCAACCGCCCCGCCATGAAGTTCCTGTGCCTGGCGATCATGAGCCTGGACCCCGGCGGCAAGGGCCGGAAGCGGTGGTCCAACCGGTGGAAAGCAGCGCTGGACGCCTTCGACGGCCGCTTCAGCGCGGGACGTAAGTAACTAACAGAGATAGAAGTTACACGTTAACTTGACAGACCCTATCCGTTTCACTCGACGTCAATAAGCTCTTGCTGCTGTCGATCAGGTGCTTCGTTCCTGATCTTGATCGCCCGTTTTGCCACCCTTGGCGCATGCGATGTTCGAGCGTCACACTCCTGCACTACAGGCCGTGTCATTTCTGGCACGGCGGTGTTATGTTGCTGCTATGGGCGATGTTTGCGACACGGGGCGGTTTAGTTACGGTATCGGGTAGATGGCCGCAGAGCCTCGCTCGCGCGGCCATGCCGTACGGCTGAGGGGCCGAAGCGGCGAGGTGAGCGTACTGATCCAGCTTGTCGCGGCCGTGCGGGCAGGTGACAGCCGGGTACTGGTGGTACGCGGCGAGCCGGGCGTGGGCAAGACGGCGCTGCTGGACGAGCTGGCCGGGCGAGCTCAGGGCTGCCGGGTGGTGCGCACGGCGGGCGTGCAGTCGGAGATCGAGCTGGCGTTCGCCGGGTTGCATCAGCTGCTGGCGCCGATGCTGGACCGGCTGGAGCAGCTGCCGGTGCCGCAGCGGGATGCGCTGCGAACTGCGTTCGGCCTCAGCACCGGCCCGCCGCCGGATCAATTCCTGGTGGCGCTGGCGGTACTGAGCCTGCTGTCGGAGGCAGCCGGGGATCGGCCGCTCATCTGCGTGATTGACGACCAGCAGTGGCTGGACCAGGCGTCGGCGCAGGCGCTGGGGTTTGCGGCGCGTCGGCTGGCCGCCGACCCGGTCGGGCTGGTGTTCGCGGCCCGGGTACCGGGTGAGGAGCTGGCCGGATTGCCGTTGCTGACGGTGCAGGGCCTAGCGGAGGGCGATGCCCGGGCGCTGCTGGACTCAGCGCTGACCGGGCCGTTGGACCCGCGGGTCCGGGATCAGGTCGTCGCCGAGGCGCGGGGCAACCCGCTGGCGCTGCTGGAGCTGCCGCTCGGTATGACGTCCGCCGAGCTGGCGGGCGGGTTCGGGCTGCCCGCCGCTGGGTTGCTGACGGGCCGGATCGAGGATAGTTTCCGGCGGCGGCTGGACGCCCTGCCGGCTCAGACCCGGCTGCTCCTGCTGCTGGCGGCGGCCGAACCGTCGGGTGACCTGTCGCTGGTGTGGCGGGCGGCGGGGCAACTCGGGCTCCCAGTTCAGCAGGCGGCGGCACTGGCGGCCGAGGCAGGCCTGGCAGAGTTCGGCGCGCGGGTCCGGTTCCGGCATCCGCTAGTGCGCTCGGCGGCCTACCGGTCGGCGTCGTTCACCGAACGGCAAGAGGCACACGGGGCGCTGGCAGAGGCGACCGATCCGGCGGCTGATCCGGATCGCCGGGCCTGGCACCGGGCGCAGGCCGCAGACGGCCCGGATGAAGAGGTCGCAGCCGAGCTGGAACGCTCCGCAGACCGGGCGCAGGCCCGCGGCGGGCTGGCCGCGGCCGCGGCGTTCCTGGAGCGCTCAGTGCGGCTGACCGCCGAGCCGGCGCACCTGGCGGAACGCACGCTAGCCGCGGCACAGGCCAGTGTGCAAGCCGGTGCGTTCGACAAGGCTCTCGGACTGCTGGTAATGACGGAGGCCTGGACGCTGGATGACTTCGCCAGCGCCCGGGTAGACCTGCTGCGCGGGCAGGTGGCGTTCGTGACGGGCATGGGCAGTGACGCCCCGCCGCTGCTGCTCAACGCGGCTCGGCGGCTCGAGCCGCTCAACCTCGAACTCGCCCGTGAGACCTATCTCGACGCGTGGGGTGCGGCTTTTTTCGCCGGGCGCCACGCGGCCGGCGATATGACGGAGATCTGCCGCGCTGCCCGGGCACTGCCTCGGTCGCCGCACCCGGGTCCGGTGGAACTGCTGCTCGACGGCCTGGCGCTGATGATCACCGACGGACTGCCCGCCGCGGTGCCGACGTTGCGGCAGGCAGTGAGCGTCTTCGCCGGCGACGGCATCTCCGCCGGCGAGGGACTCCGGTGGGGCTGGCTGAGCGCGTCGACGGCCAACTCCCTATGGGACGACGACGGCTTTCACGCGATCACCACCCGGCAGATCCAGCTCGCCCGTAACGCGGGTGCCCTGGACCGCCTGCCGGTCCAGCTGGACTCGGCGGGCATGATCGCCGCCTGGAGGGGCGACTTCAGGGTAGCTGCGTCCCTGATTGCGGAGGCTGACGCAGTCTGCGAGGCGACCGGGTCCCGCATCCCGTCTTACGTCGCCCCTCTGCTCCACTGTCTGCGGGGCAGCCAGGCCGAGGCCGTTCCGATGATCGACGCAATGATTAATTCGGCCGAAGCCGGGGGCCAGGGAATTACGGTGACCGTCGCGCGCTGGATGGACGCCATCCTCTACAACGGCCTGGGCCGCTACAACGAGGCGCGGGAGGCGGCCCGGCAGGCCGTCGACGACCCATCCGGGTTCTACCTCGCCATGTGGGCTGTGCCCGAGCTGATTGAGGCCTCTGTACGCAGCGGGAATGCGCACACGGTCGGCGATGCCCTCGAGCGGCTGGCGGAAACGACCCAGGCCAGCGGCACCGACTACGGGCTGGGGATTGAGGCGCGTTCACGTGCGCTGGTGGCCGAGGACGGCGCCGCCGAGGGCTTGTACCAGGAGGCGATTGACCGACTGGGCCGCACCCAGCTCCGCCTGGAGCTTGCCCGCGCCCATCTGCTTTACGGTGAATGGCTGCGTCGTCAGGGCCGCCGCTCGCAGGCCCGGGAGCAGCTGCGCACCGCCCACGCCATGCTGGACACGATAGGGATGGAAGCATTTGCCGAACGGGCCCGGCGGGAGCTGCTGGCCACCGGGGAAACCGTCCGCAAACGCCCCGCCCAGGCCACCGCCGAGGCCAGCAAGGCGCTGACTGCCCAGGAGGCCCAGGTCGCGCAACTGGCCCGTGACGGCCTCTCCAACCCGGAGATCGGCGCCCGGCTGTTCATCAGCTCCCGCACCGTCCAGTACCACCTGGGCAAGGTGTTCACCAAGCTCGACATCAGCTCACGCGGTGAGCTCAACCGCGTGCAGCGCGACGACCCGGACGCGCTAGCCCGGCTGGCGTTAGCCCGCTAGCGGCTCACCCTCAACAGCTCTCGGGGATAGGGCGAGCATCGAGTAACTGACCGTAGCCTCGGCGGCTCAGCGAGCACCGGTGGCTGCGTAGGGCGCTGAGCGTGGCGTGCATCATCGCCGCAGATGATCGCCACCAGCGCGACGAGACACGCTGACTCATGTCTAGCTGCCATATCGCTGCATCGGAGCGCCTGAAACCCCCATGCTGGGTTGTTCGGGTTGATGAAGAACGCCTCCTGGTGTGATGACGGGCTCAAGATCCAACGCAGCAGGAGGACGTGGCTCAGGGTATCGGGCTGACGCGAGATCATCGGGACCGGAACCGGAAGCGCGCGGCGTGCGGCAGGTGGCGTTGGGGACCGGACGGTTCTGGCCGTGGACCTGGGCGATGAAAAGCAGCTCGCGGTGGTGATGGAACATGAAAAAATGAGTGTTGGTCCGCGCCGAGTCGTTGTTAACTGTGACCGCCCTGATGTCGGTGTACTAAGGCATTCACTTGTAGATCAGAAAGATGATCATCGCCCGCAACGGCACCGGCCTACGGATTTAGACTTTCTGCAATTTCGCCTGCCAGAACGACCCCCGGCCTGGAGGTATTCCGCGCAGCCGCCGTGAAATACTGCCGCTTCACACCTCGCCGAGCGGTGTCCTCATTGGTGAACGCGGCCTCATCAGCGATCAGCACGCTGCCCAGGTCACCTAACTCCTCGACCACGTCGTTCCGAATGTCATCGCGGACCGCGTCGACGTCCCAGTCCGCGCCGCGCAGCAGCCGCTGCGTGCCATTGGCTCACTTCGTCCGCCCAATCGGCCGGCGCTCACCGGTTCTTCCGTTTCAGGCCCGCAACCGGCCCGGATAAAGGCTTCCGGACCAACGCCCGTGGCTCGGCGCATGACCGGCCCGCGACTAGATCTCCCATCATGACACCCGGATCAGGCGAGTGCCGTTGCAGGACTAGGTCTGCGGGCCGGTGGTGGCCGGGGCACGCCCTAGGGCCTTCCACGGGTTCGGCGGGCCGTCCTGGAACGCCATCGTGGTGTTAATGGCATTGATGGTGCCGCCCTAGGCCTGAACATCGGATCGATAGGCGGGACTAGGACTCGGACTGATTTCGAGCCGCCCAGGACCAACGGCCCAGTGCCAGGTCAGTTTCCGTCTGTCGGACCAAAAGGAGATTCACGCAATGGACACAAGCGAAACGCCCGGAGAGGTCAACCATAATCGCCGTCGCTTTTTGGGGACCGCGGGTGCCGCCGCCCTGGCTGTCGGTGCTACCCAGTTCGGGCTGATCGGTTCGGCGAAAGCACAGACCACCGCGGTGAGCACGGCGGGTCTGGGAGCGGCCAAGGCCGGGACGGCCACGTCCTTCGGACCGGTGAAGCAGATCAATGCCGGGGTCCTGAATGTCGGATACGTCGAAGCTGGCCCCGCGGATGGCCCGCCAGTCATCTTGATGCACGGCTTCCCCTATGACATCCATTCCTATGTCGAGGTCGCGCCACTGCTGGCCGATCAGGGCTACCGGGTCATCGTTCCGTATTTCCGCGGCTACGGCACGACGACCTTCCTGTCGGCCGCGACTCCCCGCAACGTGGATCAGGTGGCGTTCGCCCTAGACATCCTGGCGTTGATGGACGCCCTGCACATCGAGACAGCGACCTTGGTCGGCTATGACTGGGGGTCGCGGACGGCTGACATCATCGCGGCGCTGTGGCCCAAGCGGGTCAAGGCCCTGGTCTCGACCGCCGGCTACCTGATCACCAACCTGGCCAAGCTCAAGCTGCCGTCGCCGCCGGCGGCTGAGTGGGCGTTCTGGTACCAGTACTACTTCGACACCGAGAGGGGCGTGCTGGGCCTGACCGAGTACCGGTACGGTATCGGCGAGCTGATCTGGAAGTTCAACTCCCCGACCTGGCACTTCGATGAGGCAACCTACGCCCAGACCGCAGCGGCATTCACCAACCCCGATTACGTCGCGATCGTCATCGGTAACTACCGCTGGCGGCAGAGCCTTTATCCGAGCGAACCCGAGTACGCGAGCCTGGAGACCCAGCTACAGAAATCTCCCGTCATCGCCGTGCCCACGATCACCATCGACGGTAAGTACGATCCCTTCACCCCGGCCGGGGACGGCGCGGCTTACCGCGCCTTTTTCACCGGCAAGTACGAGCACCGGGTCTTCGGCGTCGGCCACAACGTGCCGCAGGAAGCCCCTTATGCTTTCGCTAAGGCCGTCATCGACGTCGACCATCTCTAACTAGCCCGAGTCGCCCCTGCCCTGCGGACCAGCTCCCGGCGTCCGCAGGGCAGTGCGATTTACGGCCGGTCCTCGGCATTGGTCTGCAGAGCAGAGCACTCGCGCAGTTAATCAGCGAGGCTGGTCCTGACTGACCACAATCATTCGCTGGTTTACGAATTGGCATAAAGGAGAAGGCGATGGCTGCCACGGTGGCTGATGTGATGGTGGCGACGCTGAAGGCGTCCGGGGTGCAGCGGGTGTACGGGATCCCGGGGGATTCCCTGAACGGGTTCACCGATGCGCTGCGCCGGGACGGTTCGATCGCCTGGGAGCATGTCCGGCATGAGGAGGCCGCGGGGTTCGCGGCGGCGGCGGAGGCGGCGCTGACCGGGGAGCTGGCGGTGTGCGCGGGCAGCTGCGGGCCGGGCAACCTGCACCTGATCAACGGCCTGTTCGACGCGAACCGCAGCGGGGTCCCGGTGCTGGCCATTGCCGCGCAGATCCCGGCCGAGGAGATCGGCGGGGAGTACTTCCAGGAGACCCATCCGGCTGAGCTGTTCCGCGAGTGCAGCGTGTACTGCGAGCTGGTCAGCACCCGTGAGCAGCTGCCGCGGATCTTGCAGATCGCGATGCGGTCGGCGCTGTCCCGGGGCGGGGTGGCGGTGGTCGTGGTGCCCGGGGAGATCTTCCTGGCCGAGGCCCGGGACGCGGGGGCGCCGGTGCCGATCCGGGCCACTTCGCCGGTCGTCCGGCCGGACCAGGCGTCGCTGGCCGCCGCGGCGGAGGTGCTGAACGCTGCCGGGCGGGTGACGATCCTGGCCGGGGCGGGCTGCGCCGGGGCGCACGGCCAGCTCATCGCCCTAGCCGGGGCGCTGCAGGCGCCGGTGGTGCACGCGTTCCGCGGCAAGGAGTTCGTCGAGTATGACAACCCGCATGACGTGGGGATGACCGGGCTGATCGGGTTCACCTCCGGGTACCGGGCCATGGAGCACTGCGACGCCCTGCTGATGCTCGGCACCGACTTCCCGTACCGGCCGTTCTACCCTGAGGGTGTCCCGGTGGTCCAGGTCGACGTGCGCGGCGAGCGGATCGGCCGCCGCGTCCCGGTGCAGGTCCCGCTGACCGGGACGGTCAAGGACACCGTGGACGTGCTGCTGCCGCTGCTGGCTCCCAAGACCGACTCGGCGCATCTGGACCGGATGACCGCGCATTACCGGCGGGCCCGGGCCCGGCTGGACAAGCTGGCCCGGGACCGGAGCCACGACTCGCCGCTGCACCCGCAGTACGTCGCGGCCACCATCGACAAGCTGGCGCCCGCGGACGCGATTTTCACCCTGGATGTGGGCACGCCGTGCATCTGGGCTGCCCGCTACCTGCACATGAACGGCACCCGCCGGCTGATCGGCTCGTTCAACCACGGCTCCATGGCCAACGCCCTGCCGCACGCCATCGGGGCTCAGGCCAGCCACCCCGGCCGGCCGGTCATCGCGCTGTCCGGGGACGGCGGGATCGCCATGCTGCTCGGCGAGCTCATCACCCTGCGCCAGCAGCACCTGCCCGTCAAGATCGTGGTCTTCAACAACGGCGCGCTGTCGTTTGTGGAGCTGGAGATGAAGGCGGCCGGCATCGTCACCTACGGCACCGACCTGGACAACCCCGACTTCGCCGGGATTGCCCGGGCTATCGGGCTGTTCGGCGTCCGGGTCGACAAGGCCGGTGACCTGGAGGACGCGCTGCGCGAGGCGTTCGCCCACGACGGTCCGGCGCTGGTCGAGGTGGCCACCGCCCGGCACGAGCTGTCTCTGCCGCCCAAGCTCACCTACGGCCAGATCAAGGGCTTCACCCTGTACGCAACCCGGACCGTGCTGTCCGGCGGGGGAGAGGAACTCGTCGACCTGGCCAAGACCAACCTGCGGGAACTCGAGGTCGAATGACGCCACCCGCGATACCGCACTGCGCAATTCCCGAACGGAGCGAGGTCGGGGGAGTGCTGGGGATCGCGGCTGCCCCGGTTGGCAGCCTGACCCACCGGCGGCTCACCCGCTCAGGCAGCTACGCATACGTGAGCAGTGACCTGGCTAACGCCGACCGACCCGCCAGCATCGCCGGATGGGTCCTGGGGTTTCTCAGCAGAGCCTCGCGGAGCTAGCGGGAACCTGGTCGAGCCTGCTTAAGACCTTTGACCGGTGGTACTGGACGGTGCGAGCCGTTACAACCGGCAAACGAGTTTCGTCTCGACTGGACTGCGGCGGCACGTGCCACCCGGAAGTTGCGGTAGAAGCGGTTCGGAGCCGGGTGCTGGTCATGCCCGACGAGCCGGGCGTGGGTAAGACGGCGCCAGGACCACCTGGACGGCCAGGCCTGTTCTCGTCCGGGCAGTTCGGCTCGGGAGGGGCTGTCCTCAGGCGGTCAGTCTGGCGCCCTTCAGTCGTTTGCCTTTGTCGCACGGGGGCCGGTTTATCCGCAGTCCGATCCAGGCGGCGGCTACGCCGACCGCGATTCCGATGATGGTATCGGCGAAGCGCAGGACTGGCTGCTGCCAGGCGTGTTGCGGGCTCACGGCCGAGGCGACCATTACGACCGCAGTGGTGATGGCGGCCGTGATCACATCGCCGGGGCGGCCGAGCAGAGTGACAGCCAGCGCGCTGGCTCCAATGAGGACGGCCAGGGCCCATTCTTCGAAGGGAAGGAAGATCGTGGCGAGCACGGCCCACAAGCCACCGATGAGATCATCGGCGGGAGACAGGAAGTAGATGCGAGAAAGGACATGCGTAACAAGCGCATAGGTAACCAGTGAGGCTACGGCCAAGACGCTGCAGTCCACCATGGCCACCCGGACCCCGTCCTGTCCGGTTCGGTTATTCCGGTGACGGCACGACATCGTTTCTCCTGAGTCTGGTGACAGTGGGCAATGTGGCGGCGACAGCGGGATGAGCGGCGGGCCGTCGTTTCGCAGCCGGGAACCGGGTACTGCCAGCGTCCGCATCGCGCACCGGATTAGCGCCTTCCGCGCCTGCCTGCGAGCTCGTACTCGGCGATGAGCCCGATGTTCCAGCCTTGACTCGACAGCGCCGGCCGTAGCTGGTTCGTGCAGTGCCGGCATAGGTAAAGCTCGCCCTCACGGTCCACGCGGTAAACCGCGCTAACCGTGGGTCCGCAGCGGTCACATGTCTCGTTCATTAGTGCCTCCTGATGATTGGTTGCTTTCCTGGTCATCGAGTCGCGGGTTCACCGCCGACGTGCGCGCTAACACGCTCGGGCTCCAGCCTGCGTAGCTCACCGTCCAGGCTGGCTGGAGCCAAGACGCGAGCCCGGCTGGCGAGCCGACGCACCCAGCGCATCCGCGTGGCCGCTGCACGAGTTGATTGCTTCGACCACCATGCCGGCGATCAGGGTGTCTGGAGGCCGCGTCCGGGCTGGGCTGGCAGGTTCCCTGGTCCGTGGGCAACGGTCTAATAAGGCGGGCGTGCCACCGGGCCGAGATCGGGGAGTGCCCTGCGGAGTTCTTTGCGGGAATTGATGCCGAGTTTTGAGAAAACCTTTGCCAGGTGCCACTCGACGGTGCGCGAGCTGATGAACAACTGGGTGCTGATCTCTGGGTTCGTACGCCCGCTACCAGCGAGCCTGGCGATCTCCGCCTCCTGAGGAGTGAGTCCGTCGGCCGTTCCGGGTGTGCGCTTCGGCATAGTCTCGCCGGTGGCCAGCAGCTCGTGCCTGGCGCGTTCGGCGAACCCCTCCGTACCCATCGCGGTCATCATTTCGAAGGCGCTGCGTAGCTGTTCGCGCGCGTCCGCGCGGCGTTTCTGGCGCCGCAGCCACTCGCCGTAGAGCAGGTGCGTGCGGGCCAGGTCCACTCGGACGCGGGTTCGGCTGAGCCGTTCGATCGCCTCGCCGTACAGCAGCTCGGCGGACTCGTCCTCGCTCAGTAGCGCCCGTGAGCGCGCCAGGACCCCCAGCGCCCAGTCGGTGCCGGCGGCGCTGGTGGTCTCCGTCAAGCGCTGCAGTGCACCGCTCGCCCGGTCAGCCTGTCCGGTCCGGGCAGCTGCTTCGATCAGCTCGACCATCGACCAGGTGGCCAACCCCAGCTCGTCTGGGTATTCGCTGCCTTGTTCGGCTGCGGCCAGTGCCTCGTCGTAACGGCTCAAGCCGTTATTTAGCATCGCCGTCGCCCAGTGCGCGGCGGTCAGCCACTGTCCTTCGCCGCGCGCCACCATGTCGGTGCCGGCGGCCGCCACCAGCTGACCGGTTTCGGCATCCCAGCCCCGCCAGGCCGCCAGCAGCAGCGGACCGTACGGGCCCTCCGGATTGCGCGTCGACCGGGCGACTGCCGCGGCCTCTTGCGCCATCGAGGTGGCCGTCGCGAACTCGCCAGCCAGCAGCTGAATCATCATGCCCTGGAGCAGGGCGACCGGGAGCACGGTCAGCGCACCTGCTCCACGGGCCAGCTCGATCAACCGAGCCGAGAGCGCGTGCCAGCTATCGTCGTCCCAGACGTCATTGGCCAACCGGCACGCGAGCGGCATCCACCGGAGTCCCTCCTCGACGGAGACCTCTTCATGGCGCAGTGCGCTCAGTGCCTTCGCCAGGATCGGGGCGCCCGTGGCGTATCCCTCGCTGGTTACGACGGCCAGTCCGTCCAGCAGCAGATCGCAGGCTCGCGGCGGCTGCGATGTCGGTCCTGTCGCGCGCGCGGCCTCGGCTACCTCCAGCATCCGGCCGCGTGGGGCCATGCGGCCAGCGGTCCGGGCTGCGGAAAAAGCGTGGCCGTACGTCTCGCGCGCCAGTCCATGATGGCGTGGTTCGAGCCTGTTCGCCGCCTGGAGCAGCAGGGGTGGTGCGTGGCTGCTACGACTGGGGCCGGCTGCTATCTGGGCATGTAGCAGCTCCGCACGTACGCGACCGACCCCGTCGAGCGGTCCGGCATTCGCCATGGCCAGCAACCGCAGCGCTGCGGCCGACGCTCCGGCTTGATGCTCGCTCTGAGCCGCGACCAGCGCACGTCGGGCACGACGACCCGGGTCGGGTGTCAGCTGGGCGGCACGTTCGAGGAAAGCGGCGGCCGCGGCCAGGCCACCGCGTACCCGAGCACGGTCGGCCGATAGCTCGAGCTCAGCGGCGACGCCCTCGTCGAGCCCGGCCGTAGCGTGCCCAAGGTGCCAGGCGCGGCGATCGGGATCAACGTCGGGGTCGGTGGCGTCCGCGAGGGCGCGGTGGACACGCTGGCGCTCCTCCGGTGAGGCCGCCCGGTATACCTCGGACCGGGCGAGTGGATGGCGAAACCTCACCTGCCCGCCGGCCTCGATCAGCCCGGCCGCAGCCGCTGGTGCCGCAGCCGCGGCCTCGACGCCTAGTTGACCAGCTGCATTCCACACCACAACCGGGTCGGCCACCGGTTCGGCCGCAGCAACCAGTAGCAATAGCCGTGTCGCCTGCGGCAGGGGCGCCAGGCGCCGACGGAAGCCTTCCTCGATCCGGACCGGCATGACCGCCGCATCAGGCAAGCCGAACCCGCCCGCCAGTTCCTCGGGCGTCAGCCCGTGCCCCAGTTCGAGCAACGCCCGCGGGTTTCCCAACGTCTCGGCTACGATCCGATCGCGCACCCGCTCATCTAGCAGACCCGTGACGACCGAGTCCAGCAGTGCCCGCGCGTCGCTCTCAGCCAGCCCGCCGACCACGAGCTCCGTCAGTCCTGTCAAATAATGTTCGTCACCAGGCTGGTGCACCGCGAAGACCACCCCAATCGGCTCGGCCGCCAGCCGGTGCGCCACAAATGCAAGCGCCTGCACCGATGCCTGGTCAAGCCACTGCGCATCATCCACGATGCAGACCAGCGGTCGCTCCCTAGCCAGATCCGACAGCAGGCCCAAGAGGGCAAGGCCGGCCGTAAAGCGATCCGGGGGGTCTCCACCCTGCAGGCTAAATGCTGTGCTTAGCGCGTCGCGCTGCGGACCGGGAAGGCGTTCGAGCCGATCCAGAAACGGCGCGCAGAGCTGATACAACCCTGCGAAGGCGAGCTCCGCCTCGGACTCAACGCCCGTCGCCCGTATGACGTGACATCCACGCGCACGCTCCAGCAGGTACCCCAGCAGCGCGGTCTTGCCGATCCCCGCCTCGCCGCGCAAGACCAGCGTCCCGCTGTGACCCGCCTGTACCTCGGCGAGCAGCCGATCCAGCGCCTCGCACTCGCGCCGCCGGCCACGCAGCCTGTGCTCTGGTGCCCCACCTGCCAGCGCGAGCACCGAGGTCCGGCCGTGACCCGCCGCAGCCCCGGTTTCCCGGTAGCTAAGTGACTCGCTCATGACGCACTGTTCTTTCTGCCGTCTGGCTGTACAGCAAACCCGGAGGTGCTCCGGTTGTCGTCGACGCCGTCAGGGATGACGGCATCGGGGTGGCCGCGACCATGTTGCGGCCTGTGGTCAGTTGGCTGAGCCGCTCCCGTGGCGGCGTAGCCTCCGTCCCACCAGGTGGTTACGAGAGCCGCAAACTCGCCGGCAGCTTCTTCCCAGGTGAAGTGGCCCGCGTCAACGATGTCGAGCTTGCTGTGAGGCAGTCGCTCAGCCAGGAACGCAGCGTTGGCCGGCGGAACGACCGGATCATGCGCGCCGGCGATGATCTGCACGGGTGTCTGGATCTGCGGCAGCAGGTCGGCCAGAGCAGGGAGCTCGGACGGGTAGCTGCGCACGTAACGCATCGACTCGGCGAAACGGTTGCCCTGATATGAGGACAGGTAATCGTCGCATATGGAGTCAGGGAGCGCGTACCGCTTGATATCGGCTAGGGCGCCGGCGATTATCGGGCGCGGGTCAGCGCGGCGGAACGTGTCGAGGTCAGGAGCTTCGACCCAGTCTTTCAGCCAGCCGCCCAGCTGCAGCGGAACCGCGGTTACCCCGCCGCTCGCCACCAGGCTGCGAAACCGGACTGGATACGCGGCCGCGGCGAACAGTGCCGCTGCGGTGCTCACGTCGGGCGCGATGACGTGCGGGTGCTCAAGTCCGAAGGCGTCGGCCGCATGGATGATGAAGTCGCCCATCGCCCGGGGGGCCAGCAGAGCGTCCCGGCGCTGGGAATGACCGAACCCGGGCAGGTCGATCGCCACCAGATGGGTGTGCTCGGCGAGACGCGCCCACATCTGCTCGAACGCGAACAGGCTTTCCGGCCACGGGCTGAGTAGCAGGGCGTGATCGTCGCGGTCCTCGCTTTGGGCGAACCGGACCGTCAGCCCGTCGATGACCCGGAACGTTATCACGAAGGATGTGTTCAGCCAGATCGTCATTACGCGGCTCCTCGGAGTGGTTCTCGCCGGGATCCGACAAGCACCTCCCTGTGATTGTCATTTCCGCGGGGCTGCGCTCGCGTCCGCTAGTGCACAGTGCAAGTGGCCAGTGACGGCATGCCAGCACGGCACAGTGGCCAGTGCCGGCAGCAGCACCCGAGCGGTGGCCAGCTCGGGCCCGGCGACGCGCTCGACATAGCGCCGGGTTAGCGTGACCGGGGGCGATGTGCGGAGTGGCAGGTAGGACGCGGTGGAGCTGGCCGCGGGAGCTGATGAATAGCCGGGCTTCGATTTCGAGGCTGGAGAGGCTGCCACTGGCCAGCCAGGCGACCTGGGAGGAGCTAGGCCGCCCTGGTCTCGACGGGGCGCTTGCGGCCGGTCTTGCCGGTGGCCGCCAGTTCGCGGCGGCCCGGTTCGGCGCAGGCCTCGATGCCCATCGCCTCCAGCGTGCTGTGGACCGTCGTAACTGTTCCCGCGCATCGGTGCGACGGCTCTGGCGCTGCACCGATGCGCCGTCGGAGACGGGCGCAGGCGAGTTGGGTGCAGATCCAGGTCCGGCCAGCTGCTCGTTCGACTCCGGTAGCAGCCGTCGGCGCATTGCCACCGGCCGAGTTGCCGGGACCCGTGAGCAAGGCCGCCTGCCTGCCGCCAGGTCAATGAGGGCCATCTCGGTCCCCCGGGCCGCACGGCGGTTCGTCACCTATGCAGTCCTGCGGCCGTGCGCTCGGGACGGCAGGCCTGCAGACTGGGGCACCGGCCAGGGCCTTGCACGGGTTCGGCCGGCCGGCCGGGCCGCGACTGTGGAAGACAGAAGCAAACCAAGCTAAGGAGGACGGACATGTTTAGTGACCTTTTCGACAGCCCCTGGAAAATCCTGATCGTCGCGGTTGTGCTGATTGTTCTGTTCGGGTCGAAGAAGCTGCCGGTTGCGGCGCGTTCTCTCGGCAAGTCCATGCGCATCCTGAAGACCGAGGTCGGAAGCCTGCACGAGGACGAGCCTTCCGCGGAGACCCTGGATACGGCTCAGAGCGCGCCGATCGAGGAGCCGGCCCGGCTCGCGGCGGGCCCGGTTCGAGCTGGCCAGCAGAGCCAGATCGACGTGCTGCAGCAGCAGATCCGTGATCTGCAGCGTGCGGCCGCCATGGACGCGACTCCGGCTCGGCCGGTGCCAGAACCTCAGCAGACCTAGCAGCTCCTCCAGGCTTGGATTCTCAAAGCGCTCAGGCAGGAAGCGGTCATGGCGAAACTCCCCGGTGCCCTCATCGGCGCTCGAATTGTCGGCGAGCGCTTTGTGCACTCCCGGCGGCAGCAGAACCCCACGGGCGGGATGCCGCTCGTGCATCACCTCCGTGAGCTGCGGAATCGTATCGTCAAGATGGCGCTCGCCCTAGCTGCGGGTATGGCCCTCGGCTTTGCTTTCTTCCGCCAGGCCTGGCGAGTTATCGAGCACCCGCTGTGCTCGGCCGTGATACGTGGCCACACTGGCTGCAACACGCTCGGAACCAACCAGCTGGTCCTCAACGGCCCCCTGGACTCCTTCTACCTGCGGGTGAAAGTCGCCTTCATTGTCGGGATTGTCCTGTCTTCGCCGATCTGGCTCTATCAGGTCTGGGCCTTTGTCGCGCCCGGCCTGTACGCCAAGGAAAAGCGCTGGAGTTACATCTTCGTCGGCACCGCCGTCCCGCTGTTCTGCACCGGCGTCGCCCTGGCCTACTGGTCGCTAGGCCGGTCGATGCACTACCTGCTCGGCCTGACGCCGGGCGGTGTCTCGAACCTGATCCAGGTTGATTCATATATGAGCTTCGTCATGACGATGATGCTGGCCTTCGGGATCGCCTTTGAGCTGCCACTCGTCATCATCTTGCTGAACCTGACCGGCATCATGCCCCACGCGCGATTCAAGAAATGGCGGCGGGTGATCCTGTTCACGGTCTTCCTGGTCGCCGGCGTGGCCAATCCCAGTCCGGACCCGCTCACCATGCTCATTCTCGGTGGAGCCTGCGCCGCCTTGGTGGAGGCAGCTGAATTCGTCATCTGGTCGAACGACCGGCGCCGGGCCCGGCTGCATCCAGACCCCTACGCGGGCCTGGCCGACGACGAGCTGTCCCCGGTTGACCTGGACGCCGGGACTCGCGACAACATCTTCAACTAGCGCCTGACCCTTGCCCTCCCCGAAGTCCTGGCGCGAACGCGATACGGCAGTCGGCCCGGGGAGCGGTGAGGGCCGCTGGGCATAGCTTCGACGTTTTGTGATGGAGATCCCCGGTGTTCGATCTATCCCTGCCCAAGCTGCTGATCCTGGCCGTGATCGCGCTGATCGTGTTCGGCCCCAATGAGCTGCCCAAGTTCGCCGCCCAAGCCGGCCGCGCCCTGCGCGACCTACGGCGGATCGCAGAAGGAGCCAAGACCGACCTGCGCGAAGGCCTCGGCCCGGAGTTCTCCGACTTCGACCTCGACGACCTCAACCCACGCCGGTTCGTCCAGAAACACCTGCTCAGCGACCCACACCCAGACCACCCCGACACCAGCAGCAAGACCCCCGTCACCACCATGGCGGCCGGCGAGAAAGCTCCCTACGACGCCGAAGCCACGTAATGCCGGCGCCGGGAAACACTCAGGGCATCCGCGCCCGCGAAGCCGCCGCGTCTGCCGAGGTCAAGGCGGCGTACCCGTGAGTATCAATCCCTCGTCCTTCCTGGCGGCGGACGTGACCTCCTCCCGGCTGGCCGGTGAAGAAACCGCCGGCCTCGAGACGGTTCGCCCGCGCTAGTTTCCCGCGTGAAGCGGACCGCAGTGAAGACGTTGGATATGCTCTGAGGAATGGATTGATAGAGGAGCTCGGATTTGACCGAAGCTCCCAATCCTGGGCGAGTCTAAGACGGCCGGTGATGTGGGCACCCGAGGTGGCCTCGGCCGCGGACTAGGGAAACGGCCAGGGGTTTCTACAGGTTCGGCCGGCCTTTCCAGCCGCGACTGTAGATGTGAGGACTAAATCCGGCGTCGTAGCGAGACGCCACTGACATCAGCAGAAGGAGCCGAAGTCGTGGAAATGAAACTAGAAGTTGTCGTGGTCCCCGTCTCTGACGTCGATCAGGCCAAAGGCTTTTATCAGAAACTCGGGTGGCGGCTGGATGCCGACTACACCGGCGGTGCGGATTTCCGGGTGGTACAGCTGACTCCCCCTGGCTCCCACTGCTCGGTCATCATCGGCACCGGACTCACCTCAGCCGTTCCCGGCTCAGCGCAGGGCTTGCACCTGGTCGTGACCGACATCGACGCGGTCCGCACCGAACTGGCCGGCAATGGCGCTGAGGTGAGCGACGTGTTCCACGACGTCGGCGGGGTGTTCCATCACGCCGGTACCGAAGAACGGGTTTCTGGACCGGCCCCGGGTCACCAGAGCTACGGCTCGTTCGCCTCGTTCAGCGACCCTGATGGCAACGGGTGGCTGCTGCAGGAGATCACCACCCGGCTGCCGGGGCGCTGATCACCATAACGCTGGCCAGGGCCATACGGCGACGCGATCGGCCCCCCGCAGCGTGACCGTGGATGTAGGACCAACTTCCGGTGGTGTGGAGAGACGCCACGCACATCAGTAAGGAGCCAACGTCGTGGAAATGAAACTTGAGGTTGTGGTGATGCCCGCCTCAAACGACCTTACGACGTTCTTTGCCGCGCTGGTGCATACCACGTTGGCATTCGGGATCGAGTATCGAGTCCAGAGGGTCGCAATGACCCGCAGGCAGCGTAACGAATTGGTCGGAGGCGCGCAGATCTTATACTGGTAGGCGAGCTTTCCGTTCAGGAGTACGCGGTCTACTTCGAAGCTCAGATGCACTGCAGCAAGGTGCGAAGACTGATCTATTCTGGCTACGCATATTTCGCCCGCGCTGGCGCGGCTGTGCTTGTGCTTGAGCATGGGGCATATGGTGATCCTTTGTGGCCTTGACAGATTGTTTTCCGCCTCCCTGCCGCGGCGAGCTTAATATCGGCAGCCTTACAGGCTGAAGCGGCCTATTAATGCCATGGCAGCATTTCAACTGTTGAGTGGCCATACTGCTATATCCGGAAATCCGGAATCCACTGATGCGTGATATTCTTTAGGATTTTCCGGATGACTTCCGTTTCTTGCTCACCATCAAGAATGCGTCCGTGATTGCGATGACGCTTACGCCCGCCAGCAGGTGTGCATCCCGGGGATCATACCAGGGCATCTTACGGGTGCGATAACGCGTACAGCGATGCGACAGTGGGTTGTGTACTCATGGGCCCCTCTTTCGCGAGCAGGACAAGGGGGTTCTGGGCGGTAAGGGCGTAACCCCTTACCAAGAGCCGAAATAGCAGGTGACGACCGAACGTTCCTAGCCCATGGAGCGCTAGTCGCAGATCGCCGTCGCAATAGTTAACGAGAAAGAAGAACAAGCATGGCCGTCCTACCCGTTGTTTCCGGAATGACCACAACCGATAGCGCTGCCGCCTTGGCAGCTGTAAGGAGGTCTTCGCAATGATTGCGCTCATCATCATTATCGTTGTCGTGCTCGTCGTACTGCTGGCTCTGGTCTTGTGGGTCGCCTTCAATGGCCTGGTCAAGAAACGCAACCGGACCCAGGAGGCGTTCTCCGAGATCGATGTCGAGCTCAAGCGCCGCCACGACCTCATCCCTAACCTGGTATCGACAGTGCAGGGCTACGCCGCCCATGAAAAGGGAACCTTCGAGGCGGTCACCCAGGCCCGGGCCAATGCCGTCAGTGCCGGAGCGACCGGTGACCCCACCAAGATCGCACCGGCAGAAAACGCCCTGTCGGGATCGCTGCGTTCGCTGTTCGCGGTCGCGGAGAATTACCCGCAGCTGCGGGCGGTCGAGAGCTTCGTGCAGCTGCAGGAGACACTGACGGCCACCGAGGACAAGATCGAATACGCCCGCCGGTACTACAACACCAGCGCCCGCGATTACAACATCGCCCTGCAGACGTTCCCGCGCAACCTGATCGCGGAGCCGTTCCGCTTCATGGCGGTGGCATTCTTCGCCGCCGACGGGGAGGACCGCGCCGTACCCCAGGTGGCCTTCTCCGCTCCGGTCTCCAGCGTGGTCAACTCAGCACCTTCGGGCCCCCTGTCGGGGCCTGACGGACCTGCCGCAGCGGGCTGAGGCCATCATGTATAGGGAGATTGCCAGTAACAAGCGCCGCACCGTCGCCGTCATCGTCTCGTTCCTGGTGATCTGGCTGGCCATCGGCGCCGTCGGTGGGCTGCTCTTCAAAGGCCTGTACCATCCTGCTGCCTACAACGGCGACGCAACGGCGCCGGGGACCAGCTACGGCTGGTCCCCGGTCATAGTAGGCGCCGTGATCTGTGCCATCTTGGCTCTCCTGGCTATCGGCTACTCCCTCACTTCTGGGGCAGCGCTCGTTCTCCGGGTGTCTGGAGCCGTTCCCGCCGATCCGGCCAAGTACCCACAGGTACACAACCTGGTGGAATCTCTGGCCATCGGCGAGGGAATCCCCAAGCCTGCTGTCTACGTGATCGAGGATCCCTCACCCAACGCTTTCGCCACCGGCGCCAGCCCGGGCAAAGCAGCCATCACCTTCACCACCGGCCTGCTCGCTCTCATGAACCGCGAAGAACTCGAGGGCGTCATCAGCCATGAGATGAGCCACATCAAGAACCACGACATCCGGCTGCTGCTGGTGGTCAGCACCCTCATCGGCCTGGCAGCGCTGCTTGCCAGCATCTTGTGGCGGGGCGCCTTCTTCGCCGGAGGCGGTCAAGACGACGACGGCGGCGGCCAGCTCGCGGTGGTGATCTTCGGAGCGGGCTTGCTGCTGGCCGTCGTCGGGTTCATCATCGGGCCGCTCATCCGCCTGGCCCTCTCCCGCCGCCGCGAGTCGCTGGCCGATGTGAGCGGTGTGGACCTGACCCGCAATCCCGCGGGGCTGATCAGCGCTTTGAAGAAACTGCAGCAGAACGACAAGCCGTTCAAGAACATGAACCACGCCACCGCGGCCATGTGCATCGACGACCCGCTCCAGCATCACGACCGCTGGTATCACCGCCTCTACGACACCCACCCTCCTATCGCACAGCGGATAGCCGAACTCGAGAAAATCGCCGTGGGCCAGTCCGTCTAATCGGCGAATTTCGCTGTCCCGGAGTATGCAGTAGAGGCCCTAGCGCTGGTTTTGCGGTCCGGGCGAGCCGCGGTGCTCGAGGTCCTGCCGTGGCTAGGCCGGCCGTGCTAGCTGCAGTCGTTCGGCGACCATGCGGATGAGATCCCGCGGCAGACGGTCAGCGAGGACTTCAGCAAGATCCCCGACGCCGCGGGCGTCCCGTACACCTACTGGGGCCTGGGATACACCGACCGGGACACCTAAATGGCCGCCCGAGAAGGACGGCCAGCTGGACAACCTGACCCACCAACCACTCACCCAAGTTCCTGCCCCCGATGCAGCCCAGCCTGCGCACCGGCACCGAGGCCCTGCTCGCCGCCGCGCTGGCCTGGCTCGCGCCCTATCCCAACGGGAGATCTGTCATGCACGCTCGGAAGCACCTGCTGACCCCGCTCGCGGCCGTCGCGGCCGGACTGCTGGCCGGTGCCGTGGGCACCGTCGGCTTGGACGCGGTCCACTACCTGAAGTACCGCCGCACCGGCGGCACCGAGAGCCCGCTGAACTGGGAATTCGCGCCGGTCGAGACGTGGGAGACGGCGCCTGACCCGGGGCAGGTGGCCCGCCGCGTGATCGAGGGCTTCACCCAGCGCAAGCTCCCCGACCGCTGGGCCTGGCCGGTCAGCACCGCCGCGCACTGGGCTTACGGATCGGCAGCCGCGGCCGCCTACGGCATCCTGGCCGGCTCAGCGCGCCGGCCGCACCCCGGGTACGGCCTGCCGTTCGGCGCCGCGGTCTGGGCCACCGGCTATGCGGTGCTCCCGGAAGCCGGGCTGTACCAGCCGATCTGGAAGTACGACGCGAAGACCCTGGCCTGGGACCTGACCGCGCACCTAGCCTACGGCGCGGCCACTGGGACCACGTTCTGGCTGCTGACCACGATCCTTTGACCGAACGGCCCGCCGTGCGTGCCCGTTCTGCACGTCGGGAGTCACTGAGATGAGCAAGAAGACCACCGGCGGCCCGCAGGCGCACTTGACGCGGCTGTTCTTCGGCCGGAACGAGCTACGGCGGCCGTGCGACCGCCTCGAGAGCGTGATCCTGGTTACGCTGTCCGCGGCCTTCCTCACGGCCACCGTCGCGGCCGTGTTGCTCGCCGGGCGCTTCTACCATTCCCAGGGCGGGGCAGCGGGGGGTTTGCGGCCGGCCGAAGCGGTCGTGTCCTGGCCCGGCCCGGTGCTCGGCAACGCGTATGTGCTGGAAACGCGGGCGACCTGGCGGCTGGCTGACGGAGCCGAACGCTCCGGCGAGCTCACCAGTGCCGTCGCCCCGGCCATCTACAACGCACAAGCCGGGACGACCCTACTGGTGTGGCTGAACCGATCCGGCGACCCGGTGCCGCCGCCGCCCGGCCGTGCCGACATCGTGGCCAACATGCTGCTCGGTGCCACCTTCCTCCTGGCGGGTGTAGCTGCGCTGCTGACCTGCTGCTACGTGCTGTGCCGCATGGCTTTGGACCGGCATCGCCTGGCTAAGTGGGACCAGGCCTGGGCGGTTACCGGTCCGCGGTGGACAAGCTGCTGGTGAGGTAGGAAAGACTGTCGGACATGGCGACCGAACTGGTCTTGCTCGGGACGGCGGGCGCCCCGATGCCGGTGCCCGGCCGCGGGGGTATTTCGTCGGCGCTCATCGTGGCCGGACGGGTCTTCGTCGTCGACTGCGGCCGCGGGTCTCCGTCGGCCTTCGCCGCGGCGGGACTGGACTTCGCCCGGCTGGACGCGGTATTCCTCACCCACCTGCACGCCGACCACATCGGTGACCTTCCGGGCCTGCTGTTGTACCCGTGGGGTGTCCGGACGGACGGCCACGGCCCGCTGGCCCCGGTCCGCGTCTATGGGCCGTCACGGCCCGGGGCGCTGCCCGCCGGTGACGCCGTCTTCCATCGTCAGACGACCATCTGCCCCGAGCAGCCCGCTCCGGGCACGGCGGATCTGGTCGCGCACATCCTGGCTGGTTACGCCTACCATCTGAACGTCATGCCGCTGGACAGCCACATGCCGGATGCGGGCGCGCTGGTCCGGGCCACCGACATCGCCGTACCGGCCCGGTGGCCGGACCGCAGCCCGGTCCCGGTCGTCGTGGTGGACGATGAGGCTGTCCTGGTCACGGCGGTCGCGGTGACGCACGGCCGGGCGGTCCCGGCGCTGGCCTACCGGTTCGATACCGCGGACGGCTCGGTGGTGTTCTCCGGCGACACCTCGGTGAACGAGGACCTGATCGCTCTGGCCCAGGGCGCCGATATCCTGGTCCACCAGGTGGCCGACCTGAGCTACCTGCGGCGGCACGGTATGGACGACGCCGAACTGGCCCGGATGGCCGCGCTGCACACCGATGTCAGCCAGGTCGGCGGCGTTGCCGAACGCGCCGGAGTCCGCGAGCTCATCCTCAGCCACTACCTGCCCGCCGAACCGGACGCCGTCACCGAGGCCGAGTGGGCGGAGCGCGCCGGGGCGGGCTTCAGCGGCATTACTACCGCAGGCCGCGACGGGTTGCGCAGGACGCTCGCGCCGCAGCACTTACGACGGCCAGTGATGTCGGCACCCGAGGTGGCCTCGACCGCGGACTAGGGCAACGGCCGGGGACTTCTACAGGTTCGACCGGCCGTCCCAGCCGCGACTGTAGATGTGAGGACTAAATCCGGCGTCGTAGCGGGACGCCACTGACATCAGCAGAAGGAGCTCGAAGTCGTGGAAATGAAACTCGAGGTTGTCGCGGTGCCCGTCTTCCTGACGATTTCCTCGGGCGGCGAAAAAGAATGAACGGCATCGACGAGATCCTGGCTGGCTACGCGGGCCTGCAGGCCGACCAGGAAGCGTTTTACAAGGACTTGCACCGCCATCCCGAGTTGTCTCACCAAGAGCACCGCACCGCTCAGTGCGTCGCCGGGCAACTGGGCACGTACGGCTTCACCGTCCAGACCGGCATCGGCGGCACGGGAGTGGTGGGCGTCCTGGCCAACGGCACCGGGCCTACTGTCCTGCTCCGGGCCGAACTGGACGCGCTGCCCATCAAAGAGGACACCGGCGTGGACTACGCGAGCACCGTGACCACCAAAGGGGCCGATGGCCGCGAGGTGCCGGTAGCCCATGCCTGCGGCCACGACATGCACATGTCCTGCCTGCTCGGCGCGGTCAGGCTCATGGCCGGTCACCCCAGCAGGTGGAACGGAACCCTGATCGCGCTGTTCCAGCCCGCCGAGGAGACGGGCGATGGCGCCCGGGGCATGGTCGACGACGGACTGTTCAAGCGCATCCCCGCTCCGGACGTCGCACTGACCCAGCACCTGCTGCCCGGCATCGCCGGGACGGCCGGTACCCGTTCCGGGCTCTTCATGGCGACCGAAGACAGCATCAAGGTCACGGTGTACGGGCGAGGCGGCCACGGTGCCCTGCCGCAGAACTGCATCGACCCGGTGGTTCTCGCGGCCATGATCATCATCCGGCTGCAGACCGTCGTGTCCCGCGAGCTGACGCCCGGCGACACCGCGGTCCTGACGGTCGGCAGCGTCCAGGCCGGCACCAGGAGCAACGTCATCCCCGACCGCGCTGTCCTGCAGCTCAACATGCGTGCCTTCTCGCAGCCGACACGCCACCTCATGCTCGCCGCGATCCAGCGGATCGTGCGCGCCGAATGCCAGGCCACCTGCTCACCGAAGGATCCTGACTTTGAGACCCTCGCCAAGTTTCCGCTCACCGACAACGACGCCGCCACGACCGACCGGGTGGCGGCCGCCTTTGCTAAGCAGTTCGGGGACAACGCCCTCGAACTCGACCGGCAGACCGTAAGCGAAGACTTCAGCGAAATTCCTGACGCCGCGCACGTCCCGTATACCTACTGGGGCATCGGACGCACCGACCGGCAGGTCTACCAAGCCGCCGAGAAGGAAGGGCGCCTAGAGGATCTCCCCAGCAACCACTCACCCAGATTCCTGCCCCCTCTGCAGCCCACCTTGCGGACTGGCACCGAGACCCTGATCACTGCCGCGATGGCTTGGCTCGCGCCGAAGTAACAGCGATTAGAGCGTGACATGCGCACCGGAAAACGCCCGCTGACACCACTCGCGGCCGCGGTGGGACTGTAATTTCAATGGCTCTGTCGCACTTTCGGTGGTAGCGGGTTGTGCTGATGTGTCACGATCGGTCATGATTGACGTGACAGAGCTTGTGAGGACTGTGTTTTCCGGGTTGTCTGCCCTGGTCCTCGAGGATGTCGAGGACGCGGGCGACGTGATCTGCGTGCGGGCGAGGACCCGGGACGGGGCGGTGACCTGCCCGGGGTGCGGCGCCGGAACGGCCCGCGTGCACGAGTACC
>Ga0302177_10000392_pt1 | contig 34047 bp, 26 predicted proteins | sample I_Palsa_E1_2_FD_198780 | JGI IMG/M metagenome (GOLD analysis project Ga0302177, IMG submission 198780) | Peat permafrost microbial communities from Stordalen Mire near Abisko, Sweden - I_Palsa_E1_2 | ecosystem: Environmental > Terrestrial > Soil > Palsa > Peat permafrost | place: Sweden... | reverse complement strand
TTCAACTGCGTCCGAGACATCACCGGAGCGAACCATCTATCGGAAATTCCAAAGTCGCTCGCGATGGCGTAGTAGTAATTCAGATCTGTTCCGTCGTAGTAGCCCATGGCGCGCACGCCCATAACGTCCATGAAACCATCGGAACGGGCGTCGTACGCGGCAGTCCAGACAAAGCCGTTTAGCGGAGGATTCGGCGCTCCGGTCGAAGTGACCTCAGCGGGTTGATCGGCGGGATTTTGGTAATCCCAATCGTTGTGCGCTTCATTCCAGAACGGACTCTGATTCTCATTGCAGACTGAAGTGAAATGGAACGATGTGATCGGATTCGTCGGATCCACAGAGCAATCCGTCGCCGAGTTCGCGATGTTGCAGCCGGGAACGGACGGCGCCGCCCCTTGCAGAGGAGCAATCCCACTCGCTGGATTAAATTGTGGCAAGCCGTCAAAGCTCTGATCCGGAATTCCGTTGTTCGCCCAATACTGCCGCATCGCTCCAAAGTAGTGGTCGAACGAGCGATTCTCCTGCGCGAACAAAATAATGTGATTGATGCTGCTTTGCAACGATCCACCGAAAGTTGCAGTCACGGAAGTTGCTGCGCTTAGGGTGACGCTGCAAGTCGTGGTTCCCGTACAACCTCCAGACCAACTGCCAAAAGTGCTGCCGCTTGCAGGAGTCTCGGTCAGCGTGACCGCGCTGCCTTGGGCAAAAGGTGCGCTGCACGTGTTCGTAGTCGAGCTGCCCGATGAGCTGGAGCTCGTGCAATTGATTCCCGCCGGACTGCTGGTAACGGTTCCCGTGCCGCCGCCAGCCGTAGTTATGGTTAGCTGGTAGGTAGGTTCAGCTCCAAACGTTGCGGTCACCGAGGTCGCTGCGTTTATGGTGACGCTGCAACTCGCAGCTCCCGTACAAGCCCCTGCCCAGCTCACGAAAGTGCCACCGCTTGCGGGAGTCTCGGTCAACGTAACTGCGGTACCCGAAGCGAAAGTCGCTGTGCACGTGTTCGCAGTCGTACTAGCACTGGAACAATTGATTCCCGCCGGGCTGCTGGTCACAGTTCCCGTGCCCGCGCCAGCCGTGGCCACGGTTAGCTGATAAGTGGAAGCTTGAGTCGGTTGTGATGCCAGTCCTTGGCAACCAAGCAAAAAAAGCAGCAGAGAAAAGGCAGACAAGGACGTCAGCAAGGTGATGAGTGGATGTTTCATGGCGCGTTTTACTCCAGACGAAATCAACTTCGACAGACGCGATGTTTGATGAGGGTGGGTGAGAGGCAGTTGTCGTCTACCGAGGCACGGGGCGTTGTCTCAATTACTGTCCCCCATGCTTCTACTGTCCCGAAGGCGGATCTCTACAGTGGATTGTGTATATAGCGGTGAAAAGGGCCGCGAAATCGGCAAGTTACGCGCCACCCGGTTGCACAAACATTCACCCAGTGACATCCGTCACTTTGATTTTGTCCATCTCTCGCAGACATCCACAGGCTAGCCGCTCTACTGTGACCTCAGCGGAATAATTCTCTCGGGTTGCAAAAACATATGGAGGCGAGCCTCTTGAACATTCTGAGGAGCATGCTTGTAGTGTGCCTATTCGCGCCGGTGGCATTGGCGCAATTCAACCTGGCGGCGCGAGAATGCACGCTGTCAAGAAAGCTACTTAGGCATTCTTGCGCCGTCAACGCCATGGCCTATAGGTCGTAGCACCTAGGTTCTTGGACGAATGTAATCTTTCCCTTTCATAGCCTCAGTCATAAGCTGACTCAGTTCCCAGATAAGACCAGCTTAACAAGATCAAGGCAGCAAGACCCAGTCAGAAAGATCAGGCCGGTAACAGGAAATCTACAGGCGGGCGTGCCTTCCTCGTTCTGGCCACAGTTCGTGCAAGATCCTCTGCACTACTCCGCCCCCGAGGACCGATGCGTCATCTAAATCTCGCGGTTGCAGTCATTCTCGCGTGTGTGCGCCTGTGTTCGGCGGGTTCCTCCTATGTGGTGCCGACCACAACTCTCGCTGCTCAAACCTCCAACAACACCAGTGCGGCGAACAGTTTCCGGAACCAATCCAACGGCAATCGAGGAGCGGGAAACATCAGCAAAGTCGACGTCCACTCTCTGCTCTATTCCGGAACAAGCACGAAGGTCTACGCCCATCTGATGCTCTGGTTTGGGCAGTCCAGCCACATGAATGTCGGTTATAACTCCACTGATCCTGCGCAAGTCAAGAGCCAGATTGACGACATGATCAGCCGCGGCATTGATGGAGTGATCATCGACTGGTATGGACCAAACAATTTCATCGACCGGGCGACGCAGGCGGTCATGGCAGAGGCTGAAAGCCATCCGGGCTTCACTTTTGCCATCATGGTCGATAAGGGCGCCCTCGAATCGGACTCCTGTTCCGGATGTTCTCCTCAACAGGCCTTGATCAGTCAATTGCAATACGTCGAAAAAACGTATTTTTCTTCGCCCGCATACATGACTTGGCAGGGACAGCCAGTCGTTAGCAACTTCAATATCGATCTCTCCTACTCAATCGATTGGAACGCACTGAGTAGCAACTTGAGCACGCATCCTTTGTTTGTCTTCCAGAACAACAACGGATTCAGCCACGTGGTCAGCGATGGCAGCTACTCCTGGGTGATGCCGACTACAACTGATTACGGGATGAGCTATCTCTCCAGTTTTTACGACGCGGGAATGTCGTTCCAGAACGAACAAACGATAGGTGCAACATACAAAGGCTTCAACGATACTCTGGCGCCCTGGGGTTCCGATCGCATCATGGGGCAGCAATGCGGCCAGACCTGGCTGCAAACATTCTCCGAAATAAACGGTCTTTATAATTCAGGAAAAGAACTGCCCGATTTGCAACTGGTGACCTGGAACGATTATGAAGAGGCCACGGAGATCGAATCCGGTATAGACAATTGTCTGACAGTCTCCGCTTCGGTTGCCGGAACGGCTCTACAGTGGGCCACCAGCGGCGAAGAGAGCACGGTCGACCACTACACGGTGTATATCAGCTCCGATGGTCAGAACCTGATGCCTCTGACGAACATGACGGCTGGGACCGACTCGTTGAACCTGTGCAGCTTTTCGATTCCGGCGGGCAATTACAAATTATTTGTGCAGGCTGTGGGCAAGCCTATCCTCGCGAACCAGATCACCGGCGCGATCAGCTACAGCCCAGCGTGCGCCGCCGGCACAGGCTCGTCAACGCTAGCCTTCAGCGCTTCCCCGTCAACAGTGATCATTCCGGCCGGCAAGTCAGGAAGCCTTACCGTCACCGCCAAGCCGCAATCCGGCTCCTTCAACCACGCGATCTCGCTCTCCTGCAGTGGTCTGCCCAGCGGTTTCAGTTGCGCCTTCTCGCCCGCCACCATTACTCCCGGCAGTGGCACCGGCACTTCCACTCTTACCATTTCCTCCGTGGCCGTTGCCGGGCGTAATTTGCCCCAGCGGAGCAAGGCGAATCCAATCTATGCTGGCTGGCTGTTGTCTTTCGGAATAGCCGGCTTCGCTTTTATCGGTAACATGAGCCGCAGGCGTATCGCTCAATTCCTCGCCCTTGTGGCTTTGCTGGCTCTCGGAATGATGACCGTTTCCTGCAGCGGAATCAGCACCGGAACGCAGAGCGCCGCCGCCGCGGCTCCCAGCAATTATTCCGTAACCGTTCTTGGGAGTTCCGGTTCCACCCAGGTCTCTACTCCCGTTAACATTATCGTTCAATAGATTCTTGCGGTCTAAACTCTTCCACGATGGCCGCTGAACGGCGGAGCGATGCATCCATCCTGATGAATTTCGCGTCATCATCCTCAGCATGAGAGCCTTCGAAGGGACCCAAGTGGGCAATCTTCGGAATCGGGTCACCCGCCGCAGCGCCTCGGTTCTCTGTTCGAGCTCAAAATGCCGCAAATACTTCTGGATGATCGTGGGCATCGTCATACGAAGAGCCGTGGAGAAGTTTTGTACCGCCATCGCCTGCTGCTTTTCTTTATTCGTGAGCAGATCAATCAGACATCGGGCCAGGTCTTCCGCATTTCCCGGTTGATAGAATTCAATCGCTATTTCTTCACCCTGTGCCATCTGGCGGAAATCTGGGAGATCCGCGCAAGCGATAGGCACTCCGTATGCGCAAGCCAAATGCGCAACACCACTACAACCCGTCGAGGAAGAGTAAGGCATCACGGCAAGAGATGAACTCTGGAAAAGATTCGGCAACTGGTCTTCATGCACATAACCGGTGAATTCAATTGCCGGATTTCCCGCGCATTTCTTCTTCACGGATTCCACATACCCAGCGGCCTGAGGATGGTCACCTCCGCCGATGACTAACCTTGCGTCGGGCATTTCGTTTGAAACAATCTTGAACGCCTCGATCATGAGTTCGAGCCGCTTGTAAGTTCCCCACTTGCCGAAGGCCAGGATGCGATGCTCAGGATTTCCGCGTCGCGAGAAATCAGGGTACTCCGGTCTCTGCGTGAGAACGCCGTGGGAACGGAGGTGAACATTGTCGTGCCCATATTTATCACGCAGGATCCTGCGATATCCCGGCATGAGCACAGAGACCGAATTCGACAGCAGAAGCATTCTGGTGGCTACCGCCCCCGCCGTGCGATAAATCCGCGGATGCCGGACCCCCGCGTCTTTTAAGTCCACAGTATCCATCAGGTGGTGGAGGGTCACGTGAGTATAGCGACCGCTTATACGTGCCAGCAAAGGAGTGACCAGCCCCATAAAAGCATTGATGGGATTTCGGCCGAATGTGCTGAAGAGCAGATTGAACCAGACGACGTCTGGTTTCAAGGTCCAGATGGCATTGAGAAGACGAACCGAACTCGCGGGATCATCCATCGACCAGCAGCGTTGCACTGAAAAACCATCTAGCTCGGGCTGTGATGGAGAAATATTATCGGCAAGAATCGTCAGGCTAACAAAGGGATTCCGCCGCAACTCCTCCGCGATGTGAAGTCCGTACTCGCTTAATCCTCCCTGGCTGGGTGGAAAAGTGCTTACCAGACAAATCTTCATTGGGCTCCGGTCTCGTGATCCGCTTGACGTTGGATGAGTTACATGGGGAAGAAGTTGGCTATCTGATTCTTGCCCTAGGGCAGCGCCGGCAACTGAGACAAACCGTCCTCCGGCACCGGCAGTTTCTGGAGGAATGCCTCTTTGACTTTCGCTTCTGCGACTTCGATGGGGAGGGGCTCGATGACAGTAATGGCGCCCGTGAGACGGCTCAGTGTGAGGTAGGCCTCGCGGTTGGTGAGAAGAAAATCCAGCGGATATTCGGGCTTACGGGTCCGCGCTGCCACCGGGTCGGCGTCGATAAGATAAGCTATGTCGGGCTTACGTACGATCTTCAGTAGAAATCGAATGAATGTCCGAGCCAGCCGTCGGTCCAATGGCAGGTTCGCGAGCTCATCGTAGATGTAGCGATCAAAGATGACTACCTCGACGTCGCTTTTGCGAATGCTCCGAAGCACTCGCCGGAGCTTCAGGGCATCCGCAAAGTAAAGCCCAAAGCGCATGGCGCTGACTGGCCATGACTTAACATTCTTGTCGCGCCGGTGCAACGGCTTCTCTGGAGTCCCGATCCCCTTGTCTCCCTTGAACGCCGCATGGCTCATGAACTCGCGGAACTCCGGGAACGCGACAACATCGTCCCAGAAGGTGTAGAGCTTCACTCTAACGCCGCTTTTAGCAAGCCAGTCTTGCAACGCGCCGATCTGCGTGGACTTGCCCGCTCCATCGATTCCCGAAAAGCTCACAATCATAACGAGGCTGACTCAGTGTGGATTTTTCGATCACGTACTTCTACGCAACTACAACTCTCTGTTTAATGCGCTCCCGGGGGCTTACTTGGAGTAGCCGCAGTCAGGGCGACCACCGTTCCCACAGCCACACCCGCTCCAATGATCGCTCCCGTCCTTAGAACGATGGTCCGCACTCGGTGTTGCTTTGCCGGCGCAATGGCCACGCCCGCCGGCTGCGACGCCGCTACACCGGTGGCGTTGGGCGCTTCCGCTGCCGCAGTGCCCACTGGCTTTTGAGGAGTCGATTGCGCTTGAGTATCGGCCGATGCTGACGGACTCGACCGGGAGGACGACGGCGCTGTAAAACGTGGGTCGGACGAACTCTGCTGCGTCACGGGTGCTGACGCTTTTGCCAAGATCGTTCCCGGACTATCTGGAAGTTGTTCTTCCGCTTTCGAAGTACTCCCGGCGTTCGCTACCGGGACGTTTTGTTGCAGTGGTTTGTTGGCGTCGAATGACTCATTCGCTGCCTGCGTCGCGGCTTGTTGCGCCCTAGCCGACAATGCGATTCCGGGCAGCCCTGAGAGCAAGCTGCTCCATGCAACGTGCACGAGTGCCTTCTTCCATGCTTTCATCGTTATCTCCGGCGGACAGAGAAACTATTTAGCTGGCAGCCTTCAAATCCGCGATCCCACGCGGAACTGAATACCAGGGCAAAGTCTGCGGTTCTTCGAGCGATGCAACCGCCTGGAAGCTCTTCGCAGCTTCATCGGCTGTCGCGAACACTTCGAACAGGCGATCCACGCGCATGAGTTCAAGGATTGCCGCGGACGCTGGAGAAAGAGCGGCCAGCTTCAGATCTCCATCCCGCTTCATCGTTTCTTCCATGCAATGAAGAAGAATTTCGATGCCGGCGCTGTCAATGTTTTGCATCTGAGAGCAATCCAGAACGATACGTGGACGATCCACTTCCAGAAGTGGCTGCAGTTCGACGAGGAACGCCTTTCCTTCTGCGTGGTTCAGTTTTTCCGGTAACTCCATCACAACAACGGGCCCTCGGGTATACATGTCAGTCACCCCTGAATGAGATCAGCTCCCAGCTGCCATGCTTCGGGCGCTGGAGACTGTTTTGGGTTTGGATCTGCAACAACTTTTTGCTCTCTTGCTTTGCGGCTCCAGCTCAAACCGTTCTTCGTTTCCTGTTGCGCTGGACGATTGGAACGCATCACACAAGGATCTGAAATCTCGAGCACTACCTCATGCTCCAAACTCAGAAATCGATTTCCATTTGCCACGGCATGCCGCACTTCGAGCCAAATTCCGACGTGAGTGTTCGCCAGGATCGAACTGTCTTCAACCACCGTGCCGCAGTCTACGTAGCAATCTTTTTCGATGCTGCTGAAGCGCGTAATCAACGTGTCTTCTTGAATCTTAGAGCTGCGGCCCACGTATGCAGGCGCGACAATTCGCGCTCCTCGATCGATCTCGGCTCCAGCGTCTATCCAAATACCAGGCCTAACTTCACGGCCACAAGGCCGCATCGCGCAGCGTCCAGACAGTGCATCAGAAACGAGCCGGCGCAGATCTTGGGGATGTTGCAGCCGGTTAACGTAATCGCGAATAAAGTACGTAGCGCCAATTTTTTCAGCTTGCGCCAGCAAGCCCTCAAGTTCACTCTGGTGTGCCTGTGCGCAATCAACAACCCACAGATCCAGAGTCCCATCCCGGTCCATGCCGCGCGTCGCTACCTGCCGGGCTTCTCGATGGAAGTAGAAGAGGTCCAGCAGATCCGTTTCCGCATAGACGTTTGCTGATACGACAAACGAGTGCTCGATGCTTCTTTGCGAGTAATCCCGCAGTTGGTCGGAAACGGCGCTGAGCACATCATCGACAGTCCGAACGCTCACATTCTCGTACGCGCCCCTGAGGGGTTCTACTCCGCAAGAATGCTCCGCTGCCACCAGTACCGTAATAGTCTCTACATCGGCACGGACGAAACGCTCGATCATGCTTTCAAGCACGGAACGACCCAGAACCTCAACACACGCCAAAGGCTGCGTAAGCAGAGCTTTCAGGTCGGATTGCGGGGCAGCCGAGCTGAAAATCTCTTGCTCTGCCCCAACTACTACAATGGCCCCTAACCCCACAGAAGTTTTCCTTTCCCTAATCTTCTTTGCTTCAGGAATCTTTTTGTTCCCTTTTAGTATTTTGCCGGTACCGTTTTATGCCACTGCAAGTTGGGGTCGAGCATTGTTTTTCTCAGGAGCCGCAGATTCAGCAACATGATTCGCTGCGGGCCGGCGCAGAACTCTCCGCTTCGGGAAAAGCAAATCGCGCATCTTCATCTTCGCCTTGTGGAGTTGAGACTTTGAATTGCCGACTGAGCAGTCGAGCATCTTCGCGATTTCGTGGTGCTGGTAACCTTCCACCTCGTGAAGAGCGAAAATCTTGCGGCAGCCTTCCGGGAGCTCTTGCATGGCGCGTCGCAACGCAATCCGGTCTACTGCGCCGCTCAGGCGCGGGTCCGCTTTGCCGATGTCGCGTCGCAATGACGGCGATTCTGCCGAGACCGGCTCGTCCAGAGAGATCGGCGGAGCTTTGCGGCGCCGCAACTTCATTAGCACCGTATTGACGGCAATTCGGTAGAGCCAGGTCGAAAATGCGGAATCACAGCGGAATGAGCCAACGCTGCGAAATACCTGCAGGAAGGCTTCCTGCGTTAGATCTTCAGCCTCGGCGATATCTTTCGTCATCAGCAGGCATACGGAATACACGCGCTTCTTGTGCAATTGGAAGAGCGTGGCAAAGGCCTGTTCGTCGCCGCGTTGTGCGCGCTGTACCAGGCTGCGTTCGGATTCGTCCCGTTTGGGGGCTGGAATTGCATCGGCTGCTGTCGCGGAAATCACGCAAGTCGCCACTGTAGTCTCCTTCGTACAAACTAGGGTGGTTGTTTTGCTCTCCATGATTCCGGGAGCATTCAACTTCCAAAATGAGAGTACTGGCTATGCGTCCAGAGGCCCATCAGGATGCTCCTGTAATTGACTGGTAGGTTTGCTGTACAACTCTAGGGGAGTTAAATGTTGAGAAATCGGTTTAATTCTGTGTCCGACGCAAAACTTTTATGGCTGCGATGTGTTGCTCGGCTGCTGAAGTCCGAGCGCACTCGATAAGCAAAAAAACAGGGCGATCAGAAGATCGCCCTGCCAAAATGTTGCCCCTGCGGATGCCGTCTTCCGAATCAATAGAGTTTAAAACCAACCTCGACGCTGATCTGAACGTTTACCGGCTGGCCATCCTTCATAGCGGGCTGAAAGCGCCATTGCTTCACTGCCTCAACCGCTCTGGCGTCCAATCCAAATCCCAAGCCACGTACCACGCGAATGTCCCGCGGATGCCCCTGCTGATCGACAATCAGCCAAAGCACGCATGTTCCCTGCGTCTTGGCATTCCGGGCTTCCTCGGTATATTCGGGGTCAGGAGTTGTAACAGGCTGAGGAGCTGAGATTCCACCGCCGACCTTGAACACGCCTCCACCTACACCGCCGCCGCTGCCAGCGCCCACGCCAGGACCGTGGCCCGCTCCCACTCCGCCACCAGCTCCCGAGCCAATGCCGCCGCCCGAACCAATGCCATTCGAAGGCGGAGCGGACGGAAGCGGCGCGGCCACCGGATCGCCGAGGTTCGGCATGTGATTATTGGCCAACTTTACCTGGGGAACAACGACGGTCGGCTCAACAGCAAGCTTCGGATGTTCGTTGTGAACCACAATCTGCGGCGGCGTGATCTGCTCGACGGCAAGCTTTGGCAGTCTTCCTTTTGTTGCAGGCAACCGGTCGTGATCGCCACCACCCCCGCCACCACTCGCGATCTTCTTTGCCACCGGAAGCGCGTAGGTTTCCGGCGAAGGCGCAATCAAAGTTACCGTCTGGTGCTGCTGAACTTTTTGCACAACTTGATGTCCGAACGTCGCGGCGCTAAGGATAAAGCCGAGCGCAATAACGTGCACTACGGCAGATCCGGCAAGTCCGTTAGATCGATAATTATTAAACTGTCCCCAGATTGCGTCCGGAGCAGCCGCTCGTTGGGTCCGCGGCGCATTCACTCCCGACCGCACGCCTGATTCGCGGCCCGCATAAAGAGGATTGTCGAGGACTGCTGTTGAAGACCCTGAGTACGATGCTTGAGCGGCGAGACGGGGACTTTGGTTCGGCATTGACACTCCTTATAAACGTCGGCAGAAAAATTGCACTTCTGAATTAAAGATCGAGGATGGTAAGCCTCACCATCCCCAGGTTATGAGGGCCACGGTTTTCTAAATCCGACCGCGGCCCCCGGAAACGTTACAGGCGCCCGGCCAGGAGCAGCACCAGTAGAACCACGACTACCAAGCCAAGTCCGCCGCTGGGGTAGTAGCCCCACGATCTGCTATACGGCCACGCTGGCAGAGCTCCGAGTAACAACAGAACCAGAACAATCAGTAAAATTGTCGACATAAAAATCCCTCCCTTTCATGGTTTGTCAGCTACTTCGTTTGCTGCTCTGGAGCCCGGCCATAGAGCCGGGCTCCCGTTTCAAACCCACACTCCAACTTAACGGCTCGCTGCAGTCGTACTCTCGGGTGCGATCACTGCACCGTGCTCCTTGGCTTGGCCCGAATATCTCCTCACCGCAGACAGAAACGGTTCACTCGTGGCTTTCGGATGAACCTTCCCGCTCAAGATTTCTTCGAACGGCACGAAGCTCCCGTAAAGAATTCGAGTTTCGTCTTTGTCTTGCGTAACCACGGCACCGGTCAAATCAATTCCTGCAAAAATTCCACGGGCTCGTGAGTAGGTCAGTACCTCGGCCTTCATCTTCCAGTCCGTATCGGCGCCGGTATCGCGTCCGACTGGGCCAGCGGCTGCCGAAGCGTCCGCGCCAACTTTAAATTTGCTGTGCAACAGATGCTGCATTCCGTCTTCATTCGTTACAACCATGATCACGTCAACAGCCTGTCCGCCGAGCTGCAATCCCCAGCTTCCACCCGTGATAGTGATCGGCGCAGGGGCGCTCCAGCGGCCAGCTTCCGTGCGGCAGGTCGCTACGCCTTTGCCATGGTTGCCGCCGAAACCGACTGCAATTTTCACCATCGAAGGAATCACCGCGATGCACTTCGCATCCCTCATAACCTTGTCAGGGATGGCTTTGTCAGGAGTGGCCATGATTTCGTCCAGAACTTTGGCCGATGCATCGAGCCGTTTGTCGATGTCCGAGACATCCTTGTCCTCCGCGCACCAAGCGATGCTCGAGAAAACCAGGAGACTGGCACCGAGCACTAAAAGACTTTTCGTTACACTGAAGCTGTTTCTTGTCATAACTAAATCCTCTTCCGTGCTCGAAGCGAGCAACTATTATTTGAATTTCTCCCGCGTAGTTAAGCTAACTTTCTTGGGCTTGTGCTTCCATCCGGTTCAAGCTGTAAAAAGAACTCATCGCATGGCAGGGAGCCGGGGAAATACCCCCGACACCCTAGAGGCCGCTACAGTCGGTCAACGCGACAGCTAGGGTGATCACTGGAGAAAGAAATACGCTACAACTGGGTGTAAAACAAATGCGCAGGGCTTTCCGATGCGGAAAGCCCCGTAAAAGCTGCGTTCTAGCGATCATCTCAACGGTTGGCGTCACGCCGCCGTTTTTCTATCCGCTGGCACCTCACCGGACGATGCAATGTCTTGAGCGCCAGTGACTTCCATGATGCCCTTGGCGCGCGAGATTTCCTCTGTGGTTTCGCAATGAACCGCGACCAGGATGCCGCCCTTCAGCAATCTTCCTTCATATTTCTTGGCTTCATCTTCGGGGATTCCCGCGCCGATGAGAACTCCAGTGAATCCGCCCAGAGCGCCACCTACACCAACCCCCGCGAGGGCCGCCAGCAAAGGCCCGGCAGCGACAATCGGACCGATTCCAGGAATCGCCAGCGCGCCAACTCCCACGAGCCAGCCCAGAGCGCCTCCCACTGCCGCTCCGGAGCCCGCCCCATAGGCTGCTCCTGCCGGCGCCTTGGTAGCCTTTTCGGTGACCAATTCGCCGGACCCAACATCTTCCGGTAGCAGAACGGAAATATCCGCAGTTGAAAATCCGGCGTCCCTTAGCGCGGCCACTGCCGAGTCCATCTCGCTACGCTTCAGGTAAATTCCAAACACTGATTTATTTTTCGCCATTAATCCATCTCCCCGTGAAACAAATTTGTTCTTCAAATCGCAGCCACGAAAATGTTTCCAACCGGAATCACGCAGGCTGCGTACAGAAATTCAGAGTCGGCCATACAACTACTCAATCCAATCGGGGGAAGTCCTGATATGAAAACAAACTACTCGGTAGGAACTACGCTGTTGCTTTCGATGGGATGATTACAAACGGGGAAATGGTTTCCTGACACAGGATTTCTCGCGCGAGCATGTTCCTAGGGCAGCGCGTCTACAACTTCCACCGAAACCTCTGGCGAGGCGGTGTTAGTGGGAAAGATTGCGGTAATTCGCGTGCCGCTATTTCCAGATTTAATCTCCAACTGTCCTCTCAACTGGCGCACGCGTTCTCCCATGCCCTGAAGGCCAACACCGAGACGAGTCGGCGTCGGCATGCCCTTGCCCCGGTCAAGTATTTCGATGGTGACGTTGCCGGAGTCGCGGGTGATCGTGATGCTGGCCCAGTTGCTGCCGGAGTGGCGATGAATATTCGTAAGGCATTCCTGCACGATGCGGAAGATTGCGGTCTCAAGCTCTCCCGGCAGACGGCCAACTTTGGGGTCGAGATGCAGATTTACCTCGATCTTGCTTCGTTCCGCAAAACCCTCCACGTACCAGCGCACGGCCGAGTGCAGTCCGGCCTCATCGAGCAATGGCGGGTGTAGCAGATGAGACATTGTCCTCAAGTCTCTGGATAGTTCGTCGATAAGATGCAGGCTTCCTGTGATGGACTTGGCGAGCCCGGAATTCTCCCTCTTGAGTACCTCTTCGACCGGAACCAGATTCAGGTTTAACGCTACCAGGATCTGCCCGGCCGCATCGTGCAGCTCGCGCGCGATGCGGCGTCTTTCATCATCCTGCATTCTCAGCAGCCGTGCCGAAAGCGTTCGCAAGCCTTCCTGGGCGCGCTCCAGTTCAGAGGTGCGCTCCTTTACCATCCCGTCTAATTGTTCATGAGCAGCCCGGATCGCATCTTCAGCGCTCTTGCGTTCGCTGATATCCCTGCACACTCCCATTATTTTTGTGGGATGGTTCGATGCATCGTAGATGACCTGCCCAGACGCTTCCATCCATCCCACGCTTCCGTCGGTCTTCGTGTAGCGATATTGCCAATGGCACTTACCGCCGCCCTGCACCGCCTGCTGAACGGCGTCCGTCACTTGCTGGCGATCGTCGGGATGAATGTCTTCCAGAAATGCATCGACGTCTCCTCCGAACGATCCCAGTTGCCGCCCATGAATCCTTTCCATGTTTTCGGACCAGTGAACGCTTCCGGTTGCAACATCCCAATCCCAGGTGCCGACATTCGCCGCTTCCAGGCAGAAGCGCATTCGTTGTTCGCTTTCTCGCAACGCCTGTTCAACGTGCCTAATTCGCGTAACATCACGGGCAATCTTGGAAGCGCCTACGATTCTCCCGGCCGAATCCTTTAGCGGCGAAATCGTGAGCGACACAAGAACTTGCCTGCCGCCTTTTGCAATTCGCTCGGTTTCGAAGTGTTCAATGCGCTCGCCTGATCGAATGCGCCGCAGGATCTCGACCTCCTGGGCTTGTAAATTCGGTGGGATGAGAAGAGTGATTGGCTTGCCCAGAACTTCTTGCTCCGTGTACCCGAAGATTCGCTCCGCACTGTTATTCCAGCTGGTAATGATGCCGTTCAGATCCTTCGCAATAATCGCATCGTCCGAACTCTCCACAATGGCCGCCAGCCTCGAACGGGTTTCGACGGCAGCGTCGGGCATGAGCAGTGCGCGGTTTGGGAGTTCGGCTTTCTTCATAGGTAGTCGCAGTGTTCGAGTCTCATTACTCCCGCACAGCTTCACGCACATCATCTATGACGGAGCTGGACTCCCGTAACACGGGCCTGCAGGGAATCATGAGTTCGACGAGCGTTCCAGGACGCGCATTACTCAGCCGTAACTCTCCGCCAAATTCCTTGGCGCGCTGTTTCATGCCGCCGATCCCGACTCCAACGCTGTCCGGTTGAAGTTCCTCAATTTCTCTACCAATTCCTTTGCCATTGTCCCGAACCGCAACCACAATAATTCCTTCCTTTTGAGTCAACGTAATCCACACCTTGTTCGCTTCGGAGTGCCGGAAGACATTGGTAAGCGCCTCTTGAACGATGCGGAAAACTGCCGTTTCCACTTCGGCTCCCAGCCGCGGGAAATCGCCAGGCTGCACGTCGAGAGCAGTTTCTATGCCGCTTCGCTTGGCCAGTCCCTCCACGTACCAGGAAAGCGCCGACAGCAAGCCCACTTCATCAAGCAGCGGCGGATGCAGAAGATGAGACATGGTGCGCACTTGTTGAATGGCACCGTCGATAATGCTGCTCGCCTGCGTCCACGTCTCCTCTTTCGGCTCGCCGGATTTGGATTTCTGCAGGATCATCTTGTCGAGCACCATCTTGGCGACGGCCAGTTCTTGACCTAGCCCGTCGTGCAGATCGCGCGCCAGCCGGCGGCGCTCTTGATCCTGCATGGTCATGAGCCGGATGGAGAGCCGCCGCAATTCGTCCGTCCTCCTGTCGACCATTTTCTCCAGCTCTGCCGCGTTGTCGCGAATCGATTGTTCGAGCAGTTTGCTGTCCTGAATGTCAGAACAGGTTCCGTACCATTTGACGATCTTCCCGTCGTCGCGAATAGGAACCGCACGTGCCCGAAACCAGCGGTAGGATCCATCCTTTGATTGCAGGCGGTACTCGGCTTCGTAGTTTGCACCCGAGTCTATACAGCGCAACCACTCATCCATCGCTTTTTGCTTGTCATCGGGGTGAACGTACTCCAACCATCCGAAACCATTCACTGAACCTGGCGCGGCGCCAGTGAAGTCGTAAAACCGATGGCTGATGTAATCCCGGGAGCCGTCGGCGTTACGGCTGAAAATTATGTCTGGCGCAGTATGGACAATCGCATCCAGTTCCTGATTTTTTCCCACCAGTTCAACATTCAGCTGCAACAGCAATTCTGCCTTGCTCGCTAGTTCTTCCGTGCGCTCCAGCACGCGTTGCTCGAGATCACGATTCAGGGCTTCCAGTTGCCGTGTCTTGCGGTGCAGGTCTACAAACACTCTCACTTTTGCGCGCAGCATTTCCGGAACCACCGGAACGGAAATATAATCGACCGCTCCATGTTCATAACCCTTGAGCTGATCCAGGTCGGTCAAGTGCACTGCCGAAACGAAAATGATCGCGGTTCTCTGAAAGCGCGGGTGCTGGCGAATCATCGCCGCCAATTGAAAACCGTCGAGCTCTGGCATGCTCACATCCATGAGCACAACGGCGACATCAGTCTTCAGCAGAACCTCGAGGGCCTCTTTCGCACACGAGGCTTTGATCAGGTTTTCCCCCAATCCGCCGAGCATTACCTCATAGCTGAGCAGCTTGGCGGGCTGATCATCCACCATGAGGATATTGATCTTCTCGTTTGTGCCCATAAGTACAAACCACTTTTTCGCAGTGTTACCTTCGCAAAGCTGTTGCCGCGGCCATTACCTGTGAAGCCACATACGCAGTGACGAGAGCAGTTGCTCCGTATTGACCGGCTTGGCCAGATACTCGGAAGCCCCGGCCTCAAGGCATTTCTCGCGATCTCCTTTCATCGCTTTTGCGGTTAGTGCAATGATCGGCAAACGCCGGAAGTTAGGATTCTGCCGGATCACTTGCATAGTCTCGTAGCCATCCATCTCGGGCATCATAATATCCATCAACACAATCGCGATGTCCGGCGTGGATTCGATCTTGGCGATCGCCTCGCGTCCGGTTCCAGCAGTGATTACATTCATGCCGCGGCGCTCGATCACGCTGCTGAGAGCAAAAATATTTCGCACGTCATCGTCGACTACCAGGACTCTCTTACCCACAAGAGCATCGTCCGAGTGATGCAGCCGGTCGAGAAGTTTTTGTTTTTCTACCGGCAGATCGGCGACTACGCGATGCAGGAATAATGCGGTTTCATCCAGTAGGCGTTCCGGCGATTCCACTCCCTTCACCACGACGCTGCGAGCCAGCGAGTGCAGGCGCGCATCCTCTTCTGGTGAAAGCTCCTTGCCGGTAAATACTACTACCGGCAAATCGCTGAGCGCCGGATTGTCACGGAAACGCTCCAACACTTCGAAGCCTGATATATCGGGCAGGCGCAGATCGAGAACGACGCAGTCGAAAGTCTGCTCGCTGACAGTCTCGATTGCTTCCGCTCCCGTGCTTGCGACTGTGACATCAATGTCGTCATAACCCAGCAGTTCTTTGATGCTGAGCTGCTCGGCCGGATTGTCCTCCACCACAAGCAACCGCTTCCGCCGCGGAGCGGAATATTCCTTGATGCGGGCCAGCGCCGTTTCCAATCCCTCTGGCGTCGTTGGTTTTGTGACAAATGCAAACGCGCCTCGGGTGAGGCCGTGATGCCGGTCTTCGTCGAGCGTTAGCATCTGCACTGGAATGTGCCTCGTCGCTGGATCCTGCTTCAAGTGGTTCAGAACCGTCCAGCCCAGCATATCGGGCAGGAAAACATCGAGCGACACCGCGGTTGGATGATACTCCTTGGCCAGTGCGAGAGCTTCCGCTCCTCGAGTTGCCACAAGGACCTTGAAGCCCTTGTCCCGAGAGAGATCGCACAACACTCGCGCGTAGTGAGGATCATCCTCCACAACCAGCAGGATTGCATCGTCCGGCTGCAGGTTGTCGCGATCATCGGGAATTTTTTCGACCGCATGTTCCACCACAGATAACGGTGCTGGAGAAATAGACGACCGGAATTTTGGCTCGACCGCCGCGGCGTTCCCCACAGAAGGCCCCACATACGTTTGCGGCAAATACAGAGTGAACGTGCTGCCTTTGCCGGGAGTGCTGCGCAGCTGGATTTCTCCACCGAGCAGACTCGCGAGTTCGCGGCTGATCGCCAATCCCAAACCCGTTCCGCCGTATTTTCGGCTGGTCCCAGCATCCGCCTGCTGAAAGGCCTCGAAGATGATGCGTTGCTTCTCTTGGGGAATGCCGATGCCGCTATCGGAAACCTCAAACGAGACCACCGATCCCGCCTTACCCAGGATCGGATGTCCTTCCGTCCAACCGGATTGAGCAAGAGAGACGGAGAGGCGCACGCCTCCAACTTCAGTGAACTTAAAGGCGTTGGAGAGCAAGTTCTTCAATACTTGCTGCAAGCGCTTCGAGTCGGTGACAACGCTCCGCGAAAGGTGCGGATCGGTCTGCACTTCGAAGCTGAGATGCCGGTTTTCCGCTTCATGGCGGAATGGGCGTTCTACCGCGTCCAGCATGCTGGCAAAGTAGACTTCTTCGGCCTCGACGGAAACCGTTCCGGACTCAATCTTCGATAGATCAAGAATGTCAGTGATCAAGTTCAGCAGATCCGTTCCCGCGCCATGAATGGTGCGCGAGAATTCAACCTGTTTCGCTGTCAGGTTGCCATCCGGGTTATCGCTGAGTTGCTGGCCCAGCACCAGGATGCTGTTGAGCGGCGTCCGCAACTCATGCGACATGTTAGCCAGGAATTCGGATTTGTATTTCGACGTCAACGCGAGCTCCTTAGCCTTCTCTTCCAGAGCGCGCCGTGCTTGTTCGATTTCCTGATTCTTACGTTCGACTTCGACGTTCTGTTCAGCGAGTTGCTGCGCCTTTTGCGCGAGCTGCTCGTTGGTCTGCTGCAATTCTTTTTGCTGAACCTGGAGTTCCGTTGCCAATTGCTGCGACTGCTTCAACAGACCTTCGGTCTGCATTGTGGCTTCAATACTATTCAGCACGATACCGATGCTCGCAGTCAGTTGTTCAAGGAATGCCAACTGGGAGGTTGTGAAACTGCTCAGAGATGCTAGTTCGATAACCGCCTTGACGCGGTCTTCAAACAGCACGGGGAGCACAATTACATTGCGCGGAACGGCCTCGAACAAGCCAGAGCGAATCGCAATCGTGTTCGGGGGCAGATCGGAGATCAGCATTCGCCGTTTCTCAGCGGCGCATTGTCCGACTAATCCCTCGCCTAGCTTCAACCTGCGCAGATGTCCATCTTCGCCGTCGCCGGCAAAGGCCGAGAGCAGCACCATCTCTGTCGATTCCTCGCCGCCCATCTGATAGATCACGCCTTGCTGGGCACTCACGAGCGGCGCGAGTTCTGATAGCAACATGCGTCCCACAGTTGCCAGATCGCGTTGCCCCTGCAACATTCCGGTGAAGCGGGCCAGGTTTGTCTTGAGCCAGTCCTGCTCGGTATTGCGATCGGTGGTGAGCCGGAGGTTGTCGATCATGGTGTTGAGGTTGTCTTTCAAGTCCGCAACCTCGCCGCTGGCTTCTACCTGAATGGATCGCGTCAAGTCGCCCTTCGTCACAGCCGTTGCAACTTCAGCGATGGCGCGCACCTGGTTGGTCAAATTGTCGGCCAACAGGTTGACGTTTCCTGTGAGATCCTTCCATGTTCCGGCGGCGCCGGGCACGTTCGCCTGACCGCCGAGACGGCCTTCCACGCCCACTTCGCGCGCGACCGTCGTAACCTGGTCAGCGAAAGTTGCCAGCGTGTTCGTCATGTTGTTGATGGTTTCCGCCAGCGCCGCGACCTCGCCCTTTGCGTTGACGGTCAGCTTTTGAGTCAACTCGCCATTCGCGACGGCAGTCACTACTTTGACGATACCGCGCACTTGTTCGGTCAAGTTCGCGGCCATCACGTTCACGTTATCCGTGAGATCCTTCCATGTTCCGGCCACACCGGGCACCTGCGCCTGGCCGCCCAGCTTGCCTTCCGTACCTACTTCGCGCGCCACACGAGTTACTTCGGCAGCGAACGCGTTGAGCTGATCCACCATCGTGTTGATAGTGTTCTTGAGTTCGAGAATTTCACCCTTCACGTCCACCGTGATTTTGCGTGACAAATCGCCTCGAGCCACGGCCGTGGTTACTTCAGCGATGTTACGCACCTGGCCGGTAAGGTTTCCGGCCATCGCGTTCACCGAATCTGTGAGATCCTTCCACGTTCCGGCCACACCTGAGACGTTCGCTTGTCCTCCCAGCCGACCTTCGCTGCCTACCTCGCGCGCCACACGCGTCACTTCAGCGGCGAACGAGCGTAGTTGCTCGACCATCGTGTTCAGCGTCTCTTTGAGCTGCAGGATTTCGCCGCGAACGTCTACCGTGATTTTTTTCGAGAGATCGCCGTTCGCAATGGCCGTCGCGACTTCCGCGATATTGCGCACCTGGCCGGTGAGGTTGCTGGCCATGAAGTTCACGTTGTCCGTGAGATCTTTCCACGTGCCGGCCACTCCGGGTACCTGCGCTTGTCCACCCAGTTTTCCGTCGGTGCCGACTTCGCGCGCTACACGCGTAACCTCTCCGGCGAACGCGTTGAGCTGGTCCACCATCGTATTAATGGTGTTCTTGAGTTCGAGAATTTCGCCCTTCACGTCGACCGTGATCTTGCGCGACAAATCGCCGCGGGCCACAGCGGTTGTGACTTCGGCAATGTTGCGGACCTGACCCGTGAGGTTTCCGGCCATCGAGTTGACGGAATCCGTGAGATCTTTCCAAGTGCCGGCAACGCCGGGCACGTTGGCTTGTCCTCCCAGACGCCCTTCTGTACCGACTTCGCGGGCCACGCGCGTTACTTCGCCGGCAAACGCGTTGAGCTGGTCGACCATCGTGTTGATGGTTTCCTTGAGCAGAAGAATTTCACCGCTCACGTTCACGGTGATTTTCTTCGACAAGTCACCACTCGCGATAGCCGTTGCGACTTCGGCGATGTTACGCACTTGGCCGGTCAGGTTGCTCGCCATGGAGTTCACCGAGTCGGTAAGATCCTTCCACGTGCCGCCTACTCCCGGCACCTGCGCCTGTCCTCCGAGTTTGCCGTCGGTACCGACCTCACGCGCAACGCGCGTTACTTCCGACGCGAACGAACGCAACTGATCGACCATCGTGTTGATGGTGTCTTTGAGTTCGAGAATTTCGCCCTTCACGTCGACCGTGATCTTGCGCGACAAGTCGCCGCGAGCCACGGCCGTTGCGACTTCAGCGATATTTCGCACCTGGCCGGTCAGGTTGCTGGCCATGAAGTTGACGTTGTCCGTGAGATCTTTCCACGTGCCGGCAACTCCAGGTACCTGCGCTTGTCCGCCCAGCTTGCCTTCGGTGCCGACTTCGCGCGCCACGCGCGTCACTTCTCCGGCGAAAGCATTGAGTTGGTCCACCATCGTATTGATAGTGTTCTTCAGTTCGAGAATTTCGCCTTTCACGTCGACCGTGATCTTGCGTGACAAATCGCCACGGGCCACAGCAGTAGTTACCTCAGCGATATTTCGAACCTGACCCGTGAGGTTTCCAGCCATCGAATTCACGGAGTCCGTGAGATCTTTCCATGTGCCGGCGACGCCGGGAACGTTGGCTTGTCCTCCCAGGCGGCCTTCAGTTCCCACTTCTCGAGCGACGCGCGTTACTTCGCCAGCAAAGCGGTTGAGCTGATCGACCATGGTGTTCAGCGTTTCTTTCAGCTGTAAGATTTCGCCGCGAACATCCACCGTAATCTTGCGCGACAAGTCGCCGTTGGCGATGGCAGTCGCGACCTCCGCGATGTTTCGCACCTGGCCGGTGAGGTTGCTGGCCATGAAGTTGACGTTGTCGGTGAGATCTTTCCACGTGCCGCCCACTCCGGGCACCTGCGCCTGCCCGCCCAGCTTACCTTCAGTACCGACCTCGCGAGCGACGCGGGTAACTTCGCCGGCGAACGCGTTGAGCTGATCGACCATCGTATTAATAGTGTCTTTGAGTTCGAGAATTTCGCCCTTCACGTCGACCGTGATTTTGCGCGACAAGTCGCCGCGCGCCACGGCCGTGGTTACTTCGGCGATGTTCCTCACCTGAGCCGTCAGGTTGCCGGCCATGGCATTCACCGAGTCGGTAAGATCTTTCCACGTACCCGCCACGCCTACGACCACCGCTTGGCCACCCAGTTTGCCGTCCGTACCCACTTCACGTGCAACGCGCGTTACCTCGGAAGCAAACGAACGCAACTGATCCACCATCGTGTTGATGGCTTCTTTGAGCTGCAAAATTTCACCGCGCACATCGACTGTGATTTTGCGGGAAAGATCGCCGCTGGCGACGGCGGTTGCAACTTCAGCGATATTGCGAACCTGGCCCGTAAGGTTACTGGCCATCGAGTTCACTGAGTCCGTGAGATCCTTCCACGTTCCGGCCACGCCGGGCACTTGTGCCTGACCGCCCAGTTTTCCATCCGTGCCGACCTCGCGAGCCACGCGCGTTACTTCGGCAGTGAACACGCTGAGCTGCTGAATCATCGTGTTAACGATGTTGGCTGAACGCAGGAACTCGCCCTCGAGCGGCCGTCCATCCACATCCAGGCGCACGGTCTGGGTCAGGTTGCCCTGCGCAACGGCGGCGATAGCACGCGTCACACCTTCTGTCGGCCGGAGCAAGTCCTCAACCAATGTGTTGATCGAGACTTCCATCTCGCCCCACGCCCCGCGGGATTCATGAAAGCGGGTACGCTCACGAGTGCGTCCCTCTTTGCCCACCACGTGCCCCACGCGCTTCAACTCTTGCGCCATCTGCTGATTGGCGGCAACAATGGAATTGAAAGTGTCGGCAATCTTTCCTGATAGTCCGGTCCACGAGCCCGGTAGGCGTACGGAAAAGTCGCCGTCCCGCATGGTTTGCAGGCTGGCCAGAATCACGCTGAGATCGCCTGAGTCAGGCTGAGCAGAAGCTACAGAATTGCCGTTGCGCTTGCTCCCCTTGCCTTCATCGGACGCACCATTGGCCACGGCAATTGCAGGGTCTTGACTGCTTTTCTTCATGGTCTTCTCCAGGACCGAGTTAGTTTGCGGCGCTTTGATAAGCCTTTCACGGCTTGGCTTTCGGTGCTCGCCTGAGTTTCAACCAATGCAAAGTGGAAGGAGTTGACTCTCGCATAGACGAGATTATTCGCACGCGGGGCGCGGGGGGCTGATGAATCGCCGAACTCAGGGATAGCCCTAACCATCGGTCTGTTTTCTAAGATGCTACGGGGATCCACCGACAAACATCTAATTGGAACACGACAATCTGCGGGATGACTCTAGGGTATTTACTGTACTGGGCGGAATGAAAAGGGCATCCGTCACGAGCCTGCTGGCTATGACCGAGCCGCTTCATAACGCCAACGTCGTTATCGGTTTCAATCCGTTGGCGCGCCTGAAGGCCGAAGTCGCGCGGCGGGGATCGGAGACTGCAACCGCACGAATCACGTATGATCTATCTTAAGTAGGTGCGACCCGCTTACAACTGCCATCGATTAGTGCTCTGCAAGATAAGTGCCCAGGATGACGACCGATCACATTCCAGCCGGTGACCATAGATATGAAGTAGTGCGCCGCTATGCGCTCGCGATTTTGGCGGCCACGCTTGCTTTGTGGCTTCGGTGGGTGCTTTCTCCTCTCCTGGGAGAAACGAACCCGTATCACACGCTTTGGCCCGCCGTAGTCTTTTCCGCATGGTATTGCGGACTTGGTCCGTCCATTGTTACCAGCCTGCTGGGACTGGCCGGCATCTGGTACTGGTTCCTGCCTCCATACAATTCCTTCAGCCTTCAAGATCCCAAAGTCGAGATTTCTGGGATGCTCGGTTTTCTGATCTTCTCCGGCCTTATCATCGCTCTCGGTGAAGCAAACCGCCGCTCCATCGCCCGAACAAAGTGGGCCGAGGAGCAACTGCGAGGAGCGCATGACGAATTGGAGCGCAAGGTTCAGGAGCGAACCGCAGACTTGAAGACTGCGAACGACAGCCTGCGCGAACTTTCAAGCCGCCTGCAGCAGATGCGCGACGAAGAGCGGCGCCAAATTGCCAGAGAGCTACATGACAGCGTGGGCCAACTGCTCGCCGCCCTGAGCATGAATATCGCGGCCGTACAGCGTCAGTCCGACAAGCTCGATTCGGCGGGAGCCCGAGCCGTCTCCGAAAATGCCGCCATGGTCGATCAGATCAGCCGCGAAATTCGAACCATCTCTCATCTGCTTCATCCTCCTTTGCTCGATGCGGCCGGGCTGGCATCTGCGCTGCGCTGGTACGTGGACGGGTTCTCGGAGCGCAGCAAGATCAAAGTCGATCTGGATATGCCACAGGAGTTTGGCCGTCTTTCCGACGAAATGGAAATTGCCATTTTTCGCATGGTTCAAGAGTGCCTTACTAATATTCACCGCCATTCCGGAGGGTCTTCGGCGACGATTCGCGTGCATGAGGAAGATCACCACCTTCGCGTCGAGATTCAAGACCAGGGCAAAGGTATACCCCCGGAAAAACAGGCCCAGATCAGCTCATCTACTCGGACTGGAGTGGGATTTCGCGGAATGCGCGAGCGCCTAAGACAACTGGGCGGGATTTGGAAATTCGCTCGGATAGCACAGGCACCGCGGTAACGGCCACGTTGCCGCTTCAAGACTCAAAGCCCAGCGGCGTGCAAAAATCAGGGAACGGCCTGACGCCTTAGTCAGATTCTCAACTCCCTCTGGGCAAATCGCGCCTCCTTCGCTGAGCACTCCTTCCGCTTTTTTATTCTGAACATTAGGGTGATTCCGGTATGTCCCTCAGACGCTTCGCCTCACTAAGCTTACGGTGGATAGTAATCGGAAAGCGACTTCTATGCGTCTGTTGAGCGCCCGGCTTATTGTTTCCCTCATCGTAGGCATCACCCTGGTATCTCTGGGGTTTTCCTACTACGAGGTGGTCGGCGAAAAACGTTCCTTGCGCAATGATCTGGAACGTCGCGCTGAGGTGCTCGGTGAAAGCGTAGCAGGAAATGTTGAGAAGTCGTGGGAGGCCGGATCGCAGCGCGGATTGCAGCGGCTGGTGCAGCGCTTCGGCAATCGCGAACACCTCTTAGGAGTTGCCGTTTACGATCGCCAAGGAAAAACGATGGCGATCACCTCCGAGTTAGGGCAACTTCTTACGACGACACCGCCGGAAGTGACCAAAGCCATGGCAGAGGGCCACGGCGAGAGTTCATTCGTGCGAGTGGGCAATACTCCGGCGCAAATTTTCGCGCTGCCACTCCACCGCCAGGATCAAGTTGTGGGCGGGCTCGCGGTCGTGCATGACGCTACCTACATCCGTGCACAAAGCCTTCGCGTCTGGCGCGCGGCCTTCTTAAGAGTACTCGTTCAGGTTTTCCTTATCGTTCTCATCACGCTGCTTATTGTGCGTTGGAGCATCGCGGGTCCAATCGCAAGAGCCGCGCAATGGATGCGCGAGCTTCGCACGGGCAGAATCTCGTCACGCCAGCAAATGCCTGACCTCGATCTCTTCAGGCCGCTTGCGTGGGAAGTAGTCACGCTGGCGGAAAGCCTGAGTCAGGCTCGCAATGCGGCAGAAAATGAAGCCCGTTTGCGCGAGGCCTCAGAATCCATGTGGACGGCGGATCGGCTGGCGGTGCAGATACAGACTCGACTGCAAGGCAGCCGCTTGTTCGTCGTGTCGAATCGTGAACCTTACATGCACCAGCACAACGGCAAATTGATCGATGTGGTCGTACCGCCAAGCGGCTTGGTGAGCGCTCTGGAGCCAGTGCTCAACGCCTGCGACGGAACCTGGATCGCACACGGCAGCGGAGACGCCGACACCGAAGTCGTCGACGCGCATGATCGTTTGCGCGTTCCTCCCGACGATCCTCGTTACACGCTGCGCCGGTTGTGGCTGAGCAAGGAAGAGGAAGAAGGTTATTACTACGGGTTTGCCAACGAAGGTTTGTGGCCGCTTTGTCACATCGCTCATACCCGTCCCCTTTTTCGGGCACAGGACTGGCAGCACTATCAGGATGTCAATCGCAAGTTCACCGCCGCAGTGCTCGAAGAAATCGCGGATACGCCCAACCCGGTGGTGCTCGTCCAGGATTACCACTTTGCATTGTTGCCGCGAATGATCAAAGAGAAAAGGCCGGACGCGCGCGTGGCCATTTTCTGGCACATCCCGTGGCCAAACCAGGAAGCCTTCGCCATTTGCCCATGGCAGCGCCAATTGGTGGACGGGTTGTTGGGAGCGGATCTCATCGGCTTTCACATCCAATCGCATTGCAACAATTTCTTGCAAACGGTGGATCGGACTCTGGAATCACGCGTGGACTGGGAACACTTTTCCGTTCTGCGCCAAAGCCATCGCACCATGGTCCGGCCTTTCCCAATCAGTGTAGACCTTACGGATGATGAGTCCGTCGAAAGCGACCGGCACGGAGTCAACTACCTCGAGCGCTCAACCTTGATGCACAACTTGGGCGTTGAGGCGGAGTTTATGGGGGTCGGCGTCGATCGCGTCGACTATACGAAGGGAATCCCCGAGCGCTTTTGTGCGATCGAGCAGTTTCTCGAAAAGTATCCTAAATATCAAGGCAAATTCACCTTCGTCCAGATAGGCGCGCCCAGCCGCACTCACATAAAGCGGTATCACGATCTGCTCGCAGAGGTAGAAGCCGAATCGGAGCGAATCAATTGGCGATTCCAGACCGGCAAATGGAAGCCCATTATTTTCCTGAAACGGCAGCATAACCACCAGGAGATTGAGCGTTATTACTCCGCCGCCGATCTTTGCCTGGTGACGTCCCTGCACGACGGCATGAACTTGGTCGCAAAAGAGTTTATCGCCGCGCGGCGCGACGAACGTGGCGTATTGATCTTGAGCCAATTTACCGGCGCAGCCCGCGAATTGCGCGATGCGTTGCTGGTGAACCCCTACAATATCGATCAGACTGCCGAAGCGATTCGAGCTGCGCTAGAAATGGAACCGGAAGAAAAGCAGTTACGCATGCACCGCATGCGCAGAAACGTTAAAGAACACAACATCTACCGCTGGGCGGGAAGTCTGATCACCGAACTCTGTGAGCTGAGACTCGATGCGGATCGCGATCGAGAGAAATTTCGTGGGAATGTCGCCGTTGCCTGACGCACCGCGAGGACGCGACTGCACACCTGCGAATGATTGCCTTATTGGCACCAGAAATCTTTTGCTCGCGTAACTCGAGAGATCGATCTCAGTGATTCGTGATAACGGCGCGCAAGACTCATGGCCGCATTGCGATTGGCCCTTGCTGTCCACTCTTTGGAATCGTCGCCCCGGGGTCTGCCGCGATGGTGACTTCTACCTCGGCCCCCTTTTTAAGGCGTACCTTTTCGCCATTCTCGTCTGTGAGAGAGTTTTCGATGCGAAGCTCTCGATAGAGGTGATCGGCCCCTTCGACGGCGATCTGAGCCTTCTCCGGAACGCTTGGAGATGGAGACTCGATGATCTTCTCAACCGTGGCAGTCAGAGTGGTGCTGGGTTTATCGCTCATGGATCGCTCCTCACTTCCTTTCGGGTAGTCTAACATCCAATCCTATTCAGGCTTAGTTCCCGCGTCACGCTTCGTTCCCGCGTCGGTGTGGCCCGCCATAGTGTCATGCTCGCTCTTGCGACCGAACTCCAAGCCGATGTGCGGCTCCGATTGCGTTCCGGTAATTCGAATCGGAACTTCTGTTCCAACTCCGTCTTTGCTGAAGAACGGATCGACCGGCTTCAACAGAATCGACTTCCAGCCGGTTGTCATTTGCGAAAGCTTTGCATCCAGCATCGCTTTTCCGTGAAAGTTGAACTCTCTTCCATCCAGCCCATAGTCGCCGGTGATATCGATGTGCGTCCCTGGAATAAGAAAATGAAGTAAGGAAAAGGACAGCATCCCGTTCTTCAGAGTGAACACTCCCTGCAAATCAGCCGTCACATCTTCGCCCGCGCGTTCCTTCGCCTCTTTAATCTTTCCCTGGGTGCGAATGCTCAGCGAGTCAAGCCTCTCCCGCACTTTCTCGTTCGTGAACTGCGCCTGGGGCACACGAAAAGTGCCTGCCAATTTTAATCTGTCGGCCACGCTTGCGTCACCCGGAACAAGGCTCAGTTTCGTCTTCATTTGCACAGCGCCGGTCATCACTGGCGTGTCTGTGCGCACGCCCAGCTTGAGCAGATCTTCAATCCGAGCCCGGTCCAGCACGACGTCAAGTTCTATGTCGTGCCCCTTTGCATTCTTCATGCGGACCACCGATCCATTTGCGGTAAGAGACGTATGAAGAAACGTTGCATTCACCGGCCGGAGCTGTGTGTCTCCGCTGGTGCCGTCAACAATGGCATGAAACTCAGTGTGCAGCGGCACGGGGTGTCCGCTCGTCGCAATTTGAAAGTCCGGCGTATCGGTCGTTCCATGCACGGTGATGTCGCTCAGAGTTCCAGAGTAATTGCCAGTGGATGAAAGCGTTCCGCCGATGCCCTTGATCGTGCTCAGGTCTGCATTGCTGAACGAGTAGTCGCCTTGCACCGGCGTGTCCCGCGGACTGTCTTGTTGCCAGGGTCCAAACAGTCCGGTCGATTGAATGTCCCCGACTGGCTTCGGATTTACCAGCGTCGCATTAAACTGCAAAGGTTGGCCTTGCCCAATATCCCTCATCTTCAAGTTTGAGATGGCAAATTCCAGCGGCGGCTTCTCCGGGTTTGGAGTGTTAATCACTAGCTTCGTGTCTTCGCAGACAAACTGGTCGACGACGATGGTCATCTTCGTCGTTTTCGAACTCATGCTTGTCATCTGCTGGCGATCTTGCTTGGGCGGAATATTTAGCTCCAGGCCCTTCACGTACACAGTATTCACATGCATCGGAGAGCGAAAAAGGCTCCGCAACGAGCTTTGAAAGCTGAATTCCGCGACCGCGATCAGCGGTTGGATTCCCGGTTCGTACGGATTAGGATCCGTCTTGCCAAAAATCTTAAGCCCATTTCCCGAAACCTGGATTCCGTGAACCACGGAAACTTGAAAACTCGCCAGCTCCACTTTGGCGTCGAAGCGATTCGATAAAGTACTGATAACCCGCGCCCGAATAATTGGTTGCGCGCGATCAATCACGAACCGCGCCGCGACTCCTGCGCCAACCAGAAGAATGACGCCGACCAAAGCGACCCATCTCCATAACCTCGCTCCCTGCTTGGGCTCCCGAGTTGGGGATTGATGCATAGTCGCCACTTTAACATCTTCGCACTCTTCAACTTTAATGCTGAGACCCCTATCCCTTGGACTGATTCTGAAATATTCGACGCCTAATTCAAGTGCGCGGATTCGATGCCGAACATCCCATAGAGGTTTGGATGCTGCGATTTCCGAGCAGAAGCTACGGTAAACACCCTAGGCGATCCCGCAGCAATTTCCCACACCGCATTAATGAGGGTTAGAACCTTTGAGTTAAAAATGCATAATTTTCGCTTGGGAGAAATACAGGGTTTCTGGTATGGTAACTACACTGTTCAACGGATTGATTTCACTGAAGATCTCCTTGAGTACGACCTCGGTCGACTTCAAGGATGTGAATCGACCTCCGCCGAACCTAGCGTCACACGCCACTTCTTTAAGGTAGCCTCCTAGCGCCCGCTCGCGCGAGGGCAGTTCGCACGCAGTTCAGTAGTAAATAAAACCTTACTTGGAGATGTGTTTCATGCAGAAGAGCCTGCTGCTAATCGTGTGCCTCTTGTCCGCCATCTGTGCCTCCGCCGCCTCCAGTTCCGTTACTGTTACCAGCCCCGCGAATGGTTCCACGGTTCCAGGTCCCGTGTCCTTCGTTGCGTCGGCGACCAGTTCGTGTTCAGAGGGAGTCGCCTCCATGGGCATCTACACAGCGCCCGGGGTCTTAGCCTACGTAGCGAACGGATCCAGCTTGAATACCAGCCTAAGCCTGAGCGCCGGAACCTATAACACCACGGTCGAAGAGTGGGACTATTGCGGCGGTGCGTCCACCAAGGCGGTCACCGTTACGGTCAGCAGCGGTCAATCAGGCGTGACTATCACCGCGCCCACCAACAATGGCAATCCGGGCTCTCCCGTGAATTTCGTTGCCTCCGCGAGCTCCACTTGTTCTAAGGGAGTCGCGTCCATGGGCATTTATACGGCTCCTTATCAGCTGGCCTACGTAGGAAACGGATCGAGCCTCAACACCAACCTGACGTTGAGCACAGGGACCTACAACGCCACCGTGACCGAATGGGATAATTGCGGCGGCTCCAGCTCTACCCCCGTCACCTTCACGGTAGGCAGTGGCGGCGGCGGCGGAAGTGGTTCCGGTGGCTCCTCTTTCGCCGAGCTTCAGCATAGCGGCGGATGGGATGAATACGGGCAGATTGCTCCGACCTACGTCGACTGCTCGCCTTCGCCCTGTGACGGCATCACTTTCTCTATGGAGCAGAATATCAAGTCGCCTTCGATGAGTGGAGAAGCCACCGAATACAATCTGGGCTCAGACAAAGCTATCGCCTACGGCGACGGCCTGTGGAACAATCATCTTATCGGTTCCCAATCGTCCCAGGGCATGCCCGATAGCGGTCACGACGAGGTGAACACCTACCACAACTTCACCTACGACGTTTACTTCTATGGCAGCGACCTCGCCCTGTCGCAGGCGCTAGAGTTCGACGTCAATCAGTTTTTCGATAGCATGGGTTTCATCTTCGGCCACGAGTGCCGCATCGCGGCGGGCAACGAATGGGATGTCTGGGATGACGCCAGCGGAAAATGGATTCCGACTGGTATTGCCTGCAATCCCATCGACAACGAGTGGAACCACCTCACCATCAAGGTCGAACGCACCACGGATAATCAGCTTACCTATCAATCCATCGAGCTCAACGGGGTGACCAGCACCCTCAATTGGACTTACGGCCACGGTTCCGCGCCATCCAGCTGGTGGGGCATTACCATCAACTACCAGATGGACGGAAACTACAAGCAATCAGCCTACTCCGTCTATCTCGACGAATTAACTTTCACGTACGAGTGAACCTGCTCGAGCCACAAAAAATGCGGATCCGGAGAACCCGGATCCGCATGAAGTTTGAGGGCCAAAAATCTTTGCGCTTATTTCGTTAGCGCGGATTGCTCCCAGCCGAGGCCGTCGGCGGGCAAGGCTTGCCTGTAGTCGAGGCGCCTGGCGTCGCGGAATTCCCCTGACCATTTCCTGAGGTCGAGGGCGAACCTGAATTGTCAGCTCCGGCATTCGGCGTCGAGCCGCTTCCCGGCAAAGTTCCGCAAGGCGATCCGCCTGGCGTGGTCCCAGGAGCCGTAGACGTATTCGGATTCACGGTCGATGGACTCGTGTTGCTGCCACGAGTGGCGGGCTTCGTAGAGTTTGATCCGGGCACAGTCGATGGAGCGGTTGGCGGATTCGTTGACCCAGTCTGCGGCTTAACCGAACCCGTCTGGGGTGTAACGGAACCGGTCTGGGGTGCCGTGTTCGGCGCAGGCGTCGCTGAACTCGGAGCCTGGGTTTGCCCTGCCGATCCACTCGGCGCTGCTCCGCCGCCAGCAGAACCACTTTGTGCCACTACCCAAGTGGCGCAAAACAAAAGTACAGAGAGTATAGAAAGTTTTCTTGCGGACATTTAACCAAGCCTCCAGAAGTAATTTTTGGTGCGTGATCCGCAGCCCAATCGCCGGCTCGCAGATCAATGTTCCATGTTCACGGATCTAGTCCCAGTGTGCGCGGCCACCCAAACCAAAACCATCCACCGGATGCCGTAGCCGGCTGCAAAGAATCCGGTACCCGCGCGTGTTCGATTCCCACCGTTCTGGCAATCGCCCTAGGACCTGTCGGCTATCGCATGGAGCTGGCTTTTTGATCCTTGATCTGCAACTCGTTCACGACCTGCTGCACGTTCGGAACGGTTGATGCCACCTTTTGAACCTGCGCGCGCGTCGCTTCCGAGTTAACATCGCCGGTCAAAGTCACCACTCCATTCTTTGCTTCATACTTAACGCCTTTATCCAAGCCGTTCTGAATAAGTGCCGCATCCAGATTTTTCTCGATGCCCTTGTCCAGATCGGAAGTCACCGTCTTTGCATTCCGTTCATCGCCCGGAGGCAGAACCGCAATCTGGTCGGCGACAACCTGGCCAGCCGCGATCGATCGCGCAATCGACTCGGCTTGGGATTTATCGGCGTCGGTTGCAACGTTCCCGCTGAGCGTCACCACTCCCTTGTCCGGATCCTGCGATACGGAAACATTCTTGAGTCCGGACTGGTCCAGAGATTTCCGGATGCTGTCGGCAACGTCAGGCGACTTTGCAGATGTCCGCGTGCACCCAGCGAGGATGCCGACAGCAAGCAGCGCGAGCAAGGCTAAATGTAAGTTAATCGTTTTCATACTCTCCTTTTGACCTCGTTGGCATGAAATTAGTTCGGCTTATGGCCCGGCGTTAGACGAAGCGGGGCTTCGTAAGGTTGTACGTCCTTGATGCGCGAGCGCACACTGGCTAACTCATGCGACGAGGAAGTTCGATACAAACACTACGGCCGGGTGACGTGCACCCGGCCGCGTAGACTTCAACGAATTAAACGCTCAACTAAGGCACGAACCGCTACCGCCGAGGTCCTGCCGCAGGTGCCGGAGCCATACGCTGTTGCATCTGCTGCGTCTGCGCCGTGTGCCTCTGCTGTAATGCCTGTGTCTGTTGCTGGTGCTTCTGCTCCAACTGCTGCGTCCTGGCCTGGTCTCCCTTTTGCTTGGCCAGTTGCGCGTGTTCCTTGTCTTGCTGTTGTTGCAGTTTCTGCCGTTCCTTATCTTGCTGGGCAGCCAGCTTCTGCTGCTGTTGCTGGTACTTCTTGTCCTGCTTGGCATTTCCCGTATTCGGCGCGGCAGGCCGCTCGGCCGGAGGCAGATCTCTCGGGTGAATTGCCGCATTCCCGGCACCACCCTCAGGACGCGCTGCACCCGCGCCACGATCTTCCGGTCCTTTATAAGCACCACCTGCATCCTTCGCCTCTACCGCACCGTGGCTAAAATCTCCCGGGCGTGAAGTGGCTGCGATCGGCGGCTTGCCATGGTTCGCCGAGGCACGAAGCTGCGGATTGCCGCGCGCCGCCGCCACATGCTGAGTTTGGGCGGCTACCGGTGCAATGTGCCTCCCCTGCGCCGCCGCTTCTTCTTGAGGCGTCGGACGCGCGCTGATCCCTCCGTTGCCCCCGTTGTAACTCACACGATTCACGGTGTTGTTCACAACTGTTTCGTTGTAAACGTTGTGAATGTCGGTGACGTTTATGTTCATCACCGCGCGGTTATAGAAAAAGTGTCCACCATCCCAACGTCCGCCGGAGAATCCCACGCCGAAGTAGCCGAACCCATAGTTGATACCGCCATAAAAACCTATTGTCGGACCCCAGAACCCTTCATGCCACAGAAATGCTTCGCCACCCCAGCCCCACCAGCCCGGGGTCCACAGAAATCCAACCTCAGGCGCGAGCACCCATGTGCCCGGCACCCAGTAGTAATCCGCAATATCGTCGTCCCAATACCAGTACCCCGGCGTCCACAGGTAACCATCGCCAGGGCAAATGGGTTGCTCATACACCGGAATTGCCGGTGGACCGACAGTGATTGCTAATCTGAACTGACCGAAGGATGCGGCCGTCAGGGCCAGCATCACGAGGACCAGCGACATTGAACGAAGAGCAAATGTGCGAACGGAGAAATTGAGATGCATAGTCTTTCCTCTTGCCAATCATCCTTCGCTTGCCCGTTAATGCTCTGCTGCTGCTGCGGGTTGCGTGGACTGAAAGGCTAGATACGAGCTACGGCACCCGAAAGCCTAGAGACCCACCACAAACCTGCCCATACAGCGGAATCCTTAAGTCAAGCACGCTCGCGCTGTATGGGATGCATCCAGCGTTCTCGTCTACATCATGCTGATTCTGATGTAGCGGCGCAAGTCCGGAAGTGCGCTCAGGAAAACATATCCCATGAACAGTAAAGACGCTGTACCAACTACCTTGGTTAATGTTGCTGCAGATGTGCTCATAATGCCTCCTTGTTCATCTAGCTCTTTTCAGAGCAACCTTTTGGATGTCTCTATCAAGCAAGAGGTAGCCATGAATCACGAACGAAGAAACGATCGCGTGTAACGGGAAGAGCACGAATTCATTCGTGCCGTTAAATCCTTGAAAATGTACCCGCGCGTCGGCGGGCGACCGTCCAGTACTCAGCGGTGGGAGGCACGACAAACTTTGAGGGAGTAAGTCCCGATGGCATTCTTCAGCCCATCACAACTTTCATTGCCGCCTGAGCCGCAGACAACATGATTGGAACTGCTGGGGATTCATATTCAACTTGATAATGGAAATACGACCGCGGGGTACACCGTTTACGTGGACGATTTGAAGCTCTATTTCTGGTAGCTCTCCTGCTAGCTTCGGCCGACTGATTCAGAGGGGAGACCGATTCAAGCCGTGGCGGCGACACACATTCTATCTTCCAGCGTGGCCGACTCTTGGGCTCCCATGTGACGTAACACTTCTCGCGCCCACTGCGTCTTCGTGCCCTCTGCGCAAGAGACATACACCAGAACTCCGAAGTCGCCAAGCTGATCCTCGAATCGTTCCGCTTCTTCCTCAGAAAAACCGAGCCCCACCAGCGTTCGTGCATTTCCGCAGAGGGCAGGGGCATCGTCGGTCACCATCAGAGCACGAAAAAACGCCTGCGACCGGATGAAGAAACCCACGCTTGGAATCAGTACTGCGCCGAACTCCGACAGCCATCCAATGAGTTCGGCCGTCACTGCGCTGGCTCCTTTTTCCGAATTAAACAGGCTTGCGTCCCGAACGATCGACGCAATAGGGTGAGCGGCCGGCAACATCATGCAGATATCTTCGTTTTCAAAGCCAGCCTGATTCAGATTGCGCACGATGTCGCTGACGGCGACGTCTTGCGAATAAAGTCCGTACGCGGCTGCTGCACTCATTGCCATGGCGTTTGCTCCCTGAAGAAATCTGTTCCGTGAGCTCTTGTTTATGCTGCAGGGTTGATTGGGAAGCGCTACAGAACCGAATCTCGCGATCCGTCGAACCGGACCAAGTTTTAAGCTACGCTTTAACCGCTGCAATGGCACTCGGGTAAATCACGTAGACTGCGTAAAGTTTCCTTAAGGATTTGCTACGTTCTTCCGCACCCACAATGCTCAGGAGCCAGCTGTGATTCCCGCGGGCCGACCCCGTGAGCAAGAACTTCCTGGCGTCCAGTGTAATCTTCACAATCCGCGCAACGAATCACCCGC
>Ga0302177_10000391_pt1 | contig 34092 bp, 37 predicted proteins | sample I_Palsa_E1_2_FD_198780 | JGI IMG/M metagenome (GOLD analysis project Ga0302177, IMG submission 198780) | Peat permafrost microbial communities from Stordalen Mire near Abisko, Sweden - I_Palsa_E1_2 | ecosystem: Environmental > Terrestrial > Soil > Palsa > Peat permafrost | place: Sweden... | reverse complement strand
TGATGAAACACCTCGGAGGTCACGTCCTGGGCCGCGTCGCGGTCGTTCAGCCGACGCGCGATGTAGGCGTAGACCCGGTCGAAGTGCAACTCGTAAAGGTCGCCGAAGCGCGCGGGGTCCTGCTGCGCCGCTTCGATCAGCCGCCTTTCGGTGGGTGCACTGACTGCGTTCAACTCGATCTCCGGCCTATTTGGTGAATCGCGCGACTTTGTTTCGTCGTCTACATACTATAAAACTGGCGGGTAGGGGAAAGGTTACGGGCAGGTTGAAAGATTTTTGGGGTACGGTTTTGGGGTTTTCTTTCGGTTATTTCGGGCGTAGGTTTTGAACGTACCTCATAGGGGAGAACGACGACATGAACTCGAATTTTGTAACGAGACCAAGGACGCGCCGGGAGCTGCTGCAACTGGGTTCGGGAATCGTAGGAACTTCTTTGCTTTCAGGATTGCTGCCTTTTGGGCTCAGTGGTTCGGTGACCGGCCAGCCAAGTCAATCAGGCCAGCAGGCGCAAAGTGGCGGCGCGCAAATCCAGGGAGCCCCAATCAGCCAGGATCGCGTGGCGCAGATGCGCGCGCAAGCCGCGGCCATCCCAGTGCAAACCCAGAAGCTGCGCGACAACATTTATATGTTGTCCGGTCCCGGCGGAAACATGGTGGTGCTGACCGGCGCGGATGGAAAGGTGCTGGTGGATTCGAGCTTCGCCGGCGCGGTGCCCAAAATTAATGCGGCGTTGGCGGCAATCGATAACAAACCGCTGAATCTGCTGATCAATACTCACTGGCATTTCGACCACACCGACGGGAACGACGCGTTTCACAGCGGCGGCGCGGCGATCATTGCCCACGAAAATTGCCGGAAGCGGCTTTCGACTCCGCAGGAAATTGCGGCATTTCAAATGCATTTCGATGCGGCGCCGGTGGGGGCTTGGCCGCGCACCACGTTCAACGACAAATTCACGCTGTATTACAACGGAGAGCAGATCGACCTGGCGTATATCCAGCCGGCGCACACCGATGGCGATATTTACGTCCGCTATCAGAAAGGTAACGTGCTGCATTGCGGTGACGTGCTGTTCAACGGCATCTATCCGTTTATCGATCCCAGTTCCGGTGGAAACATCAACGGAATGATCGCGGGCTCCGCTCAATGCCTGACGCAGGCCGACGCGGAAACGAAGATCGTACCGGGGCACGGCCCCCTGGGTGACAAAGCCGCGCTGAGCAGCTATCACGACATGCTGGTCACGGTGCGCGACCGAGTGCAAAAACAAAAAAACGCGGGAAAGAGTTTGCAGGAGGTGGTGGCCGCCAAACCCACCGCCGATCTGGACGCGCAATGGGGCAAAGGAAACGTGACCGGCGATTTCTTCACGACGCTGGTTTATTCGACGCTGTAACGGCTAAATGTGGCCAGGCGACGCGGCGCCTTTGGCGTCGCGTTCGGCGCGCATAGTTTCCATCACGCTTTGGATCAGTTCTTTGGCTTTGCCGATTTCTGCCTGGACGATGCGAATGTCCATGACCGGAATGTTCGGGTCGCGATTGGTGTGGCAATAGACGCCATGCTGGCCGATCAGCACCAGCGCGTTGGTCAGCAGATCGAGTGTCACCGCCAACGCGCCGCGCTGCGGACCCATCATGGTCTGAAAATGTTCGAGTTCTTCTTTATGCTCGCTGAAGGCAGACATCGTCAGAAATCTCCGTGGTTCGCTACTTAACGAAGATAATTGGTTGTTGCAGATCTCGCAACTGGCGGCCTAATTCGCGGGTCTTCACCTGCGACGACGCATCCGATTTACTGGCGTGGCATCGCGCCAGTGCGGGGTAGTGGCAGGGTAGTCCTAGAACCATCTATTGCGTTCCTAGGAACAGTAATCCTCGACTCTCCTTTACTCTGCGCGGGGCCGGTTGGATAATCTGGCGCGTTGCGGATTGTACGCAAAGCTGCAGATGGGGCTGCGCGCCACGCTACGGGAACTGCACGAATTTCGCACGAGGCAATTTTAGGGAGCTGGCGACTGCTGCTTCGTCGCGGCCAAAAAGGGTTTTAATCGGCACAATTTCGAAATCGAAAATCGATCCGGAGCCGTCCTGGGGAAAACTGCGGCGCTGAGATACGCGGGGTGAAGGCAAAATGAGAAGGTCAGATTTGGTACGAAATGCGGCGAAAGGGAAGGCGGTGCGGACTTCGCAGATTGTATTCGGCGAACGCCAGCACTTGCTGCGAGTTTTGGATTCGGTGGAGCGCAGCGCGCTGCCGGCGCCGCGGCTGGAACAGGAACGGCGGGTCATCGAACAATTGATTCATGCACGGACCCAGGAATTGAATCGTATTAATCCGGGCTGGGACGAGAAGGTTGGCGTAGTGCTGAGCGCGGAAGTGAAATCCGACACGCTTGATTCGCTTTCGAAGCAGGCGCCCAAGGAAGATTTTTACTTACTGCGGTTGATCAGCGAGCATCCGAAAGTCACCGCGAAGACTTTGGCACGCTTGTCGCACCATCCGTATTCAGCGATTCGCGAAAACATCGCGCGGCATCCGAACAGCGACGCTTCGACGCTTTCGCGGCTGAGCAAGGACCGCACGCAACCGTTGTGGTATTTGGTGGCGTTCAATCCGAATGCTCCGGCACCGCTGCGTAAAAAATTGCAGGAACGCATGCGGCGGCTGGGCGAGAAGTCGGCCACGCAGTAGGCGGTTGTCGCGGGACAATTCGAGGATTTTGAGAGGGCGCTTTCCAGCGCCCTCTTTTTTTTGCCCGTACACGTTGACCCACTGCGCTCCAGCCGCGGAGGCGCTACGCCTCGGCTTGGTTGTGGAGTAGAATCGCCACATGGCGGTTGAGGCGCGGTCGGCACAGGCTTCGGCACAGTTCAATATTGCGGATGAGTTTCTCTCGCGGCCGGCCGCGGCGCATCCCGATCGCCTCGCGATTCTGGGCACGGGCCGCAAATACACCTACACGCAGCTCGACGAATTCACCACGCGCATGGCGCAGTCGCTACGCTTTGCCGGCTGCCAGCCGGGCGACCGCGTACTGATTGTGTTGCCCGACTCGGCCGAGTTTATCGCGGCATTTTTGGGCGCGGCAAAGATCGGCGCGATTGCGGTTCCGGTGAATCCGCACGCACGGGCCAGCGACTATCGCCATTACTTGGCGAATTGCGGCGCGCGAGTGGCCCTGGTCCACTCGTCCACCGTGGGCGAGTTCGCGGCTGAAGCGCCCACCAAGGCGCTCGATTTGCTGGTCATCGTCGATCCCAAATCCGATACGCCCCGGCCGGAACGCATCGCCCGCAAAATCGTCGCGCTGGACGATTGGCTGCACGCGAAGACCTGCAGCGTACAGACCCATCCGACCAAAGCCGACGACGTCGCGTTTTTTCTGTACACCTCGGGAAGCGGCGGAGCGGCCAAAGCGGCCGTGCATCGCCACGGCGACATGCTGACTACCTCGCGAAATTTTGCCGAAGGCGTCCTGCAGTTGCGCGCCGACGATCGCCTCTACTCCGTTTCGAAACTTTATTTTGCGTACGGACTCGGTAATGGCATGTACTTCCCGCTGTTTTTCGGAGCCAGCACGATTCTGAATCCCGAGCGCCCGAACGCGATGGAAATCGCCGATACCATCAACCGCTTCAAGCCCACCGTGTTTTTTGCGGTGCCGACTTTTTACGCCCGGCTGCTGCAGGAAGCCGAACGCGGCATGCGCATTGATTTTTCGTCGGTGCGGCTGGCGGTTTCCGCCGGCGAAGCGTTACCGCCCGAGGTGTTCGAGCGCTTTCGCGCGCGTTTCGGAATCGAAATTCTGGACGGTATCGGCTCGACCGAAATGCTGCACGTGTTTCTCTCGTCGCGGCCGGGAAAAGTCCGCGCCGGAAGTTGCGGCGATCAGGTTCCAGGGTACGAAGTGAAAATTCTGGACGACGCCGATGTGCCGGTGCCCGACGGCGAAGTGGGGAATTTGTGGGTGAAAGGCGCGAGCGCCTTCACCGAGTACTGGCAGAACGCGGAGCTGACCGCGAAAACCAAACACGACGGCTGGGTGGTCACCGGAGATAAATTCACGCGCGACGCCGATGGCTATTTTCACTATTGCGGGCGCTCGGACGACATGATGAAGGTCGCCGGCATGTGGGTCTCGCCCGGCGAAGTGGAAAACGCGCTGATGGGCCATCCGGCGGTGTCGGAGTGCGCGGTCGTCGGCCAGACCGATTCGGTAGGGCTGGTGAAGCCGGTCGCGTATATCGTCCTGCGGCCTAGCGTGATTCGTCCCGGCGGCGGGCTCGATAGCGAGATTCATGGATGGCTGCGCACGAGGATGCCGCAATTCAAGTGTCCGCACGATTTTCGATTTGTGGCGGAGCTGCCGAAAACTTCGACCGGCAAAATTCAGAGGTATTTGCTGCGCTCAAATTGACTGTCGGGTTTTTGCCTTCCTCGTTTTAACTCCCAGGAAATAAAACCGGCTAGGATTTCGCGAGGTTCACATGGGTTGTGTTTTCGTTTGCTTTTGAATTGCCTTGCGCGGGCCGGCGCTCATACTAAAAGAGGACGAAAAGAAGCCCGCTGAGTCTGCGGCGGGCGAGCGGATAGGAGGACTTATGGCGATTTCAGGCAAGTCGTTTTCGTTTTGGCGGGCGGCGGGATTGGTGGTGGTGTTCGGGCTTATGGCTCATTCGGTTTCAGCGCAGCAAATCGCGGCGGCGGACGCAGCAACGCCGGATGTGGCTCAGGCGCAGTCGACTGCGGTGGCGCAAGGTGGGGAGGTTGCGCCTACCACGCTTTCGCTCAGTGAGGGGACGTCCGTGCATCTGCGGACGACGGATTACCTGTCGGCGTTGAACGATGGCTATGGCGGACAGTTTATTGGTGTGCTGGTTGCACCGGTGGTGGTGGATGGCTGGTTGGTGGCGCGGGCGGGGCAGTACATTGTGGGTGAGGCAGCCAGTGGCGACAAGAAGACCGTGTCGCTGCGGTTGAATCAACTGATTCTGGTCGATGGGGGTTTGGTGCGGATCGAAACTTCGCCGGTAACGGCGGGACTCGATACGCCGCCGCAGTCGATGCTGTCGTTCACGCTGACGAAGGCGGCTACGATTCCGAGAGTGCGCGGGCGGGTCACGTTCCGCACGGTGACGGCGGAGGACTACACGAACTTCCCGTTGGGTAACGCGCCAACCAAGATTCCGTTTGGGTATGATCCACCGTGCTGCATCGACCAGCATGGGTACGGACAATTTGCGGGCGACGGGTATGGGTACCATTATTATTATGGAGCGGGGTATGTGCCGCCTCCGGTGCAGATTCGATATTACGGCTGGCATGGCAATCGCTGGGGCTGGTAGGCGGGGAAATGCTTGACGCCGGAGGCGGATCGACCCGAGCGAGGTTTCAGCGGCGTGTTGGCTTCAAGACAAAATGGCTCTTTACTGCTAAAGTCCAAGGTGTAGATTGGACTGCAGGAGAGAGCCATTGCTTCCTCTGCATTTACAGGCTGAAAGTCACATCCCGCTTTATGTGCAGCTGCGCGATCAGCTGCGCGCGCTGGTCCATTCCGGCGAACTGCGTACTGGCGACCGCATCCCGGCCAGCCGCGAGCTGGCCACCCACCTGGGCGTGCACCGCACCACCGTGGCCAATGCCTACGCCGAACTTGAATCCGAAGGCTTGATCCAGGGGCACGTCGGGCGCGGAACGTTTATCGCCGGCACGCCGGTAAAACAATTCACTCCCCCGCCGCGCACCAATGGGAATGGTCACGGGGCTACGCGCTGGGAATCATTATTTGCCGACGACCGCGCCGAGGAATCCCTGAGCCGGCTGATGCCGGAAATTCCAGCCGATTCAATTGGATTCGTCACCGCGCGCCCGTCCGAAGAATTTTTCCCGGTGGAAGAGTTTCGACGCTGCGCCAACGCCGTGCTGCGCAACGAAGGACGCAAAGTATTGCAGCTCGGTTCGTCCGATGGGTATGAGCCGCTGAAGCGCGTGCTGCTGGATTTCTTCCGGGAGGAAGGCCTGGTGGTGCGCAGCGAACAGTTGCTGATTACCGACGGCTGCCAGCAGGCCATCGATCTGGTGTGCAAGGCGTTTCTGCGCCCGGGCGACGGAGTGGTGCTGGAAAACCCGACGTATCCGGGGGCTGTAGCGATTTTTGCCGGCACTCGCGTGCGAATGCTGGCGGTTGGCGTCGAGACCAACACGCAGCGAACCGGGCATGTGGGCCTGGACCTCGACGCTCTGGAATCGGTGCTGATGCAGAACCGCGTGAAATTTATTTTCGCCACCCCGGATTTTCATAATCCTACCGGGACTGCTATGCCGCTGGCCGAACGGCGCCGCCTGCTGGAAATTGCGGCGCGCTATCAGGTACCGGTGATCGAGGATTACATTTACGGGCGGCTGCGCCTGCGCGGCACGGCGTTGCCGTCGCTGAAGTCGCTGGACCGCAACGGCAACGTGGTTCAGATCGACAGCTTCTCGAAGATTGCTTTCCCCGGTTTGCGCGTGGGCTGGTGCATTGGCCCGGAGAGCGCGATCGAACGCTTGCGGCTGGTGAAACAATCGACCGACCTGCACACCGACCAACTGTCGCAGGCCACGCTGGCTGAATTTGTGCGTCGCGGCCATTTGACCCGGCACATGGCCAAAATGAAAAAGGTGTATCTGCGGCGGCTGGACGCGATGGAAAATGCGCTGCTGAAGTTCATGCCCGAAGGGGTCAAGTGGACGCGTCCGGAAGGCGGCTTATCGGTGTGGGTCACCTTGCCCGCGGGCTTCGACGCGGGAGAATTATTGATTCACGTGCGCGAACGCGGAGTGCTGTACATTCCGGGACGACATTTCTATTTCCAGAACCCGCAGCCGAACACGCTGCGGCTTGGTTTTGGGTCGGTGGACGAGAAGCGCATCGCCAAGGGCGTGGAAACGTTGAGCGAATTGCTGAAGGTCGAATTTCGCAAGCGCCAGCGCGGAGCCCGCGGCGAACTGCACACCCGCGTGGCGTTGGTCTAGCTATTCTTTGACACAGCATGAGCGCTGCGCATACCGGTACGAAATGGCTGGCGCATATGAAGTTGCGCGGGCACGAGACGTGGGTCTATGTTTTTCCGGCCGCGCATTTAGTGGCGTGTGGCTTCAGCTATGCCGGAGCCGTGGTTCCCGCGTTGCGGGGCTGGGCGATCTCGTTCACGTTCATTTTCTGGTCGGACTGGCCGGTTTCGGCGGTGCCGTACGTATTAGGATGGACGCGTCCGGGAATTGCAGAGGTCTGGATCATCCTGGCCGGTACGGTGTGGTGGTTCCTGATCGCCTGCGGAATCGAATGGTTCATCCAGCGTTCCAGGGCACCGCTGACGTTGGGACGCTTTTGAGGGAAGGGACGAAATGCTGATCGAGCCGAACCCGACGAACGTATGTTTTGGCTGCGGTGGCGGAAACGCGCGCGGCATGCAACTGACCTTCGAGCAGGATGACGCGGCGCGCAAGATCGTTGGGCGTTTTCGTTTGGGCGCGGGATATCAGGGCGCGTTTGGAATTATTCACGGCGGCGTGATCGCGGTGGTGCTGGACGAAGTGATGGGCAAGGTCTGCCGGTTTCGCGGCGTACGCGCGGTGACCGCCGAGATGAACATCGAGTATCTGAAGCCGGTGTGGGTCGATGCCGATCTGGTGGTGGAAGGGTACGAGAAGGAAATGACCGGACGGAGTCTGCATCTGGTGGGCGAGATCAAGGACGCGTCAGGAAACGTTCTGGCGCGCAGCCGCGGGCGGTTTGTGATTCTGGGCACGGCGCAGAAAAAGCAGGATGGAGCAGCGGAACAAGTTTCCAGTACGTAAAATTTAGAAAGCGAAGCAAACGGGAGAGCGCGATGGACTTGATGAGCAATAATTTGTGGCGCGTGAAAGTCGGCCTAGCCGAAATGTTGAAAGGCGGCGTGATCATGGACGTGACCAACGCCGAGCAGGCCAAAATCGCCGAGGACGCCGGCGCCTGCGCGGTGATGGCGCTGGAGCGCGTGCCGTCGGATATCCGTAAGGAAGGCGGCGTGGCGCGGATGGCCGCTCCGCGGATCATTCGCGAAATCATGGACACCGTGTCGATCCCGGTGATGGCCAAGGTGCGCATCGGACATTTTGCCGAAGCGCAGGTCTTGCAGGCGCTCGAAGTCGATTACATCGACGAGAGCGAAGTGCTGACGCCTGCCGACGACGAACATCATGTGTGGAAGCATGGGTACAAAGTGCCGTTCGTTTGCGGCGCGCGGAATCTGGGCGAAGCGTTGCGGCGCATCGCCGAAGGCGCGGCCATGATTCGCACCAAGGGCGAAGCCGGCTCCGGCAATATCGTCGAAGCGGTGCGGCACATTCGCACCATCGTTGGCCAAATGAAGCGGCTGACTTTGCTGGGCGAGGAAGAATTGGTGCACGAAGCGAAAGAGCTGGGCGCGCCGTTTGAATTGGTGGCCTGGATCGCGAAGAATGGAAAATTACCGGTGCCGAATTTCTCGGCCGGCGGCATTGCCACTCCGGCGGATGCGGCGCTGGTGATGCAACTCGGCGCGGAGGCGGTTTTCGTCGGCTCCGGAATTTTCAAGTCGAGCGATCCGTCGGTGCGGGCGCGCGCGATCGTAAAGGCGACGACGCATTACAAGGACCCGAAAGCAGTGCTCGAAGCATCGGAAGAATTGGGCGAGGCGATGAAGGGCCTCGATATTCGCCAAATGGAAGAGAAGGATTTGCTGCAGACCCGCGGCTGGTAGTTGCCGCATCTCGGCACGAGGAAGGCTCACGCCAAGCGGTTGATATGGCCGCTTGGCGTGAATTTTTTAAATCGCCATGACAATCGGAATTTTAGCACTACAGGGTGATTACGAAGCGCACGCCAAGATGCTCGATCGCATTGGCGTTGCGCACCGTTATGTCCGGACCTCCGACGATTTGAGTGGCCTCGATGGAATCATCTTGCCTGGCGGCGAAAGCACAACACACCTGAAGGTGATGACGGAAGAAGGACTGTTCGAGCCACTGAGGAAATTTGGCGCCGATGGCGGGCCGGTGTACGGCACCTGTGCCGGCGCGATTTTGCTGGCTCGCGAAGTGCACGGGCCGCCGCAAGCGTCATTGGGACTGCTGGACGCGTCGGTGCTGCGGAACGGCTACGGACGACAGCTCGCGAGCGACGTGCATGTGGTGCAAACCAAGCTGCGTGAACAGCGAATCGAAATGGTTTTTATTCGCGCGCCGATTTTTGAAACCGTTGGGCCCGAGGTTGAAGTTCTAGCGGAATTCGGCGGCCACCCCATTTTGGTGCGGCAGGGAAATATTCTCGCTTCGACGTTTCATCCGGAATTGACTGAGGACACCACGATTCACGAATACTTTGCGCGAATGGCGAACGACAACGGCATACGTTGAGCGCTGCGGCCACGCGTCATGCACTTCGCCGCCATCAGTAGTTTCCGTCTTACTCAGCTCTAAACCCGCACCCTGCAGAAGGCGATGGGTGCGGCACCCGGAAAAACGAATTGGCGCTGCGGATTCTCTTGCGCTTCGACAAAAACTGATTCACTTCATCATCCGGCCTGACAAGACCCCACGAATTGTGACATTCTCTAAGCGTCATGGGCGAACCGATACGCGTGCTTTTTGTCTGCGTGGGGAATTGCGTCCGCAGCCAGATGGCTGAGGCGATTGCGCGGCATTCGCACGCCGACATTATCGCTCCGGAGAGCGCCGGAGTGACGCCGCTGGGTTTCATCGACAAAACCGCGAAGGCGGTGCTGCACGAAAAGGGAATTTCGGTGCACGGGCAATTCTCGAAGGGATTGCAAAGCGAAGAATTGAAGACCCCGCACCTGATCGTGAATATGTCGGGCATTCCGGGCGGGTCGCTTTTCGCTGGGAAGATATTCGAGGATTGGGATGTACAGGATCCATTTGGCGAGGACATCGAGCTGCATCGGCGCATTCGCGACAGCATCGAAGCACGGGTGACCCTGCTGGCCGCGCAACTACGCACCAGCCTGCGTGACGACAGCATGGAACCGGGACGGGGCAGCCAGCGTTAGGTCCACGACAACAGGTAATCGCAGCCGCATACGGTCATCAGCCAAGGAATCATGCGTCGAGAACAAACCAGCGTCTCCCAGGAAGATTATCTGAAAGCGATCTGGGAGCTTGTGCAGGAAGAGCAGACGCCGATCAGCGCGCGACTGGCGGAAGATTTGGACGTCACGCCTCCGGCGGTGACGGCGGCATTGAAGCGCATGACTCGCGGCGGATATTTGCGCGTGCGGCGCGATGGACGCATCGAGTTGTCGGCGAAGGGCGAAGAGATCGCGCAGCATCTGGTGCTGCGTCACCGGCTGGCCGAGAAACTGCTTACGGACGTCATTGGGCTGCCTTGGTCGCGAGCGCATGAAGAAGCCGAAAAACTGGAGCACGGCATTTCACAGGAAGTGGCGGACCTGCTGTTGAAGCGGTTTGGCCGGGAGAGCCGCTGCCCGCACGGCGTGCCGCTGGTCGGGGGCATGGCCAAACTGCGCAAGAAATTCGGCGCGCTGAAATTGTCCGAAGCGGAAACGGGCGGTGAGTACGAAGTCTTGCGCGTGTACGAGAAGGACCCAAAATTCCTCGAGTTTCTGGTGGGTCTGCAGCTTCAGCCCGGCGTGCGGGTGAAGGTGCACCGCCGCGAATACGACGAAACCATGGAACTATCCGTCTCCGGTCAGCGCGCCAAACACATACATTTAGGCAAGCCCGCGACCCAGCGGGTCTGGGTGGGTAAATCCGCGGGTTGATTCAGGAACTCGAACTGAGCCACGGAGCAGTCTGAGCGTTACGATGACGGGAAGCCCGGTACCGGGAAAGAAAAAGGAATGGCCATGGTGGTTTTGGCTATTCGTCATTTCCTTCCCTATTCCGATTGGATTGGGCCCTTGGTGGGTAGCAGTCATCTTCGCAGCGGTATTCGCCGTATTAGTGTGGGTGATAATCCAGGACTTCAAGAATAATTCCTCGGCATAATCCAAATGGCACGACTGCCGGCCTCGGCGGGCTATTGCCTTTCGCCATCTGGCAGGAATATGATGGGCGGGTCTGGCTAGTTATCGCGAATTCAGGCTCGGATCACATGATGGCAGGCGCTGTGCATTTTCCCCGGGTTGGCGCGTCACGCAAGGCTGAATCCCCTGCAGCCGGCGAATCGGCGAATATTATTTCCAGTTTTATCCGGGTTTCAGGCGCGACTCGCGCTTTTTCGCCTACAAAAAGTTTCCGCATCGATTTCTCGTAAATCGTTTACAGACTGAAGGAGGATTACGAAATGGCAACGGCAACCTCGGTCGTCCAAATGGATCCGAAGGTCAGCGGGTACGTGGGCAAGACCCACAAAATGCTGATCAACGGCAAGTGGGTGGATGCGGCCAGCGGCAAAACTTTTCCGACGTACAACCCGGCCACTGGCGAAGTGCTTTCAAACATCGCGGAAGGCGATAAGGAAGACATCAATCGCGCGGTGAAAGCGGCGCGCGCGGCCTTTGAAACGGGCGCGTGGTCCAAGATTTCGCACTCGGATCGTTCGCGGATGATCTGGAAGCTGGCGGATTTGCTCGAACAGCACCTCGAGGAATTCGCCCAGCTCGAATCGCTCGATAACGGCAAGGCGTTGAAGGTCGCACGCGCTGCGGACGTTCCGCTGGCCATCGACCATTTCCGCTACTACGCGGGTTGGGCGACCAAGATCGAAGGGAACACCATTCCGTTTTCGGGCGCGCCACAGGGCAAGTTTTTTGCCTATACCAGCCGCGAGCCGATCGGCGTCGTGGGCCAAATTATTCCGTGGAATTTTCCGTTGCTGATGGCGGCGTGGAAGCTGGCGCCGGCGCTGGCGGCGGGTTGCACCATCGTGCTGAAGCCAGCCGAGCAGACGCCGCTGACGGCGCTGCGGCTGGGGGAACTGGTCCAGGAAGCGGGCTTCCCGGATGGCGTGGTGAATATTATCCCGGGCTACGGCGAAACGGCCGGGGCGGCTTTGGCGGCGCATGACGACGTGGACAAAGTGGCGTTCACCGGCTCGACCGAAGTGGGCAAGCTGATCGTTCATGCGGCCGCCGGTAATCTGAAGAAAGTGTCGCTTGAACTCGGCGGCAAATCGCCCAACATCGTGTTCGATGACGCGGACGTGGAAGCGACTATTCCCGGCGCGGCCAGCGCGATTTTCTTCAATCAAGGGCAGACCTGTTGCGCCGGCTCGCGGTTGTTCATCCAAAAAGATATTTTCGACAAAGTGGTAGAAGGGATCTCGGAGAAAGCCTCGAAGATTCGCGTGCGCCAGGGATTCGATCCGGATTGCGATATGGGCCCGCTGGTTTCCGAAGAACAGCTGAATCGCGTGGTCGGCTACATGGATTCGGGCAAGAAAGAAGGCGCCCGCGCGACGGTCGGCGGTTCCCGCGAAGGCACCAAGGGCTACTTCGTCAAGCCCACGGTGTTGGTCGATACCACCGACAAAATGAAGGTCGTGCGGGAAGAAATTTTCGGACCGGTCGTTACGGCCAGCCCGTTCAACAGCATCGACGAAATCGCCGCGAAGGCCAATGACACGGTGTACGGTCTGGCGGCGGGCATTTGGACCAAGGACATCAAGAAGGCGCACGCGCTGGCCGCGAAAATCAAGGCCGGCACAGTGTGGATCAATTGCTACAACGTGTTCGATGCGACCATGCCGTTCGGTGGATACAAGCAGTCGGGCTGGGGCCGCGAAATGGGACACGAAGTGTTGAAGAACTACACCGAAGTGAAATCGGTTTGCGCCGCGCTGTAGATATTTTGAAGCGGCGTTGCGGTTAAAATGCGGGGCGGATTCCTGGTCCGTCCCGCATTTTTTTGTAGGAACACTTGGGAGGAGTCATCGTGATTCAAGTAGCCCTGAACGGAGCGCGAGCCCGCGACGAAAATCCGGCAATTCCTTTTACGATTGCGGAAATGGCGGAATCGACGCGCGCGGCGGTGGCGGCCGGTGCAGCGTGCATTCATTTCCATGTGCGGGGGAGTGACGGACGAGAAAGCGTGGATGCCGGCGACGTGGCGGCGGCGCTGCGGGCGATGCGCCAGGCAGTGCCGGGCACGCCGATTGGGGTGAGCACCGCGGAATGGATTGAGCCGGATTCGGCCGCGCGACATGCCAAGGTGTCGGCGTGGGAAGTGCTACCGGATTTTGCGTCGGTGAATTTCAATGAGCCGGGCGCGGTTGAGCTGGCGCAATTGCTGATTTCGCGCGGTGTGGGAATCGAGGCGGGACTGGGCAGCGTGCTCGCGGTGGAAAACTTCGTTGGTAGCAAGATCGGTTCGCAATGTTTGCGCGCGCTCCTGGAACCGGAAGAGCAGGATATGGCCGCCGCGGTGGCGGTCGTGGGATTTCTCGAGGCGTTCCTGAATCGCGGCAGCGTGAAAATTCCGCGTCTGCTGCACGGCTACAACGATACGGCATGGAACTTCATCGGCATTGCCGCGATGAAAGGGTACGACACGCGAATCGGATTTGAAGATACAGTCGTCATGCCGGATGGGAAATCGGCGGCCGGGAACGGAGAGATAATCGCCGAAGCGGTGCAGCTGACCAAGTCCGTTTCAAAAACGCGTGCGGCGAACTAATGGCGAAGCAGGATTTTTAGGGGGGTGGAGCTTTAGCTCCGACAAGAAGTGACACATTGTAAAAAGGCTTTAGCCCCTGAGGAATTCTTACTCCGTTTGCGATTTTGCTTTTTGCTCGCGCAGTTGCTGCTTCCAGCCTAGAATGCGCGCTTTGCTTCCGGCTTCCTCGGCTTCGAGGATCATATTTTTGCGCTGGTACGCGCGAGAAATGGTGGTCCAGGCCAAAATGTCCTCAGGGTCGAGGGCCAAGATCCGGCGCGCGGCTTCGATGGTGCGGTCGAAATCCTGCTGGGCGTGATAGGCTTGCGCCAGGCCATGGAGCGCGTCGCCAAACTTTGGATCGATCGCCAGGGCCCGGTTATATTCCGCGATGGCTTCCGTGAATTTTCCCGCGCCAAAAAAATCAATCCCGTCGTAGTAATGGTCTTCTGCGGATTTTGGTTTCGCGTCGGTCACGCTTTCATTTTAGCATCGGTCGTGGCGGCATCGGGCGGGGATGCGCGATGCTGAACGCCCTGCGCTATTACTGGATCATCGCCAAAGGCTATCGTCTGCATCCCTGGGATTCGCCGTACATTCAATGGCGGCTGGAAACTTTCTTCGGCAAGGAAGCCGCGAGGCTGGACCGCACGGAATTTATGTCGCTAATGTGGCGCGAGCGAGTGCGGATGCGGCGGTTTCTCGATTGGGTCGGGGAGCGGCGGCGGGCGCAGAACTCGTAGTCGCGCGTAGGTGCGCGGAGCATCTAGGGCCGCGCGGCCATTCGGGAAAGAATTTTGCCGTCGGGCGAAAGAATCGTAAGTATCAAATGGTCGGTCAGCGGCACGTTTGTGCTGTCGTGGATCTGGACCACCAGCACCTTGCGATTTTCACTTTGATCGAGAGTCAGCGGAATACTTTCCACCGAAAAACTGCCCACCGGCCGCAGGTACATCGCCTTCTTCCATTGCACTTTGAAATGCAGGGTCTTCAAAAAATCGGGAATGGGCGCGGGAGTATAGATGTCGGCGTCACAGATGCTGATGCGCACCTCGATCTGAATCCGGAGGCTCGGCGGGTAGGTAGTCACCAACTGTGAATATTTGCGGAAGGTACGACCTTCGTCGGTCTCGGTGCGCTGCAAGCCGCGGAAAAATTCGTTCGATTCGAGTTCCGGATAAAAAGTGGCGCAAACGTCGCCTTTCCGGACTTGGCCGGTGGACATCTGAACGCGTTCCGTATACTCCACCACGCGCGGCGGTGCTTCCTGCAGCGCGCGCGACGAACGCAGCGGAAACAGAATCGCAACGGTCAGAGCGAAGGCGCTGGCGGCTAGAAAAGTTCGTTTCATGCGGAGTGTTGGGCTCACGAGTCTAACATAGGACGTTCGCGCGGATTTCGGCCTCGGAGCAGGGAATCGCCAGCTGGTGTTCAATGTAACTAAAGAAAGGCTGCAAACGTAATATCATAGTGAGTGTGACCACAGGGAATTCCGCTGGATTTGCGATTCGTACCGATCATGTCTCCCGGCAATACCAAATGGGCGAGGCGCTGGTGCGCGCGGTCGACGACGTTTCGATCACCGTCCGCGAAGGCGAATTTGTCGCTCTGCTGGGCAGTTCCGGCTCCGGTAAATCCACTTTGCTGAACTTGCTGGCGGGGCTCGACCGGCCGACTTCCGGCGCGATCTACGCCCACGACAAAAATCTTGCCGATATGGATTCGCGGCAGCTGGCGCACCACCGCAGCCACACCGTGGGCATGGTTTTTCAGGCGTTTAACCTTTTGCCGCGCATGACCCTCGAAGAAAATGTGGAACTGCCGCTACGTCTGGCGGAGGTGGATCGCGCCGAGCGTCCCGCGCGGGTGCGCGAGGCGGTGGAACGGGTAAAACTGACCGCGCGGCTCACGCACCGGCCCAGCGAATTATCCGGCGGGGAACAGCAGCGCGCGTCGCTGGCGCGCGCGCTGGTGAACCGGCCGACGATTCTGCTGGCTGATGAGCCCACCGGGAATCTCGACAGCGTGACCGGCGACACAATTATGCGGCTATTACAGGAAATCAATCAGTCACTGCAGATGACGATGGTCATGGTAACGCACGACCGACCGCGGGCCGAGAAATTTGCACAGCGCATCATCTTGATGGGCGATGGAAAACTGATCAGCGACGGCGTTGGAGTGACGGCATGAAGCTGCGCGACTTGACCGAATTGGCTGGGCGGAATCTGCGCGAAGCGCTGTTGCGCAATTCACTGACAACTCTGGGCATCGCTGTGGGCGTGGCGTCGCTGGTGGCGATGACCTCGCTGGGGGTGGGCTTGCAGGAAATGGCCAGTTCGCGGCTGGCGAAAAGCGGATTGTTCGACGCGGTGTTTGTTGTTTCGCAAGCCAATCAGCGCCGCTTCGGCGGTCCGCGCCGCGACGACAGTACGCCGAAGGGACCTTCGCGCCGTCTCGATGAAACCGCGCGTCAGGATTTGGCCAAATTGCCGAACGTCACCGAAGTGTATCCGGAGATGCGCTTCCAGACCGAAATTCAGTACGACGGCAAGCCGTACGGGACCACCGCAGCGGGGATCGTGCAATCGGCGCAGGCGGATGGCGCTTTCGACAATATGAAGGGCACTTTTTTTTCGAGTGGCAGTGCCAGTGAAGCGATTTTGCAGGTGGAGCTGGCGAAGGATTTGTCGAAGGATCCCGATTCGCTGATCGGCAAGGACGTGATTTTGCGCTACGCCGAAAAGCAGCCCATTCCGAGCCAGCCTGCTGCGCGCCTGAACGGCAAGGGCGCCGCGTCCGATGCGAGTGAAGACAACGAATTCGGCCCCAGCGGCGGTGATGGACTGAGCGCCGGATTTTCCATCGTGCCGCGGGAAATGACGCTGCACATTATCGGCATCGTGGAAACCGAGCCGGCCGCTGGTTTTGGCGGCCTGGGCCGCGGACGCCTGCTGATTCCGATGGAAACCGCACAGAAGCTGCGTGCGTCGCAACCGGGCGACATGCGTGAATTGTTGCGCGGCGTGAACGGCAAGCCGGTGTACGAAACGTTGACCGTGCGAGTGAAGAGCCCGACCAATGTGAAATCCGTCGAAGACTCGATCAAGTCCATGGGCTTCGGAACGTTTTCGATTATCGACGCGACCAAAAATATTCAGCTGTTTTTTCAGGTCTTCGATTCGCTGCTGTTTATTTTCGGCAGCCTGGCGTTGACCGTGGCCTGCCTTGGCATCATCAACACTTTAGCCATGGCTATTCTGGAGCGGCGGCGCGAGATCGGGGTGTTGAAAGCGCTGGGCGCGCAGGACAGCGACGTGCGGAAATTGTTTTTTGCCGAGGCTGGCGTAATGGGGATTGTCGGCGGAATTTTCGGAGTGTTCTTCGGCTGGCTGATTGGCAGGGCACTGACTTTCGGAACCAATGTGTATTTGACGCGCCAGCAGCTGCCGACCATTGATTTATCGCGCGTGCCGTGGTGGATGGTACTGGCGGCGATCGCCATCTCTTTCGTGGTGAGTCTCGCTGCCGGAATTTATCCGGCGTCGCGGGCGGCGCAACTGAACCCCGTCGAAGCGCTGCGTTATGAATAAAAGCTTCGGCCTCCTGCTCTTTCTGCTTTTCGCCGTAACCTGCGCGGTGGCCGCGCCGTCTCTGCGTGCCGCACAGCCCGGGCGCGGCGAATGCCGAACCGTTCCGAGCAAAATACTTGGCCATCCCGTGGCGTACTGCGTGATCCTGCCGCGCGGGTACGACGAAGACAAAACCAAGCAATATCCGGTTCTATATTTTCTGCATGGCTTGGGCGGGAACGAACAGATCCTGGTGAACACCGGCGTAACCAACGAAGTGGAAGATCTTCGCGCGGCGGATAAAATCGGCGAATTCCTGTTGGTCGCGCCCAACGCCGGCCGCTCGTTTTACATCGATTCGCGCAACGGAAAAGTGCGCTACGAGGCTTTCTTCATTAAGGAATTTATTCCGTTCATCGAAAGCCATTACCGGATTCGCGCCGTCCGCCAGGAGCGGGGAATTACCGGGGTTTCGATGGGTGGTTATGGGGCGCTGCGTTTCGGGCTGAAATACCCGGAGCTGTTCGGGTCGGTAAGCGCGCACAGTGCGGCCTTGATCGATCAGTTGCCGAAGTTCAAAACGACCGAGGAGCAATCCGACGAGATTGCCATGGTCGTAGGTGGTTCCTTCGGCGACCCGTTCGACCCGGCCTACTGGGAAAAAGAAAGTCCCTTCACCATCGTGCGCAATGGTCCCAAGCCTGCGAACCTGCCCATTTATTTCGACTGCGGCACCGACGATGAATTCGGCTTCTATCGCGGAGCCAAACATTTCGACGAACTACTCACCTCTCGCGGAATCGCACACGAATTTCATCTGTATCCCGGCGGCCACGACCTCGACTATTTTGCTGAGCATCTGCCGGCTTCGCTCGAATTTCACTCGCGCGTTTTCGAAGGCAAAACGCCCGCCCACTAGACACGTTTCTTCTCCGGAACCGAAGCGCGTCGTCCCAAAAGCGGCCACTCCGCTGGCCGCAAAACGAGCTCACTTTCGCAAACCTCAATAAAACCGGGGGTCAAACGCGAAGAACCCTTGGCCCCTCTCCTGCTTTCTCACTATAACGTGCGACGATATAGTATTTCTGCGGCCGTTACAGTAGAATCGGGATAGAGGCGCAAACGACTATGGCCAAGACGAACGACGTTCAATCGCACCTGCCCCTGACTCCCGCGATGTTTCAGATCCTGCTGGCGCTGGCCGACGGCGAGAAGCACGGCTACGCCATTCTGAAGGAAGTCGCCCTGCGCACCGACGACAAAGTGCGCCTGAGCGCCGGGACGCTCTACGGAAATCTGGCGCGCCTGGAGAGTTCTGGCCTGCTTGTCGAGTCGCAGAAGCGGCCGGAAACCCGTTTCGACGATGAGCGCCGCCGCTATTACCGGCTCACCGAATTCGGCCGCGAAGTCGCGGTCGCGGAAGCAAACCGCATGGACGAAGCGCTGGGCCAGGCCCGCGCCAAGAAACTGTTTCGCAAGCCGCGCTTAGCGTAGAAGATTCGCGCACGGAGAGGAGACGCAATGCCGGAATCCAAAATGTCGCTTTCCCAACGAGCTTTCCGCGGGCTGCTGAAAATATTGCCCTTCGATTTTCGTGCCAACTTCGGCGGCGAAATGGAGCGGGTCTTCGACGAGCAGAAGCGCGACGTGGAAAAGCGCGGCGGCATAGTGGATTTCGCGAGATTGTGGTGGGAAGCGCTCACCGGCATTTTCCGCACCGCACCGCGCGAACATTGGGAAATCCTGAAACACGATTGCGCCTACGCCATCCGTATGCTGCAAAAGAGTCCGTGGTTCAGCATCACCGCGATTCTGACGCTGGCGTTAGGCATCGGCGCCAACACTGCCATCTTCAGCGTGGTCAATTCCGTTTTGCTGCGTCCCTTGCCCTATCCGCAATCGCAGCAATTGATCTTCATCCGCGAACAAGCCCTGAAAGTCGGAGCCGATCACGTGCCGTTTTCGGTCCCGGAAATCATGGACTACCGCGAGCGTAATCACACGCTCGCTGATCTGGCGGAATATCACGGCATGGCCTTCACGCTGTTCGGCCACGGCGACCCGGACCGCATCCGCTCCGGCGTGGTCTCCGCGAATTATTTCGATATGTTCGGAATTCAGCCGATGCTGGGGCGCACTTTCATCACCGCCGACGATCAGCCGGGCGCGCCGCCGGTGCTGGTGCTGAGCTACGACTACTGGAAAAATTCGCTGGGCAGTGATCCGCAGATCGTGGGCAAAACCTTCGAGATGAATGACAAGGTGCACACCGTGGTTGGCGTGTTGCCGCCGGTGCCGCAATATCCCGACAAAGTCGACATGTACATGCCGACTTCGGCGTGCCCGTTCCGCTCCTCGAAAATGCACGTCGAAGACCGCGACATGCGCATGATGGAACTTTTCGGGCGATTGAAACCCGGTGTCACCATGGGGCAATCCCGCGCGGATATGGCCGCGATCGCCGGGCACTTGCAGGCCGAATATCCGAAATCGTATCCGGAGAATCTGGGATTTACCGCCGACGCGTCGCCGCTGCAACTCGAACTGACCCACAGCGCGCGGCCAACGCTTTTAATTCTGCTGGCCGCCGCCGTGTTCGTGCTGCTGATCGCCTGCGCCAACGTGGCCAACCTGACGCTTTCGCGCATGGCGCGCCGCGAGCGCGAACTCTCCGTGCGCACCGCGTTGGGCGCGGGTCGCAGCCGCTTATTGCGCCAGTTGCTCACCGAAAGCGCGATCCTGGCGTTTGCCGGTGGCGCGCTGGGCCTGGTCTTCGCCTACGAAAGCCTGCACCTGCTGACCCAATTCGCCAGTCGCCTGACTCCACGCGCGCACGAAATTCGCATTGACGCCGGCGTGCTGCTTTTTGCGCTGGCGGCAGCGATCGGCACCAGTTTGATTTTCGGCACGATTTCCGCGCTATTCGCGCGGGCGAATTTGTCGACAGGATTGAAAGAAGGCAGCTCCGGCGCCGGCTCCGGACTGCGACGCAATCGCATGCGCAGCGCGCTGATCGTTTCGCAGGTCGCGTTTTCCTTCATGCTGCTGATCGGCGCGGGCCTGCTGATTCGCAGCCTGATGAAAATGCAGGAAGTGAATCCCGGTTTCGTGCCGCAGCGCGTGCTGGCCATGAAAATCAATTTCAACTGGGCGAAATATAAAGGCGACGATCCTTTCGCCGACGTCGCCAAGAAAGTTTTGGACGCAGTACAGGCCGAACCCGGCGTGCTGTCCGCCGCGATTTCCTCCGGCTATCCACTGGAAGCGGAAATGATTACCGGTGGCCCCAATTCGAATACGTTCCAGGTGCAAGGCCGGCCGATGCAATCCGGCGAAGCTCCACCCATCGCCAGCGTCGCCTCCGCGTCGCCGGATTATTTCAAGACGCTGGGAATTCCGCTGCTCGCCGGGCGCACTTTCGCCGATACCGACGACGCCAGAGCGCAGCAGGTTTTGATCGTGAGCGAGCACCTCAAGAAATCACTCTGGCCCAACTCGGATGCCGTCGGGCAGCGGGTTACCTTCGACGAGGGCAAGCATTGGTCGACGATCGTCGGCGTGGTGGGCGACGTGCGGGAATTCGGCCTCGACCATGCGCCCGAAAACGAGATGTACGCGCCGATCGCGCAGACTTCGAATGTCGGCACGATCCTGCTGCGCACCTCGATGGACCCGGCGGGCGTAACGCGCCGCATGCGTGAAGTCATTCATGGGGTGGATTCGCAGACGGCCATTACTCAGGAAATGACCGTCGAGCAGGCCCGGCTGAAATCGATCGAATCGCCGCGGCTGACGGCGATGCTGCTGGGACTGTTCGCTGGGTTGGCGCTGCTGATTGCAGCGGCGGGAATTGGCGGGATCATGGCACTCGCGGTGAGCCAGCGCGAGCATGAAATCGGCATTCGCATGGCGCTGGGGGCGAAGCGCGAAAATATTCTGGGCATGATTCTGGGGCAAGGCACGACGCTGGCAATGCTCGGAATCGCTATCGGCGCTCTCGGGGCCCTCGCGCTGACCGCCATGATCAAATCGTTGCTGTTCCAGGTGACGCCCACCGACCCGATGACGTTCCTGGTTGTGGGGGTGGTGTTGGCGGCCACCGCGCTGGTGGCGAGTTATGTGCCGGCCCGGCGTGCGGCGCGGATTGATCCGGTGGAGGCTCTTCGCAGCGAATAATTTCGGAAGAAACGGCGAATTTGTAGTCTGCGTCCAAAAATTAGTTATTCCGCAGCGAGCAGCCTTTCGAGCAGGTCTACGAGCTCACCAGCGTCGCCATTTGCCGACTTGAAATAATTCTCCCACGTCACATCCGGAAATCCCAGGCGAGTGGCCTGCGCCGGCAATTGCTCGCGCAGTTGCGCGGGCGTCAAGTTATTCGATAAGCCGCAGAGCGCTTCGAACACCACGCGACTATCCGCATCGAGCCAAGCGTAATTTCCCAGAATTGTTTTCGCCTCGGAAAGAGGCAACGAGGCTGGAGTCGCGGCGCACATCTCGCGCAGAACCCTTCGTTCGAGCTCCAAGCGAGTTGGCAGGTCAGCGCTGGCGTTCACAATGGAGACATTCTAAAACTTACGGGGAGGGACAGCGAAGGAGAATCCCGCGGCGCGCTCCGATTTCCGCGCGCCGCAGAAGTAAGGGAAGCGGGCGTTTTACGCAGCGCTGGAAACGGGACGAACGAAATCGATGCGATCGATGGCTGCAGCTACGCCGTATAGCGGGCTCACTTCGCCAGGCAGCGGAGAAGACCGCAGCGCACGAGCGCTGGCCCGAACCAGAACCGAACTGCTCCGTTCTTTTTCAGCCGGGAGAGCAAAGGTCAACTCCAGGCCGGCGCCTTCTTCCAGCGGAATATTGGAGTGGAAATAAATCCCAGATCGGGAAACATCGCGGAGCTGGCCGGTGTAGAACTCTATCGGCCGCTTCTTCGCCATGCAGACCTGCACGGGCAGATAAACCTCGTACCTCCGCGCCTTTCGTCGCTCAGTCATGGTAACCCCCAGGAGACTACACTCATTTAGATGCAATAAGGTCTCCACCGGGTAGTCATGTAATTGCGCTGATAATGCAGGGTTTAGGAGGGCTTGCGGTACTTCGATGTTACATCCACGTTGCAAATTTTTCCTGCTTCGGGAAATACCTGCACGAATTTACGGACCTTTTTGGGCCCCTAATCCATTGCAAAATTGACGGTTTTTGGCAATTCCGCCAGCCCGGAATCGGAGTCAACGGGATCCGAGTGAGCCGCGCGGAACCTAATGCTAAAGGACGGGGTCGTGGAGAATGGAGGTGCCTTCGGCCTCGGTGAGGACGCCTTTGCCGATCATCAACTGAACGAGGCGGACCATGGCCACCCATTCCGGGCTGCGGTGATGCGAGTCGGTTTTCAAACCGTGGGAACTAGCGTGCGACGGCTGGTATGAATGTTCGTGAGAGCTTTCATGCGCGGATGGGTGATTGCCGGTAACGTCCGCGATCCATTCGTCGAGCGCGATTCGCTGGCTTGGTTCTTGCTCGTCGAAGGCGATGCCCATGCCCAGACCGACTTGCGAGTAGACCACGTTGCCGCCGGTCTTGAAATTGGTTTTGCCCTTCTGCAGCGCGAGCCGCACTTTGGTGCCCACTGGAAACGGCACGGTGGTGTCGACGAAGCAGCCGCCGGGGCCGAGGTCCATGGTGCGGGTGGAAAAGCGCGCGCCGGATTGCAGCTCGATCACTTCGGCGGCGGCCGTAAACATGTGGCGCTCGGCGATGCGGCGCTCGGCCTCCTGCGCTTTCTTCGGCTGGCCGTAGCTGTTGATGTGTCCATGCTTTTTGGTGATGGTCGAGTGCATGATTTTCCTTGGCCCGGACTGCCGGGCGATGGCAGCAGCTGAATTTCATTGCGAGGGGAACGGCGGCGCATGACGCGCGTGGCGGCGCGCCAACCCTCTGAGGATCTCTCTAAAGCATGAATTTGACGGCGATGCCCACGCTGCCGTCCGGGCGATTTTCCAGCCGCACGATCGAACCTAGAAATTTTTTGTGGGTCGAAACTTTCTTTCCGAAGGGGAATGTCACCAGCAGGCGCATGCCCACGAAGTAATGCGGCATGCAGGTGGCGAAATACAGTCCGTCGCGGGTGAAGTCGACCACTTCGGCGACGTCCACAATTTCGGCAAAGCGCGAATCGAACGGCCGGACTTCCGCCGGCAGGGAAACCTTCAGGCGGGCGCGTTTACGCGCGTTGTGGCGGTCGCTCGTCGTTTGTGGCGAGCCGGAAGTAGCGGGCGTGTGAACGGCCGTAGCCATTTTAAAATCCTCCAACTTTGAGAAGGGGTCTTCTCCGTTCCTTACAATTTAGGAGCCAAAGAAGCGGCGAACAATAGAACGAGGGTACTAAGGCAGCGGGACTTGATTTCCTGCGGGCTGGACTTGCGGGTATCGATATGTGGTAAAACCATTGTTATGAATAAGAAGCAGCCACGCCGTATCAAGCGCCGAGAGCTTCCGAAAGCCACGATCGCCCTGGCCAGGTATCTGATTGGAAAAACGCTGGTGCATAAGCTGGGCCGCTTCACGCTAGCCGGGAGGATTGTCGAGACCGAGGCCTACCTAGTGGGCGACGCCGCAGCCCATTCCTTTCGCGGTGAGACTCCACGGAATCGTTCGCTATTCCTCGATCGCGGCCACGCCTACGTGTATTTCATCTACGGCAATCATTTCATGCTGAATATCTCGAGCGGTCGGCACGGCACCGGCGAGGGCGTGCTGTTGCGCGCCGCCGAGCCGCTACAGGGGATTGAACGCATGAAACTGCTGCGTGGTGTTTCCAATGTGCGCGATTTGGCGCGCGGTCCGGGGCGGCTGGCAGAAGCTTTCGCCATCGATGAAAACCTCGATGGTGTAGACCTTTTCGGCGACGGTGTTTTGTGGATTGGTTCGGCGCTGAAACCCGTGGGGAAAATTGGCGTCAGCGTGCGTATCGGTATCACCAAGGAAGCGCACCGGCCGCTGCGGTTCTACGAGCGCGGAAGCGTATTTGTCAGCGGCACCAAAGCTTTGCGCGGCTGAGCTTTCGGCGCGCTCGGGGGATTCAATCGGGGATCATCTCCAGACCCGCTACAACATTGCCGAACATCGGCCTGCCAGTCGGCGATGTCCACGTATTGAAATCGAACGTCGCATCGGGTCCAGCATGCACTCTCAGAATTTTCACGTCTCGGACGGTCAAAGGCTTGCGGTATTCACACTGCTCCGGCTTGTGGTCGAGCGTCATGAAATAGGCGGCGCCTTTGCCCAGCACCTTCGCGTGGCCGTTGGGTTCGAGCACGACGGCCGTCGTTTCGTCGATGCCAATGCCGTGAACCGAAGTGGCCCATCCATCCTGAATGATGCGCGACATGAAGGCGATCGATCTCCCCATTCGGTCGCGCTGCGAAAAATGGCTGTCGGTAATGATTCCGCTCAGGCCCGGTTCGTTCAGGAAATCGCGGCTCAGAGTGATCAGCGGGCCGTAGGGATCGGCGAGGGCTTCAGGCGTGGTAATGGTGTCGATCATTGAAGTGAAAACGAACTGGCCCTGCACCGCCAAACCCGCGCTGATGCCGCCAATCGGCACGCCGCGCGCCATGGCCGCATTGATTTCTTCCTGCACCGGCGTGCCGGTCCAGAACCTCACATAGTTGGATTGATCCCCGCCGGCAATGAAGATGGCGTGCGCCGCGCGAATCTTTTCGGCGACGAATTTTACGCCTGCGCCGTCGCGCGAAGTGATCACTAGCGTGGTCACGCTGTTGCCCGGGCAGATCTCGTGAAATTCTTTGTTGTAGTCGTCGTCGCCGGTGGCGCGCAGGACCACCAGATCTCCACCGCCACTATGCGTGCAGAGATCGCGCGTGGCTTCGTCCACGTCGCCGTGGCCGCCGAGCAGAACCGCGACGAAGGTCGGCGTAGCCAGCGGAACGGGATGCTTCGCGGGCAGCGAGTACGCGGTGTAACCCTCGCCGCTGGATTTTGTGGATTGTGCGCCGCACGGAGCAGGAAAACTCGAGGAAGCGAGAATAACTGCGAAAATCCCCAAACAAGCAAATTGGAAGTTTTTCATTGGCCCGGGGAAGTATATGACGCGCTTCGATTGGCGCAAGGGACAACTCGACTTGTCCTACAGTGTTTTTCGCTGCGACCTGCGGGGAAGTGTTGAACCTCGCGTCGCCGGAATCTGCTATGCTCGTCGATAGTTGGCGTGCCGCGGTCGTTTGGTGCCCTCGGCGCATCTAAACTCTAAAGAACGTGCCCCGAAGAACCAAATCCGGAATCTTGACCAAGATGATGCAGACCTCTGCGCGCGCCGGGTTCTTGAAGGCGTACCAGACGGTCCAAATCGATCCGCAAAAATACCTGGCCGAAATGAAGCGCGCTCATCGCCTGCCGATTCACACCTGGAGCGATATGTTTCACGTCGAAGAATCGATCGTCCACGGCTACGCGAACCAGATCATCAAGTCCTCGATGCGCACGGCGGGACTGGAAGGCGCGGGTTTGGGGTTGGGCGGGATGATGACCATCGTTCCCGACGCTGGAATTCTTACTGCGATTACCATCCGCATGTTGCAGCGGCTGAGTCTGGTCTACGGATTTGAGTATCAGACCGAAGAAGAAACGACCGACCTCTGGATGGCCGCGGCCAGCGCCGCCGGGCTGGATTTGGGACGCGACTTCGTCGGCAAGCACGCCGCCGAAATGATCGTGCCGCGCATCATCGACCGAATCGCCGTCAAAATGGGATCGGAAGTCGCGGAAAAGTGGGCGGGGCGTTTGGTGCCGGTGATCAGCGCCGGCTTTGCCGCCACCTTGAATTATTATTTTGTACGCGCCTGGGGCCGCCGGGCGCAGAAACATTTCGCCGAACGGCATCGGCAAGTGCGCGCGCACGGCTTGCCCCAATCGCGCATCTTGAATTTGCCGGTCACCGGCACGCCGCGTTTGCGCTCCGCGAACTAGTCTCCGACGGGATGTCTCTAGGATGACCTTTGACTGAAAACGTATCGACAGCATTAGTCGGCCATATCGAAGAAGCCGGCGGGCGTCCCTTAACGGACGAAGACATCACACTCGATCGCCAGGAGCGCTGCGCCGCCGCCGTCGTTCAGCAACTGTTCGAGCGCACTGGCCTCGTGCGCATACTCGATCCCAAAACGCTGAACGTCGTCGTTGGGCAAGGGAACTGGATTTCGTTTTCGTTCGAGATGCAGCGCGGCGCCGACCATACCTCGCTGGATAGTTCGCACGCGCTGCGGCGCGCTTCGCGGAAACCGGAGCCGGGACGATCGCTAGTTTCCAGCTGGTTCCGCAGCCTTGGCAAACCGTCGCTTCATTTCGAAGTGATCCCGGCCGCGCGCCTGGGCGAAATTCGAGTGGAAGGCCACGTCGACGCCGCAGATCCCAAGCGGCACCCGGTGGCGCATTTTCTGACCGACTACCTGCCGGCGCACGGCATAGGCAAACACCCCACTCCAGAATCTCTTCTGGCCCAGCTGACTTCGATGGCCCGTTCGGCGCGCTGATGGTGCTACAATCCGGTCCTGCCGGCCCATCGTGAGCCCCATGCGTATGAAGATTCCTATGCGCGTCGCAGCAAATCACCCAAAAGTTAAAACCAAGCCATTCTTCGAGGAGTTCCGCATGCGCAAAGCCGCTGCTCTCATTTCGATGTTCTGCCTGACCTACGCCACTGGCCTGCAGGCTGCGGTGCTTGCTTCGTTCCCGCATCCGGCGCAGCAACAAGACAACTACCAGCAGGACCCGAATCAATACAATCAGGATCCCAATCAGTACAACCAGGATTACGACCAGGACTACTACCAGAACAACGGATACGAAAATTATTCTCCCGATCAGCTCGACAATTTGCTGGCGCCCATCGCGCTTTATCCTGATCCGCTGTTGGCGCAAGTGCTGCCGGCCGCGACGTTCGTGGACCAGATCGACGAAGCTTCGCGTTACGTCCGTTCCTACGGGCAGAACGGCATTGACGATCAGGATTGGGACGTCAGCGTAAAGGCGGTGGCGCATTATCCCGCTGTGCTGGACATGATGGCGGACAAAATAGATTGGACCACCGCGCTGGGCCAGGCCTATGTGAACCAATCCACGGACGTGATGATTTCGGTGCAGCGCCTGCGCCGCTTGGCGAGTGATCAGGGCAACCTGATCACCAATCAGCAACAACAAGTGATCGTGCAGCCCAGCTACATTCAGATCTGGCCAGCGCAACCACAATACGTCTACGTCCCGGTTTACAACCCGGCGTACGTGTATTACCAGCGGCCATCTTCCGGCGCGTTTTTTATTACCTTTGGCACCGGCTTGATCATCGGAGCGTGGCTGAATCGCGATTGCGATTGGGGCGGCCGCCGCGTGTATTACACCGGCTGGAATGGCGGCGGCTGGATCGGGCGTTCGCGCGGCTACGTGCACATCCAGAACACGGTGTATGTCAACAACCGCTACACCAACATCACGATCAACCGCACGGTGGTCAATCGCCGCGTGAATTACAACAACATGAATCGCTACAACAGCATTCATCGCAACGTGAATTACAACAATTTGAACCGCAACAACGTTATTCGCGACAAGCGGCCGGTGAATACCCGGCCGGGAAATAATCGGCCGGGAACTCCGGGTAACAACAGACCGGGAAGTCCCGGCACGCGTCCGCCGAATAACAACACGCGTCCGGGAAATGCAACTAAGCCCGCGCCGCCGACCAACAAGTTGCCGACCACGCAGCCTGTCACTCGGCCTACGAATAAACTGCCTAACAACAGCGTGATCGACCGCAACATCGACCGTCAGAGTCCCAGCCTCGATAAGTATCGCGGCCGCGACAATCCGCAAACGCGCCCGACGACGCTCGCGCCCAAACCAGCCGTACAGCCAGCGGTGCAGCCCGCGCGCCCGGCGCCGACGGCTCGGCCCGCGCCGCAACAGCCTGCCCCGCAACCCCGCGCTTTCAACACCCGGCAGACCGACTTTAACGCTAATCAGGCCAGCGCCCGCGGGGCGCAAAGTCGCGCCCAAGCCGCGCCGAAACCGCAACAGGCCGCGCCAAAGCAGCAGGCTCCGCAGCGCCAGCCGCAGCCCAACAACTCGCAGCCCAAGAATTCGGGGAAGCCGCGATGAGCTGCCAACACGTAGGCCAGGTAACGCACGACTTAGAAATGTCGAGGCTCGAACTTCCATTGACCGCGAAAACCATTTCCGAGAGGTTGAACCCAATGGACATGCCAACGAACCATGTATCTTGCGCATCGCGAAAATTCATCCCGGTCGCCGCACTGTGCTGCGCGATCGTGGCGGGAATAGGGATTACGACGCCTGCGTTGCACGCGCAGCAAACGGCCGCCCCGGCAACTCCCGAAGCGAAGGCGGTGCAAAAAGCCGCAGTGAGAAAAAACGTGCAGGATGCCAAGGAAGACGCGACCGCGGCCGCGAATCAAACCACCTTCGATACACCTGCCGCCGCGATGCAAGCGCTGGCCGACGCCATGAAAGCAGACGATCGACCCGCTCTCCAAAAAATGTTCGGGCCGGGCGCCGAGCAGTTGCTTTCCGGCGATCCAGTCGAAGATGACCTCGATCGCGCCAGCTTTGCCGCCGCGATGCAGGAGCATTCGTCCCTGGATCAGGAGGACGATTCGACCTATCGCATTCTGGTCGGCGACGACGCGTGGCCTTCGCCCATTCCGGTAGTCAAGAAAGGCGACAAATGGGTTTTCGATACGCAGGCGGGACTTACTGAAATCCTCGACCGTCGCGTGGGCAACAACGAACTTTCCGCGATTGCCACTTCGCGCGCCTATGTGATCGCGCAGTGGGAATATTACGTGAACGCCTACGGTGAGAATGACGGCCTGGCCAGTTACGCCCAGAAATTCATCAGCTCGCCGGGCCAACAGGACGGCTTGTATTGGGCTACGCCCGAAGACGCCGACCCCAGCCCCATGGGCAAGCTGATCGCTGCGGCGGAAGAAGAAGGCTACAACCGGGGCAACACCACGGCGAAACAGAAGAAAGCCTCGGCGGAAGAAGAGCACGCGCCGTATCACGGCTACTATTTCAGAATTCTGACGCGTCAGGGCGCGAGCGCGCCGGGCGGCAAATACGGCTACATCATCAATGGAAATATGATCGCCGGCTTCGCGCTGGTGGCCTATCCGGCCACCTGGGGAAATTCCGGGGTGATGACCTTCATCGTCAATCAGCAGGGCCGCGTCTACCAGAAGAATCTCGGCGCCGACACTGACCGCATCGCCGGAGCGCTGGCCGAATACAATCCGGATCCAACGTGGAAGCGAGTGGACGAAGACGTGATTGATGCGGATGTGGACGCCGCGCTGGATGTCACTGACAACCAGCCGGCCAATCCGCCAGCCAAATAACCGGCGAATTGAAAATTCGTGGCGAATTACCCAGCAATCGCATATAAATTCATTAAAATTCGCGCGGGCGTGGCGGAGTCGGTGTGCGCCGTTCGAACTTCTAATTTCATTCCAACTGTTGCCTCTGCTCGCGCTCCGTGCCATTCTTTCCGTCCGAATCTGCTAAGCACAAATTGGGGCCAGTCGAATGCCGGTGTGTGAAGGCTGTGGTATACGAACCGACGACGCGCATGTCGCGCGGCGTGCTGCACGTATCGAGGCCGCCGCTCGTTATCGTCCGACGCAAATCAAGGTGCTGTTTCTCGATTCCGCTCCGCCCGCCCGCATCGAAGACTTTTTTTATTCTCCGGCAGCCAGCCGCACCGGCCGTTTGCCAGCGTCCAAATCGTATTTCGATGAATTGGGAAAAACGCTGGGGCCCACGTTGATGGCTTCCACCGAAGAGGGAATTCTCACTGAATTTCGCCGCAGGGGATATTTCCTGACCTACGCGGTGGAGTGTCCCTTCGACAACGAAGGCGAATTGCACGCCGCGCTGCGCCGCCTGGCTCCCACCGCGCTAAAACGCGTGCAATATTCGATCAAGCCCAGCTATGTGGTGCCAATCAGTACGCCGACCAAGGAACTAATTCACCTCTTCGGGCTGATCGGTTGGGGCGATCGTTTGGTGCTCGATGGCGCCGGCCCCTTCGTGGATCCGTACTTGGGCGATTCCCGCAAGCAAGCGCAGTTTGGCACCGCCTTCGGCGACCGTATCGGAAAGGCCCTGGCGGTATTACCGTAAAGATCCGTCGCGGCTCGGCGGTAGCAGTCCAACTCTCCGTGTTCTCTTTCTATTCTCTGTGCCCTCTGCGATAAATCTTTGGCGGGAGCGCGTTCGGAGAGAGGGCCAAACTTCGTAGTACCAAAGTACCGTTGCGCGGATTTTGCACCGCTATAGAATCGCTGGCCGTGGCGCAGAACCGTCAGTGCGAGACGCTGGAGCGGCTGAAGCGGGAAGCCGTCGAAGCTGTTTTGAATGCGAAGCGCACGCGTTGGACCAAGGACGTCTCGTTGTACGAGGACAATCAGATCGCCGGCGACCAGCGCCGCCGGATCGACGCCTTCATTTCCCACCTGCTCGCCGGCCACGACGGCAAACCATGTCCCTCCGGCGATCGGCCGATCATCGGCCGCCGCGTAGCCGCCGACCTCAACATTCGCCCCGCGGATTTTCTCGCCACGCCGGTATCATCGACGAAAAATTAAGCAGGAAGTTGGCGCGGCGAACGGCGTCAGGTTTTATCGCGCCTCGCGGAAATTCTTTCCGCTTGCGCCCGCGTCACCCACGGGAAAAACCGGTCGAGCTGCACGAAGAATTTTCCGTGCAAGGTGATGATGGCTTCGCGCTTGCCGCGCGCGATGGCCCGCAGCATGTCGTACACCGCTGGCTCGGTCCTCATGGCCAGTGGGTGCGGCTTGGTGGCCTCGCTCATCGCGCGCAACTTGCCCTGATTATCGACCTGGCGGATTTCGCTGATCACGAATCCCGGGCTGATCAGCGTCACCTTGACGCCCGCGGGCTTTAGCTCCTGCGTGATCGCATTGGCTAGCGCGCGCAGCGCAAATTTGCTCATCGAATACGGCGAGGCGCCGGCAGACGAAACCCAACCCGCCACGCTGCCAATAATCACCAGGTTCCCGCGCGTTTTCTCTAGCTCGGGCAACGCCGCGTAAATCGTGCGCAACACGCCGAAGACGTTGGTCTCGAATTGGCGGCGGTAACCGTCGAGCGAGAGTTTCTTCAGTGGGCCGGTGACGCCGAATCCCGCATTGGCTATCGCGATGTCCAGTTTGCCCCAGTTTTGGACGCAGGCCTCGACGGCGCGCTCCAGATCGCCATCGCGCGTCACGTCACATTCCAGCGTTAACGGCGCGACTCCGCCGCTCTGGGTGATCGATTGCGCCAGGCCCTCCAGTCGGTCTTTGCGGCGCGCGGCTAGTGCCACCTTGGCCCCGGAACGCGCCAGCTGTCGCGCCATTTCTTCGCCGATGCCGGACGAAGCGCCGGTGACCAGCACTATTTTGTCTTGGAAGAACGAAATTGTTTTGGCCATCGCGATTCTTTGTATCACGAGTTGATGAGAAGCGGGTATGCTCCGCGGCGTTCGAGAAATTAAATCCAAATAGCTCGCGCTGGACTCCAATACTGGCGCGCCTTAAAATTCGAAGGTCGCGCTATTTGAAGAAGGAGAACCTAGCGATGAATACAACCGCACGCGATGCTGCGGCCCAGCCGCCTACGGACACCAAAATCGAAGACTTCGACATTGTGATTCTTGGCGGCGGAACCGGATCGAGCATCGCCGCCTGGACGTTTGCGAGCGAGGGAAAACGAGTGGCGGCGATCGACCGCAAGTATATCGGCGGGTCGTGCCCGAACATCGCCTGCCTGCCCAGCAAGAATTTTATCCATAGCGCGAAAGTCGCCTCCTACGTTCGCCGCAGCGAGGAATTCGGCATCCCCGCGCGCGACTTTAAAGTCGACATGACCACCGTCCGCGGCCGCAAACGCAAAATGGTTTCGGGCCTGAATCAGGTCTACCTCGACAACTACAAAGCGACTGGCGCGGAACTGATTATGGGGGAAGGCCGCTTCGTCGCCCCGCGCACGGTGCAGGTCAAACTGAACGACGGCGGCACGCGGACGCTTCGCGGCGCCAACGTGATCATTAGCACTGGTACGCACGCTACGATTGACGCGACACCCGGGCTTGCCGAATTCAAGCCGCTGACGCACATCGAAGCGCTGGAATTGGGCGAGGTTCCGGAGCACCTGATTATCATCGGGGGCGGCTACATCGGCCTCGAGCTGGCCCAGGCCATGCGCCGCCTCGGCAGCAAAGTCACCCTGATCGAGCACGGCGAACAGCTGGTGAACCGCGAGGACGACGACGTCCACCAGGTGCTGTGCGATATGCTGCGCGACGAAGGCATCGATCTGCTGCTCGATGCCACGGTCACTGCGGTCCACGGAAAATCGGGCGAGTCCGTGCAGCTGGCCATCACGCAAAAAGGCGCGCAGAAAACGGTGCAGGGCACACACATTTTAGTGGCCACCGGCCGCACGCCGAACACTCTGGGAATCGGCCTGGAGCTTGCCGGCGTCGAACTCAGCGATCGCGGCTACATCAAGGTGAACGAGAAGCTGCAAACCACGGCTGCCGGCGTCTGGGCGCTGGGCGAATCGGCCGGCAGCCCGCAGTTCACCCACATCAGCCATGACGACTTTCGAGTGATTCACGACAATCTTTCCGGGCGCAATCACGTCACCACCGGCAGGCAAGTGCCGTTCTGCCTGTTCACCGACCCGGAATGCGCGCGGGTGGGCCTGAGCGAAAAGGAAGCAAATACCCAGGGCATCGCTTACCGGCTATTCAAGATGCCCATGACCATGTCGCTACGCGCACTGACCCTGGGGGAAACACGCGGATTCTTGAAGGCTCTGGTGGCGATCAACAGCGACCGCATCCTGGGCTTCACCGCAGTATGCGTCAACGGCGGGGAAATTATGTCGGTGGTGCAGGTGGCCATGATCGCGGGATTGCCGTACAGCGCGCTCAGCGACGCCGTCCTGGCCCATCCGACGCTGGCGGAGGGCCTGGAATTGTTGTTCGTGGGCCCTCCGGCGGTGCACAACCAGCCGGCTGGCCAGCAGAAACGCGCGGCAAAATCCTAAGCGTCCCGCGTAAACGATTTGAACCGATAGGCTTAGGCCGGTGGCGGCCTCGCTGCAGATTTTGTATCTTTTCGAGGGCTTCGAGACTCTAAAAGGTGGTACGAATTCCTTCCTGCGTCGTCGAAGTCATCGAAACGCTGTCGTTACCGTCAGCTCTGATTTTTCGGTTATTCTGTCTTTTCGTTCAACGCCGGAAACCGGCAGGTCGGCGCGCGGGAGCATTCATCGAATTCATTGAAGGAGACAGGATTTATGCCCAAGTATAATAAGAACCCGGAAGCGCTGTCGCGTCTGACTCCCGAGCAGTTTCGCGTGACCCAGCGGGACGGCACGGAGCGTCCGTTTGATAACGAGTATTGGGATAATAAAGAGCCAGGTATTTATGTCGACGTCGTTTCCGGCGAGCCGCTGTTTGCGTCGGTGCACAAATATGATAGCCAGTCCGGCTGGCCCAGTTTCACCCAGCCGATCGATTCGGAAAATGTTGTGGAGAACGTCGATACCGACCATGGCATGACCCGCACCGAAGTTCGGTCGAGCAATGGCGACAGCCATCTCGGCCATGTGTTCCCGGATGGCCCGCGCGACGAAGGCGGCCTGCGCTATTGCATCAATTCCGCGTCGCTGCGCTTTGTGCCGCTCGACGAACTGGAAAGCGAAGGCTACGGCGCGTACCGCAAGCTCTTCGAATCTCAAGGAACTCAAGGCAAAGGAGCAAAAGCATGAGCGCAACGACCGA
>Ga0302177_10000389_pt1 | contig 34151 bp, 37 predicted proteins | sample I_Palsa_E1_2_FD_198780 | JGI IMG/M metagenome (GOLD analysis project Ga0302177, IMG submission 198780) | Peat permafrost microbial communities from Stordalen Mire near Abisko, Sweden - I_Palsa_E1_2 | ecosystem: Environmental > Terrestrial > Soil > Palsa > Peat permafrost | place: Sweden... | reverse complement strand
CCGGAAGCCGATCAGCACCGACGGTGAGGGGGCCGCAGCGCAGGCGGCGGACATCACGGTGAACCCGGCTGAGCCGATCAGGAACAAGCGGCGGCGACCGAACATGTCTCCGAGCCGCGCGCCCGTGATCAGGAATACGGCGAACGCGAGCGTGTAGCCGGCACTCAACCACAGCAGCGTGGATGCGCTGCCGCCGAGGGCGTGCCGAATCGATGGACCGGCGATGTTGACGATCGTCGCGTCCATCAGGTCCATCACGTTCGCGGCAAGGACGACCGCGAACACCAGCCAGCGCAGCGGGTTGGGAGCGGCGGGCTGGGTGGTGATGACGGGGTGAGGTGGGGCGACGGTTGCGGCCATCGAGCTCCTGATCTGTGCGAACGACGTTCGTTACGAACACTGTACGGTACGAACGCCGTTCGTGTCAAGTAAGATCTCCGGATATGGAAGCCCCGACCCGCCCCCGCTCTACCCGTGGCCGTCCGGCCAAGGCTCCGCTGAGCGAGGACGCCATCGTCGATGCTGCCCTGTCGATCACCCGCGTCGAGGCGCTGGATGCGGTGACGATGCGACGGGTCGCGGCCGAGCTCGACACGGGGGCTGCCTCGCTCTATGTGTACGTGCGCAATCGCGACGAGCTGCTGCGCGCGATGCTGGACCGCGTCGCCGGCACGGTGCCGCGGGTCGCGCCCGATCCGGAGCGCTGGCGTGAGCAGGTTCACGACCTCATGCGCGGGTTTCGCGACGCGCTGGAGGCCCACCCCGGGCTGGCATCGGTCCTTACGGGCGACGTGCCGACCACCGAGCACGTGCTCGCCGGTGCCGAGAGCCTGCTCGGGATCCTGCTCGCGGGCGGGATCGCCTCTCAGGATGCCTCGTGGGCCGTCGACATCCTGATGCTGATCATGACCGCGACGGCGACTGAGGCCGACGTCCGCCGCGCCGCCGGGCGCACCACCGACGCCGACCGCGAAGATGCAGTCGCTCGGATCCGTGACACCTTCGCCGGGCTTCCGGCCACGCGCTTCCCGCTCCTCAGAAGCCACGCCTCCGAGCTCATCGCCGGAGCCGGCGATGAGCGATTTCGCTTCGCCATCGACACTTTCCTCGACGGCCTTGTCGCCCGCGCCGCCCTCTCCTGATACCCGCCCTCGACGCCGCGAGCGGCTCACGACGGGGAGGTTTCGATCAGCTGGTGCCCTGCCTGATGGCGGCGGCTGCGGACGCGAGCGTCGGGGTTGAGAAGCAGTTCGCCTCGGCATACTCCTCCAGGGCGAGTGACTGCTCCCATGGGGCGTCGACCGCGGCGCGCAACAATGGCTTGGTCATCTCGAACGCGTGCGGGGGTAGCTGTTCGATGCGCTCACACCATGTAGCGGCAGTCGCGAGCAGCTCGTCGTGTGGGCAGACCTCTTGGATGATGCCGAGGCGCAGCGCCTCGTCGGCCTCCAGATGGCGGCCACGGACGTATAACGCGAGCGCTCCCTGGTAGCCGAGGCGCCGAGTCAGCAGCCAGCTCGTTCCTACCTCGGGCACGAGTCCGAGACGTCCGAAGGCCGGGACGAGGACAGCCTCCTCGGACGCGACAAGAATGTCGCAGGCGAGCGCGAATGCGAGGCCGACGCCTGCGGCAGCGCCGTTGATCGCTGCGATGAACGGCTTGTCGGTCGAGGCGATGGTCCTTACAACACCGCCGAACTGGCGCCTGATCCAGCGCCACGCGTCGGTCGTATCGGCAGGCTCATCGGGCGTGCGGATCCGCGTCGAGCCCGTCTCGATCATCTGCAGGTCACCACCCGCCGAGAACGCCGGATCCTCCCCCGTGATCACGATCGCACGGACGCTCGGGTCCTCCGCCAACTCAGCCAGCCGCGATCGCAGCTGCAGCACCAAACCCGTCGTAAGGGAGTTCAGGCGCGCCGGGTCCGCCAACGTGATCAACGCCCTCCCCGTGTTGCGCTCCACCGTGACGAGCACGCGCTCCTCGGTGGCTCCGCTTTCGAGCAGCTGCGGATATGTGCTCATCTTGACCGGCCTCCTTTCACGATGCCCCAGGCGGCGTCTGCGAGTGTGCGGACGCGCTCCTCAGGCACCTCGTTTTGTTCGCTTGTCACCCACTGACGGCAGTACGCATCGGCCGGGCCGAGCCACAGCGCGTGCAACAGCTCGGGCTCCAGGTCGCGCAACGAGCCGTAGCCGACGTGCAGGCGCCACCATCGCAGCACCTCGCTGAAGAAGGCCCGGTTCTGTGCGTCCATGCGCTCATCGGTGGGCTTACCGCTCGGGCGCCCGCTGTAGAGCAGGATCGCCTCCGCGCGGTGCGCGACCACCCATCGGAGCTGATGCTCGACCGCTTCCCTGACGCCCTGCTCCGCTCCTGAGCTTGCGCGGAGCACCTCCACGAGGCCGGCCTGGTAGGAGCCCAACGCCCGCGACCAGGCCTCTGCGTGCAGGGCCTCCTTGTCAGCGAAGTGATGGTAGATCGCTCCCACGCTGACATCGGCGTCACGGCGGATGTCCTCCAGGCGTGATCCGAGCGCGCCTTCGCGAGCGAAGGTCTGGGTTGCCGCGAGCACGATCCGGTCGCGCATCATCGGCACAGAATAACGTTCTGTCTATCCCGAGTAATTATCGGGCTGGCTGCTTAGTTGGAAGAGCAGCAGCGGCAGTCACGTGCGCACGCGAGCGCGGGTCTGAGCGCAGCCCCCGGAGCGTCCACATCGGCAGCGTGTCCACGAGCGTTTCACTTGAGCTTCCACGCGGAGCCGGCTGTTTGCGTTCTAATCTTCCGGCATGGCTGTGCCGGAGCGTATCGAGGTGGCTGACGCGCCTGAGCGTGATCGCTATGAGCTGTCGATCGACGGCGAGGTGGTTGGCTACAGCACCTATCGCGCACGCCCAGGCCTGATCGCGTTCGTCCACACCGAGGTCGACGAGGGCTTCGAGGGTCGCGGCCTCGCTGATCAGCTGATCCGGTTCGCTCTGGAAGACGCCCGCGCACGAGGTCTTGAGGTCCTGCCGTTCTGTCCGTTCGTCAACGCATTCATCGAACGTCATCGGGAGTTCGAGGCGCTGGTGCCCGACACCTACAGGGAGCAGTTCGGCTTGTGAAACGCTGCGAGGGCGAGCACCTCAAGGTGCAGGCCCGCGCTGCGGCCGAGCGCGTCGCGGAGGACCGGGGGTAGGCGATGTCCCAGGAGAGTGTGGAGACCGTCAAGCGATTGGTCGACGCGTTCAACAAGCGCGACGTCGATGCCTTCGCCGAGATCACGACGCCGGACTTCGAATGGACCACGTCGATGGCGGCGGTCGAGGGAGAGATCTTCTGGGGACGGGAGGGCATCGAAACCTACTTCGGACGCATGCAAGAGTCGTGGGACGAGTTCATCGCACTCGCGGACGAGTACCGCGATCTCGGCGATCGTGTCCTGTGGCTCGGGCGGCTTGAAGGACGAGGGCGGAGCAGCGGCGTGCCTGTCAGCGCATCGCTCGACATCCTCTATGACCTTCGCGACGGGAAGATCTCGCGGATGCACTCCTATCTCGATCACGGCGAGGCGTTGCGGGCGGCAGGACTCTCGGAGTAAGGGTCAGATGCCGGCGTCCGGTGACGAGCGCTCGCTCACGGAAGGGCAGCTGATGGGCCCGGCGCGGTGACCGCCGCCTCAGACGCAAGTTGGCCTGCTGCATCCAGCTGCTTCAGCCGCTCGACCGCTGCGCTGACGTGCGTGAGATATCGCTTGACTGCCGTTTGCACGGACGGCTCGTCGGCATGGTCGGGAAGCGCACGCAGCAGGTTGAGCCGGCTCTCGGCCATCCACGCTGAGAGGTCGGGGTCGCTCAACCACCGCCCCTCCGTTCTCCAGGTGCGGCCGACCATGCGCGGCCAGTCCTCGACGCTGCTGGGGTAAGGGTTCGGTGGACAGAGCCGGTTCTTGTCCACATCGTCGTCGCGGTGGGCCTCGATGAAGCCGACGACGGCTGCGTTGAAACAGGGCGAGAGGTGCCGCACCTGCTGGAGCACGATCCGATCGCGCTGGAAGATCGGGGTGGCGGGGGCGTTGTTCAGGCCGAGCGCGGTGCAGTCCACGTGCAGGACGTCAGGCCCGGTCTTGGTCTCCCCGCGCTCGAACACGATCCGGTCGACCTCGATCCGCAGCACTCGGCCGAGCCTGACGACGTCTTCGATCTGACGCAGGGCTGCCAGCTCAGGCGCGCTGAGCATCGTGCCGCGGAACATCGTCGCCGGCGACGCCGTGTCGATGCGCGTCATTCGCCCCGAGGCCTCGAGCCGCTCGAAGAGGTCATCGAGGTTCGTCGCATCGGCGCCCGCCTCAGCATCGAGAGCGTTGCCCTCCATGATCGCGCTGACCTGCTCCAGCGGTTGAAAGTGCCTGCGGTCGTAGAACCAGGCGTCGCGGGGCCGGATCCAACGGATCCGATCCGGTTGCACGTCGTTGTCCAGGAGCCAGATGCAGGCGTCGGCGGCCGTCTTGCCTGACCCGAGGACGGCGTAGGAGCAGTCTGCTTGCGCGGCCGCCGGTAGGTCGTTGATGGGGACAAGCCGAACGCCCGATGCCACCTGAAACGGGGTGGTGTGGGTCGCCGGGATCTCGGCCTCCAGATATCGAGCATCAACAACCTTGCGACGTACAGCGACATCGTGAAGCTCTCCGGTGCTCAGGTCCCTGACCTGGGCAGAATCACCGCCGCCGCCCACGTACTCGTGACCGGTGAGCACGCGGCCCCGGCCTGTTTGCGTGAGCCGCGCGGCCGCCTCGGCGAAGTACTCCAAGACCTCATCGCCCGTCGCCCGCTCGTAGTACCCGGCGTTCTCCCCGACCTGGTCGACGCGATCCTCGCCGAGCGCCAGCGAATTCACGCCGTAAAGCGCGGAGGGAATGTGTAGGCGAACGAACGGGTACGCATCCGCCCAGTGACCGCCCGGGGCCTCTCGCCGGTCGATCACCGTCACCTCAACATCCGCCTCGGCCACCAGCGCATCGGCGAAGGCAAGGCCACTCGCACCCGCCCCTACGACCAGATAATCGGTGCTGACGAGCATGTACTCCCCTCTGGTTCTGCGCTGAAGAGCGGTCCTCCTTGGACTAGGAAGACCATAGCCGAGGGTTGCGTCTAGTGAGGGAAGCGCCTGGCGTGCAGGTCATGGCCGCTCGACCCGAACACGGCCGAGGTAACGGCAGACCGCTCTCGGACAACCTCAGCCTCGCCGGACCTTGCAGCGTGCTCAGAGCGGGCGGCACGCGCCGCTCGTGCCGCTCTCCCCTATCCAGCGACCGTGAAGCTGAGCCGGGCGGGCGCCGAGCTCTGGCCGGCCGAATTCTTGGCTGTGATCACGAGCGTGTAGGTTCCTGGTTTGAGCTTCAGCGCGTGCGAGATGCGCCCCTGGAAGACCGCCTTGTTGGTCCCGGCGTGGGCGGGGAAAGAAAGCCCGCCACGCGTGACCGTGCGTTTGCAAGCGTGCTGGTGGCGATTCTTCTTCGTCTGCGCCGCGCACTTGCCTTTGACCGTGCGCCCACCCACGATCTGGGTGAACGAGAAGCTGATGCTCGCCGCCTGGTTGAGCGTGAAGGAGAATGTCGTTCCCACCGGCGGTCGTTTGGCCTTGCGTGCGAAGCTCGCCAGCCGGGTTCCGTCCCGCCATCTGTGGTTGGACTCGGCGACGTTGGTGAGGACCGGTGCCCCCGCCGCGGCTGTCAACGTTCGATTCCCGGCGGTCGTGAACGTCCGATCCGCGCTGGTGCTCGTTCCGTCCGGGCTGGTCGCGATCACGCGGAAGTGGTACGTAGTCCCGGGCGAGAGCGAGGAGACCTGTGCGAGCAGCGCGACCGGACTGAATCCGAACGCCGACTGCGGCGTCGTGCTGGCACCGTACGCGGTCGTCGTCCCGTACTGGAACTGGACCGTCGCATCGGGAGCGTTGGCGGTGACCGTAGCGGAGAGCGTCGCGGTGTTAGTGCTGGTTGGGCTTCCCGCGACATTCGTGATCGCTGGCGCGACGACCTCATAGGCGCCGATGTCGCAAGCCGTGCCGCCGGGGCGAGCGACGCCGCGCTGATCGGTCGCCGAGCAGCCGGCGCCGGAGGCGGGCACCTGATCGATCGCTGCGCTGCCCGCCTGCAAGCGCATCGTCTGCGTCGGACCGCCGTTGAAGGCGAGCGGCGCGAGCTTCGGATCTTCGCTGGTGACGGCCGAGAATACGCATGGGTCGGTCACGAGGCCTTTGAGGCTCGGCTTGGAGAAGACGAGGTTGTGCCCGCCGTCAACGATCGCCCCGCGACAGTCGCCACCCGGTTCGTTTTCGTACAGGATCGTGTTCTGCAGCGTCGGCGGAGAGGACAGGCCATATACGCCGCCACCATGCCCGGCCGTGCCGTTAGTTCCCGCCGGGAAGCTGGCGGAAGCCGCACCTCCGAGTCCGGCGTGTCCGGTGGAGTTTTCGGCGATCGTCAGGTTCACGAGCTGGGTCGCCACGTCCAGCACGTTCTCTACCCCGCCGCCATAACCGCCGTTGCCGCCGTTGCCGGCTTTGCCGGCTTGGAAGATGTCGCTCGCGGCGGCGCCCGGGTTTCCCCCGTTCGCTCCGTCTCCCGCGATGTTTCCCTGGATCGTGTCATCGGTGGCCTGCAGCGCCGCGTGTTTGATGATCGATCCGGCGATCGCGATGCCCGCTCCGTTGCCGCCGAAGCCACCGTCGCCGCCGCTGCCGCCGTTGCCTTCTTCTGTAGAGCTGTTCATGCCGGACGAGCCGGCGCCACCCTTCCCGGCGGTGTTCGCGGTGATGGTGCTCTTTTCGACCGTTGCCGTACCGCCGAAGTTGGCGATCCCAGCCCCTCCGCCGCCGTCGGCGCCGCTTGCACCCGAACCGCCGTTGCCTTTCTGCCCAGCCGTCGTGCTGCCCGCGGTCGCTTCGCCGCCTCCGCCGCCGTCGCCCGCGGTGTTGCCGCTGATCGTGGATTCGGTGACCGTCAGCGTGCCCGTCGAGGCGATTGCGCCGCCGCTACCACCCTCGCCTCCTGGTCCGCCGCTACCGCCGAGCGGACCGCCCCTGCCGCCCGTGCCGCCGGAGCCCGCGTGGTTACCGGTGATCGTGGTGTCGGTGACGGTCAGGTTTCCTTCATTGAGGATCGCGCCACCTTCCGCACCGGGGTTTGCTGCGCCGCCCTGACTGCCGTTGGCGGAGCCGGGTGTTCCTTCGCTTCCGTCCTGTGCGTTGGCGTTCGTGATGGTGACGCCCTTCAGCGTCACGCTGGCTTCGGGCATCACCTGCAGCGCACGATCGCCGAGCCTGCAAGCTTCGAGCACCGTCTGTCCTGGACCGGCGCCTTCGATCGTCAGGTCCTTCACGGTGCCCGAAACGGACAGCTCGCCCCAGCTGTTATCGGACGGCCGGGATTTGGATGTCGAGATGCACCCCGACGGCGGACCTCCAAGGAAGAGAAAAAACTCGCGTGTAAGCGGATACGTCGTCGCGGCGAGCACGATCGTGTTGCCACTGGGGCTCGCCGTGCCGCAGTTCCCGTGTCCCGTGCCGTCCACGGTCGCGATCGCTTCTCGCAGCGAGCAGCCTCCTTCGTTCAGCTGATCCGCCGTCGTGTTGACGGTAATCGTGGCCGCGCCAGCCGGCGCCGCCACGGCGAGGCTCGCGAGGATCGCCGCGCCGAATACCTTTCTCACCCCCATCTGCGCGATTCTATGCCAGTGAGCAGGCTTATTGTCAACCGTGCGGTGAGAACAAGCGGTCCACAAAGCAGCCGCGCCGCTCGCGAGACCGTATCCTGGCACGATGGAGGGGAGCACGGTTCGGCGTACGGGGGTGTTTGTTGCTCTGCTGATGCTTGTCGTCGCTCCGGTAGCGCTCGCGGCTGAAGGTCCGCTTGAGGTGCCGCTTCCGAAGGGCGAACTCGGCGCCATCGCTTACGGCGGCGGGCACGTCGTGTGGGCGACAAGTCCGCCGACCGGGCCTGTCCGGATCTACAGTGCGACCGTTGGAGGCGGCAGGCCGCAGCTGCTCGCCAGCGTCCCTCGCGAGCGGCCCGAGGCCGCGCTGACCGTCTCGCTCGCGGCCAGCGCAGCCGGCTACATCGTCAGCCTCCGCGACAGCAGCAGCGTCAACAGCGACCCGTACGGCGGTGAGATCTTCGAAGGCGAAGTCGTCGCGGTCGGTGGCTTTGACGGCTCGCTTCATACGGTCCTGCGCTGCCACCCCGGGAAGGCCAGCCGCGAAGGTGAATTTCCCCCCGTCGGGACTGCGGCCGGAGATCAGCTGTTCGCGTTCGCCGGGGTCGCGTGCGGCGCGCCCGCGTCGATCGACACCGTCACACCGCGAGGCACCGTAACACCGCTGCCGCATGCACCTCGTTTCAGCTTCACCGAAGAACACGAAGTCCAGCACGTCAACCTGACGCTCGCCGGCAGCACGCTCGCGTATACCGCCAGCGATCCGCACGAAGCTCCGTTGGTCGGCATCGACGATCTAGCTTCTGGCGGCTATCGGCAGATCGACCCTGTGTTCGGCGCGATCACGAGCCTGGCGGCACGAGCGGACGGGACGGTGTTCGCAACCGGGACGGTCTTCGCGAACGGGAGCGCTAAACGGGCGGAGCCCGCATCCGTGTTCGCGGTTGACCCCGGTCAGAGCGTTCTGCGGCCGCTGACGGGGCTCCCCCTCGAAGGAACGATCACCGTGCTCGCGGGCGGCGAACGGCTCCTGCTCGACTCAGGCGACGACTTCCCCGATCTGGCGCTTGCCTCCGCATCAGGACAACGGCTCGGACCGGTCGGTGCTCCGGGCGTGAGCGGTACTCATGAGCTGCTCGCGTTCAGCGGCGAACAGGCCGTCTACACCAGCAGCACCTGTACCGGGGCGGCCGAGGTGACGGTGCTCACGCTGCCGGCCGCTGGGCCGGCCGGCTCCGGCGCAGACGGCTGCCCGATGAGTATCACTTCGAGCAAGATCACCGTCGGCCCCAGAGGCCGAGCCGCCGTGCGCGTCAGCTGTCCGCTCGGGTGCAAGGGACGCTTGAGCCTTGAAGTCTCAGCTTCCGCCGCGACCCACCGCGAACTCGCGCGCCTGCTCAACCACCAGGGATTCCAGGGCCTCGCGATGGGCGAATTCAAACTCCCGGCGGGGCAAGGTCTCGTGCACATGCGCCTTGACCGCTACGCCCGACAGTTCCTCGCCCACCACCACGGACGCCTGACCGCCGAACTCTCGAGCGAAGAGGACGACCCGGAAACGACCGCGTCGATCGGCCGACCCGTCAAGATCCTCGTCAGACAATGATTTAGGGCCTTTTCTACGCCGACCGGCGGGCGCGCTAAGCATCTAGTTCAGTGGAAGCGGGACCTGAGTCGTGGTCAGCGTCAGAGGTAAGGAAACGCCACCCCTAGGGTGCCTTTCGGGGAGCGCGGTCCGGGGCGAGGATGGTCTTACAAACCAACTTCGCCCAGGAGGCAAACGAAATGCTCAGCAAGACACGCACCACGATTATCGCCCTCGTCGCTTCGGCGAGCCTCGCAGCCCTAGCCCCAGCCGTCTCGCAGGCCAGGCCCAAGCCCATCAGCGCCGGAACCAAAGCGGCGATGTGCGAAGTGCTCAGGCACAGTGCGGAAATCTCGCACGAAAACGGCGAAGCCGCCGAAGGAAAAGGCGAAAACGACTGGGCTAAGTACTACTACGACCAGGAGGAAAAAGCCCAAGGTGAAGCGGGAAACCTGGGCTGCGTGTGGGAGATCGAAATCGACGCCACGAAAGTCGCCACCAAAGTGAAAGCAATCAAAGTCCCAGGCGCAACGGCTCCGGTCAAGGGCAAGACGACAACATCCACATCCGTCATCACGGTTTCCTCCGTTTCGGCTAAATAGCCCCCCAGCCTCGACGGACTCGAGAACCCCAGCACTGCGCTGGGGTTCTCGGCCGTCGGCACCGCTACGGCGGTACGGCGGCCCCTCGCTCCAACCAGCGCGGGACCGACGTGTGAGGCGGTCAGCGTGAGCCCTCCTCGCTCAGCCGGCCTTCCACACGATCGGGTTTTCGCTGTAGGCGTCTCCACCGCTTCCCGTCCACTTCTCCGAAACGATCGAGCCACCGCCGCCCACCATGTAGATCACACAGGTCTGATAGGTCACGCCCTTGGTGAACTGTTTTGGCTGATTGCCGGATGGACACGGCCGGAAGTTGCCGATGACGCTCAGTTCTTGGCCCTGCTCTCCACGATCGTCGGTGGCCTGGAAGGCAGCGGCCGGGACGCCCTCTTCGGCGCTCGCATTGCCGGCGCCTTCGTTGCGGATCCGCAGCGTCACGTAATAGGGGGTCTGGCCCTGCTGGGACTTTTCGAGTTCGACGCCGTTGAGGTCGGCCTTCGAGCCTCGCTGAATGCTGAGAACGCTGATTTGGAGACGATAGGTAGGGCTCTTGGGCTCATCTCCGGGCTGGTAGTTCACGAGCGCCGTCGCCCCTGGCGTCAGCGTCGTGCCCGCAGCCGTTGTGCCACCGTTCGCGGCGCTGGCCGTCGAGGAGGAGCTCGTTGTCGTTTGCGCCGAGGATGTCGACGCTGTCGCCGGCGCGGCTGCGGTCGAGCTGCTGGAGCTTGTTCCCGACCCACCGCACCCAGCGGCTATGAGCGTAAGCAACGCGGCGATCACCAGAGCCGTTGCCGGCCTCCCGTGTCGCGTCGTTGACGGCGTCGTTGACGTGAGTCCCATGATCAGTCCCCTTGTTTCTGTGACGGTTGGCTCGCCCGTTCGCCGAGCGATCGCGTGCGTACGTGGCCGCGCGTTAGCCGCTCGACAACGGCCCCGTCATGCCCGCGTACCTGTTCGCCCGGTAGCCTACCAATCGGGACTTCACACTTCGGGCGCCCGAACCCGTGCCTTTCGGGCGAGCAACTAGCGGGAGACCGAGACGGGCACGCCCTTCTTCGTGCGCCATTTGACGGTCGTGTCGTTGATCGCGATCGAGTCAGGATCCAGCCTGGACGGCAGACGTAGGAGGTCTTGTATTCACTGCCCTCCCGGCTGCGCGGTGCTTCGAAGCGGGCGATCACGAATGCGCGAATTCCGCCGTGGCGGGAGACCGCTCTGCCCGAGCGGCAGTTGAGCTTCGCAGAACTGCCGGAGGACGCCCGCGCGGCCGCTGACAGTCCGAACGAGGCGCATAGCGCGATGGCGATGATGTGCGTGACTGGCGATGGGTCCCGCAGGCGCAAGTTCTTGTCTCTCCGTGGGCGGGCTCGCGGATCGCTGGGACGCTAGGACGGTGAAGCTTCGAGCGCCGCGACAACCGCGTTGGCGGTCTTCTTGTCCGTCCGCGGTATGTCGAATTGCCAGACGTGGCCGTTGCTGAAGTGCAACGTCAGATGGGAGACCATCCTGCCCTCATCCCAATCCACGGACGCGAGTTCGCTGCGGGCCGCCCGCACGATCACCTCTTCAGTGGGTGTCATCTTCCAGCCCGTTTTCGTTTTCAGCACCGCCACGTCGGCCTCGCTGACGGCGACGTAGCCGACGCGTCCGAAGTCGGGTAGGTCGGGCGCACCTGCGTCGCCCGCGGCGAGTCCCGCCGCGACCGAACCGACAAGCCCGGCGACCTCACGGCCGGCCACGCGGGCAACGGTCTTCTTCGCATAGCCCTTGGGGTTGACGAGGGTGCCGGCGATCTCCGGAGCGCCCAACGCGTTGGAGACCTTGTCGGCCACTTATGCCCCCCCGGCGCCGAGGTGGCGCGCGACGTCGGTGGGGTCCACGGGCGCTGAGAGCAGCGTTCCGATCCCGGAGGGCGTCAGTGCATGGCGGTTGCGTGCGCTCGTGAGGCTCGCAAGCCGTTCGGTCATCGTGTGAAATGCACCCGTTGACCGCGCGAGCGAAAAGCCCTGCTTGGACTTGATCGTCGCGATGCTCTGCTTCAGCCCCGAGATCAAGATCGCCTGGTTGGCGCGTTCGAATGCCTGGCGTTCTGTGTCGAGCGTTTCATAGAACTTGAGCTGAGCGGATTCGGGGCCGGTGAGTGCGCTGCGCGCCGCCGCGAGCCCGGCTTCCAGGCGTTCGCGTACGAGCTTTGCCTGGGCGAGCTTGGTGGCGAGCACCGACGGCTGGATCAGATTTTCGATTCCCGCCACGCAGTGGCCCTGAATGCACCTGCCAGGGCTCAGCGCACGTGTCCGTACGAGCGCCATTCGCCGCGACATTTTGCTGATCGCCTGCGACTCGGCTGTGATCTGCCCTTCCGAGCTCGCCAACAGCGGCGCGAAGGCGATCGTGTTCTCGGCTGCCTCAACGCTTTTCAGCGAGGCTATGAAGCAGGCCGCAGGACCGACGATGCTGAGCCACTTCGCACGAAACTGGCTGTAGCTGTGGATCGCTTCGGGGCTTTCTCGCAGCACCCGCACCATCGTCTGGCGGTTTGAGCATTTTTCAAGGCCGGTGAGGGCGCTTGCGACGTTGCCCTCCTGGTTGAAGTTCGTGCCGTCGCCACAGGTGTCCGGCGTGTGCGCCCAGAACTCGGCCCAGCCCTCGTTGAATGCGAATCCTTCATTGCTGACGAGACAGAATTCGTGGTTTTTCAGATAGCTGTACCTCACGACGTCCGCGAGGAAATGGAGCGTGCCCCCGTCGAGGCTCTGCCGCACGGAATGGCCGAACTCGTGGGTGTTGACCGAGTAGCCACCATCCGGATCTCCGCGGTATCCGGTGGGGTAGTTGGAGGGCCAGTGGGTGGCGTCGGTCGTGGTGAACGGCACGCCGCAGCACGGGAAGTCCGCATCGATCGTGTACTGCTTGTCGGGCGGTGGGCTACCGATCACCTGCTTGTAGTTCTGATAGGCGTTGTGAGCACCCTGCCAGACCGCGCACTTGGGCGTGCCCTTACCGCCTTCTCGAGAGATTTCGTAGGTGCCGAGGTTCACGAGACCCGAATGGCTGCCCGTGGTTTCCGTTTCGGTGCTCCAGTCTGAAAACGAGTACCACTCGCCGAGGTTGACCCCCTGGTCGTCGTTGAGCACGACCTGCGCGTAGAGGTCGAAGTTTTCATCAGAGCGGACGCTGAAGCTGTAGGAACCGGTGCTGGACGTGTGGGTGCTGCCGAGCTTGTCGTCGAACCACAACGTGTTGTTTTTCCACAGCTCGACGCGGGCACCCACGAGCGGGGTCACGATGCCCTGGTTGTTGCAGAGCCACTGCCCCTTGACTTCGAAGTTGACCGACGCACTCGCGCTGGCGGGAGCCAGTGCGATTAGCGCCACGAGACCCAGCAGGGTAAGAGTCAGAAGGCGGCGGGATAGGCCTTGGGACTTGCGACGGCGTGGCGTCCTCAGACTGCGTATCACGCTGCTCTCCCTTCGCGGATTGGTTCCCGCGCCCCCCCGGGCGTGGATAACACGTCGTGCAGCAGACCGGTTCGCCGATGTCCTATCAGGTAGGTCACCTGCCGAACATATTTTCGCGCGCTACTGTAGCATCGCGGACCGGCATGCGTCGGCTTATGACAGCAGGGGGCGTCGGAGGGCTGGTGTTGAGTCTCGGCCTGATGCTCGGCTCTGCCCCCGCCCTTGCGTGCCCCGAGCCTTCCTTGCCGTGCGTCTCGGAGCTGGATGCGCACCAATGGCACGTTGCCAAACCCGAAGCGAGCACCTACGACGCCGACTACGCCCTATACAACTGGGCCAACGGCGGCAGCAAGCACGACCTGATCGACCACCACCGGACGTTCGGTGCCGACCTCGACTTTGGCAATGGCGAAAAAGTCTCAACGGGCCTGCGTCAGTTCAGCTTCAAGCGCGCAAGCGGGAAGCCGGGACCGATCAGCGCGACAGAAACCGTGGCGATCTATGACAACTTCACGCACAAATATCTCGTCAATGCCCATCAGCGCTTTGGTATCGACCTGAACTGGGTCGAAGGCGCCTCCTACCAGTGGCGCATCGTGCCGGGGACCACGCCGGGGTCGGTCGGCCTGTTCAACACGCGCAGGGACGACTACGTCGTCTACGGCCAGGAGACCTTCGGCATCGACCTGGTGTGGTTCAAAGAACTCCAGGAGAAAGAATCCAGAAATTTCGCGATTCGAAACGCCACGGTCACCCTCGCCGCACAACCGGTCGAGGAAGGCTTCGTTCCCTTCTTCGGCAGCTTTGGGGGCGGCGTCGGAGCGCAGGGCGAGACGTTGCGCTCGATCACCAACCCGTTTCCCAACGTCGCCATTCTCTTCGTCAAGAACGGTCACAGCACCAACCAGTGCGACGAAGCCAGCGCGGTCATGACGCTCGGACCCTCCTCGACGTTCTCGGGACCTCAGCTCGCATCCCTGTATGGATCATCCACACCGGCCCTCCCGCTCGAGATAGTCGCCTGCGTCGCCGCCTCCTCGAACGTCACGAGCGTCCCGCTCAACATCGTCTATTACGGCCTCTCCTAAATGGGCGCGGAAGGCGGGGGCGTGCCGCGGGCGTGCCGAGTCCGGCAGGGAGCCATCTTGGTCAAAGTCGGCTCGTACCATGGCAGCGCCCGCTACGCTGGGATCGCGACGATCCCGGGTAGGTCAGCGACCTGTCAAACGGGAGAGCCGGCCACAGCCCGCACGCGCTGATCCTGTGGTTTTGGCCGTCGAGCGGTTGCCGGCTATCCGACCAGGAGACTAGTGATGGAGCGTTTGAGCGATGAGCCCTTCGGAGACGCACTCCGCGCGCTGATGGAGGAACGCGGCCTGACCTACCGCAGCCTCGCCGAGGCCACGCGGCAACTCGACGGCAGAGGCATGACCCATGCGCACATCAACATGCTCGCCAACCGGCACGACAGGCCGTCGATGCGCGCGATGGAGCTGATCGCAAAGGCATGCGGCGTTCAGCCGGCCTATTTCGCCGAATATCGCCTGGCCCTTGCGATGCGTGAGCTCGACCCGGCGGAGGTGGGCCTCGAGCAGGCGCTTGAGAACCTCAACGCCCGGCTCGGCGCTCGGCGATCGTCCGCCGCCAAAGCACGCCCGCGGCGAGCGCCCCGAGCAAGACCTCGTCCCACCGGCTAGAAATCGGATCCAACGGGCTGATCGCGATACCGAACAAGACCGCCCACACGAGCCACGCCATCTGCACACCGGGACGCACCACCTCGGGATAGCGCCAGACCATCCGGTTCAGACGCCGGGCGAAGAAACCGAGCTCATGCTCGTCGCCGAGAATGGTCGCGGCCGCGGAGAGCGCCCCGAGCGACACCACGAACGCGAGGTATCCGAAGGGTCGAATGCATGCGAGGCAGAGCGCGCGCAGACGACGTACCTGGATGAGGGGAGCCTCCCCTTCCGAACATCCTGTGATGCGTCTGGAGCGCTCCATCGGTGTCCCTCCAAGCCGGCAGTTGCTTGTCTTGATGCGACTGAGCGGTCGCGCTTTCAGCAGTAGGCTCCGTCAAGTTTCCCACGTCAGGCAAAGTGAGTCGAGCTCGCGACTGCCCGGCATTATTCCGGGGCGCCGGCTGCGATCCCTCATGCGGCGAGGAGTGACGACGCACGCGGGGTCGTGGTCAGCGAAGCTCGCGGACCCTATCGGTGCGAGCCCGACGCCGGCTAGAGTCGGGGAGCATTGCCAACACTCGGGCTTCGATGCGCATGCGCGCCCGCCATGGGTCGGACGGTAAGTGGTCGAGGGCGATGGCGCGTCCGTCGCTGAACCGCTCGAATACTCGAGGGTCGATGTAGGACTGCCGCGCGACGGCGGGAGTATTACCGAGCGCGGCGGCGACGGCGTCCGACGCAACAGTGGCTGCGCGCGACGGGCGAGGTTCGAGCGCAGCGAGCGTCGCGGCGGCGATCACGGTGGCATTCCAAGTCCGGTACTCCTTTGCGGAGAACGGACCGCCCGATTCGGCGCGCAAGAAGTTGTTGACATCCTCACGATGGATGCGTGTCCAGGTGTGAGCCGAACGGAACACGAGGAGCTCGCGCGGGCCCCGACGGCGGCGCTTGAGAGCTCCGAGCACATCCAGGGCTGGTGCGTCTGCGATCGCAAGCCGCTGTCGCTTCCCAGCCTTGCCGACATAATCGAACACCGCCTGATCCGGACGGACAGTCACCTGCTCGCGAAGCAACGTCGTCAGGCCATAGTGCTTGTTGTCACGGGCGTAGCGGTCGGAGCCCACGCGGAGCAGACCGATGTCGAGCAGACGGAGCGAGAGCGACAACACCCGGCGATGACCGAGCGGTTCGCCCTTATCGAGGAGTCCGAGCTCGATCCGCCGGCGCAGAGGCCGTTGAGCGCGGCCGAACGCCTCCATGTCGTGGAACTTCACCTGATCGCGCTCATGCTGCCACGAGGCGTGATAGCGATACTGCTTCCGGCCGCGGCTATCGAAACCCGTCGCCTGTAGATGAGCGTCGGCGCTGGGCGCGATCCAAACCGTGCTCCATGCGGGCGGTATCGCCAGCCGTCGGATGCGGTCCAGTACGACCGAGTCCTCAATCGGCGCCCCGCGCTCGTCCAGATAAACGAAGCCCCGAGCCCCGCGCGCGCGATGCAGTCCCGGTTGAAAGTCATGCACGAACGCGAGCGCGACGGCGCTTTGCTGACGATTGGTCGACGCCGTCATGGCGCGTCGCCGGTCAACCGCGAAGACCCCGCGACTCGCACCGCGGCCGTCCTACCCGTCGGGGGGTGTGACGTTCTCGAAGATGGCGGTCATCCCCTGACCACCGCCGATACACATCGTCTCGAGTCCGTAACGGGCCCCGCGTCGGCGCAACTCGCGCAGCAAGGTCGCCAGGATCCTCGCCCCCGTCGCGCCGACGGGGTGGCCGAGTGAGATACCTGACCCGTGTACGTTGACACGCTCGAGCGCGTCAGGCAGGTCCCACTCACGCAGGACCGCGAGCGCCTGCGCCGCAAACGCCTCGTTCAGCTCGATCAGGTCGATGTCGTCCATCGTCAACCCGGCCCGCTCCAAGGCCATCTGAGTCGAGGGGACAGGGCCGATGCCCATCGTCGCCGGCGCCACACCTGCGACCGACCACGACACCAGACGCGCGAACGGCCTCAATCCGAGCTCTGCCGCCTTCTCGGAATGGGTGACGATGCATACCGACGCCGCGTCGTTCTGACCGCTCGCATTCCCGGCGGTCACGGTCGCTTCCGGATCGGTGCGCGCCATCAGCGGTCGCAGGGCGCCGAGCCGCTCGAGCGTCGTCTCCGAGCGCGGGTGCTCGTCGTGCTCGATCAGTCGTTCTTCCCCACGGCCCTTGACGGCCACGGCGACGATCTCCTCTGCGAACGTGCCGCTCTGCTGGGCGGCGAGGGCTCGGTGGTGTGAGCGCAGCGCGAATTCGTCCTGCTCCGCTCGCGAGATGCCGTACTGCCGGCGCAGGTTCTCCGCCGTCTCGATCATGCCCCCGGGCACCAGATGGTGACTGCCGCCGGCCGTGACGCGCGGTCGCGCCAACCGATCCTCAAGCGTCACGCCACCACCCTTGATGCCCCAACGCAGACCCATTGCATAGAACTCGGCCTGGCTCATGCTCTCGGCACCGCCCGCGAGAACGAGATCCGCGACGCCGGTCTGGACCTGCATGCAGCCGAGCATGACCGCCTGCAGACCAGAGCCGCAGCGCCGGTCCAGCTGAAGCCCCGGCACCTCGATTGGCAGACCCGCGTCGAGAGCGGCCACCCGCCCGATCGCCGGCGCCTCGCCGTTCGGGTAGCACTGACCGAGGATCACATCGTCGATCTCCGCGGGCGGCAGCGACGTCCGCCGCGAGAGCTCTCGGATCACCGTCGCGGCCAGCGCTGTAGGGGGCAGGTCCCGGAAGACACCCCCAAAGCCGCCCACGGCGGTTCTCAACGGCTCGCAGATCACGGCGTCGCGCACGTCTTGAGAGCCTGCCACAGATTGCACTCCGACACGCGTTGAGAGAGCTAGGCGAGCCCTCCGAAGGACGGATGGTGGACGCATAGTCTTCACTGCATGGAGACCGTGTCGGGCGTGGAGAACCGATTCGGCCGGGTGATTGGAGTGGTCGCGCGCAACCACGTCCTGGCCCGGTTGCTTCTGGCTTACCTGGTGATGATCGTCGCCGAGTTCGGTGAGTGGCTCGCCGTTATTGTCTATGCGTACATTCGCGGTGGCGCCTCTGCGGCGGGACTGGTGGTGATCCTGCAGCTGATCCCGTCGATGCTCCTCGCCCCGCTGATCAGCGCCAAGCTGGCGCACATCGGCGTCGCCAGACTGCTCGCCGGCGCCTATGCCGCTGCGGCAGTGACCCTCGGGTGCTGCGGCGTGGCGATCCTCGCAGGTGCGCCCGTGTCCGTCGTGTACCTCGGCGCGATGGCATTCTCACTCTCACTCGGGGTGAGCCGGCCTCTGCACCACGTCCTGATGCCACTCGTCGTGCGCCACCCGGATGAGCTCACCTCGGCCAACATCGCCACTAGCTGGATCGAGGGCGTGGGAGCGCTGGTCGGCCCCGCGCTCGCGGGCGTGCTGATCAGTACTGACGGATCCGGCCTCGCTTGTACGGCACTTGCCGGGCTGTGTCTCTGCACCCCCCTGCTGGCTCACGTGCGTCCGCTGCGAGCCGACGCTCAGGAGCCCGGAGAGGAAGGGGGCGGTCTCTCCGATCTGCTTGCCGCCGCCAGGGTTATCTTCTCCCGGGCGAATACGCGGGCGCTGATCGCCTTCCCCGCCGGAGCGGCTGCGATCGAGGGCGCGATCGACCTGCTCGTCGTCGTGCTCGCGGTGCAGATCCTCGCAATCGGACCAGGTGCTGCCGGCTACCTGAGCGCTGCCTTCGGGGCAGGCGGCCTGCTCGGCGCCACCACAGCGGTGCTGTTCGCGGGCCGCCGGCTCGCACTGCCTCTAGCTGCCGCCACCCTCATAGGCGGTCTGGCTCTCGGCGCACTTGCACTGGCCTCTACGGTGCTCGTCGCGGTGCTGCTGCTGGTGCTCGTCGGCGCTTCGCGCACCATACAAAGCGTCACGGCCCAGACGCTGCTACAGCGTTCCACGCCCCTGGATGTGATCGTCTGCGCGTTTGCCTTGATCGAGTCGATGCGCGATCTTGGCATGGTCTTCAGCGCGTTGTTCATTCCGCTGCTTATCGGTCTCGGTGGTGCCAAGGCGGCCTTCCTCGGGATGGCCTGCTTCGCCCTGATCGCGCTACTCGCAACCGCGCGGCAGATCCGGCAGATCGACTCAGAGGCTTCGATCCCGGTCGTCGAGATGGGGATGCTCCGCAACACGGGGATCTTCTCAGCCCTCCCCGCTGCCCCGCTCGAGACGCTCGCCCGCGAAGCACACTATGTAAGCGTCCACCCAGGCACCGCGATCATCAGCGAGGGCGAGGAGGGCGACAGCTACTACGCGATCGCGCACGGGGCAGTTCGTGTGACTAAAGGCAAGGACGAGATCAGGCAGTTGGGAAGCGGAGACGGCTTCGGGGAGATCGCGCTGCTCTACCCCGTCAGGCGCACCGCCACCGTCACAGCGATGATCGAGACGACCCTGCTGCGGATAGGCCGCGAGGCCTTCCTCACGGCGATGCGGGCGCACCTCGTCACGTCTGCGGCCGCCGAGAGGACAGCCAGAGTCCTGCTCGAGGAGGCTTCCTGAGCCGACCCGCCTGGCCGGCAAGAACAGGCGGCGCGACGCGCCTGCTTCCTGAGCGACGCGAGCGCCCGGCTTCCTCTTCGCTTCGCTTGCGACTGCTTGCCTCCTCTCGGCTGGCCGGCCAACCTTCGGCCGGACAGCCGACCGTAACCATTCAGGCGACCTTCGGGCTATGGCCGACGAAAGGGATCTACTCTCGGTACTTGTGCTGTAATCTTGTCGTATGACAATAGATAAAGGGTCTAGCCAGACAGAAAGCTCGACCGGCGATTCGGGGCCTACCTCGGGCGGATCGGCATCGCCGATCGAGTTCCGGCTCGACGCCGCCTCGGGCGTGCCGACCTACCTGCAACTGGTGCATCAGGTCGAGCACGCGCTGCGGCTTGGTTATCTCAAGCCCGGCGACCAGCTTCCCAAGGTCCGGGACGTGGTCGCCTCGCTGGCGATTAATCCGAACACGGTGCTGAAGGCCTACCGCGAGCTGGAAACGAAGGGCCTGACTGCCGGACGACCCGGCCAAGGGACGTTCATCCAAGCCACACTCAACAAGGTCGCGCTGCCCGAACTAACCACGCTGCACCGTTCGCTGCTGCGCTGGCTGACCGCCGCGGACGGCGCCGGTCTGGACGAGGACGGGATGGTGGCCCTGTTTAGCAGCGCGCTGCGGGACTTCTATGAGCGCCGCAGCGGGTCAGGGACCGGCGGCGACGCGGCGAGAGGCGCAACGGAGGGCGCCGCATGAACATCCTCGAGGCAAGCGGCCTGGGCAAGCGGTACGGAGGCACGTGGGCGCTGCGCGGGTGCTCGCTCGCGATCCCCGCCGGTCATGTGGCTGCGCTGGTCGGCCCGAACGGCGCCGGCAAGAGCACACTGCTGAACCTGGCCGTCGGCCTGGCCGCGCCCTCCGCCGGCGTCGTAACAGTCCTCGACGGCCAGCCGCCCGGGTCACCGGGGGCGCTAGACGGCATCGCGTTCGTCGCCCAGGATACGCCGCTGTATAAGAACCTGTCGGCCGCAGACATGCTTCACCTGACGGGCAACCTGAACCGACGCTTTGACCAGGCCTCTGCCGAGGCCCGGCTTGCCGAGTTGGGCATCCCGCTCAAGGAGAAGGCGGGCAAGATGTCGGGCGGCCAGCAGGCGCAGCTCGCGCTGACACTGGCGCTCGCCAGGCGCCCGCGACTGCTCGTGCTCGATGAGCCGATGGCAATGCTCGATCCGCTCGCGCGACACGACTTCATGGCAACGGTGATGGCGGCAGTCGCGGAAGACAGCGTGTCGGTGCTGCTGTCCTCGCACGTGCTCGCCGAGCTCGACCGGGTGGCCGACTACCTCATCCTGATGTCGCGGGGCCGGGTCCAGGTATCCGGTGAGGTCGACGACCTGCTGGCCAGCCACCGCATACTGACCGGCCCAGCCGCCGAGGCGGACGAGTATGCACAGCGGCCGGTCGTGCATGTCCGTCGCGCGGCGGCACAGGCTCACTTGGTTGTGCGGGCCGCGGGGGACCATCCGGTCCCTGCGGGCTGGGAGGCGCATCCGGTCGGCATGGAGGAACTCGCTCTCGCCTACCTGCGCGAGCCAGGGGCCGCAGCTTTCCCCGGGCCGACGCGCGCTTCGACAGGCGTGGTCGAATGAGCACGGTTGCGGCGTCCACTCGCCGGCAGAGCGACACGAGGCTACGGCCGCTGCCGTGGCGGCGGATGGTGTGGGTCATCTGGCGCCAGCACCGCTTCGCGCTCACCGGCGTCGTCGCGTCACTGAGCGCGCTCGGTCTGGCCGTGTGGCTTGTCGGGATCCACCTGCATCACGCCTACGCCGCCGCTGCGGCCTGCCGGCCCGAGGGCTCATCGTTCTGCGCCGGCCTGGCCAACGCGTTCGGCGACACCGATCGCCTCCTGTCCGACGGCTACGTACTGCAGATCGTGCCCGCGCTCGTCGGCGCGTTCCTCGGAGCGCCATTGCTGGCGCGTGAGCTGGAGAGCGGGACGTTCCGTTACGCCTGGACCCAGGGCTTCGGGAGGTCGCGCTGGACGGTGGCCAAGCTCGTGGCGCTGGCGGTATTCGTGGCGGTAGCTGCAGGAGTCTTCAGCCTGCTGCTCTCCTGGTATTACCACCCGTACTTCGCCGCCGGCGCGGGGAACCTGTCGTTCTACGAGACGTCGCCGCTCGCTGCAGGAGTGTTCGACCTGCGCGGGGTCGCGCTCTCCGCCTGGGCGCTGGCGGCGTTCTCGATCGGCTGCCTGGCGGGCGTGGTGATCCGCCGGGTCGTCCCCGCGATCATCGCCACGCTGGCTGTCTACACCGGACTGGCCCTCGCAACCGGCCTGTTCCTGCGACAGCGCTACGTGACGTCGCTGATCACCAGCCACCTCCAACTCGTGGAAGGCCCCAAAATCAGCCCGCTCGGGACGAACTGGATCCTCAGCCAGGGGTATGCCAAGGCCGGGCAACCGGTCGGCCAGTCTGCCGTCGAACGGTTCCTTCGTACAGCTCCGATCGGCGGTCCGGAAAAGGGCTTCGACCCCACGCAGTACCTCCTCCAACATGGGTACACCGTGTTGACCCACTACCAGCCGGCCGGCCGCTTCTGGACATTTCAGTGGATCGAGGGCGGCTGGCTGCTCGCGCTATCGCTCCTGCTCATCGCCGTGACCGTTTGGCTCGTCCGCCGCCGCGCGAACTGAGCGCCCTCGCAACGTCGTGACACTGCCTTTCGGCGTCCCCCGCGACTTGTCGCTGCCAGAGTTGCGACCCGGCGCGGGCGGGTCACTTGCCTTCGAAATTGCACCCCGCTTGACACCCCACCTCAGCCCCCAAACCGACGGCACCAACGAAAAGCCCCTCGATTTACCGCAGGGTCCCTCCATAGCGGGGGCGGGAAAGGACAGCAGCTAGCGGGGCAGCAGCTGGACGATCGGGATGACCCGTCCTGTCTTCGCCGCCCATTCTCGGTAGTCGGCGAACTGGGGAAAGACTCGGTCGGCAAGATCCCAGAGGCGTTGCTGCTCCGCTTCGTCCTCCACGGTTTCGGCGTGGAACGGCAGCCCCCCGTACACGACGTCGGGATCCTTGCGGAGGTTGTAGTACCAAGCTGGGTTTTTGGGCCACCCCCGCTTCGATGCGACGATCGTGACGCGCTCGCCATCGTGGAAGTAGAGGGTGACATTTCGCCGCGGCCGACCTGTCCGCGCGCCTCGCGTTTCGAGCACTGCTGCTGCTACCGGCCCCGTGGTGTTGAGGCGGCCCCTGGTTAGCTTGAGGAGAAGGGGATCGAGCTTCCAGGCGACGTTGGCGGCGAGCCAAAGGCCTACTTTGGTCGTCGAGAAGCGACAGATCGCGAGGTACAGACGCCCGCGCCTCTCGTACGGATCGATGTAGCGGAGCTTGGGAACCTGGTCCATCACGGGTCGATGGCGCTTCGCTCGGCGGCGCCAGCGCACGAGAAGACGATACGGCACGCCTCGTGCGATTCCCGAGCCGCCTTGCTGCCCGTGCGAAGGAGGGCCATCGCCGATGCGGCAGTTTGAGCGGCGTCCTCCGACACGCTCGCGTCCAGGGAAGACGAGTTGTCTGAGCGGATCTGGTGCTCGTCCCCGTGGCGTCGACCGAGGGCGGACGCTAGAAGGCGAGCTTGGGTTGCCCGAGTCCCTGGCGCTTCGATTCATACATCGCGGCGTCGGCCTTCGCGACCATCGCGTCGGCGTCGTCGCCTTCGCCTGTTGACCAGGCCACGCCGATGCTCGCCTGGACGACGATCGCGCCCCCGCCCGCAAGAGCGACCGCCTCGCGCTGGGCCAGGGCAAGGCGCCCGGCGAGCTTCATCGCCTGCTCGGGGCTTTCGATGTTCGGGCACACCGCGAGGAACTCGTCGCCGCCGATGCGCCCGACCATGTCTCCGTCTCGTACGACATCCTGCAGGCGCAGGGCGACGTTCTTGAGCAGTTCGTCGCCGGCGGCGTGACCCTGCTCGTCGTTGATCGTCTTGAACAGGTCGAGATCGATGAACACCACCGCGCGTCCGGCCTGGCGCTGGCCGCTTGAGATGTCGTCCTCGAGCGCCTGCATGATCGACGCGCGGTTGTAGCCACCGGTCAGCTCGTCGAACGTCGCCCGTCGTTTGAGCTCATCGCGCATGCGTGCGCTATCGGTTATGTCCGCCACGCAGGCGATCGCTCCCTCGATCGTCCCGTCCTCCTGACTGAGGGAGCGCAGGCTGATCGTGCAGAAGCGCAGCTCGCCGGTCGAAGGCAGGTGCAGTTCGACCTCGATATCGGCCGAGGACCCCTCACCGAGGGCCTCGGCAACCGCGCCGTCGACCCGCGAGCGATCGGCCTCGGTGAGCGTGGCCAGCTGCGCCAGCACCTTCTCGGCCGGCTCGACCGCGAGGATCTCGTGAAGGCGGTCGTTGGTGTAGACGATCTCACCGTCCTCGTCGACCTGGAACAGCCCGACCGGGATCGCCTCGGCGAGTCCATCAAGCAGCCGCTCGCGCGCTTTGAGTTCCTCCTGTGCGGCCATCTCCACCGAGATGTCGACCATCTCCGCGACGACACACCCGTAGTCGGGGTCCCCGAGCAGGTTGTGGTTGATGACCTCGAGCCACACCCACGAGTCGTCCTTGCGATGGTGACGCAGGCGCACGCGCCTGCCGTGACCTGCGGACGCCGGCATCTCCAGCCAGTTCTCGACCGCCAGCGCCTGGTCGTCGGGATGGATGAACTCGAGCGAGCGATGACCCACCATCTCCTCGCTGCTCCAGCCAAGGATCTCCGTCAACGCCTCGTCGATCTGCACGATGACCGCCGTCTCGTCCTTGCGCATGGTCGCGAACCGGGGCGTGAGCTCTCCCAGCGGGGGGAGTTCGCCGGAAGCATCGGAGGCGTCGGGCGTCCAGAACACTGTCAGCGTGAAGATCACGCCGTGGGTCTCGCGCAGATCGAGTGCGTAGACCATGCCCCTGAGGTTGGGATCGGTCAGCGGCTGGATCGTGTAACGCGAGGCCCCCTTACGGACGACTCGTTCCCAGCCTTTCAGGATCGTGTCCTGCATGAGCAGATCGAGCGTGGAGTTGGCCTCGAGCACGGGGTTTCGAAGCAGCGGCACGGAGTCCGGCATCTCGACGATCAGGCCCTCCAACTTGTGGGCGGCGACCGGTGCTTCCGGATAGATCTCAAGCAGCGAGCCAAGTGCGGCCTCCAGCGTGTCCGCGTCCAGATGCTCGTCGTGGTCGCGATCGAACACATCGGCGTCGAGATCTGTTGTCTCGGGCCGAACGCTCAGCGGCGTTACAGCTTGGATTTGGGCTGGGGTCACAGGATCAGGCCGGTGGATGCCCACAGCTCGTGCTGCACGCAGGCTCTAACTTTCCAGTACAAACCTATGATCGGCCGCAGCCCGCGCAAGCTGGACCGATCCAGCTTGACGTGGACGTTCGGAGTCACGCCATAGGGGCTCGCTCGGCCCGCGGGGGCGAAGACATTAGAGCCCGAGCTTGCGAACGCCCGTCTCGTCGAAGCCGAGGTGATGACCAACCTCGTGACGCACCGTCTTGATTACCTGCTGCCGGAGGCGCTCGGGATCGTCGCCGAAGTCGCGTACGAGTGTGTCGCGAAAAATCAGGATCTCGTCCGGCAGACCACCGCCCCCGAAGAAAGGCACACCACCCGACCTGGAGCCGACGTACATGCCGTATGCATGGTTCTCGGCACCTCGGTCGGAAACGACGACCGCCACTTGCTCCAACGCTCGTTGGAACTCGACCGGCAGCTCGTCGAGTGCTGAACCAACGAGATCCTCAAACTCCTGCTCGCTGTAGTGTCGGTGTTTGCTCATAGCCTCGTGATGCCCTCGAGCGTCGCTCGCCCGCTGGGCTCACGCCTGAGCCTATCTCCGCAAGCCTCGAGACCGGCTCCCTAGCATTCGTCCATGCTTCTGCACGCCAGACGCCACTTCGCACGGTGAAGGAGGCGTCCGCCGAGCCTCAGTCGGGGCTATCGAGATTCGGGGCATGAAACTGCGGCGTTGAGGGTTGCTGTCCGGTCCCGATCCTAGGGTCGACAGACCGGGACAGGGGCCTTCTGGGAGAACGCTGTCGGGCAGGCCGTTTTGGACGATGAGCTTCGCGATTGTCGAGGCGGGAGCGGTTCGCTCGGCGGGGCGGATCGAAACCACGCCGGAGAAGCTCGAGTTGTTCGCGCAGAGCCTCTCGCCGGCAGACCGGGTGGCGCTCGAGGTGACCGGAGCACGTGGGCGATCGCTGAGATCCTCAGGCCACACGTGGCGAAGGTCGTTGTAGTGAGCCCGGCTGATACCGGGATCCGCCAGGCGCGGGCCAAGACCGACCGTCTGGACGCCCGCGCGCTCGCGCGGTTGTTGTGGAGTGGCGAGCTTGACCCGGTGTGGGTGCCCGACGAGCAGACCAGGATGCTGCGCCGGCGTTTGAACCGACGCGAACAGCTGGTGCGCTCGCGCTCGCGCGCGAAGAACGAGATCCACGCCGTGCTGATGCGCTGCCTGAAGGGCAAGCCACCTTTCTTTGACCTGTTCGGCGTCAAGGCCCGCAAGTGGCTTTCCGAGCTAGAGCTTCCGCTCGAGGAGCAAGAGACGGTCTGTGCCGCGATGCGCCACATCGAGTTCCTCGACACGGAGATCGCAGCGGTCGAGGCGCTCGTCGCCGCGGACGCGCTTCAGTCTGCACAGGCGCGCCGGCTGTTGACGGTGCCCGGGGTCAACGTGCTGCGCGCAGACGTTCCTGGCTGCTGTCGGCGACATCCGCCGCTTTCAGACTTCCCGCGAGCTCGTGGGCTACCTGGGCTTGGACTCACGCGTCTACCAGTCCGGCGAGACGCCGGCGAGGGGCGGGCGGATCTCAAAGCAGGGCTCGCCGCAGGCGCGTTGGTCGCTGGTCGAGGCGGCTTGGTCGGTCGTTCAGCAGCCTGGCCCGCTGCACGCCTTCTATGAACGCATCCGCGCCCGACGGGGCGCCAAGATCGCCGTCGTGGCTTGCGCGCGCAAGCTCGCGGTGCTGTTCTGGTGCCTGCTTACCCGAGGTGAGGATTACGCGCACTCCCAGCCGTCGCTGACGGCCAAGAAGCTGCGTCTGCTCGAGATCCGTGCAGGCGCCCCGACCATCAGCGGCACGAATACTGGCACTTGGGCGACCCGCCAGCGGATGCGCACCGCCGAGCGCGAACTCGCGAAGCAAGCCGAGGCCTCCTACAGCGCACAGTCGCCGACTGGCAGGCGGCTGCCAAGAAAGTGGGCGCGAGCGCGACACCGGGGCGCGCATCAAACAAGCCCTCGAAGGGCAAAGCCGCGCGGCAGACCACAAGCCCCTGACGTCTGCGCTTCGCTACGTCAGTCACTCGCGCCCAGAGCAACTGTCCCACAGGAGCCGTATTTGAGCAAGAGCATTTGACTTTCATCCGTCGTCCTGGGCGAGCGTCTGCTCGCGCCAGACGTGGACGCTCGCTCGGCTTCGCAAAGCAGCGCTGATGGGCAGTGGGGATACTTGCCTGCGCGATGCCCGAGGAGTCCACGACGCCCGACCCGCTGGAGACACTGCGAGGGGGCGTCGAGGCCTTCAACCGCGGCGACTTCGATGCCTTCCTCGCTATGTGGGCACCGGACGCAGTCTGGGAGTTCTCACAGATCAGGATGGGCGTATTTGAGATGAGCCCACCCACCAGCCGCGGGGCGATACGCAAGGTCGTCGAAGAGTACGCCGGCGCGTTTGACGACTTCCAGACCACTATCGAGGAGGCCCACACGGTCGGAGGCGGCGTGACCTTCGCCGTAATGGTCGAGCGCGCCAGGCCCCATGGAAGCAGCAGCGTCCTCGAAAGACGTTACGGGTTCGTTGCGACCTGGACGGACGGGCGGATCGCACGCGCCAAGAACTACCTCGACCTCGACGAGGCCCGCGCCGCCGCCGAACGGCTCGCCGAGGAGCGAGGGTAGGCGGTGTCGCAGGCTCACTGTCACGCTTGAGTGCACCGGGCGGCGACGTCCGACCGGTCAGGTTGGCTCTCGGGCTGGCGACGGGCTGACTCATGTCGCAGGTGTCGACCGGCTGGTCTGACCAACGTTCGTAGAGTCGCCCGCCGCCGCCCGAGGATCACCGGCGTGACTTGATAGGAGCGTGGCATCGCCCCAAGTGAGCTTTGTCCGCCGGAGGTCCGCTTCAGCGGCTATCGATGAAGGGGACTGGGTACATGATCGTGATCGGAGCGGATACGCACAAGAGGACCCATATGCTCGTGGGAGTCGACGCAGGAACAGGCGAGCTTTTCGAGGGCCGGCAGATCGCCGCCTCAGACGATGGTCACCGCGAGGCGCTGCGCTCGGCCCGCAACCTGCACTCAGAGCGGGTGTGGGCGATCGAGGACTGCAGGCACGTCTCGCGCCGGCTCGAGCAGGCGCTACTCGCCGCCGGTGATCGCGTTGTTCGCGTGCCACCGAAGATGATGGGTCAGAGCCGGCGTGGTGAGCGCAAGGCGGGCAAGTCCGATGAGATCGACGCGCAGGCGGTGGCACGTGCACTCGCGCCTACATGGAACGCAAGCGCGCCGAGGGCAAGACCAGACGCGAGGCCCTACGCTGCCTGAAGCGTCACCTCGCACGCAAATCCACCGACTCCTCTCAATGCCAGCTATCGACTCCGACCCGGTAACCCTCAATGCCGCAATTTCCGGGAGGTGCATGACATAGGAACTTCAAACGTGGAGGCCGTGCGTCGCGCTATCGAGGTGTTCAGCCGCGATGGACCGGAGGCCGCGACAGCGTTCATGGATCCGGAGATCGAATGGCACGACATGCCTGAGCAGCCGGATGCGAGTGTGCACCACGGCCGCGAGGGCTTCCTAGCGGCCGTGGAGCAGTTCGTTGGAGACTTTGAGGACTACCGGATCCTCATCGATGAGATCTTCGATCACGGTGACCAGGTCATTACCTACAACCGGACCTTTGGTCGGGGCACGGGCAGCGGCGCGACGTTCGAGCAGCGAGGGGCATGCGTCTGGACCTTGCGAAATGGAGCCATCGTTCGCGTGGAATGGTTCGGAACGCAGCGAGAGGCCCTCAAAGCCGTCGGCCTTACGGAGTAGACGTAGCCGGCTCGGTTTCTATTGGAACCGTGAGCGCGCTCTCGCCGACCTTGGCCGCAGTCCAGAAACGGGCGCTTGGGGCGTGTAGTCGCTTCTGCGTTCGTGCCCAAAGCAGGTGCGCAGGCAGCGTCGGTCGGTGCTATCGCGATGGACGATTCGCGACAGCACTGGCTCACGACTCAAGACGCCTGCTTCGCCATTGCTAAGGAGCAGTCTCGGCCCCGCCAGGCGAGACGCTCGCTGGTCGTCCGAACCAGCTATGTGAGTGAGATCGGCACAGACGCTCGCATCGAGGCGATAGCAGTAGCGTGACTACGCGCGTGAACGAGCACCGCTGCGGCTCGGCCCGCGATGCGGCCCGTGTCCGGTTGGAATTGCGCGCAGCTGCGGTCGTGATCTGCCCGGATTGCTCGGCGGCGATGCTCCGCCGCGATCACCAAAATCTCGGCCCCGCTCCCAGGCGACCTAGGGTCGGCCGGGGCGGTCTCGAGGTAAGGGATTCCTACCCCTAGGGTGCCTTTCCGGCCGGCTCTCCCAAGGCGAGGATGGTCTTACAAACCAACCCGCACTTCAAAGGAGGCAAACGAAATGCACACCACCAAGATCCGCACTACCTTCATTGCTCTTGTCGCATCTGTCGGCTTTGCCGGCACAGCGATCGCACCCGCCGTCTCGCAGGCACAGTGGCACACCCTGAACGTGGGTGGACAGATCATCACGCACGGTAACTTCACCGAGGGCGGCGTCAGCCCATGCACTCGCATCAGCGGACAACTCGGCTCCGAGGAAAACCTCCTCGGCGACGACAAGGAATGGCAGGAGCTCAAAGGCGCAGGCAAATGGATGGCAAGCAAAGAAGTCGAAGCCGCTGAAGCCGCGGTCCTCAACGCACGCCAGGAAGCCTTCGAAAACGGCTGCGACATCGCTCCCGCCTAACGTTGGTAGGCGGCCGAGAGCAGCTGGGGAGCCCCCGTCCAACCGGGGGCTCCCGTCGTTGGCGTACGTCTGTCCAGCCGACACGCCCGAGCCTCGTCCATTCCGTTCGTCTGCTCGGGTGTCGCTCGGACGCTCGCTTTAGCCCCGAAGGCAGCGGTCCTGGATACGAGTGCTTGGTCATGGATGCGAGCGTGGCGGTCAAGGCCGCCGAGATTGCCGAGATGGACGATGAACGATCGCGAGCTTCGGCGACCTTCAGAGTGCTGCTTGGTGCAAAGAGCATCGGCGCGACAGCCTCGAGCAGCAGTGCAGGAAGCGTGCGCCGCCCTCGCTCGCACTGGTTCCTGTGGTCGGTCGCCGATAGCTGGGCCTGGGTCGCTCGACTGAAGGGTCAAGACCAGGCCATCGCCTGCCGATAAGAAGCTACATTGTCCGCCATCTACACGAGAAGACGTTTGAGTGTGGTTGCCGGAGCCGTCACGGCACTTCTTGCGAGTGGCATTCTCGGACTTTTCTTGGCGGCGAGCGGATCGGGCGCCACTGCTTCGAACACCGCCAGCGCGTGTCATCCTGGCCCTTCCGCCAGTTGTGCCGGCGCCAACCTGATCAGCGCCAACTTGTCTCACATGAATCTCGCCCACGCGAATTTTTCGTACGCGGACCTCAGTGGCGCGGACTTCAATTCAGCGAATCTGTCGAGCACGAGCCTGAAGGACGCAGACTTGAGTGATGCCGATTTGACGAGAGCCGACCTGAAAGGGGCAAGCTTGTCTGGCGCCAACTTCATGGGAGCCGATCTCAGTGGCGCAATCAACTCCAACCTAAACGGCGCGTCTGCTTCATCGACCCAGTACATCGTTTGTCATACCATCCTCCCCTCGGGTCAGCGTCCCAAAAACGACTGCTAACCAACGCGCGACGTCACGGGGACTCGTTCTCGGCTGGGCGCCAACATCGAGGACATAGGCCCTGACCTTCGGATTGAGGTGCAGCCCGAGCCGGCAGACTGAGGTCGTGCCAGGCACCTGCGTCACGCAGCCTCCCGACCAGCGCCGCCGCGACGTTCTCGATGACAAGCGGAGCTTGCCACCGAGGAGGCCCTCCTTCATGGCAGTCCTAAGGGGGCGTCTGCCCGGCTGAACGCGGACGCTCGCTTTTAGCCGGGAAGGCAGCGGTCCGGGATACTTCCACGCACGATGTCTGAAGAGTGCACGATCCCCGACCTGGCTGAGCTTACGCGCCTTGCCTTTGAGGCTGTGAATCGGCGTGACATCGACGCGGTAATGGGCTTCTTCGCTCCCGACGCGTTCCTCGCGGGGTTCGAGGTCGTCGAAGGCCGAGCGGCAATTCGTGGCTTCTTGGACGAATGGTTCGGCTCTTTCGCCGAGCTTCGCTTCGAAGTCGAAGAGTTCGTCGTGCTCGACGACGGGGTCGTGCTTGCGGTGGTCAGCCAAGAGGGTCGCCCGGTCGGCGTCGATGGTCAAGTCCATCAGCGGGAGGGATGGGCCATCCACTGGTCGGCCGATGGCCTCATCGTGCGATTGACGACCGACAACGACATCGACGAGGCTCGTGCTGCCGCCGAACGCCTCGCCCAGGAGCAGGGGTAGCCGCTGTCACAGGAGAACGAGAGATTGGTTGGGTCCGCGATCGCGGCGATCAACGCGAGGGACATCGAGGACTATCTCGCCTGCTGCACCGAGAACATCAAGTTGGAGACGCCAATGGCCACCCTTGGAGGGGTATATGAAGGAACCGACGGCATCGCGCGTTACTTTGCGGACATCGAGGATGCCGGACCCGATTTTCGGATCGAGCTTGACGGCATGGAAGAGGTCGATAGCAAGCGGGTGATCGCGTTCCTGCGCACTAGCGGCACGGGCCGAGTCAGCGGCATTCCCATGGCACCGCCGCCTCTCACCAACGTGTACGACCTGATCGACCGCAAGATCGGCCACGTTCGCATCTTCCTCGACCGTCAGGAAGCCCTCAAAGCCGCGGGGCTCGAGGAGTAACGGTCAGGAGCAGGTGCCCCGCGAGAGGGCGACGTCGGCGAATGCCCGACGCGAGTGCTTCGTCATGGTTGCGAGCTTGTCGATGAAGGCCGCCGAGACTGCCGAGATGGACGAGCAGGAGTAGCCGACGTGCCTGTGCGCGAAGCTCCTGCTTTCGCTGGAGCAGCGGAAGTCCGCCGAGCGCACGCCGAATCGATTGCGGCTCGTCTTCATGAAGCGAGGCACCGAGCGATCAGTGATCGGTACTCCCGCTCGGGCGCGGGTCGGCAAGCACGGGGGACCTTCCCGCGGTGGTCGAATGGCGGCGGCGTGATTGCGCGCGGATGCCGCTCATCACCCGGCCTTCGAGCGCGCGCCGCTCGCGACCTGCGCCCCAACTCTCCGCGCGCGCAGGCATCGGTCGGAGCTCAGTTGGCGAGGAATCCGCTCCGGCGTCGGCGCTGACTGGTTCCACGTCGACGGTGATCTCTACGCCTGCGAGCGCGCGCGAGACGGCGCAGTTCGCCGCGCCGTCCTCTACGATGCGCTCGAACTCGGACTGGAACATGTCACGCATTGATGGCTTGTTCTGCAAGGTGACTTGGCCCTCGAGGTCGGCGCGTGTGATCGTCCATTCACCATCTCGGTGATCGAGGTGCAGCTCGGCGCGTGCGCGGACGGCATGTACCCGGTGGTGTGCGCGGGAGAACGCGGCCTGAAGAGCCATCGCGAACGAGGCTGCATGCGCAGCGGCGAGGAGCTCCTCGGGGTTAGTGCGCGCGCCTTCCTGCAGCCAGGCCGGCGTGTATGCGAGCCCCAGGTGCTCCCCTCCGATGCTCACCTCGCCCCGTCCGTTGGCCAGCTCGCCGGTCCACTCGGCATGTGCGATGCGGCGTGCCATCGTTCTCACCTCCGTCGATCGAGTTTTGTCATCTTGCAGCTCGCTGCTGTAGGTCGTCCACGAAGGAGCTGAGGGTCCCCGTGGCGGCTGACAGTGCCTTAAGCTCTTGATCTGAGAGCTCCTGCAGGTCGGTTCGCATCGCCTGAAGGAACTGCGTGCGCAACCTCTGCTGCGCCGCAGCGCCCGCCTCGGTGAGGCTGACGAGCACCACGCGCCCGTCGTCTGGCAGTCCGTCGCGCTTGACCCAGCCCTTCTCCTCTAAGCGCTTGACGAGCAGCGTCATCGTGGGCTGAGCGATTCCCTCAAGGTCGGTGAGCTCTGTGATCCGTCGCGGTCCTTCCGTGAGGATGCTCAGGACCTCCATTTCGGTGCGTGAGATCTCGCGGGTGCGCACCTGCCTGACGAGCAGCCGCACAAGCAAGGCGGCGCGCGGTGCCAGATGCTCGGCGACGTAATCGAGCTGCTCTTCGCGCTCGGTCTCTCTGGTGATACTCGTGATCGGCATATTGCAAACTATATAGTTATCTGCTATAGATGTCAAGGCAGTCTTATTTGAGCTCCCCCTCAGGAAAGGAGCGGACGATGTTCCAGAACATCCTGGTCGCCATCGACGGCTCACCGGACGCCTATCAGGCGCTCACACAGGCAATCGACCTGGCCGAGTCAGAGCACGCTCGTCTGACGATCTTCAGCGCCGTCGTGACGCCTCCCACCGCCGCCTACATCGGCGGCGGCGGTGCTGTGGCGGCGGCGTTCGCCCGTGACGCGGAGACTGAGACCGAGAAGGTGCTGCGAGCAGCCCTTGAACGGGTCCCCGACCGGGTGTCGGTCAGCACGGTGCTGAGCGGCGAGCCGGTGAGGCTCGCGCTGATCCACCAGATCGCCGCCGGACACCACGACCTCGTCGTGATGGGCTCCCGTGGACGCGGTGCGGTGCGCTCAGTGCTGCTCGGCAGCGTGAGCCACTACGTGTTGAACCACAGCGCCGTCCCCGTTCTGATCGTGCACGCCGAGCGAGAGCGAGTGCTCGAATCCTCAATCTGTGTCTCGCGCGATCGAGCGGCAGCGGATCAGAGGCCTGTACATGCCGGCGCGTGACGCAGAGCCTCAAGTCCCCCCGTCAGCTCCTGTGGACGAGGGTGCAGCTGGAGCGCTCCTCGGAGAGACAGTCCCACAGCTGAGAGAGATACTCAACCCGGCAGAGCAGACCGCCCGCGCCATGCTCGAGGCCGAGGAAGCACTCGCGCTCGTCCGCCGGCGCTTCGAGCAGACCGAGGATCCGGAGCTACAGGCAGAGCTCGCAGCCGAGGCGCTCATCCACGTCGAACGCCAGCTGCAGCTCACAAGCGAGCAGCGTAGACACCTGGACGGCACCGAAGCAAAGCTGTGGGCCAGACAGAACCGTCTCGAGGGTTTTCTCATACACGCGCGCGGAAGTGCATGGTGGCACGCGCGTCGCAACACGGGGCGCACGGAAGGCCGTGGTGACCGAGTGGGCTGACACTACGTTCACCATCGGCCGGCAAACCTTCGGGTTAGGGCCACGACGAGGGGGATTTATCCGGGTGCTCAATCGCTTCCTAGAGCCATTCCTTGCGTTCCTGG
>Ga0302177_10000384_pt1 | contig 34325 bp, 31 predicted proteins | sample I_Palsa_E1_2_FD_198780 | JGI IMG/M metagenome (GOLD analysis project Ga0302177, IMG submission 198780) | Peat permafrost microbial communities from Stordalen Mire near Abisko, Sweden - I_Palsa_E1_2 | ecosystem: Environmental > Terrestrial > Soil > Palsa > Peat permafrost | place: Sweden... | reverse complement strand
CAGCCGTAACGTGCAACGGGCGGTGAACCGCTACGGCATGCGCCTGGGGGCCAGGCGCTTTGTCGCGGGTGAGACCAACGCCGAATTCTTGGCGGTCGCGCGTGAGGTCAGCGCGCGCGGCTTTGCGGTCGCCTGCGGCATCCTGGGCGAGGGCGTCCACGAGCGTAGCGAAGCGAGCGCCGCCGCCGATCGCTACTGCGAGCTTTTGCAGATCTTTGCCAGGGAGCGGATTGACGCTAACGTCGCCTTCAAGTTGACCCACGTCGGCCTGGACATCGACCCCGAACTCGCCTACGAAAATGCCGCGCGCATCGCGCAGTGCGCGGCCGACTCGGCCAACACGGTACGTTTGGACATGGAGCAATCGCGTTACGTCGACGCAACGCTCGCCATCTACCGGCGGCTGCGCGAGCGCTTCGATAACGTCGGCTTCGTGCTGCAGTCGTACCTCTTGCGCAGCCTGGAAGATCTGCGCGCGGCCAAACTGCTCGCTCCAAACGTTCGCATCGTCAAAGGCGCCTATCTCGAGCCGCGGGAGATTGCCTATGAAAAGAAGCGCGACGTCGACGAAAACTATCTGCACCTAGCCTTCGAGTCACTCGAGGGGCCGGGGTACACGGCGATTGCCACGCACGACCCGCAGATCATCGAGCGCATCGAACGCCACGCGAGCGAGCAGGGAATTCCCATGCGTGGGCGCTTTGAATTCCAGATGCTCTACGGCATCGCCGCGCCGCTCGCGGCCTCCCTGGTGGAACGCGGCTACCGCGTGCGCCTCGCCGTGCCGTTCGGCGACTATTGGTTCCCCTACCTGATGCGCCGCCTTGCCGAGCGGCCTGCAAATCTGGCATTCTTCTTAAAAGGAGCCTTCTCGCGCGGATGATCGCAACAACACGGTTGACCGGTATCTGGTCGGCGGTTCTCACGCCCGTCGACGAAAACTACGAGCCCGATGCGGCCCGCGCGGTTGCGTATTACCGCGATCTCTTGCGCGACGGCATCGACGGCATCAATCTGCTCGGCACCACCGGTGAAGCGATGTCCTTAGGTGCCGAACAGCGCTTGCGTTTGATGGAAGCGGTCGCGGCGGGCGTCCCACACGAGCGCACGATGTGCGGCACCGGCGCGGCGTCGCTCGCCGATACGGTGCGCCTCACGCGCGCCGCCGGCGAGCTCGGCTTCGCCGCGGCACTGATCATGCCGCCGTTCTTCTATCGCGATGCAAGCGATGACCGGATCCTGCGCTTCTTCGATGCACTGCTCTCGCGCATCGGTACGCTGCGCAGCACGATTGTGCTGTATAACTTTCCGCGGATGAGCGGCGTCACGTTCACCAGCGATCTGGTCGATCGCTTGATCGAGGCGTTTCCCGGCACGATCTCCGGGATGAAGGACAGCTCGAACGATGTGGCCCTGCAGCAAAAACTTCTCGAGCGCCATCCGGAACTGCGCGTCTTCCCGTCGACCGAGGAGACGCTCATCGAAGCCAAACGCTACGGCGCGGCCGGGTGCATTTCCGGGAGCGTGTGTCTGTGGCCGCAAGCGGCGCACGCTGCGTACGCGCAGGGTGATACGTCGGCCGCAACCGCCGTTGCACAGGCGCGCGCCGCGCTCACCGGGGCGCCGTTGATTTCGCTCGTGCGCGCTCGCGTCGCGCAGACGCGCAACGACGATGTGTGGCTGCGCGCGATGCCGCCGAACTAAAGATTCTGCGCTCGTCGTCCAACCCAGCGATACACGAAGAACGGCACGACGAAGAGGGCGATGCCGCCAAGCGCATTGGCGATGCTTGCAAAGCTGTCCGGCACGATCTGCAGCGGCGTCGGATTGCTGCTGAAGTAGATTATTCCGGCCAGCGCCACGCCGAACAGACTTTCACCCGTAATTAAACCGGATGCTACGAGCACCCCGAGTCGCTTCGCCGATTGCGGATGCTTGTGGCGCGAGACCCAGCGGTTGTAGAGCGCACCAAAAATTGCGCCAATCACCGCAGGCGCGGTCGTCCCGGCCGGAAGATAGATACCAAGACCGACTGCTAACGGCGGAAAACGAAAGCGTCCGGTGCGGCGACCGATCTCGTCAATTGCGATGACGATCGCCCCGACAATTGCACCGATGAAGATCAAGTTCCAATCCACGGCGCCACCGATCACGCCTTTCGCGAGCGTGGAGATCAGCGTCGCTTGCGGCGCACCGAGCGCATGCGGTCCACCGTTGAAGCCATAGGCCTTGTTCAGCACCACGAGGACCGGTGGAATGACGATCGCACCGAAGATCACGCCGACCATCAGCGCGACCTGCTGTTTCCACGGCGTCGCACCGACGAGCTGGCCGGTTTTGAGGTCTTGCAGGTTGTCGTTGGAGATCGTCGCGACGTTGAGTACGATCGCGGTGACGAAGAGCGCGTAAGCGACAAACGCCGGCGCCGCTGACGGCGCCGCTTCGCGCGCAAAAAACGCGAGAATGAGCGACACGCCGAGCACGGCGAGGATCGCCAGCCCGGACACCGGACTGTTCGAGGAGCCGATGAGCCCTGCCATGTACCCGCAGACTGCAGCAACGAAGAATCCGATGATCACCACGTAGACGATGGCCCCAATCACGAGCGGCACGATCATCGACGAGAGCACGCCGCCGGCGAGAAATGCCGCCAGCAGGATCGCCATCGGAATCAACAAGACGACGGAGATCATCGTCACCGTGCCAATCGGAATATCTTGCTCGGTGATCGGTAGCACACCGGTCGGGTCGGCGCGGCGAAGGCGCGACGCAGCAAGCGAAGATGCAATGCCTTTTCCAATCGGTGCGACGAGCGTGGCGAGCGTCCACAGGCCCGATATGCCGATCGTGCCGGCGCCGATGAAACGCACGTAGGTGTGGAAGATCGTCGACGCTTCCGTCGCAGCCGTCGCGCCGGCGATCGGATGCAGTGCGGTAAGAATTGGGACCGCAATCCCCCACGCGATCACCAGGCCGCCGAAGATTGCCATGCCGACGGTCAGCCCTATCAAGTGTCCCGCACCGATCAACGCGAGCGACATGCCGAGTCCGATGCCGGTTGACGACGGACCAATCCGCCCGTACGTATCGAATTCTCCAGTGAAGATGCCCAGCGCGATCAGCACTTGGAACGCGGCGGAGACAATCGAACTCCAGACCAGCGCAACGAGCCCGAGTTTGTTTTCGGCCACGGCTTCGGCCGTCGGCGTTCCCGCGCCGACCTTCAGCACTTCGGCGGCAGCGACGCCTTCGGGATACGGCAGAGTTGATTCGGTGACGAGCGCGCGCCGCAGCGGCACGCTGTACATCACGCCGAGAATACCGCCGACTGCGCAAATGCCGAACGACTCCCAAAACGGGAATCCGGTCCACCAGCCGACCATCACCAAACCGGGCAGCACGAAGATTACTGATGAGAGCGTGCCGGCCGCCGAGGCGACGGTCTGCACGATGTTGTTCTCCCAGATCGTCGAGGTTTTGAACCCGCGCAAGATCGCCATCGAAATGACCGCGGCTGGGATCGATGAGGCAAATGTCAATCCGACTTTCAGCCCAAGGTAGACGTTTGCCGCGGTAAAAACCAGCGTGATCAGTCCGCCCAGCAAAAGTCCGCGGAGCGTAAGCTCGACGCGCGACGGTGGTGCCGCGTTTATGTCAGTCTGCACGAGCGTTCGATTGCACGCGCATGCGCAGCAGTCTTGCTTGGCAGGGCAGGAAAAGCGCGGTGCGCCCGAGGAGGCACGAGTATGCCGCAACTCGTCGGCCGCGAATCGGAGCTCACCGAGTTGCGCGCTGTCTATACGAACGCCGCGACCGCTTCGGTCCCTCGAGTCGTCGTCGTCGCCGGCCCCGACGGCATCGGCAAGAGCGCGCTCACCAATGCGCTGGAAGAGTCTGTCGGATCGCAGGCGCGTGTGCTGCGCGCGGTCGCATACCCGTTCGATCGCTTGATTCCGTTTGCGCTCTCGGCACGTCTACCGAATCTTTTCGAGCAACTCGATCGCGCAACGCGCGAACGGCCGGCCGTCGTCATCATCGACGATGCGCACTACGCCGATGACGAGAGCCTCGCGCAGATCGCCGCGATGACGCAAAGATTGTCAAACCGTCCGCTTCTCGTTGTGCTAGCGCGCGACGACGAGGACGACCGCACGCTGCCGATCGAGACCGATGCGACGATCGCGCTCGGCGAACTCGACTCGCGTGACGCTCGCGCGTTGGCTCGCGCGCAGTATCCCGGTGCTGCCCCCGACGTGCTCGACGCCATCGTCGCGAATGCGCATGGTGTACCCTACGAACTCATTGCGATTGCCGGCGCGGCTGCGCGCCGCGGCGTCGACGAATCAGACGCGGTCGATCGCTCGTCGGGCGCGGCAATCGCTAAGGAACTCGCCGCCTTACCGGCGCCCGAACGCTTGGCGTTGCAAATGTCGGCGTTGCTGCCCGAACCGCTCGAGCCTGCGCTGTTCGAATCGGCATCGAATTTTCCGATCGATCACAGCCTCACCGCGGCAGCGATCGTGGAAACCATTGCGATGAAGATTCCACTTCGGCGGCGCATCATCGATGCGATCGAACGTCGCGGCCTGCGAACCATTCGCGACCGGCTGCTGCTCGCCGAGCAATCACTGGCAAGCGGCGACGGTGCGTTCGCGCGAGCGACACTGCTCGATCTTGCCTTTGTCGCGAACGCCGAACACCTCGTGCGCGTGGTGGTATGGGCGTCCGAGCGTCACGTCGAGCTCGGCGAACCACCCGACGAACGCTTCGTCGATTTTTACATGAACTTTTTTGAAGCGTTGATGGAAGAGCGGTCCTATGCGCAAGCGGAATCGATTGCTGCGTTGGCGCTCAGCGAGGCGCAGCACCGCGAGCTCCCGCATTTGGGTTCGCTCGCCGCGCTACTCGTGCGAGCGCAATGGATGGTGGATCGGCACGAGGCCGCTCGGGCGAGTTACGAACGGTATGCGCGCGCGTTCGAGGACCCGACCGATCTTCAGGTCCTGCGCGACGCGGCGCCGTGGCTGACGAAGACGGCGATACGCCGGCCGTCATAGCCGTGAAGGGGCGCGACGGTCACGTGCAGATGCGACACCAGCGCGGTCATGTTCGAGGGCGCCCGTGAGGTCCGCCACGTGGCGGTCAGCGCTCGCACGACGCGATCGATTGGTCCGGGTAACTCGTCGATCCGGGAGTCCGCGCCGTAGAGCGAGGCCAGCGGATCTTCGCCCCCTGACGGGCCGGCCATGACGACGCGGTACGCGTCATCCAGAATAAAGCAGTACGGTACGGGGTTCGAGCCGAGCGGCTCGGCCGGGGGAATGGCTTCTTGGATGGTTAGTGCTCGCGCATACATGGTTTGGTGTCCTCCACGACCTTAGGCTAGCAATTCCAAGCCCCCAAACTCGTCCGGGGAAATACCTAGTTTTCGCCTAAGCCACGGACCGTGGGCAGACTCTTCGGCCGGGAGGCCGAGCTGGTGCGGGCGCGCGCCGTGCTGGACTCGGCAGCTCGAGGCCGCATCGTGCGAGCCATTCGTATCGTAGGATCGACCGGTGTCGGAAAGACGGCGCTGGCGGAGACCCTTGCCGCCGAGGCATCGGCGGCCGGGTGGCTCGCCGTTTGGGCTCCGAGCTTCCGCATTCACGAGGCCCTCTTGCTCTTTGCCGCGCGCCGGGTGCTCCAGGCGCTGCTAGAGGCACTCGGTGATAGCGCCGGCCGCTACTCGTCAGGACTGACGATCGACCGAGACCGACCCGAGGATTTTGAGGAAGCATTTTTACGCGTCATCGAGGGCGTGACGCTCGATCACAAACTGCTGCTCGTGCTCGACGACGCCCAGTGGGCCGATCCCGAGAGCCGTACACTGATCGAGCGTACGGTAACCACGCTAGCGGATCGGGCGATCCTTGTGCTCTCAACCGAGCGCAGCGATGAACGTGGACCTGCCCTCGCGCTCAACGATCAAGCGATCGCGCTCGACAGCCTTCCGTCCAAGGCCGCTGTGGAGATCGTTCGCTCGATCTATCCTGAAGTCAGCGACGAGGTGGCGACCGGCATCGCATCGGAAACACGGGGTCGCGCGGCCGACATCGTCGCTGTTGCGACGGCAGCGCGCGACAACGGCGCAACCACCTTGCGCGACGTCAGCGCGAGCACACGGCGCGTGGTCGCGCGTGACGTAGCGATCCTCGAACCGCGCGTACGCGAATTTTTGCAGATATGCGCAGTGATCGACGACCCAATCGAGCTGACGCTCCTGCAACAGCTCTGGTCGCAAGACGAGATGTTGGCACTGATCGGACAACTCTCCGGACGCTATCTCGTTGCCGGCCAGAACGGGCTGCGCTTCGTACACGGCACGGTAATGGAGAGCATCCTCGAAACCATCCCGATTGAGATTCCACTGCGCCATCGCATCATCGACGCGCTCAAGCGACTGCCGTTGCCGCGACTCGAAGATTACGAGCGACTCGCGAAACAATGCGCAGCCTGCGGCGACAAAATCGGTGAACGCGAAGCGTTAATTAAGCTTTCATCGGAAGCCTCGGCGAAATCGATGTTCGCACTTTCGGCCAGCGCTCTCGAGCGCGCGCTCGCGATTGCATCGCCGATGACCGAGGAGATCGTACCGACCTACGAGCGACTCGCACAATTCTATAACGGCATGGGCCGCGAGGCTGACTCAATTCGCATCGGTCGGCGCGGTCTAGCCGAAGCCGAGGCCTCCGGGATTACGAAGGGGATCGGAGTGCTCGCTGCGACAATCGCGGTGGCGCAGTGCCACGCCGGGTTTCCCCACGAGGCAGACGCAACGATCGCGCGTTACGAGGATGCCGTCTCCGATGCCGAGCGCGCCTATCTTCTTAGCGTTAGTGAGATGATCGCGATGCATCTTTTCGACGTCGAGAGAGCGGCCAATCTTCGTCCACGCTTCGAACGCTACGCCGCCGAGGCCGCCCCGATTGTGATGATTCGCCATCACGTCATGAACGCATTGCTCGCGATCCGTCTCGGCGATGAGCACGAAGCGCTCGAGCACACCAAGCGCGCTGAGGCGGCGGCCGAAGGCGCTCCGGCCTTCTACGGCGTGATGCCGCTGGTCGCAAAAATGTATCGCGCGCTCGGTTTCCGCGGCGTCGCACCGACGGAGGCGCTTATTTCCGCACTCGGCCACGAAACCCGGCCACCGATCGCGGTCGCGTTCCAGGCGAACTTAATGATCGCACGCGGCGAATTCGTTGATATCGAAGAGCTGCTGGCGGGGAAACTCTCAACCTCGAGCGACTCCTCGATGCGGCGCATGCTCATGGGCGCGCGCTACTCCGCCGCGGCATTTCGCGAACGTGGCGCGGCCGAACTGGCTTGGCAGCCGGCGCATCAAGAGGTAGCCGCATTCGAGGCAGGTGAGCGCGCGCCGACGTTGCTGCCGATCGTCATTGCGACGCTGACGCCGCTTGCAACGCAGTCGAGCGCCCGCGCTAGGCGACTGCTCGACAAAGTCGTCGACGTCCTGCGCGAACCGTTCGATCTGCAAGTCTTCTTCTACCCCGAGCTGCTTGCGCTCGTGGCGCGAACGCTCGGTGCAAAGGACGCGCTCGAAAGTATCGCGGAGGGGGCACTTTGGGCCGACCAGCAGCCATGGAATCGTGCGCATGCCGTGCTTGGACGCGGACTTGCGGGCGCGGCGCTCGGTCGTGCCGGGCACAAAGACGTCCTCGATGAAGCGCGCGACCGCTTTATCGCGCTCGGTGCAACCTACTTTGTCGAGCTCGCGACAAAAGCGATCGGTACTACCAAGATAGTCGCGCGCGACGGAACGCGCCCGAACAATACGACAAGGCGCGAGTTCGAAATCGCGGGCTTCGTAGCAGAAGGACTGACGAACCGAGAGATCGCGGAGCGGCTGGTGTTGAGCGAACGCACGATCGAGGGACATGTCGCTAACCTGTTCGCGAAATGCAATGTTAACTCGCGGACGCAACTAGCGACGTGGTTCTTACGAACGTTTAGTTCTGCGTCATGAGACCAATGGAGCCGACATGATGCGCTACGTCGGGATGAGCCGCCGCAAACGCATTTGCCTCGGTTTTTAGATGTGCGTCGATGTAGGAGGCCATCGCGTGAAAGTCCGCTGGTGTCGGCGTCTCCGCTAAACCGACACTCTTTTGAATCAGCTTTCCCAGGGCCGCGTAATCATCTTTCTTTGCGGACTTCCATTCATCGAAGACTTCCTTCGAGTTGTGGAGTACGTGAAGAAAACCGGCGGCTGCGGCGTGCCGTTGTATCTCGGTCATGGCGATAACACTCCGTCAATCAGCGAATAACTCGGCTCGACAAACCGTTCCGTAGTAGCCTAGCGAGTCCTTGGCGCCATTACTGCGAATACGCTGAGACGAGACGCAGCGCAAGCCTTGTTTCGACGAGTCCCTCGCTCATCGCGGCAGTTACGACATGCCGCAGATCGAGGCGAAGGGAGTGGTCCAAAAGACCCAACGTGTAGGTTTGCTCCACGAAGCCCCAGAGCTGCTCCGTCGAAAGCCGGGCGCGGACGTCAAATCGCTCGATCGAAACATTTTTGAAACCCACCTCACCCAAGAGCCCTTTTAGGACCTCGTCACGCTCGATCGCAGCGCGCTCCGGGACGCCCGGAGCAAATTGCGGGAACCGGTCGCGCAAGAAGGCAACCGAAGTCTCCATCAGGTTGACGATCGTGTCGCCCGCGAGCGGGTCCTCGGCGACGAATGCGAGGAGCCCGCCCGGGCGCAACGCCGCGTACGCACGCCGTAGTACTGAGGCGATACGTGATATGAGCATGAAGCTGAGGTGCGCCACGACGGCATCTTGTCCGCCAGAGCCCAGGTCCATCCGCGATGCATCGCCACGCAGGAAGGTTGCTCGAGGGAGCTTTGCCGCCGAGCGGACGAGCTGCTCTTGCGACAGGTCGACGCCCGTCAGCCGAACATCGCGGAAGGCGTTGGCAATGCGCGCAAGTAGTGCGCCGTCTCCGCACCCGATATCCAAGAAGTTGCGTGCCTGTGGAACCGATGCTCTTAGATGGTCGGTGAGTACGTCGTAGGACGTCCTGCCGTCGCTCGTTCGGAGAAGCGACAGCCACTGGTCGGTTGCATCGCTATAAACGCTATGGAACGCCACGAGATGATCGTTCCACTCGTCAGGCGTTGGACGGTCACCCGCGATTATGCGAGAGAGATAGAGTGTGCTCATCGAGCCGAGCCTAGGGTGAACGGATTCAATTCAGCTCGTGCGCGCGACCCCAGGTATCCGCTGAATGCATACGTTTCGAGACCCGGCACAACCACGCGCACCACGCTGATTGAAAGATCCGAGGGCGAAAGATCGATGGCTATCACCGATTGAATTCCGTATGCACGGATGGCATCCAACGTCGCGCACAAATCAAGCGCGAGGTCGTCGGCGGCGCGGTCAGGCAACGCTTCGAGCGTGATGCGTTCGCTCGGCACGTCATAGAGCCACTGCCGTGTCGGCATGACGCTTAGCCGACGCGCATGTGTGCCCATCATGCCTGCAGGTTCGTCAGGGCGCAAAATATCTTCGCGCGCCCCCTGGATATCGACGGCGCGACTCTGTACGGCCTCGGTGAGTGCGCGCGTCAGTGCGTGTGCGGGCGAGAGCGAGCAGCCCACCCCCATGTGCGCCATCGGCGGTGCGGCATTCGGCTCGGTGAGCGACGCGATAAAGGTGAGCGGCAGCGGTTCTTCGCGTAGCGCGAGGGCCCGAATGACCAAACCCGCCGCCTGCACGTCACGTACGAGTCGATCGACGTTCGCGTCGCCGGACGGCAACTCGATCTCTGGTGCCGCCGCGACGTCGCCGGCATCGGGCCCGAGATAGAATCGCGGTAGGAACGAACAACGCACGTGATACATCGCCCACGTGTGACGCTCGATCACTTCGCAGAGCGCGTGATAGATCGCCTCGGTGAGGTTGTTGCCGGACGCAAGTCCGTTGGTCGACGTCGTATCGAACAGTTTCTCACCGAACCACGGGCACTGCACCATCGCCAGTGGGACCGGAATCACGTCACCGGAGAGTAGGTCGGTTCCGAGCACGCAATCGACGGTAAGATCGCGCACGTCTTCCCGCATCCCGCACGCATCGAGGTCGACGCGCTCACCAACGACGCGAAGTGATTCCTTGAACGTCGGAAGATTGACCGCCGCACTGACCTGGCGTTCCGCCGCCTCCATCACTGCGCTCACCATCGCTGCGTCCCGGGTCATGCCCTTGCCGTTATAGACACCGAGGAAGTCGGGCGAATGCGGCACGAGCGCCGAGTACGTGGGGATGCCGGTCCGATCGAGATAGGTCGTATCTGCAACGCGGGTAATACCGTAGCGCTTGCGCAGTTCGGGAACCAGCGCGATCGTTTGCGCGAACGGCACGGCGCGATCGTAGGTTCCCTGCACCTTGGGGACAGACGCGGGCAGCACGATCGGCGCGCTTTCGCGCGCCGGATCCGACGCAACGGTCGCGTTCGTCGCAGCGGTCCCATCGTTGACGCGCTTCATACCGCGCTCGCGCTCGCGCAGAACCGTGCGGAGAGCAAAGCGCGCGTCCCAGCGCTTCAGATCGCCGTGGTCGCGCGCGATCTTCGCGATCATCATGCGACTCGCGGGCGGAGCGAGCTCGATCACGTCGTCCCAGGTGCGATCCATGTAGAAGACTGCGCGAGCTCGGGCGATAATGTCATCACGCTCGCGCGAACTCAGCAAGCCGCGGCGATGTGCAAGGCGCGCTACATAGCGCACGTTGACCAGCGGAATACTGAGCGCTTCGTGCGTCTCGGGATGCGTGAGAACGGCGACTTCATCGTCGCCGTCGATGACGTCGCATGCATACCAGCCGGCGATTGCACCCAGGGGTGTAAAGCCGTAGGACGCGCATTCCGCGGCGCGCAGCGCTCCCATACTTGCAGCGCCGAACATTCGCGCATGCTCGAGCGCTGCGTAGCACTCCTTGGGTGAGGGGGCGAGATCGTGATGGAAGACACCGTCGATCAACAAAACGATGTCGAACTCGCGGGCCGCGCGTTTCACGTCGCCGCGCGCTGCGGGTGGAAGGTAGAAGACGTCTTCGATCGCCGGACGGTCGTTCGGCGGCAACGAGGGGCCGGCGAAGACCGCCAAATGACTAGGAGCCAGCACGCCCGGCACTTAGCGGAGCACGACGCGCTCACCTAGAGACCAAGGACCTAAACAAACGCGCTCTTAGGGTGCCTCGGTTAAAATGTCGCTTTCACTTGACATATAGTCATGTATAGCGTACATTATGTCACATGAACGTGACAAATCCGACCACCCTGGCCCAGAAACGCTACTTCCGCGAGTTTGCGATCGCGATTGGTGCCTACGTGGTAATCCTGACCGCCTCGGTCTACGGACTCAACCACGGCATTGAGGGCTTCGCCCGGTATCTGGTGGCGGTGATTCCCGCCGTTCCGGTTGCCGGAGTCGCGATCGCGGTCGTGCGCTGGCTCAAGGGCACCGACGAGTTCCAACGCCAGACGGCGATCACCGCCATGGCGATAGCGGGTGGACTTACCGCGCTGATCACCGTCACCTACGGCTTTCTCGAAAACGCGGGCATGCCGCGGATGTCGGTATGGATCAGCTATCTGATCTTCATGTCGATCTGGGGCATTGCCACACCGATCATTCAGCGGCAAAGCCGATGAAAAACCGCATCAAAGTCTTACGCGTCGAACGCGACCTCTCGCAGGCCCAGCTCGCCGATGAACTCGGCATCGCACGGCAGACCGTCATCGCGCTTGAAGCCGGAAAATACGCACCGAGCCTACCGCTCGCGTTCAAGATCTCCAAACTCTTCAATCGGCCCGTCGAGGACATCTTCGACGCCGGCTCTACCGACTAACCCACAAGGGAGCACACATGAATCGTCTCTCGCTCGCGCTGTGCGCAGCAGCGCTCTGCTTCATCGCGCTCGTTCCCAGTCGCACAGCGGCTGCAACGCTCGTGCCGCTTCCAGCGCCCGCCGAATCGTTCGACATCGGATTCTTGCACGTCGATCGCTACGGCAGCGGACCGAGCAGCATCATCATTATTCCGGGCTTAGCCTGCGGACCGTGGGAGTGGGCGCGAGAGATTACCCTCCTCTCGCGAAATGACACCGTTTACGCGTTAACGCTTTCAGGTTTCGACGGGCGACCATACACGATCAGCGGCGATCCTTTCGATGAATTCTCGCGCAATTTCTGGGCCCTGCTCGACGCGCGCAAGATCGAACGACCAGTGGTTATCGGGCATAGTCTCGGCGGGACGCTCGCGCTTACGCTAGCCGAAGAACACAGCGATCGGCTCGCCGGGGTGTTAGCGCTGGACGGATTGCCGGTCTTTCCGGCCCTCGCGCAAGCCGACGCTAGCGCTCGCGAAAAAGCAGCACGCGGCGCGTCAGCGCAGATCGCTGCCGTGACCCACGATCAACTGGTCGCGTACGAGCGCGTCTACATGCAGCAGATCGGAACGCTGGATCCATCGCTGGTCGAACCCACCGCCGCGCTGGAAGCCCGGAGCGATCCCAAAGGCATCGCGGCCTGGATCTCCGCCGATCTTTCGCGCGATCTTCGCCCCGGTCTCGTGCGTATCACGATTCCACTTATCGAACTGATGCCGTATGCGTCACCAAGCCCATACACGCAGGCGCAAACAGTGAGCTTCTACCAATCACTGCTGCTGGACGCATCTACCGCCAGCGTCGTGCCGATCGAAAACGCGCGCCACTTCGCCATGCTCGATCAACCCGAGGCTGTCGATGCTGGGATCAAGCAGCTCCTGGCGCAGGCGCACCCGTAAATTTCGCATACCGTTCGCGCAGACGCACGGCCTCGATGTGATCGTACGCGCGTGAAGCCTCGCGTGCGAGTTCCTCGAGCAAGTCGACCTCTTCGGGGTCGAGCTGCGCACCGTTGCGGTGCGCGCCGTAGAGCGTGAACGAAGCGAGTTCATGCCGCACCGTAACCGGTATCGCAAGCACGTAATATTTCGCCTGCTCGCGATCGAGGTGCCCGCGCAACCGCTCGAGCCACACGCGCTGCTCACCCGACTCGAGCATACGCACGAGCAGATGGTTTCGATCGAAGCCGGGCGGTGCAACCGTGGTATCGTTCGAGGTCGCAATCCCTTCGAAGCGCTCGCCGTCATTCGAGCGGCGGTAAAGCGCCGCTGCACTGAGCTGCAGAGCATCGGCCGGCACCTGCACGAGCCCGTCGGTGACCGCCGATTCTTCGGTCGCGTAAGGCAACGCTTTGGCAGCCCGGCGTAGGTAGTCTTCGGCGGCACGACGCTCGCGAAAAAACACGACCTCGACCACGTTTTGCACCGAGCGGTTAATGCGATCGAGCAAGAATCCGACGGCGATCGTCGCGAGCAGCTCGATCCCTATCGCAAACCGGCCTTCGGCGATGAGGTGCCCGGCCCCCCAATCGAGCGATGAAACGAACGCAATTACGAGTACCGAAAGAATCGCGTACACGAGCGCGCGGTTCAGCACGAAGTTGACGTCGAGCACGCGGTGCCTGAGCACCGCGTACATCACCGAGATCGGCATGATCACGACTGCAAAGCCACCGACTTGCGCAACCGCCGAAGGAATTCCCGGCACGAAATAGAGCGCATAGGCGACGAACGAAACGACGAGCCCGATGCTCAGAAAACCGAAGCGCTGGCGCACCTGCGGTGTCGCGTGCGCATACTTCTTGATCAAGATATAGGTCGCAAGCGCGAAGGTTCCGAGCGGCAGCCACTCGTCGAGGACGTCCGCGAGCGCCGAGCCGATGCCGATTGACCACTCAACGGACCAGTTGTACGCATACGCCGCGAATGCGACGCCCATGATGACCCAAATCACGCGGTCGAAGTACTTCTTGAAACCGGTAAGGCGGTCGTCGGGGAAACGCAGCACGAACGGCAGCAGCGGGAGAACCGCGAAGTCTCCCCACACGGTCGAGAGCAGAAATGAAAGCACGGTGTAGGCCGGGGGGCTCAGGTACGTCGCGAAGAACGCGAACGACGGGCCGGTCGACAAATATCCGGTCGCAAAGAAGTAAAAGCTCCACGTCATCACATTCGGGCGCAGGAATACGAGTGCAAAAGCGATTGTAATAAAGATTGTTGCCGGCAGGATTGCGAGAATCCCGAGGAGCTGCGCGGTGCGCGTGAACTGCGCGAACGGAATAGCCGTTAGCGTCACGTGATAGCTCGATCCGTCGGAACGATGCAGCGTGAACGTGGCGCGATCTCCTGCGCGCGGAAAAGCAAAGGCCGGATAGGTCGAACTAAACGGCACGACTTGCAGCGCATCTCCTGCGCGAATACCGGCCCGATCGGCCGGTGATCCCGGGATCACCGAGACAACGCGCGCATCGACGCCGCGTTCCATCACCGCCCCGTACGTGCCCCCTTGCCACAGACCGGTGTAATCCGCGTGCCCGAGCGGGACGTAGAAGATGACGATCACAAGCACGGTGATCGCGACGAGCACGAGCCGCGCAGTCAGTTTCACGATGGGTCGGGACTCGACTCGGGAGCGGTAACAAACGGCGCCGACGGATTGTTTCCGAGCGCGATGCCCGCCTTCGCCAGATTCTCGTATACGCGAAGATTGATCTCGCGGCGCACCTCGAACTGGCGTAGCGGCGTTGTGCGAATCACGGCTCGCAACACCACGCCGTTGCGCGACATGTCCTCGACGCCGATCCATTCGATTGGTTCGACAATCATTTCATGCCATCGCAGATCGTTTCGCAATCCTTCGAGCGTCTCACGCAACACGTCCATAGCTTTGTGAAGATCGCTGCCGGCCTCAACTGAAACGCGATAGTCCACGCGCGACCAGGTTCGTGATGAATTAACGACTTGTATTGCAGCGCTGTGCGGGATCGTAATGAGATTTCCACGGCTATCGCGGATTTGTACCACGCGCAGCGTCAGATGTTCGACAATGCCATTGTAATCGCCGATCATCACGTAATCGCCTTCCACATACTGGTCCTCGAAAAGCACCAGCAGACCGCCCAGACAATCGCGTACCAGACTCTGCGCAGCAAAACCAATCGCCACCGCCGCGATGCCCCCGACCGTAACCACAGATGCCACCGGAACTTGCAGCACCGACAAGGTGGCAAGCACGGCGATGACGACGATGATGACCGTGCTGAATCCGGCCAGCGCGTTCGACATCGTCGGCACGCGTAGCAGGGAGCGCGCTTGCGCACCGGGCGGACCGATTGTCGCCCACCAGTGTACCGACTGGCGAATCGCGGTCGCGATCAATCGGTCGGCCACGAACGCCCCGATCCAGACCAACGCGACGAGCCCGGCAAGACGGACGACGGCTTGTCCGTAGCCGACGGTTTGCGGAAACTGTAGCAGCGCGTACGCGATCGCCGCGAGCCAGAGCAGCGGCACGATCCAGGCAACGGTCGTGGCGACCGTACGGTTACGCAAGAATCGAAACAGGATGATGCACACGAGCGTCAGGACCGCGAGTGCAGCGGCAGCCCAAATGATAAGCTCGGTGTTGCGATGGATTGCTTCGGGCTGCCGGCGCTCGAGCGCAGACACGAGTGCTGCCTGCAGCGATGCTTGCCACTGCTGCGCAAGGTCCGCGACGGTAAGATTCGCGCGCCTAGCGTCGTCCGTGGTAACGGTGAGAACCGGGTATGACGTCGCGTGCCGCGCATCCGTCGCAACCAGAACCTCCTCCGACCCTTCCTTTTGCGCCGAAACCTTGAAGCTCGCCGGATCGTAGGTCGTCTTGCCGTTGTCCGGATCGGTTGAAAGCAGTTGCGAAATCGCTCCGGCAATCAGGAAGCTGCGCATTTCGATCGGCATCGAATCCGGGGACGGGCTGGAGGGCGCGGCGATGCGCAGCACCGTCGAGCCGTCGACGGTTACGGGTGCGGTCGCAAAGAGCGTCGCCCGCGGGACCGCTGTGGGAGCAAGCCCCGGTATCATCTGCGCTCCTGCGGGCCCAGGGATCGCAGCGCAAACGATCGCCGCAATCACGGGTATTAAGTGGTAGCGAATAGAACGCATCGCCTCCAAGGATTCATGACACTTACCGATCTCACCCTCACTGCGGACGTCGAACGCGAAACCGCTCCGATTTTTGAGCGCGTCGCAAACGTCATTCCGCGCGTCGAATGGCCGCTCCACGCCCCCTACGTGGCGGCAATCAATCGGCTCAAGCGCGAGCGCAACGCGGTGATTCTTGCACACAACTATCAGGTCCCGGAGATCTATCACACGGTGGCCGATATCGTAGGCGATTCGCTCGCGCTTGCCATGCAGGCGGCCAAAACCGACGCCGATGTCATCGTCCTCTGCGGCGTGCACTTCATGGCCGAAACCGCCAAACTCGTGAATCCAACTAAGACCGTGCTCGTCCCGGATCTGCGCGCCGGCTGCTCGCTCGCCGAGTCGATCACCGCCGACGACGTGCGCCTGCTGCGCGAAACGTATCCCGGCGTACCAGTTGTGACGTATGTAAATACGTCGGCCGCGGTCAAGGCTGAGTCGGACATCTGCGTGACCAGCGGCAACGCGGTTGAGATCGTGGACGCGCTCAACGTGCCGCGCGTAATCTTCCTTCCCGACGAATATCTCGCGAAGTATGTCGCATCAAAGACCACGACCGAGATCATCGCGTGGAAAGGGCACTGCGAAGTTCACGAGCGATTCAGCGGTGCCGACATTCGCCGATTCCGCGAAGGCGATCCGCAACTCGTGGTGATCGCACATCCCGAGTGCCCCCCCGATGTGCTCGCCGAAGCCGACTACGTCGGCTCGACGCACGGCATGGTGGAATATGTGGGAGCACATCAGCAAGCACGCGTGCTGTTGATGACCGAGTGCTCGATGGCTGATAACGTCGCGGGCACGTACCCGAGCGTGGAGTTCGTGCGCCCATGCAATCTCTGTCCGCACATGAAGCGCAACACGCTCCCGAAGATTCTGCACAGTCTCGAAACGCTGGAGTACGAAGTGACCGTCGATCCGGCGATTGCCCAGCGCGCTCGCGCCGCGGTCGACCGGATGCTCGAGTTTAGCCGGTCCCGCCAGTGAACGTTCATCGTGCCGGCGCCGTGGTGGTGGGCGCGGGGATCGCGGGACTCATGGCGGCGCTCAAACTCGCTCCGATAACGGTTACGGTGTTGTGCAAGCAGCGTCTGGGCAGCGGCTCTGCAACGGATTGGGCGCAGGGCGGTATCGCCGCGGCACTCGGCGCCGACGATTCGCCGTCGCTTCACGCGATCGACACGCAGCGCGCGGGCGCAGGCATCGGTGATGCACGCATCGTGAAGATTCTCACCAGCGACGCCCCGGCCCGCATCGAAGAGCTGCTCGAACTCGGGGCGACCTTCGATCGCGATGCATCCGGCGAGCTTGCGCTCGGGCGTGAAGCGGCGCATCAACGCCGGCGCATCGTGAAAGCCGGCGGCGACGCGACCGGCCACGAAATTCTCAAGACGCTGATCGCCGCAGTGCGCGAATCGCCGTCGATTACCGTTGTCGAGAACGTTACCGTCGACGATATCATTCTGCGCGATGGGCGCGTTGCAGGCGTGTACGCGCACGAAAATGCCGGCAACGTGCACGCCTACCTCGCGAACGCGGTCGTTCTCGCAACCGGCGGAATCGGACGTCTCTATCGCTATACGACGAATCCGATCGAAGCGACCGGCGACGGGATCGCGATGGCCGCGCGTTCCGGGGCCATGCTCGCCGACATGGAGTTCGTGCAATTCCATCCGACGGCGCTTGCCATCGGCGCCGACCCGATGCCGCTGGTCACCGAGGCCGTGCGCGGCGAAGGTGCGGTACTGCTCAACGATTTGGGCGAACGCTTCATGCTCGCGATCCATCCCGACGCCGAACTTGCGCCGCGCGACGTGGTCGCGCGCGCGATTTTCGAGCAACTGCAGCGCGGACGATTGGTCGGCCTCGACGCGCGCACCGCGATCGGCGACGCGTTCCCGACGGAATTTCCCACGGTGTTCGGTTTCTGCCACGATGCCGGCATCGACCCGCGCACGGCGCGCATTCCGGTCGCGCCAGCCGCGCATTATTACATGGGCGGCATTGCAGTCGACGAATGGGGGCGCTCATCGCTCGAAGGATTGTGGGCGTGCGGCGAGGCGAGCGCGAGCGGCGTCCACGGCGCGAACCGGCTGGCAAGCAATTCACTGCTCGAAGCGTTGGTGTACGGCTCGCGCGTCGCCGAAAACATCGCCACCACCCATCCCGAGCGTGTTGGAGAGAAGCCACATGATGTGGCTGAAGGTTTGGAGCACACGATGTGCGTCCGTCCGGAGGACGGCAAAACCGTCCAAGCGACGAGCGACTTGCGTAACCTGATGTATGCCAACGTTGGATTAGTTCGCAATGAATTTGGTCTGCGCGAAGCGCTTTCGCGCATCGAAGAGCTCGAACACAGTTTTCCGCACGCCGGCAACGAGCTGCGCAATTTGCTCGTCGTCGGACGCCTGATCGCCGAGGCGGCACTCGCGCGCAAGGAGAGTCGCGGCAGCCACTATCGCAGCGATTACCCCGCGACGGATGAGGCGCTTGCCAAACGCTCTTTCACGCGCCTTGTCCGCGCATAAGCCGACCAGGCTCGTCGTCGAGCCGCTGGTGCGCGCCGCACTGCTCGAGGATCTCGCCCACGGCGGCGACTTAACCACTGATGCGATCGTTCCATCTGAACTGCGCACCAAGGCGCGCATTGTCGCACGTGCCGACGGTGTCATTGCGGGGCTCGATGCCGCGCTGCTCGCCTTCGAAATACTTGCTCCCGGCGCTGTCGCGGTGAGTGCGTCGATCGACGACGGCGACGCGGTTCAACGTGACGGCCTCGTCGCGCAGCTCGAAGGGCCGGCAGCGGTGTTGCTCACCGGTGAACGCACCGTGCTCAACCTGCTTTGCCGGCTCAGCGGCATTGCCACTGCGACACACGCTTTGGTGAACGCGGTCGCAGGCACGCACGCGCGCGTCGTTGACACGCGCAAAACGACACCGGGGCTGCGCGTTTTAGAAAAGTATGCGGTGCGCTGCGGCGGTGGCGGCAATCATCGCTTCGGACTCGACGATGCGGTGCTGATCAAGGACAATCACCTCGCGCTCGCCGGCTCGATTCACGAAGCGGTCGCGCGCGTGCGCTCGCACGCGGGGCACATGGTCAAAATCGAGGTCGAGGTCGATACGCTCGAGCAGTTGAAAGAAGCGCTGCGCGAGCCGATCGACGCGGTGCTGCTCGACAACATGCAACCCGCGATGCTGCAACAAGCGGTGCGCATCGTCGATGGTTCGGTCATCACCGAGGCGAGCGGCGGCGTGCGTCCCGAGACGATTGCCGCAATCGCTGCCACCGGCGTCGATCTGATCTCCGTCGGGTGGCTCACCCATAGCGCGCCCGCTCTCGACTTGGGTCTGGACATCGCAACGTAAGCCGCACGATGCGGCTGAAGATTCGGAGCACAGGATGTGCGCCCGGCCAAAGGCCGGCCGAATCGTCTACGGGTGACCCATTCCAGGACCGCCGCCGCCATGCATGTGGCCCATGCCGCCCATCATCATCCCGCCGCGTCCGCCGCCCGCCATCGCAAGCAGAACTTCGCCCGCGTCGGGCGTGTGCGGTTTGCGCGGACCGTGGCTGCGCTTGGGCCACGGCGATCCGCTGGGCTTGGGCCACGGATGATTGGCCATCATCTGCGCACGCAGCGATTTCATCTGTGTGAAGAATTGCTTCTGCGCGTCGAGGATCGCGGTTTTCTCGTTCGCCGAGAGGGCTGCGTCGAGTTGCTTGGCCGCGGCACGCGGATCCGGGCTCGCGGCAATCGCGAGATTGCCGACGACCGAAGCGTAGAGCTGCTTGTGCGCGGGGGTTAGGGCGCCGAGCACCGTGGCGCGGAACTGCTTGTGCAGGGTTTCCATCTGCTGCATGTTCGCGCGCATCTGTTGGTGCATCGCCGGGTTGGGTGAGCCCGGGTCTTGCTGTGCAAGGGCCACGGCCGGCACCGCAAGCGCGAGTGTGAGTGCGAAAAGAAGACGTTTCATAGCACAGTTGTACGGCAGTGCTCCCTGGGAAACGCTGAGAACCAAGGTGTGTTGGCGGGCCCGTAGGGCCGGTGATCCAGGTCGGCCCCAAGCTCGGGGTGTTCCGGGTCGGTTCACCGAACCGGAATTCATATGAGCCCTGCAGACCAGACCAAACAGCCCCCGGCGAAGACCAACTACGACAGCGAGACGCCGCAGCGCCTGATCGACTTCATGTCGCGCGGCTGGGCCGAGGCCCCGCTTCGAGCCGGCGCTCATCCGCAGCTCGCGCGCTTGCAGTCGCGCCGCGACGAGCTCTCGCGGAACTTCCCGGGCTGCTACCTCGTGATTCCGGCCGGCCGGGAACACGTTCGCGCCAACGACACCAACTTTCGATTTCGTCCGGCAAGCGACTTTGCGTATCTGATGGGCGCGGGCGAACCCGGTGCCATGCTGGTGCTCGAACCCGAGGGCGCGTCGCACCGCACGCTGCTCTTCGTCCCCGAACACAATCGCGGCAAGGCGGAGTTCTTTACCGATCGCGTGTACGGCGAATTGTGGGTCGGGCGGCATCGTGGACTCGACGAGAGTCAAATCTTTTTCGGCGTCGATCGCTGCCGGCCGCTCCAGGAGATTCCGGGTTATCTCGAAGAGCTCGCGGCGAGCAAACATCCGGTGCACCTGCTGCGCGGACACAACCACGCCATAGATACGTTGCTCGCCCAGGACGAACGAGACGATGACTTCGCGATGCACCTTTCCGAGATGCGCCTGGTCAAGGACGAATACGAGATCGCCGAGTTGCGCAAAGCCTGCGAGATCACCAAGCGCGCATTCGAAGACGTGATCCGCCTCTTCCCGCGGGCCAAGAGTGAACGTGAATTCGAGGGCGCGTTTTGGAACCGCGCGCGCATCGAGGCGAATGACGTCGGCTACCTGACGATCGCGGCATCCGGGCACAACGCCTGCACGCTGCACTGGAATCGCAACGACGGTTCGGTCGATAAGAACGCGCTGTTGCTGCTCGACGCCGGTGTCGAATGCGACTCGCTCTACACTGCAGATATCACGCGCACGATGCCGATCGGCGGACGCTACTCACACGCCCAACGCGCCGTGTACGACATCGTCTATGAAGCGCAGCGCGTCGGAATCGATGCGGTTTCGCCCGGAAACGACTTTCTCGAACCAAATCGTCGCGCGATGCGTGTCTTGGCTGAAGGGCTGATCGACCTTGGTGTGCTCAACGGCTCGGTCGATGAAGCGCTCGATCCGAAGAGTCAGCTCTACCGGCGCTACACGTTGCACAACGTCAGCCACATGCTCGGGCTCGACGTTCACGACTGCTCGCAGGCGCGCGCCGAGAACTATCGCTACGGGACGCTGCGCGAAGGCATGGTGCTCACCGTCGAGCCGGGCCTCTACTTCCAGCCCGACGACGAGACCGTACCGGAAGAAATGCGCGGCATTGGAGTGCGGATCGAAGACGATGTGACCGTGACCGCATCGGGCCGAGAAAATCTTTCCGCGATTCTGCCCTCGAAGGCCGACGCCGTCGAACGCTGGATTGCTGATTTGACAGGGGCTACCTAAAGTGAGTCTGGACTCGCTTTAGGTAGCCCCCTTGATCTACAAGGATCAGGTACTCGTCGTCGAGCCGACCGGCATCGAGCCGGTCGCCCTCGCTGCGCGTCACGGGCGCGCGCGCGATCTCTTTGGCATCTGGTTTTCGGCCAACGCCGAAATTGCCACTTGGATGGTCGGTGTCTTCATCGCCGCGCTCTTCGGCGCCGATCTACGCACCGCAGCATTCGGAATCGTTCTCGGCAACTTCGTGGGCTTCGCAATTCTCGGCGTGCTTGCGACCGTCGGCCCGCGCTACGGCGTGCCGCAGATGCTTGCGTCGCGCCTTGCCTTCGGCAAACGCGGAAACGTTGCGCCCGCAACGCTCTCGTTTCTCGCCGGCGTCGGCTGGTTCGCGATCAACACGATCTTCGGAGCGTACGCGCTGCAAACGATCGCGCACATCAGCTACGGATTTGCCCTCGGCATCATGCTCGTACTGCAGATCGCGCTAGCTGTTTATGGCTACAATCTCATCGGCATCTTCGAGCGCGCGTGCGCCGTGCTGCTCGCGGCCGGGTTTGTGTTGCTCGGTGCGGTGACATTGCCGCACGCATCGTGGATTCCAGCGCAAGCGCCGCTGCAAGGGTTCATGTTTGCAGCTGCCCTCGCGTTTGCTTATGCGATGGGATGGGTGCCATGTGCGTCGGACTATTCACGCTATCTCCCGCGCGATACAAACCCGCGCGAGATTTGGTGGTACTCGTTCCTGGGCTGCGCTCTTCCGTGCATCGCGATCGAGTTCTTAGGGGCGGCGGCGGTGAGCGCATCGCACGTTAATCTGCGCACGTCGGTACCAACCGAGGCGATCGCTCAACTGCTCGGATCGGGTATCGTGGCAAATCTTGTGCTCGCAACCGTTGTGCTCGGCACATTGACGGCGAATTGCATGAATCTCTATTCCGGCGCGCTTGCTGCGTTGGTCGCGTTCGATGTGCGCGTCAAACGCGCGTTTGCGGCACTCGGCGTCGGCGTCATCGGTGGACTCTTGGCGCTTGGCGGCGCGAACCCGAGCGAGACGGCCGAATTCTACACCAACTTTCTTCTGCTGCTCTCGTATTGGGCTGCGCCGTGGGCCGGCGTCGTCTTGGTTGACGCGTGGCAAGAACGCGGTGCGGTTCGCGATCCGCTGAGTGTGCCGGCCTGGCGTGCCGGAGCGCTCGCCTGGATCCTCGGCGTGCTCGCGTCGGTTCCGTTCTGGAATCAAGCGTGGTTCCTCGGACCGTTCGCTCGCGCGTTCCCGCAATACGGCGACCTTTCGTACTACATCGGCCTCGTCGTCGCGGCCGCCGCGATGGCGGCGATGAAACCAAGGCGTCGGGCGCCGGTAATGGAAGGCAGCAAGTATGCTTGACGTCGATCACGTTCGCAAAGACTTTGGCTCGGTGCACGCCGTGAGCGACGTGCATTTTCGTATCGGTGACGGCACGACGTTCGGCTTCCTCGGTCCCAACGGCGCGGGCAAGACCACGACGATGCGTATGATCATGGGCATCCTCGTTCCCGACGGCGGCAAAATCACGTGGAACGGAAGTCCCATCCACGACGACAGTCGCCGCCACTTCGGCTATCTTCCCGAAGAGCGCGGCATCTACGGCAAGATGAAGGTCCGCGATCAGATCGTGTATTTCGGAAAGCTGCATGGCTTGCGGGAACCGAACGTGAGCAAACGCGTCGATTCGTGGATCGAGCGGCTGGGGCTTTCGGTTTACGCCGACCGGCCGTGCGCCGAACTTTCAAAGGGCAATCAGCAAAAAGTTCAGGTGGCGTGCGCGGCCGTGCACGAACCGCAACTGCTCGTGCTCGACGAGCCCTTCTCCGGACTCGATCCGGTCAACGCTGAGGTCTTGCTCGCGGTCCTGCGCGAGATGCAGCGCAATGGTACCACGCTGATTCTTTCCAGCCATCAAATGTGGCAGCTCGAAGAGCTGTGTTCGCGTTTTTGCATCATCGTCGGTGGGGCAAATCGCGTCGACGGGTCCCTTGCCGAATTGCGTTCGGCGTGGCCGACGCGCGTCGTGCGCGTGGCGCCGCCGAGCGATTCGGTGCGCGCATTACTTGAAGTCGTGGCCGGTGCGCGAGCGCTGGCGCGTGCCGACGGCGCCATCGACTATCAAGTCCCGGCGACGACCGATTTCGCCGAGCTATTGCGCTCGCTGGTTGCCGCCGCGCCAGTCACGGGATTCGAGGCGATAGAGCCTTCGCTCCATGAAATTTATCTCCGCGCCATCGGGGAGACCGCCGCATGATCCAGGATCTCGGAACCGTCTACTCCGCGGAAATTCTGCGCCGCATCCGTTCGCGTCCGTTCATCATCGGGATGCTCTTCGGCGTTCTCGCGATCACCCTGCTAACCCGGCTTCCGACGCTGCTCGAAGGCGCGTTTAGCGGTGGTCATTCGATCGTGCTCGTCGGCAACCCGGCGCTGACCGCGCGCGCGGCGCCGCTGCTGGCCGACGACTACAAAATCGTCGGCACGCTTGCGAGTGGTCCTATCGACGACGCCGCCCTCAAACACTATCACGCCGGCTCCGCCATCGAACTGTCGGCCCAACAGGACGGCTTGCACGTCCTGGTCTATGCCCATGACCCCGGCACGCTTCATAAAGAAGCCTTGACGCAGGCGCTGCTTCCGCTGCAATTGCAGCTCGTCACGCATCGAACCGCCGGCGCGGTAACGAAGATCACCAGGATTCCGATCACCGTTGAGACGGTCGCTTCGAGGTTCGCCTCGGCCGGTCAGGCAATGGCCGCGCGCGGCGTGGCCTATACGCTGCTCTTCTTTCTCTATCTCTTGATCCTTATCAATAGTCAGCTGGTCATGAGCTCGGTCGCAGAAGAGAAGACCAGCCGCATCGCCGAGCTGTTGATCGCGTCGGTCAACCCGGCCGCGCTCCTAACCGGAAAGATTCTCGCGTCGGCGACGCTCGGATTTCTCCAACTGGCGGTGTGGATCGCCGCGGCGGTGTTTCTGGGCGGCGGAGGAGGTGGCGGCGGCACTGCGCAGGCGCAAGGCGACAGTGGAATACTTTCGCTCGCGAACGCGCTCGATGTGATCACGCCGGGCCTGGTGGTCGCATTCTTGGCGTTCTTCATTATCGGATTTCTTCAACTCGCGACGCTCTTCGCGGGCGCGGCCTCGCTTATCAACCGCACCGAAGATCTAGGCAGTATTACGTTTCCGCTGGTGATGCCGGTCGTCGCCGCCTTCATCATCGCGATCGCGGCATTGAGCTCGCCAGATGCACCGCTCGCCGTCGTCTGCAGTTACGTCCCACTCCTTGCGCCATTCGTGATGTTCGCGCGCATTGCAGTGAGCAACGTGCCGTTATGGCAAGTCGCGGCTTCGGTTGGGATCAACCTCGTCGCGCTCTACGCGATCGCCGTGCTGGCAGGAAAAATCTATCGCGTCGGGATGCTGCTCTACGGGCGTTCGCCAAGCTTGCGCCAAGTGTGGAGCGTGATCCGCAGCTAGTCGCTTCGACCGAAGCGCGGGGCTACCGAAAGTGAGCGTTGCTCACTTTCAGTAGCCCTAGTGTACTGTTCAACCGCGAGGTGGATGTCCCCAACCCGATTGAACGTACGCTCCGTCGATCACGATTGCGGGGACTGTCGGATCGCCGCCGGTGTAGGCAAACATTGCCTCGCGCGCGCGCCGATCGTTTTGTGCATCGTGTTTGGTGTAGCGTATCCCGTTCGCGTCGTAATGGTCTAATGCGGAGCGGCAATAGGGACACGTGGGACTGATGTAAATTTCGAGCGCCGCGCCGACCGGCGGATGCTCGACGTCGATGGCCATAACGAGAGATACGATTCCCGGTGGCGAAGGGGGTCCCATGCCGCTCTTTGTGGTCCCGACGCCACTCGGGAACCTCGGCGATATCACGCGGCGCGCGATCGAGGTGCTGCGCGACGCCGACTTGATCGTGGCCGAAGACACGCGCGTCGCCCGCAAGCTCTTGAACGCTTACGAGATCGGCCCAAAGGAGCTGTGGAGTTACCGCGAGCAAAACGCCGCCGCAGCGACCGCGGGCATACTGGAACGCGCGCGCGAGCAACGCGTCGCCGTCGTCACCGATGCCGGCATGCCCGGAATCTCGGATCCGGGGAGCGATCTGGTTGCAGCCGCGCGCGAGATCGGCATCGCGGTCGAAGTGCTTCCCGGCCCGAGCGCGTTGCTCGGCGCCGCCGTGCTGAGCGGCTTTAACTTGCGGCGCTTTACCTTCGAGGGTTTTCCACCGCGCACGTCGTCCGCGCGCCGCGAATACTTTTCGGGTGCGTTGCGCTCGGGAACGACAACGATTTGGTACGAATCGCCGCAGCGCATCGTCGCCGCTCTCGCGGACCTTGGGGCCGTTGCTCCAGACGCACGGGTCTTTCTCGTTCGCGAGTATACCAAGCGCTTCGAACAGCAGCTGCTCGGGACGCCGGAATCGGTCGCGCACGGCCTCGCCATACCGGTTCGCGGTGAGATCAGCTTCGCGGTCGCACCCTACACAAGAACCGAACCGGACCCGGCGCCGGCCGATCTCGACGCCGAAATCGACGGTCTCCTCGCGAAGGGCCTTCCGGTCGCAGAAATCGCCAAGCGACTAACGAGGCTTGGCATGGGGGACCGCCGGAGCCTGTACGAGCGGGCCGCTAAACGGAAGAGCGCGAACACTGAGTCCCTTCCATGAGCCGCACCACCTTCTACGTCACCACGCCGATCTATTACATCTCCGGCAACCCCCACATCGGCCACGCCTACACCACGGTCGTGGCCGACGTTCTTGCACGCACGGCCCGCGCCGGCGGACCCGCGTTCTTCCTCACCGGTACCGACGAGCACGGACAAAAAGTGGCCAACGCCGCGGCGGAGCACGGTAAGACCCCGCAGGAGTGGTGCGATGAACTCGTTCCGCGCTGGCAATCGCTCTTCGCAAAATATCACGTCGAGTACGACGACTTCATTCGCACGACGCAGGCGCGCCATAAAACCAAGGTTCAACGCGTCTTCGAACGCTTGCGCGAGAGCGGCGATGTATATCTTGGAAAATATGAGGGCTGGTACTGCGTCAACGACGAGACCTTTTGGCTTGAGTCGAACCTCGTCGATGGACGCTGCCCGACCTGCGGGCGCGAAGTGCAATGGATCTCGGAAGACAATTGGTTCTTTCGCCTTTCCGCCTATCGTGACCGGTTGCTGGCCCATTTCAAAACCAACCCGGAATGGGTTCGCCCGCGCAGCGCCTACAACGAGATGGTGGCGCTTCTCGAGGAGGGCCTCGACGATCTCTCGATCTCGCGCACGAGTTTCGACTGGGGCATCCCGGTCCCGGAGGGTGGGGGTGTCATCTATGTGTGGTTCGACGCGCTCTTGAACTACATCACCGCGATCGATTGGTCGGAAGATGACGCACGGTTTCATTCAGTGTGGCCCGCAAACGTGCAGCTGGTCGGAAAAGAGATCGCGCGCTTCCACACCATCGTGTGGCCCGCAATCCTGTGGGCGCTGGGTGAAGCAGCGCCAGACCTGGTCTTTGCGCATGGGTGGATCACCGTCGACGGCCAAAAAATGGGGAAGAGCGCCGGGAACGCCATCGATCCGTTTGTGCTGGCGGACCGCTTCGGCGCCGATTCCTTGCGTTATTTTCTCTTGCGCGAAGCGCCGTTCGGCAGCGACTTCTCGTATTCCGAGGAGAAGATCGCGCAGCGCCACAATAGCGATCTAGGCAACGATCTCGGTAACCTGCTCAAGCGCTCGCTCACCATGCTGCAAAAATATCGCGGCGGCGTGGTTCCGCATCGCAGCGAGGAAGCCGTCTTCGTGCAGCGCTTTGCCGACCTTCCCAAGCGCGTCTGCGCGCTGATTTTTGCGCTGGATTTTCGCGGCGCGCTGGAAGCGATCTGGGAGCTGGTAACTGCGCTGAACCGCGCGATCGACGAACGCAAGCCGTGGACGCTCGCAAAAGATGGCCGCGACCACGAGCTCGATGCGTTGCTCTACGACCTCTGCGAAGGCCTGCGCTGGCTCGCGATCATGCTCCACCCGTTCATGCCCGAACGCACTGCACAGATGTGGGAACAGCTCGGTTTACGCAGCGGAATCGACGACGACTGGGCCCGCACACTGCGCTGGGGAGCACTCGAGCCCGGCACGCAAACCAGCGTCGGCGAGGTCCTATTTCCGCGAATCGAACTCGTGGAGAGCGCGCCCACTCGATGAGCGAACGCAACGCGCCAAGCCGCGCGATTACCGTCTGCGGCGGGATCGGCGCCGTCGCCGGGCTCGCCGCCGCGTTGACCCTGTACGCTCCGCTCTTTACCCAGGTCGATTGGGTTTTTACGGCCTGCGGCGCACTCGCGATATTCTTTGTCGCGAGCAACGCGTTGCCGGTTCGCGGGCTGCGCATGCGACGCACCGGCCTTTCGGCTGAGGCGATCTTTCTCGATTTGCCGATCGCCGCATCGATTTTTGCACTCGGCGGTGAAGTGGGCGCAACCGCCTGCGCGCTCGCCTACGCCCTCGGCTTCGGTGCTGCGTCGATCGCTCGCGACCGCGAGGGTCTCGCCGATTTACCACGCCACGGCGTTCTGCGCGTGCTTGCTATCCTGCTCTTTCTCCCATTCGGCGGCAATTCGGCGCAGTTGCAAGCGCTGCCGATTGCCCAAGCCACACCGATCTATGCCGCCATCGTCTTCGCCGCGGTCATCGTCTTCATGTTCGCAATCTCGGCTCCGGTTTCGTCGTATACCTTTCACCTCTCACTCGCACGGCTCTGGGCGCGCCTCGCGCGCGATCCGCGCACCTGGGCCGTCACGATCGGCGGTGTGCTTTGGGCAACAATCGCGCGCGACGAAGTCGTGCTCGGGCAGAATCTGGTCGCGATGGCCCTGTGGTTGCCGGTGTGCCTGAGCGCATTCTTGCTGCGCACAATCGACCGCCAGCATGCCGAACTCCACCGCCTTCGCCTCGTGCGCGACGCCGTGCAGGCCATGCTCGGCGAGCGCGATCCGCTGCCGCAAATCAATGCAATCCTCGCAACGCTGCGCGTACCCTCGTTCAATGAGACCGTTTCGGTGTTGGCGGCGACCAGTGCGCGCACCGACGCATGGCGCTCCGTCACAACGCTCGGCCCCACGCTCAGCTCCGCCGGCGATGAGCTCCGCCGGCGCATTTTAGCGCGGCTAAAATTCGGCGGCTCGCCATCCACCTCGTTGCGCGATGATTTCTACACGGCGTACGCGTTCGCCGCGCAGCTTTCCGACGGCGAGGTCCACGGCGCATTGACGGTACATCGCCGCAACGACCGTCCACTTTCGAACGAGCAGATCGGGCAGTTCACCAATGCCGCCTTCGAGCTCGCGCCGTTACTGCGCGACATGCGCACGATCGCGGCAACCCAGAACGCGGCAACGATCGACGGCCTCACCGGGCTAGCCAATCGCGCGACCGCGATGGATAGCCTGCAAACCATGCTCGAACAGATATCCATCAGCGAGAACGGCGCGGTCCTGCTGCTCGACATCGATCACTTCAAAACAATCAACGATCAACTCGGGCATGCAGCGGGTGACGAATGCTTGCGCAAGATCGGTGAGATTATCCGGACCACGGTGCGCGGGGGCGATATCGCAGGCCGCATCGGCGGTGAAGAGTTCCTGATCGTGATGCCCGGCGCGTCGCGCGATGTGGCGCTCACCGTGGGTGAGCGATTGCGTTTGGCGATCGCGCTCGGCGGCATGCGCTACGCAAACGGCCAGCCGGTGACGACGAGCATCGGCGCCGCGGCGGCGCACGTTGGCGACACCGGGGAGACGTTGCTTGCGCGCGCCGACCGCGGCCTCTACGAGGCCAAGCGCCAAGGCCGCAACCGCCTAGTTGAGGATCTGGAATCAGCATGATGCCGACTTGTCGACCCTCGCTTAACGCCTCGCGTCTCGGACAGTTAATGTCAGGGTCCTCGCCGCTTCGGCTAACCCGCTCGGATCGACAACTCAGCATCATGCAGCTTCCAATCTTATGATTGATACGCACGCGCACATTCACGATCCAAAGTTCGATGAGGACCGTTTGGCCGTGCTCGAGCGGTCGCGCATCGCCGGCGTTTCTACGATCGTGACCGTCGGCTGCGGCGTCGGCGACTCGTTTCGCGCACTCGAGTGTGCGCGCGAGTACCGCATCTACTCGTCGGTCGGCATTCACCCACACGAAGCCAAAGACGCTCCCGCAGACATCTCCGCGGTCTTCGAATCGTTTCTTCGCGATCCGCGCGTCGTCGCGATCGGAGAAGCCGGGCTCGACTACTACTACGACCATAGCCCGCGTGACGTGCAGCGGCGCGTTCTGCGTGAACAGCTCGAACTCGCTCGCGAAGCGGGTTTCCCGTTTATCTTTCACCAGCGTGACGCGTTCGAGGATTTTCTCGCGATCTTACGTGAGGCGTGGCAAGCGCCGATGCGCGGCGTGGTGCACTGCTTCACCGGCGACGCTGCGCAGGCGCAAATCCTCACGCAAGAGTTCGGACTCTACCTCGGAATCGGCGGCGTGGTGACGTTTAAAACAGCGGAACCGCTACGCGAAGCCGTTCGCACTGTGGGATTGCAATCGCTCGTCCTCGAGACCGACTGCCCCTATCTCGCGCCGGTTCCGCATCGCGGCGATCGCAACGAGCCGGCGTTTGTCGCACTGACCGCGCAACAAGTCGCGCAGGTACTCGACTGCGATATCGACGAAGTCGTCTCGGTCACCGACGCGAACGCGCGCTCGTTATTCGCGTTACACTAACGCAGCCGTAAGCGGCTTCGCGCGCTGCCAGCGCTCGTCGAACGTCCGGCGGAGATGCGCGAGGATGGGCGGCGCGTCGGTACGCGCGCCCCAGTCGAGTTGATCGGGGTGATCGAAGGCAACCGTTGCATTCGCCGAGCCGATCCATCCTCGCGTGCCGTCGACAACAGCGAGCTTTTCGTCGGCATCGACGACGCGAACACCCACGCCGTCGGCGGCCAACTTCTTGAGCGCGCCTTGTTCGTTCGCGTTTCCGCGCATGTCGCGGGCGCTCACCAAGAGGCGGACGTGCGCGCCCTCCAGGCCCAGTGCATCAATCGCGCGGTAGACGCCATTGTTCGCACCAAACGATTCGCTCTCCACGATAACGTCGTCGCCGCGGTGCGCCTCATGGAGCAACCGAGCCTCGGAGGCAAGCGACTCGCGTTTGGCTACGGCGAAGAACGGCGTCGGCGCGTCTTCCTCGCCGGCGACCGCGTCGCGCACGATCTGCGCATCGCGCGGAAAGTCGTCGCGTACGATCGTATCGGCGCCGTCGTCCGGCCAGTTGCGATCGTCGAGGAAGAGCGCTCCATCGACGATCGCCGCCTTGCAATGAAGCATGGGGCCCGGCGCGTTCTGCTGCGGGTGCATGAGTTGCGCGTCCGCGCCGGCTGCGCGCAGTAGCGCGATCGCCGCCGCATTGGCCGCGGCCACGCTGCCGTCATCCTTATAGATGTAGCCCTCGAGGCGCACGTGAACGTGCGCCCCGGCCTTCGCGGCGGCGGTAAGGCCGTCGATCACGCGCCCGGCAGGGAGCGTATAGGCGATCAGCGATACGTCGCGCGCTCCCTTGAGCGACGAGAGAAGCTCGGGGGTGGAGCTAAGTGTGAGCATCAGCGCTACCATCACGACAAAGGGGCGCTATATCTAGGGGAGAAGAGGCAAAACCCTCATGGCCACTGCCCCCCATCCACCCCCGGGCGATAAAGGCGCGTACGTGCGCGAAATGTTTGCACGCATCGCTCCGCGTTATGACGTCGCAAACCGCGTGCTCACGGCAGGCATGGACGAGCATTGGCGCAAGCGATCGATCGCGCTCCTGGGTCCGCCGCGCGACGGAACCATTCTCGATCTGTGCTGCGGCACCGGCGATGTGGTCTTTCATCTCCTCCGAACCGATCCGTCGCTGCACGTCACCGGAATCGACTTCTGCACCCCGATGCTGGACGGCGCGCGCGCGCGCGCGCCGCGCGAGGCGCGCGGCGACGCGAGCTTCGTCGAAGGCGACGTGATGGCGTTGCCGTTCGCCGACGCGAGCTTCGACGGTGCGACGATGGGTTTTAGCTTGCGCAATGTGGTCGACATCGATCAGGTGCTGCGTGAAATTGCGCGGGTGTTAAGACCCGGTGCGCGTTTCGTCAACCTCGACGTGAGCAAAGCGCCCAATCGGCTCTTCAAACGATTCTTCGATCTCTACTTTTATCGCGTGGTTCCCTGGGTCGGCGGCGTGGTTGGCGGCTCGCGCGCGGCATACACCTATTTGCCGAATTCGCTCACCAATCACCCGAATGCGGAGGACCTGCGCGAGCGTTTTACCCGTGCCGGGTTTTGCGACGCCGGCTTCGAGCGCCTCATGGGTGGGTCGATCGCGATCCACTATGGAACGAAACGCTGATGGCGAGTACCTTGCGCAGCGACGAATCGGGCCTCCGCGAACTGGTCGAAGAGTTCTTTCGCGCCACCTTCTCGACCGACAATCCGCTCATTACCGAGGCCGTCCGCCGGATGCTTGCAGCCGGCGGGAAACGTCTGCGTCCGCGCGTCACGTTGCTCTCCGCGGCGGCGTGCGGCTCAGATCCGGCACGACACTTGCATCTGGCTGCGTACATGGAATTGATCCATGTCGCGACGCTGATTCATGACGATGTCGTCGACAATGCGCCAACGCGTCGCGGCATCAACGCGACCGCGGTCGATTTCGGGAACCGCGTTTCGGTGCTGGCCGGCGACTATCTCTTTGCTTGGATCTTTAAAAACGTGACCGCCGGCTACCCGCATCCGGTGCCGAATATTCTCTCGGCGACGCTCGCCGATATCTGCGACGGTGAAGTCTTGCAGTTGCGCGCGCTCGGGAACCTCGATCTTCCCCTCGATGAATACGTCGAGGTCGCGCGCAAGAAGACGGCGTCGCTCTTCGCCGCTTCGGCGGCGTGCGGCGCCATTATGGGCGGCGGCAGCGCCGAGCAGATCGACGCGTTACGCGCGTTCGGTGATGCGTACGGAATCGCGTTTCAGATGAACGACGATCTGCTGGACATGACCGCCGACGAACGCTCGCTCGGCAAGCCGGTGGGCAACGATCTGAGCGAACGCAAGATGACGATTCCATTAATCCTGGCACTGCGCGGCGGGAACGGCGAGTTTCACGCGATGGTCGGGCGTTTGTACGCTGGGAATGAAAACGCCGGAATTCCCGCGGTGGTAGCCGCAATCGCGCGCGAAGGCGGCCTCGAAGGAACCCTGGCGGAGATCGCTCGCTATGTCGAGCGTGCCAAGGCCGCGCTGGAGCCTTTGCCCGCAAGCGCGGCGAAGGAAGAGCTCGGGCGGTTGGCCGACGCGCTGGCCGCCTCATAAGAAAGGAACTCGTATGCTTCACCCCGTCCTCGCGCTGATCGACATGCCGATTATCATCGGCATCTTGGTCGTCGGCGCGGTCCTCTTCGGAGCGGACAAGCTGCCGAAGCTCGCGCGCAGCGCTGGTCAGGCAAAGAAAGAATTCATGATGGGCCAGATCGAGGCCGACGAAGCCACGGCGAAAGCCCGCGAAGAAGCGCGCCAACGGATGGAAACGCAAAGCACTGAGGCGCCGCCGCCGGCCGCCACCTCCGATAAAGGCACGCCAACCGCGTAGACGGACGAACGAACGCTCGTGCAACTCAAGCCGCGGATCGACCCGGGAACCGGGTCGAACGCTACAGATTCAGAGCGAAGCTCTGAATCCATCTGGGACCAGAAAGAGATGCCGTTCACGGAGCACCTGAGGGAGCTCCGTACGCGTCTGTTGATCTCCATTGGTGCCGTCGGCGGAATCGCCGTGGTGCTCTTCTGGCCCTCACAATTCGCGATCAAGTGGATGATGCAAGCCTACTTCCACGGCATCGCATTGCACGCTTTCGGTCCAGCCGACGTGATCTTCACCGAATTCAAGTTTTCGCTGGTCGGCGGGGTCGTGCTCGGCCTTCCGGTGCTGTTCTATCAAGCCTGGATGTTCGTCGTCCCGGCAATCCACCCGCGTACGCGGCGCATGGTCTACAGCTTCATCGTTCCCTCGCTCTTACTTGCGGCATTAGGGCTGGCGTTTGCGCACTTCATCGTGTTACCGCGCGTTGTCGCCGCGCTGATCGGGATCACCGACGCCATCGCGACGCCGACCTTCGGCGTCGCCAACACGATCAATTTCGTCTTGATCCTGCTCGCGCTCTTCGCGCTCATCTTCCAACTGCCGATTATATTGGTCGGCCTCGCGCGGCTAGGCATCGTCAATGCGGCGTGGCTTGGCCGCTATCGCCGCCACGCGCTCTTTGCCTTCGTGGTCGCTTCCGGCATCGCGGCACCGGACGGCAGCCCGCTGACCATGGCCTTACTTGCAGCGCCGATGTACGTTTTGTATGAAGTCTCGATCTGGATTATCCGTATCTTCGAATCATCGTGGTCGAAAAACTAGACTCGTATTACGCTGACTTCGTTCGCACGTTCGGTAGCGTGCTCTTCGCGGTCAGCCTCTTTGTCGTTTGGGGAATCCTCACGCTGATCGGCGTCATCGTCGATCAGGGCAAAGACCCGAGTATCTACTT
>Ga0302177_10000381_pt1 | contig 34472 bp, 30 predicted proteins | sample I_Palsa_E1_2_FD_198780 | JGI IMG/M metagenome (GOLD analysis project Ga0302177, IMG submission 198780) | Peat permafrost microbial communities from Stordalen Mire near Abisko, Sweden - I_Palsa_E1_2 | ecosystem: Environmental > Terrestrial > Soil > Palsa > Peat permafrost | place: Sweden... | reverse complement strand
ACCGTGATCGGCCACACCTGCCGATGATGCTGGATGAAGGCGTACTTCACTTCGCTACTTTCGCGAAGTACGCCGTCGCTTTTTCCAGGATGTCGCGCTCCATTTTCACCCGCGCCAGCTCAGCACGCAGCCGGGCGATCTCCATCTGCTCGGCGCTCACCGGCTTGCTATCGGCGCCCTTGAGTTGACCTTGCCGGCTCGCCTTGACCCAGTTGAACAGCGTTTGCTCGACCAGCCCGAGGGTCTTGGCCACGGCAGCCTGGCTCTGGCCACCCTCGACCAATCGCACCGCCTCTTGCTTGAACTCCAGCGTGTAACGTGCCCGTGTTGTCTTCATCATGTCGTTCTCCTTGCGTGGATTGAATCACACGGCAAGGGATACGTTTTTCGGGGGCAAGGTCATGTTTACCCATCGCCTGTTCATATGCTTCCTCCTCATTGTGAGCAAGGTGCGATGTCAGGGCGACCAGATTAGCTTCGAGCCACAGCCGCGTGTCGCGTGATCTGCGAAGGCGTCAGAGAGACTCAGATTAGTTCTGAACAAACCGGTCAAACAACCGTTTCGCGGCGAGAAAGGCACGGTGTACGAAATCGGTTTCCGATTACCCATGCTCGCGAAATGGCCGGGGTGTCATCGAGCCAAGCGTCATCATCCACTTGCCAAGCCCCCTCTCGCAAACATTTCCCCGTCGCATGGGTGGGACCGTATCTCACACTGAAGTTAGTCGAGGAACTGGAGGAAATTACAGTTACCACCGAAAAATCGTCTCTATATGTTGTCGACGCTAAGGACGTTTGGCTGTGGCTTGCCTGGCGTCTCCTTGCCATAAATTATTAATCGTCGATCTGCCAGCTGATGACGGCACATTGAGCCACTAACGTTAGATCTTTATTTAAGTGAACAGGGTCTCAAAAACGAACCGAAGTTAGGAACGTAAAGTTAGAAAATACGCGATCGTAAGTATTTGCAACGCGAGCGTCAGCCTAAAAATATCCATCACTGCAAATCATCTGGCCGCATAAGAAACAAATCTGAGGCGTATGGTTGAAATGTTTTGCTGACTTAATGGCAATATCTTGCACGTTGACAAACTGTAATTGAGAGGGCGACGCTACGGACAGCGGGTGACGAACGTAAGACTTGATCAGGGCTCAATTTCCCAAGCAATTTTCAACGGAATGATTTCACGTTAAATGGAAAATTCGCTATTTCGCAGACAAGTACTCGATGCCTCCAGCCAGGAGTGGCTGGGCACTGTCCGATTGGCTACCCCCATCTCGCACCGTGTCTGGACGTTGGTCACATTGGGTGCCGGCGCAGCTATTTTGGTATGGCTCTTTGCCGGTCACTATACCCGTAGGATCCACGTATCCGGCTTTCTGGTGCCGAAGGCGGGCCTGATAAGTATTACCGCGAATACGGTTGGGATTGTCGATCATGTTGCCGTAATGGAAGGGGACCGTGTGCGCGCGGGTGATATTTTGGTCTCGCTTTCTGGTGAACACGTAAGCAGATCACTTGGCAATACTTCGGCGACCGTCAGCACACAGTTAGATCATGAGGCTAGTAGCTTACGACAGGACATAAACGACACACTGACACTTGAAAACCAACAAGCTGACGACAACCGTATTCAGCAAAGCATGTTAAGAGGTCAGCTGAATCAGATCGATGCTCAGTCATCCATTCAAAAGAAACAGATGGATTTGGTGCAGGGCTTGATTACAAAATGGTCGCCGCTGGTGTCTAGCGGGGTCGTTTCTTCTTTGCAGGTCGAGCAGGAACAGTCCGCCCTTCTCAGCGATCAGTCGCAACTTCGATCGTTGTCGCAGCAGCATTTTAGTATCCAGCAACAATTAAGCGCGCTAAACGATCAGCTAGCACAATTGCCCCTGGCAATTTCAGCGAAGCTGAACGACTTACGACGACAGCTCGCTCAGATTGAACAGTCTCTTGCTCAAAACGAGGCAACAAGAGCAAGCGTCCTGCGAGCACCGGCGGGCGGAACGGTTTCTTCAGTACTAGTGAAGCCAGGTTTATCGGTGAGCGTCGGCCAGTCCTTACTTGCTTTGGTGCCCGATGGCTCGGCTCTTCAAGCTCAGATGTTGGTCCCTAGCCAGGCGATTGGCTTTGTGCGCCCAGGTATCAAAGTCAGCTTGCACTATCAATCGTTTCCTTACCAAAAATTCGGGTTGCAAAACGGAACAGTGCGTACCGTATCTCGCAGCGCGCTTACGCCCAGTGAAGTGTCATTGCTATTAGGTGGTCAACAGTCTCCGTCTGTCGACCCTCTCTACTTAGTGCGAGTGGATCTTTCCGCGCAAAGCGTGAGCGCCTATGGCCATCTTGAGCCTCTTAGGCCAGGGATGGCTCTCGATGCCGATATGTTGCTTGACCGGCGACGGCTAGTTGAATGGATCTTCGAGCCGCTGTACGGGATGGGCCGCCGGCTGTCGAAATCCTCATGAGTAAGCGATTCGATAGCAAGTCTAAAGATAGCGGCAATAACGACAAGGGCTGCCCCGAGGATGCCTACCAAGAGAACGGTCTTGGCAGGTTACGGTTCACCCGAGACCGTCGTTTATCGAGTGTGCTGCAAGCAGAAACCGCTGAATGCGGTCTCGCATGCTTAGCGATGATTTTGAGCTACTACGGTCACCATATCGATCTTCCAGCGCTTCGTCAGCGCTTCCCACTATCTCTGAAGGGCTTAACTGCTCGTCGACTCTTGGAAATCGCCCATGTCATAGGACTTCAGGGCCGGCCGTTGCAGCTTGACATAGGGGAATTGTCGCAACTGCAAAAACCATGCGTCCTTCACTGGGATCTAGATCATTTCGTTGTTCTTCGCGAGGTGAGCAAACGCTACGTGGTGGTTCACGATCCGGCGGTTGGTGTGCGCAAGCTTAGTCTGGAAGAAGTCGCGAAACACTTCACTGGTGTGGCAATCGAGTTTTCAAAGGGACCCACCTTTCAGCGCCGGCGTGCAGACCCGCCTGTGTCGTTACGCTCGCTCGCGGGGGCGGTTCGCGGACTTGGACGTGGATTAACGCATATCTTTAGTCTCGCATTGGTCTTAGAGTTGTTCGCGTTGCTTATGCCGCTATTCATGCAGCTGGTTGTGGATCAGGTCATTGCGGATGGCGATCACGACTTACTGACGTTCCTGGGATTGAGCTTCTCTTTATTGATTGTGCTCGAGACGCTAGTTTCTGCTCTCCGAAGTTGGACCGTGATGTGGCTAAGCACACATTTCAATCTGGGCTGGACGGGAAACGTTTTCCATCACCTGATCCGATTGCCACAGTCCTATTTCGGTACGCGTAACCTGGGCGACATCGTCTCGCGCTTCGGCGCCATCGATACGATTCAGCAAACCTTAACTACACGCTTTGTGGAGGTGATGCTGGATGGCCTGATGGCGAGCATCACCCTTGTTGTCCTGTTGATATACAGCCCGCTGTTGGCAGGAATTACCCTGCTCGCCGTTGCGATCTACGCAGCGTTGCGCATGCTTTACTTTCGAGTCTATCGTGAGGCCAATCTCAGCCAAATCACGGTCAGCGCAAAACAGCACAGCCGATTCTTGGAGGTCGTGCGCGGCGTGCAGACCATACGACTTCATAATCAAGAAGCGGCACAAACTGCGCGATACCTGAATGCGACAGCAGAGACCCTCAACACGTCTATCGCGATTCAGCGACTCGACATGATCTTCACTGCACTGCAAAGCCTCGCCACCGGAGCCCAACGCGTCGGTGTGTTGTGGCTCGGTGCCTGGTTGGGGCTCAAAGGTGAATTCACCGTGGGAATGCTGACCGCCTTCGTGGCCTACGGTGATCAATTCAGCAGCAGAGCAGCCAGTCTAATCGACTACGGCATCGAGCTGCGCATGCTGCGACTACAGGCTGAGCGATTGGCCGATATCGTGCTGACGCCGAGAGAAGCCTTCGCGAACAGCGAGCACGTGGGGTCGTTTGTGGCTTCAAACGTTGCGTTTCGAAATGTTAGCTTTCGGTACGCTGAAGGCGAACCTTGGGTGCTGCGAGATTGCTCCTTTGAAGTGCTGGCGGGAGAGTCCGTAGCGATCGTTGGTCCATCCGGCTGTGGCAAAAGCACCTTGGTCCGACTCCTGCTGGGACTACTTGATCCGAATCAAGGTGCGATCGAGGTCGGAGGCATGGATCTGCACCGAATAGGAAAATCATCCTATCGGGCAATAACCAGCAGCGTCATGCAGGATGACCATTTATTCACAGGGTCGATAGCGGAGAACATCAGTTTCTTCGACTCACTCGCTACCCAAAGCGATATAGAGGAAGCCGCTAAGCTGGCGGGAGTTCACGACGATATCTTAGCTATGCCAATGGGCTACCACAGCTATGTGGGAGATATGGGTTCAGCCTTGTCCGGAGGACAGCAACAACGCTTATTTCTTGCGCGTGCGCTGTACCGCCGCCCCCAAATTCTCATACTGGACGAGGCCACCAGTCAACTGGACGTCGATATGGAAAAAAGGGTCAACCAGGCTGTTAAAGAGCTATGCATCACGCGAATTGTCATAGCCCATCGGCCGGAAACGATTGCGCATGCTGATCGCGTAATCGAGCTTTTTGAAGGATCGGCTCGCTCGCGTAGCCATTCATCTACACGAGTCGAGCCAGCCGAAGCGAGGACGGCTTATATCCCTGCATCCGTTGCGTAAAGGAATTACATCAATGAGAACCCTAGAGATATTTGAGATCGACGTTGTTGCTGGTGGCACGCGTAAATCTATCGGGGCCCACCCGTTATCTACATCAATTCATCACGCCAAAGCACATAAGAAGGTACATCACGCTAAAGCAAAAATCGCCACTTTAAAATCGACGTCGTTGACTCACACTGTCACTCCAGCCGATGACGGAGACGGGGACGGCCGTCCTATCTCGGAAGGTGGTGGTGGTGGTGATGGTGGAGATGGCGATGGAGATGGCGGAGACGGAGATGGAGATGGCGGTGACGGCGCCGGAGGCGACGGTGACGGTGCTGTCAATGTCGGTGGCGGTGATGGGGGCTATGAGTCATCGGATCAAGGCTACGATGGCGACGGCACTGCTGCCAATCCTCAGGTGGCGGTGGGATACCGAGAAGTAGATGTGGGTGGTACGCAAACATATGACGTTTGGGTGGCGAACGCCAATGGCGGAAATGAATTTGTCTTTAATAGTACAGGGCAAACGTTAGAGCAGACGTTACCTGGTGAATGTTCAATAGGCTCCCTTACTTCTGCAATTGTGACGGGAGCTGTGGGAGGCGCCGTACTTGGCGGGTCCGCCGGCATTGAAACTGGCCCGGGCGCCATAATTACGGGCCTCGCCGGTGCAATCCTTGGAGCCGGCGTTGGTGCCACTGGGCAAGCTATAGGTTGCGCTGTGGCGATATACCGAGCTGACGGTGGCGGAAAATAACGACGTAATTTGAGCAAATGACTGTCTATGCGTAGGCAGTCATTTGCCAAGCATGATAATAACGTAACTATCGTTTCATAGTGAGATAGGTAATGACTAATAAACCATCGCAAAATAAAATAGTCGCAATCTTCCTCGGCTTCTCGGCCTGGATGTTTGTTTCTTATCTAGTCATCGATACTTTGAATAAAGTAAATATTGATGTTTATACCGTTACGACGGTACTTATTATTTCCCTAGTATCCGGCGCCATCTGGACGTGGATGATTAAGAGATTCATTACTTCGCGTAGTAAATAGAAAGCTTGTCGTCATCGGCGAGCACGGCACTAAACTTGGATTAGTTCCTGATATCGAAGCCATACTCAACCTTGGCTGAGCTTTATGCCGTGTTTATACCTTAAGCAAGGATGCTCTTTGTACAGGTCGAGAAAGCGTACTGGCCTTAACGGTTTAGAGTACGAACATGCGAGCCAAGCGGTGTCTTCCAGGGTAGTGGATCTTAGACTAAAGCTAACTAAAAAATAGACAGTTGATGCAATGGTTGGCAAAACTGGTTTAAGCGCTAAATTTTTCGTGAATAACCTTGGCGATCGATAACAGTAAAATATTGCCGGAATTGGTAGCTCGGTGTGAGTGAATTCCCTAGTTTTAACTTCGTGATGGTTCGATTTTTTCTTGCTGCCGCCGGCAACGATTAACTAGTCAGCCGAAATGGTGGCGGCGCTAATCCCCCTGCACGTCAGGTAAAGGAAATACAGCATGAGCTTGTCGTCTGAAGAGGCAGCATCGATTAAAGTGATAAATAATTTCGTCGAATTAGCGCAGCTTCCAGCGCTACTTGGCGAAGTAACAGCTTGGAATTACGGACCGTACGCCGGTCTTCAAGGAGACACACGCCCTTCGTGGCACGTGCATCTTTGTGGAAGCAGAAATCCAAGAGAAAAAGCGACGCACGACGAAGTGCTCAGCGCCTCTCCCGTTCTTGAGCAAGTAAACGACTTGTGGAAGTTGATAAAGGACGACCTTGCGCCTGGTTATGGCTTGGTCCGCGTATGGGCGAGTGGTCATACATATGGCCTGGAGGGAACGCCTCATCGCTATTCAAAACCTTCCGATCAGGAGCTTATTGCTCAGGTGCACCTAAATAGCGAGTGGCAGGATGCTTGGGCTGGCGAGACTGTCTTTTACGACCCTGCGCGGGAATGTATCTCCGTCCGCCCGCGCCCAGGAAGGCTAGTGCTGTTCGACGGATCTATCGTACGTGTGTCGCGCGCACCGAGTCAGGACTGTCCCACCTTGTGCGCAACACTCTCATTTCATATGCGGCGGACCATCCGGTAGTCGCGCTCTTCCAAGGCACCATTTATGACTAAGGCGATTCTCCGCACGCTGGTTGTGGCAGTGCTCTTGTCCGTCAATGTTCTACCTCGGGAAGGGGTTGCTTACGGCTTTTTTGACGGCCATCGCGATGAAGGGCGTCCAATTCAGATTCCAATCAATGATGATGGCGGGCGCCAATGGCTGATGCAAGGACGCGTTTGTCGGCCGGAGGGAATCAGTCGGCCGCAATTGGTCGTGATCAACCATGGCTCACCTCCGCGTGCTTCCGACAGACCTGGAATGTCGCTAGAAAGTTGCGATAGCGAGGTAGTGCAATGGTTTGTGCGTCGACACTACGCGGTGGCCGTTGTGCTACGACTAGGTTACGGCAGGACAGGTGGCCCCTGGACCGAGGGCTACGAAGGTTGCGAGAACGCCGACTACTATAAAGCGGGCCTGGAGACTGCAAGGCAACTTAAAACCATGGTTGACTACCTGGTGAAGTTACCTGATTTCGAACCGAACGGCGTTATCGTTGTTGGACAATCGGCAGGGGGATGGGGAACTCTGGCTTACGACAGTATAGACCATCCGAATGTTGCGGCATTCATCAACATGGCCGGCGGACGCGGAGGGCACCATCACGATAGGCCTGATAGCAATTGCCATCCTGAAAAGTTGGTTGAGGCAACTTCAAAATTTGGAAGGACAGCTACCACGCCTATGCTATGGGTCTATGTTAAGAATGACAGTTACTTCAACCCGACCTTAGCCACTGCAATGCATCAGGCCTTCATTCAAGTCGGTGGAAAGGCTGATCTAGTGGCTCCGCGTGCATTTGGCGACGATGGCCATCACCTCTTTTTCGGGCGCAATGGGTCCGAAGTATGGGGTCCAATCGTCGACAGGTTCCTGAAGACAATCAAAGCTCCCGCTAGCTAATCAGACCGTGTCGACAGATCGGTCTGATATGTGTTCTGACCTAAATCCTGTCAAAGCATTTCATCAAATCGGTTTCGCCAGCTCATTTATTAAGATCTCTAACGGACTGCGCCATGACTTTAAATTTAATCAGGGAAACAATCGGGACGATTGGCCTCCGGACGAAGGAGGAGAAGATTCCGCTTATTACAACAAAAGGCAAAGAGTACAGCTGGCTTTTTGATTTGCGTCGCGTCTTCATGCAACGCGACACGCTTGAGCAGATCGCACGAGAATTTTGGCGCCGCAATGAATTTAACGAACCTTTTCAGCTAGGAGGTCTCGAGACCGCTGCGATACCTCTTCTCACCGCTCTGATGCTGACTGCACCGAAGGAAAGAGGTAACGTCAACGGATTTATTATTCGAAAAGACCGTAAAACAACCGGTCTGGGCAATGCGATCGAGGGTATAGTAAATCACCTACCCATTATCCTCGTGGATGACTCGATTAATTCAGGCACCAGCGCGGAAAAGGCGCGTGCCGTAATATCTATGGCAGGACACGAGATTCGAATGATGTTTGTGGTTATTGATTTCTTGTCCAAGCTTGGAATGAGCTGGAGGCAATCGAACAACATATCCGTACAGTCATTGTTTACTTTAGAAGATTTCAATCTAAGCTTCGACCATAATCCGCCTAAACCGCCGCAGGCCTATCGTGAAATATGGAGAACAGCAACCCCGGGAGGGTTTGCCTTTCACGTCGTGCCGAAGTCGGCGCCGCTTCTGGTCGGCGATCGCATCTATCGTGGGTGTGATGCAGCAAAGATGCAGGCATTCTCAGCGGAAACCGGCGGCCTGATTTGGGAATATCAAACAACTGGAGCTGCTAGCAGCAAAAAGGGAATATGGTCTTGCCCGGCCTTCCACGATGGCAGACTTTATTTTGGTGCTTACAACGGAACGATCTATTGCCTTGACGCGGAAACCGGTGAAGAGATTTGGACGCACCCGGATGGCGAATGGGTAGGTGCCTCTCCGCTTATCGTTCCTAAGCACAACTTGGTCTATTTTGGCATCGAATATGTCCGGCCGTGGGCACAAGGAAGCCTTAGCGCCTACGATATGGATACGGGAGCGAAAGTCTGGGAGCATCAGATCGAGAAACTGCAGCACGGGTCGCCAGGTTACTGGGAGGGCGGCGATCTAGTTATCTGGGGGAGCGCGGATCACGAAACGCTCGCGCTGGATGCTAAAACGGGGAACATCGTCTGGCGCTTCGAGACTCGTAGGTCGGTCAAGTATGCCCCGGCCATCGACGAGGAGCGGAAGCTTACAGCATTTGCCTCCTTCGACAAGTCGATCTACGTCCTTGACGTTGCGACCGGCCAAAAACGGGGAGAATGGCCGACCGAAGATATTTGCTATACAACGCCTCTGTTTGTAGGAAATAAACTCTTCTGCGGCTCGGGAGATCGACATCTCTATGTGATCGACATTGACGAGATGAAGTTGATTAAGAAAATCAATCTTTACGCTCGCGTGTATTCTTCACCACGGCTCGTAGGGAACCGCGTAATTCTTGGAACGGCTGGTGGAAGAGTATTCGAAATTGATGTGGATACTCTGGAGACCAAGGGGGCGCTACAACTTCCAGATGCGGTGACTAATGCGATTGCGGTTTCTTCAGATCATCGTCGAATTTTCATTTCGACATACATGAATCACCTTTATGCATTTGAACGACTCAGCAGTGCCGAAGAAGGTACTTCGATGTCTGAAGAAATACCTGACGTGACCCCCATCGAACAAAACGGCTTCGTAGCAGCGCCTTCCGTCGTACCGGGCAACGCGCCCTACGGAAATTTCGAGCGAATCACCGAAGGGGTCGACGTTCGGGAAATGTGCTGCGAAGTATTGGCTCAGCCCGAAATGTGGCTGATCAGCACCACTCGACAAGATCAGATCGCAGTGCAACGTGAAACCGAAAGCATATTCTTGCGCTCTGCCGACCATGACCGCGGTAAATTGAAAGCGCGTGAGGACATTCATGAGAGCAAGCTCACCCCCCAAGCGGCATCGTATCCATCAATCACGCGGTGGGTTGACGGTTTTGCTAAAAACCAGGGAAAGAGGGTCGCTAGAATGTTGCTTGCCAAATTGAGGCCTCATGGCCGGGTTTATCCGCATATAGATACCGGCGAATATTATCGCGCTAGAGATAGGTATCATCTTGTGCTGATTAGCGAATCAGGCAGCGCCATGCTTTGCGGGGATGAACGAGCTGTAATGCAGGAGGGGGAGGTATGGTGGTTTGATAATAAGCAAGTCCATGAAGCCTCTAACTTATCGGGTGATGATCGAGTTCATCTGATTTTTGACCTGGAATACCGTGATTGAGATTGTCCTGAAATGGGAAACCAAAAAGGAAATTTAACCGTCAACTACCTTATTAGTGAAGCTAAAAGACGCGGCATTTCCGTAGATTACTTAGGTGCGCGAAATATCTTACTTCTGTCAAGATATGAGCAAAATGTAAGGCTATTTGGCACCATAAGTGAACGAACAAGTCACTTGGCTGTAATACTGGCAGATGATAAGCGAGCAACAAAAAGGCTTTTAGCGAGTCGCGGATTACCCACTCCTCAATTTTATGCCGTTGATGTTGAGGACGAGGCCGTCAACGCGTTCATGGCTTTGGGCGGTTGTGTCGTTATAAAGCCACTGAAAGGAAGCCAGGGCCAAGGCGTCAGTGTGGGGCTGACTACGGAACCACAGGTACGTGAAGCGTTTAGGCTCGCCTTTCGTTTTTCGCGTGTTGTATTAGTGGAAGTTTATCATCAGGGTCGCGATTATCGCATTATGGTGGTTGACAGCAAGGTCGTAGCGGTTGCAGAAAGATGTCCACTGAGAGTCGTTGGAGATGGCGTTTTGTCTATCAGGGAACTCATCACGGAGCTAAATAATGATCCAGATAGAGGCGACGGGGATGAAAAGCCAATGACAAAAATTGTCATTGACAATCATATTGCAGAATTTCTTGGCCGATCAAATCGGACTCTTTTGACTGTTCCGAAGTACGGTCAAGCCATTGATCTGAGAGCTATGGGTAGTATTTCTCAAGGGTCAAGTTCGATCGATCGCACGGATGCAGTCCATCCTGAAATTGCGGATGTCGTCATCGAAGCAACCCAACTTATTGGTCTTGACATCGCTGGACTTGACCTAATTGCGAGCGATATTTCCCTACCTTTAGAATACGCTGACGCGCAAATTATCGAGATTAATTGCTCGCCTGGAATACGCGCGCATTTGTTTCCTAGCGAAGGATTGGCTCGAAATCCTGCAGCTAACATTATCGAATATTTATTTCCGAACTCGGGCATGTGATACCACGAATAAAAGTTATTGGCCTCATGAACTCTCTCTAGGCGACTTTTCTCGACGCACTGTTTTAACGGTAAAGCCGGCTCTTGGGCAATTGAGCTTCTATGCGCAACCTCATTTCGCGCGTCCCGCAACGAGGATTGGGTTCACGCTTGCTACCCAAACGGGAAGGTGGGGGCCGAGCTGTTGGGCGCGATGTGTCTTCGGTTTTCCCAGCTTCGTCATTTATCTGCTCAGCGGGCGGTTCACTTGTCCAAGCTTTATTGAGAATGGGAAGCCTTTGTAGCGGCATCTTTTGCTACAAAATAGGGAAGATCTGCGAAGTTTGAGGCGACCTCGACTTTTCGTAGGCGTATACAGCCGTTCTAAATGAAAATACGAAAATCGGCGCAGGCAATAAATAGGGAATTAAGTTGTGCGTTGCAATAGAGACCGGAACAGCCTAAAACTTCATTTTTCGGTGCGTTGCTCTTGCTGCAAACTGTGCAACAGAATTTTTCCCTGAGCTATTCACACGTGGATCACCAAACAGAATGAACTGATTCTTGGCGCGCGAAACGGCCACGTTCATCAATCGCCCAGCACTGGAATCCGCAAAATAGCCGCCATGCTGCACCAGTGAAAACAACACAACTGGACGCTCGGCGCCCTGTAAGGAATGCACGGTACCGATAGTTGTCTTCTCCAATGCCTCGGCACTCACTGAATTTGCCAATCGTCTAGGAAGTATTTTCTTGAATGCATTGGATTGAGCTAGTAACGGCGTGATAACAGCCAGCACTTCCTGCAGAGGTTTGCCGTACTTGTCGCAGAGACGTGCATGGTAGGTCTCTATGTATCGGGCGATAGTTTCGATTTCATCGTCGTTTCGCCAACTTGTCCCGACGCGATTTGGTTTCCCCGGTACCGACAACCACAGCAAGTGGTTGTTTTTCAGAGAATCAGGTGAAGTCACCCGAGCGCGATTGATCATGCGACCGTCGTATTTCAAGCTGTTGCAGTACCCCATGATGTCCGGGTGGCAACGGTAGTGGTATTGAAGCTCGATGCCAGGTTGTGGGCTTGAATCGGTTACCGAGGCCGCACGCTGTGCCACCGTCATCATCGAGCCACGTGATGCGCAAATGGCGTCCGGCCAGCCATCCTGAGGACCATTGGTGGCCACGGCCAACTTCACGCTCTGCGGGCGATTGATTGGGAATATTGGCTCAAGCTGCAACGTGTCGCCGACAAGAATCGAGTTAGCGGCCTTTTCGGCCAAGAACGTGCCCAGGTGTGTCGCGCATTGCCCGGCTTCGTCGATGATGAGGACATGAGGGGAGCCGAGGGACTTCAAGAGGCTCTGCAGCTTCTTCGTCGTGGCCACAATAATCGGTGCCAGCATCATCCATGTGCGGGCGTCGAAGCTGTCGTGCTTGTCTTGGACGGAAGCAAGTTGCCGCTTGAGCCACTTCCCTTCCCAATAACGTGCTGCTAAATGAAACAGCGTGAATCGCGCTATCGTGTCGAAACGTGCTTCTACCTTTTCGTTGAATGCAGCATTACGACGAACGGCACGGGCCACCTGCAATGGAGTGAAATCGGGTCGCAATTCTTCAGGAAGCTGTTCCGGGAATTGCCGCATTTTGACTGCGAGGTCGGCGCACAACTGCTTGACCTGATTGAGGGAGATTTGCAACTCCTGTACTCGACCATCAGCCTTTTGCAACGCGGTTTCTTCGTTGTGTGCCGTGCATGCTGTGAACCACGACGCAGCATCTTGTCCCGGCGGCAACAGATGGATGAGCTTTTGGTAGACGAGGTACCGGGCGGGCGTCAATCGCTTGCGCAGAAACTCAGGGATTAAAGTGCGCCAGCCGCCAGCGTAGTTCGCCCATGCTTGAAATAGGCCCTCTGCTTGTCGACGACGAGCGAGCGCAACATCAAACACATGCTGGGCCTGCACCTTAACTTGCTGAGCCGACTGGATAGCTAATGACAAGCTCCGAACGGGCCTTGGACCGAATTTCAGGAGGCGACCGCGCGCGTTGCGAATGTTTCCTAGCTGCTTATATCCATTTGCGCGTACTTGCTGCATCCAGCGCTCCCACTTTCGCATCTCCTGCAGCAGAGAGTTCAGCGCTTCGTCAAGATCGAGGGTTCCTGCCGTTCCCAGATACGCTTTGGCCTGTGTCAGATAATAGGCCTGCATGTCCTCAGGATTCTGGCTGCTCACACCCTCTGCCGCTCCGGCCGCCGAAAAATGACCCTCTGCAGCGGATTCCAGCCACATTAGGTGTGGGTAGTTCTTCTTTGCTTTACTGCTGGGCATGAACCACCCATAGCTGGGCAGGCCTTGGAGCCAGCGTGATCTCAAGCCATTTCCCGGGGGGGCTGCTACGCCTGAGAAAGCTTCAATGACATTACTCACGGACTTATTGGTTGCGCCGGTCCCAACGATCAGTCGCGGGCATTCCAGCCCCGAGAGTGCATCTGCTACCCAATAGCTGGCAATGACCGATCGGAGGAAACTTGTCTTGCCAGTGCCGGGCGGACCATTCACAGGAACCACTTCGCCGACATCGGTTGGTTTTATTTGACTGGCCGCGATTGCTGCCAATCGCTGCGTACGATCCAGGCTAAATGCCTCCACCTTGGCCTCGACTGGATTCCATGCGTCCATGTGCGCCAGATGTAACGAGGGATCGATCGATTCCATCGAGATCTGCAGGGGCTTGCGCCCGTCCTGCCAAGCTCTCAGTAGTGGCGGTAGGGATTGTCGGGCACCGATTTCCTGGTAGATGGTGGCCAACCCGGAAGTCTCGATTTCTTCCGTCCTCACGCAGGACCACTTCAATGGCGCTGATCCAGCTTCCGAAAAACCCTTGTTCGCATCGTTGCTCTAGCGTTAGTTCATGCGCCAAAGATTCTCATGGATCTTCTGGGTCATCGCGACGAACAGATGACAGTCATGCGATATGTACTATCAGACCCAGGCATTCTTGCTGAGATCGAAGAGATCACCAGAGAGATGGTCATTCTCAAGGGTCTGGATGCGGTAAAAAGTGGTGATAGCCTGCAGGGGAAAGCCGCTCCTATACTTCGGGCTAGAGTAGATCAATATGCAAAGTTGTTAGGAAAAAATGCGTTCGAACCTACCAACCTGAGAGAGTTCGTTGAGGTAATCACTGAAGGCGGAACTGGCTGGGCAATTATTGGGCCAGGCAAAGTTTGCACTGGGTTTCGACAAGGCGGGCTTTGCAATGAGGGGACCGGTGAAGCTAATCCCCACTACTGTTCGCCCGATTGTAATAATCAACTGCTATTTAAAGAGTATGAGGAGGCTGACGGAACCATTGCCTCTACGGTTGAAGAGTCAATTGAAACTTTAGACTACATGGTCGAACAGCTTAGAAGAGTTGCTTGCGGCGGAGAGCAAATGCTAATTCCTCAGTTCGTCGGGCAAGTGGTCGGTCTACTTAACCATTGGCCGGAAGTGGATGAATATTTTCGCGATCATCATCTACCTGATCCTGAGATCAATAAGCATTTTCTGAGAGTGGCGTTGTTACCATGAAGAGTTCCAATGAGTCTCCTATTGTTCGCAGCGCTAACCGGTGCATATGAAGATTTGTGTTCTCCATAAGAGGCCCTAGCTCGAATGCAGAGTTGAACCTGAGAAGGGCGGAACTGAGATCGAATATCGGGTCCCCTCCCTTTCCGCTATTGCCTCTACTTGCCCTTACCCATAAACAATCGCCAACGACACCAGTAGTTTGCCTCACAATCTCCGCAAGCCGAGTCTGTTGCTGCAGCGCGAATACGACAACGCTTGGAAGCGGGGCCTCGCTTTCACGACCGACAACTTCTTCTAGCTTCCACGTAAAAAAACTGCCCGTGGGAGTCGTAGTCGTCTCGCGCCTGATGCAGTTCACCTTCATTTCCGCAATTTCGCCATGACGCCCCGCTAGCGAAAGCGCAACTACCCATAGGTGACTAGCTTGTACAAGATAGAGCAACCTCATCGCGTCGGCATACGTCTCGGGTGGCCATGAAATGTTATGCCTCCTCCTGCCATCTCCAATCATCGAGATTTTCATTGGCACCGACCTCAAAGGCGTACCATCTGTCGATCGCCAATCCCATTTGGCTATGACTTGATCGCGCTGTGCCTTGTTTGCCACGCGCACGCTGCTTTTAATCAACGGCCTGCCTTCGGCCGTTGACGTTCGAATAGGCAGTGCGGCGACGCGCTCCAAGGCATCCATCAATGTCGGCCCAACTTCGCGCAGCATACAAAGTGCGCGCCAGCCTGCTGCTGCAGTGTATGTATCTGGAAACGGCATCCACTGTCTTGAACTTTCCGGCGATGAGGTATGTTCCGGCTCTCCTGAGCGATCGCGGCGTGGCTGTTCACCCTTTCGACGCGTCGAGGCAGGGCCATCTGGTAACGCCCCCATCTTGTGGTAGAAGCTTAGGATGTTCGTGTGTGTCGGCCCCGCTTTTCCACCGAACTCGCGCGCGACGGTTCGATCTATTCGAGCCCAAAACGGTGCTTCGTTTGATGCACCAAGTCCCCTGATGATCCTTCCGAGCACGCCAACACTGGTTCGTATTGAGCCTGGCTTGCACAGACCTCCCCAGGGGCCAGGCCAAAGACGCAGCGCCAAAGTGAAGCGCAGAACTTCGCGCCAAATGCGGTTCCCGTATTCGCTTTGCGGATCGACATCGTCCGGAAGCGCGAGTTTCAAGCGGTAGCTTCTTCTGCCGGGGGTCCGCCACTTTGCTTGTCCCCATTTGGCTGGGAATTCCCACATTCCCCATGTAGCCCCCATAAGAAGTTGCTCTTGCAACTGGAGCAATTGCTGGTCATCCAAATCGCACAGACCTTTGGGAGATAGGCCGGTCGAAGCGAGCAACGATGTTCTATTGTTTTCATAGTCTTCGATCGCATGCGGTGCTAGTAGGGTAGATGGCATTAGCGGCGCCCAGCAAAACGAAGGGGGCGGTGCGATCCGTCGGCAAGCTTCTCCCGCCAATGTTGAAGCTCACGTTGTACTTCGACCTCAGGCCACTGAGATAGCGTTCTCTGAAGTTCGGAGAGATCTTCTTTCTCCGTCGATGTTGAGAACCTCACCGCACCTAGCTTCTGCTCGAGCCACTCCAGTTCTGCGGTGCGGCGCGCCAACCACGACAGGCTCTCTTTGAAAACATGCCCATTGGGACAGCATGCCGCCGCGCAGCGGTGCCCCTGAATACATCGCGTCTTACCGTCGCCGGGATGACTTGGATCGATCCTGCGAGGCGGGTGAAATGGGTCGGAACAGACACTACCGTCGTAAGTTCTCTGGTCGCGGTATGAATTTAGTCGGGCTATGGCGTCTTCGGACAAATCCATGCCCTCGACTGCCGCACGCGTTAACGTGGGATCCCAACGATGACTTTCGGAAATCTGCTGAAAAACGTCGTCCATGACGGAGCTCACAGCCGCGTGGGATTCCCGGCGCGATGCTCGGGTCGCAACGTATATACGGGTCGTGGAGAGATGTTTGTGACCCAACAGCACCATTGTGATCCACATCGAATATCGGGAATTTCGATATGTCCATTCGGCTGCAATGTCGCGGAAATCCGTGCAGTTCATGTCTCCAACAAGAGCTTTAGAGTCGGGAGACTGGTTATGCTTTGCAATGGCGCTTTTTAAGTGCCTGTTTATGATGAACGAATTTCCCGGATCAACTGTCATGAGCAATAAATTGACCCTGTCGCTCATCCCGAGCCAGGGGCTGCGTAGCGCGATATCCGGCGTCGGATGTGCATCTCTATTTGTTTTAAGCCACGATCGCAAAGCTTTAGTCCGTTCAATCAGCTTGCAGATAATCCCGTAAACGCTTGTACGTTCTCGTTCGTTTGACACGGTGTATTGATATGCACCGCCAGACCTCCACTTGCGTGAGAAGACCCAGATCGCCCGTTCATCGTATCGACTGCACCAGTTGGCGATGTCCAAGGACGAAAGCGTTCCGGGGTTCCACGCACTGCGTCCAAGACACAGCAGCGCGCACTTCATGAGATCCTGCGTTGTGGGATAGAGTCCGGCCGCCAGAGCCCTCAGCGAGATCAGCCCACCCACAAGCCGCCCCTCCGGTATTGAACTAGGGTCGACATAGTGTGGCCACCACGATGGTAGCTTCGTACCGGGAGCAAGCCCCAGGGCGCCTCGCACCATCTGAACTGTTGGCAGTGGATAACCCGAAGCCGCAGCAACGGCGCGATACGTAGCGTGAGCGTCTGCCTCTGACATTTGAAAGTCAGGGTCTTCTCTACGACCTCTCAAACTTTGGAAAATCCAAAAGGTTTCTGCCATTCGCCGCCAAATGGTCAGCCCGCCGCCAGCGGGCGAAGACAGCTAAAACCTCGCTCCTAAGAAATCGGATAAGCGATGCACCAACATCGGCCGTTGGCACGTCCCTCGGCAATCCCCGACGACGCGACAATGCAGCTAGGTTGAGCTGGGGAAGGTCGTGGAAGTGAACTGCGTCAAGGATCAGGGTCCGCAGCGGTGACACATGATAGGACCCAGCTGCTTCCCATTCCCCTCCAGGCGCGGGTTTGGTCATCATGTCGAGATGTGCCCCGGTCAGGTGGTGTAATCGTTCTACCGGCTGATATTTTGCTCCGCTGCGACCAAGCATATTTTCGTATGCGTCGAGGAATCGAAATAGCACTCGCAATTGACTTACATTTGTCGCGTAGTTGTGAGGATTAGCAGCGCTTAATTTGGCTCGAATAACTGGCATCAGATCTTCAAGCAAACCTGGGCGTCCTCGAAACCCACCATTCCAGTTGTACGCCCCTTGCCCTGTCTTTTGATCGGGCGCGCCGTAGGCGAACTCCGACAAATCGAGAGTCGTACCTGGATAATCGCGGTGGGTGTTTATCACGATCCACTTTGGCGCGGGCCTCGGTCGAGTCATCTGAGTTACCTATAGATCAGAGTCAAGAAACTGATTCCAATCGATAGCCGGATGGCCCATTTCTTCAATCAAACGCTGATGTGCGCAACGCAGATAGAGCATGGTGGTGTCTTCGTTTACATGCCCAAGCAGGGGGCTGAGAATTAGTCGTATGTGCCCCGCTAGCAGCCCGTGCAGCCATCCAACGCTGGTGTTTGCCGGATCGTCACGTCCGTGAAGACGCAACATTAGCCGCGCGTGCTCACAAATCCTCTCAACTGCAAAGAAATGCCGCCCATCATGAGGATTCCACCCTTCTGGACAGAAAGGTGACTCCGTCCAGACCCTATAGAGCATCGTGTTACTTACTGGTTGACACTTGGTCTCACCCAACCACAGGCGTCCGCCACTGAGATCCTTTGAACCATTGCTCTGGGTGAACCGACGGAGCAGATGTGGCCGAATGAGATGTTTGTAATGCCAAATCCTGTCGGCCAGATCGATAGGTACCTCTATTGTTCTCGATCGAAGACTAAGCATTGACGCTGGCTCGACTTTGCCGCCTTTTACGCCGTAGCGAAGTGTCACAGGCACCCAACCCTGCTTTGCCCAGCGCGGACGCCAGCGTTCACTGCCCTCATAGGTCTTATCGGGAAAGCAGGTTAGGCGTAGCTGATTTGCCTCGGAGATTCGGACTCCAGTTCGAATGATCAGCTCGAAGATCAGAGCCTTCACAGGCGCCCGCTGCTTGACGGCTTTCAGCCATTTTCCAACGTCCTCGGTAGAGGGGAGTGAATTAAGCGCGTCGTTGACAACCTCGATCTTGCCGTGACGCCGCGAAACCGACTTGCTCCTGTGGCCGTGGGAATGTCTGCCAGTTGAGAAGCTGATCTTTGCTCTTCGGACAGAAACCTTGAACGGCCCACGATGACCGCGCTCCGCCGCCCACATGAGGAACGCTACGGCTTCATCCAGGTACGCGTTGACGGTAGATGGGTGAAGTGGCTTGAGAGTTGCGGAGCAGACACCCTTCAACAGCCCAGGTTGAAACTCGCCAAGAAGATGTTCGTCATAAGTCATGCACCGCCAGTCTCGAGATGCATCCTGCTGGCAAAACCTTAGAAAGGCGCACAGCCTTGACGCCACCCCCTGTCGGGACCTCAAAGTCAGTACAGTCGGATCATCAACGTCGCTAGGCCCCCACTCGCCGCAGCACCGCTCGGTCAAGTAGGTATTCGGTTCGAAAGGATAATTACCGTCTTCGCAAATCACTATCGGAACGTGCTGGAGCTTAGGCACTCCAAGCTCGGAAAAAAAGCGCTCCGCGGGCATCAACCAACGCATAATGATCACTTAACAAGGAAAATGTGCTGAGTAAAGGCTATACGCACCTCAGATAGTCCTTCAACTTAGTGACATATCAAATACACATGGTTACGCTAACCTGGTTATAGCCACGCTGTCGTAGACGTCGGCGATGCAGCGGTACCGTAAGCAGCCATTGCGGCAATGCCATCGGGCAGGGTTCGCGCCGCCACAGCGTCGACAACACGCGCCCGGCAGCCAGATCAGCACCAAACTTGTAGCGAGATTCAAGCCGATCCAGCGGCCAGCCATAACGGAAAGGTGCCCACGCCGCATGCCATGGCGGCGCCTGTCGTTGACACTCGCCGCACAGCGCAGCGGGTATCGCCAACGGCAGCGCACAACGCGCGCAACAACTGTGATTGCGGGGCAGCTCGGCCGCGCAATCGGCACATAGATCAAGACCATCGGCACCGGTTGCCCCACATAGCAGGCAGCGCAGCGGCAGCAGAAATCGCTGCCATCGATACAGCCGTTCAACCAACGCATCCATGCGGGTGACTCCCTTCCTGGCTTCACCGGATGTTAGCCCACCGCGGCCTGCAGGCCTTCGTCAACCTAATGCATCATTATTGAGTTGACACGATTCCAGCCGGCTTCCACACTTTCCGACCTCATGCCTGGGAGTAGCTGTTACATGGTCGACGCCACCATCCGCCACGAATGGACCCGCGACGAAGTCGGCGCGCTGTTCGCGCTGCCATTCAACGAGTTGCTGCATCGCGCGCACTCGACGCATCGCGAGTACCACGATCCGAACGCGGTGCAGGTATCCACCCTGCTCTCGATCAAGACCGGCGGCTGTCCGGAAGATTGCGCTTATTGCCCGCAAGCCGCGCGCTATGACACCGGCGTGCAGGCGCAAAAATTGATGAGCGTGGAAGCTGTACTGGAACGCGCGCAGGCCGCGAAAGATGCCGGCGCCAGCCGCTTCTGCATGGGCGCGGCATGGCGCGGCCCGAAGGATCGCGACGTAGTGAAAGTGGCCGAGATTGTCCGTGCCGTCAAAGGCTTGGGTCTGGAAACCTGCGCTACGCTGGGCATGTTGAGCGGCTCGCAGGCTGACACGTTGAAAGCCGCCGGGCTCGACTACTACAACCACAACCTCGACACCGCGCCGGAGTTCTACGGCGAAGTGATCCACACCCGCCAGTACCAGGATCGCCTGGACACACTTGACCATGTGCGCGCGGCCGGCATGAAAACCTGCTGTGGCGGCATTGTCGGCATGGGCGAATCGCGCGACCAGCGCGCCGGCCTGCTGCAGACGCTGGCAAACCTGCCGGAACATCCACAGTCGGTACCGATCAACCAGCTGGTGCAGGTGGAAGGCACGCCGCTGGCTGGCACGGCGGCACTGGACCCCTTCGAGTTCGTGCGCACCATCGCGGTCGCACGCCTGCTGATGCCCGCCTCGATGGTGCGTCTGTCAGCCGGCCGTCAGCAGATGGACGACGCCGTGCAGGCGCTGTGTTTCTTCGCCGGTGCGAACTCGATCTTCTACGGAGAAAAACTGCTGACCACCGGCAACCCCGACGTGGAACACGATCGCGCACTGTTCGTGCGGCTCGATCTGCATCCGCTGCAGGTTGTCGAGGAGCCCGGCACCGTACACGCCGACATCCTGGAAACCGATCACGCCGGATCGGATCAGGCCAGTTGCGGACAAGGCTGTGGCTGCAGCGCCGCGGCCTGATCTGCTCGATCGACTGGCCGTCCAGACGGCCGAACGCGAAAGCGCGCAACTGCTGCGGCGCCTACGCACGATCGAGCATGCCGATGGCCCGTGGCTGGAGACCGGCGGGCGACGTCTGCTGTCGTTCTGCAGCAACGACTACCTCGGCCTGGCGCAGCATCCGCAACTGATTGCCGCGTTCAAGCGGGTGGCCGATGACGAAGGTGTAGGCAGCACGTCGGCCCACCTGATAAGCGGTCATCGCGCGGAACACGCGATGCTCGAAGAAGCACTCGCCGCGTGGACCGGTCGCGAACGCGCATTGCTGTTCTCCACTGGCTACATGGCCAACCTCGGCGTGTTGCAGGCTCTGCTGACCCGCGGCGACTTGTGCGTACAGGACAAACTCAACCACGCCTGCCTGCTCGATGGCGCCCAACTGTCCGGTGCCGAGTTGAAGCGTTATCCGCACGCCGATATGGCCGCTGCCGCACGCCAACTTGCTGTGCATGGTGGAGCCGCGGCACTGCTGGCGACCGACGGCGTATTCAGCATGGACGGCGACGTCGCCCCGTTGCGCGAGCTGGCCACGTTGTGCCGCCGCGAACGCGCCACTTTGATGGTCGACGATGCACACGGTCTCGGCGTGCTCGGTGACGACGGTGCCGGCAGCGTCCGCGCTGCGGGTCTGGGGCAACGTGACGTGCCGATACTGATGGCGACGCTAGGCAAGGCGCTCGGCTGCGCGGGCGCATTCGTCGCCGGCCCTGTCGCGCTGATCGATGGCCTGATGCAATTTGCGCGACCGTACATCTACACCACCGCCATGCCACCGGCCGTTGCCGCCGCCGCACTCGTCGCGGTGCAACTGGCGCAGGCGGACTCATGGCGGCGTGACAAGCTCACCGCGTTGATCCAGCGCTTTCGTACGGGTGCTGCGCAGCTCGGCCTCACCCTGTCGTCGTCGACCAGCGCGATCCAGCCACTCGTGCTTGGCGACGCGCAGGCTGCGTTGAATGCTGCCCATGCACTGGAGCAACAAGGCCTGCTGGTCACCGCGATCCGCCCACCCACCGTTCCTGCGGGCAGCGCGCGACTGCGCATCACGCTGTCGGCGGCGCACGAGGAAGAGAACATCGATCGATTGCTCGGCGCGCTGGAAACGCTACGACTCGCTCCCGCTACCGGCTGATTGCCGGGCAGCCGTTACCCACCACGTATAATCACCTTCTGCTTTGCCAATACCTGCGTATGTCGATCGTCAACATCTCCGCCTATAAATTTGTCAGCCTGGATGAACTGCCCGGGCTGCGCGAGCGCATGCTCGAACGATGCACGGCGCTGGCACTAAAAGGCACCATCCTGCTGGCCCCGGAGGGGATCAACCTGTTCCTGGCCGGCGATCGCGCCGCCATCGACAGCTTCGTCGTGTGGCTGCATGCGGATGCCCGCTTCGCCGACATCGCGCCGAAGGAATCGCCGTCCGACGCGGTACCGTTCGGTCGCATGCGGGTACGCCTGAAGAAGGAAATCATCACCATGCGGCTGCCGACGATTCGCCCTGAAGGTGGTCGCGCGCCTGCGGTGGATCCGGCCACGCTGCAGCGCTGGCTCGATCAGGGCCACGATGACGAAGGCCGCGAAGTCGTGCTGCTGGACACCCGCAACGATTACGAAACCGATCTCGGCAAGTTTCCGCAGGCAGTGGACTATCGCATCGCCAGCTTCACCGAATTTCCCGCCGCGATTGCCGCCGACCGCGCACGCTACGAGGGCAAGACGGTGGTGTCGTACTGCACCGGCGGCATCCGTTGCGAGAAAGCCGTGCTGCACATGCAGGATATCGGCATGCCGCACGTCTATCAGCTCGAAGGCGGCATCCTGAAATATCTGGAGCAGACTGATGCGCTGCACTGGCAAGGCGACTGCTTTGTGTTCGATGAGCGCGGCGCCGTGGACGCCACACTCGCGCCGGCATCGCCCCCTCTCCCCTCCGGGGAGAGGGCTGGGGTCAGGGGCCAATCTTGCGGCGAGGCTGCATCAGAGCCCACTTCGATCGATGACCCCGCGAGCACCCGCCCCTCACCTCAGTCTTCTCCCCACGGGGGAGAGGAGGAATCGGCATGACCTTGCATATCGACAAGCTGGGGCGTGGTCCCGTGTCGCTGGTGATGCTGCACGGCTGGGCCATGCATGGCGGCGTCATGGCACCGTTGGTCGAGGCATTGGAAAATCGTTGCACGATGTATGTCGTGGATCTGCCCGGCCATGGCTATTCGCGTGATTGCGGGATACCGCTGGAGCCGAGCGCTTGTGCCGCTGCAATTGCCGCAAAAACCCCACCGGCGATCTGGCTTGGCTGGTCGCTGGGTGGTCTGATCGCGCTCACCGCCGCACTGGACATGCCCCGGCAAGTGCGCGGTCTGGCGATGCTCTGCGCCACGCCAAAATTCGTGCGCGATGCGAGCTGGAGTTACGGTAACGACGCGTCGCTGGTGCGTCAGCTGGCCACCGATCTGGAGAACGACTACCACGCCACGATCGAACGCTTTCTCGCACTCGAGGCGATGGGCAGCGCGGACCCGCGCGCCGAATTGCGTCATCTGCGCACGTTGGTTTTTGCCCGCGGCGAACCCAACCTGCGTGTGCTGCAGGAAGGCATCCAGATTCTGGATAACAGCGACCGGCGCGCCGCACTGCCTGATCTCGCCGTGCGCAGCGCGTGGATCGCCGGCCGCCGCGACCGACTGGTGCCACCGCAGGCGATGCAATGGTCGGCCAGCCAATGTGCCGGCAGCTATCAGGAAATCGAACACGCGGGCCACGCACCGTTCTTCGGTCACGCCGACGTAGTCGCACAAGCACTCCAGCGGCTGCTGGCAAACACCCACCCGGCAATGAGCCCGCTTTGATGGATACGTTCCAAATCGACCAGGATCAGGTGCGCCGTCACTTCGGCCGCGCTGCGACCAGTTATGAACAACACGACGTGTTGCAGCGTGAAGTGCAGGCCGCCCTGCTGGAACGTCTGGACTTCTATACGCAAACGCCACAACGTATCGTCGATGTCGGCGCCGGCACCGGCCGCGGCAGCGCGCAGCTGAAACAGCGCTATGCGAAGGCCGAGGTGATCGCCGTCGACCTGGCGCTGCCCATGCTGCGCGCGGCGAAACAACACGCCAGCTGGTTGAAGCCCTTCCTGCGCGTCTGTGCCGAGGCCACCGCGCTGCCACTACCCGATCACAGCGTAGACGTACTGCATTCCAATCTGTGCTTCCAGTGGATCGTCGACCTGCCCGCGCTGTTCAACGAATGTGCGCGCGTGCTGAAACCCGGCGGCCTGTTGGCGTTCTCCACCTTCGGCCCGGACACGCTGAAGGAATTACGCGCCGCATGGGCCGAAGCTGACCAGCAACCGCACGTTAGCCGTTTTCTCGACATGCACGACATCGGCGACGCCATGCTCGCGGCCGGCCTGCGCGATCCGGTACTCGATGTATTCCGCTACACGCTAACCTACAGCGAACCACGCAAGCTGCTGCAGGAACTGCAAGGCCTTGGCGCCACCAACGCCGACCACGCCCGCGTCCGCGGCCTCACCGGCAAGACCCGCTATCAACGCATGCTCGCTGCCTACGAAACAATGCGCATCGACAACCGCATCCCCGCCACCTGGGAAGTCGTCACCGCGCACGCCTGGGGTCCGCCGCAAGGCCAGGGTCGCCGTGGCACCGACGGCAGCGAAATCGCCAGCTTCTCCGTGGACAGCTTGCGCGGCTCGCGGCGGCGCTGAATTCGAGGGCCTTTTTGCTTGATGTGGGACCTCTGCTTTCGGCCAGAAACAGATGTTAGCGTTGGATTTAAACGGCCAAAAAATCGACTCTCTTGAACGCGTGCTGCCTGCACTGCGCAAAAACCATCACTGTGACCCAGGCATTCGAAGCGAAAAATATTCGACCAGTCGGTGCGCAGCTGGTGGATCCAAATTGCTGAGAACCACGATGAGGTATCCCTGGTCGGCAAAAACACGGACTTCGCCGTTCATGCCAGGAGCGCCGCCTTCATGGCCATAGCTTTTCAGACCTGCCTCATCTAACACTTCAAAGCCGTAGCCATAGCCGTATCCTGTAGGAGCATCGTGAAATACAGGCTGGGTGGCGGCATTCAAGCTAGCCCTTGAAATCAGCTTTCCCGACTGAAGCGCTTGCGCGAAACGAAAGATGTCGCCAATCGTCGAGTATCCGCCTCCGGCGGCAGCGCCACGGGCGGGAAGCGTGCTGTCATTGGCAACCCAACTATTGGTCTGCCACATGTAACCACGAGCGCGACGTGGAAGTACGTCCGATTCGGGAAGCGAGCCTGTTGAACTCATCCCCGCCGGCTTGAAAATGTGCTGTTCCACATAGTCGTAGTACGACATACCGCTGACCTTCTCGATCACCGCACCGAGGAGGATGAACCCATAGTTGGAATACTCGAATTTTTCGCCAGGTGGATGATCCAGCTGGCGCGATGCATAAAGCCGTAGATAGTCATCGTTGGAGCGCAGCTTGTCTCGATTGGCATCGAAATCGGGGCCAAAAATATCACCGGTGCCTCCGGTGTGATTAAGCAACTCACGCAGGGTGACGTGGGAAGCCGCATCTGCGTTAGGAAATGCCGTGAGATATTTCCCAAAGGGCGCATCGAGCGATACCTTGCCCGCTTCGGCCAGCTGTAGCACTGCAACACTCGTGAACATCTTGTTCATCGAGCCGATACGGAACTGCGTATCGAATGTATTGGTCTGTCCAATAGTGCGATCGGCCTTACCCCAGCTGCGCTGCAGAAGAATGTTGCCGCGATGGGCAACCAAAATGGCGCCGGAAAACTTGTCTTGCTGCGCGAGCGTCGTCGCACGTTCGCCGAGTGCGCCCACGACTTGCGACTGGGTCATCCGGGGAATCGCGAGATCGGCAGGTCGCTGCACGTCATGTTCGATGGACATCTGGACGCTTGCCGGCGGGCTGCCTGATCCGACCTCCACAACTTCGCGATTGACGGTGTCGGAGTCTTTCTCCTGCAGAAGGACGGTGATCGATTGCGGTTCTGATTTTTCAATACGTAGCACCGCGTAACCACCCGTTCGCCTACGATCGTCCAGCATGTTCTGCATGTCCTGAACGGTCCAATGGCGGTGATAGGTTTCCTTATATGCCTCAAGCTGTCTGAGATCTGCTGAGTTGTAGGCGGCCAACCATGCGTTGAAGACTTTGGCGGCAGGCGTGGTTGGGACCGTTGTACTGCCCATTAAGGCTGACGAGAACATCAGCGCAAACAGAGAGAGCTTTATTCTCATGCGGTCCCTTCGTCAGTTGGTATTCGAAGATGGTTTTGTTGCTTTGCGATCGATCGTTCTCTGTTCTATAACGGAAAATCTACCAAGTTATCGACATCCGAGTACTGATTTGTCGAAATCCTGAAGAGCTTAAGAGTCACCGTCCTTAAGCTTGGCTCCGGGAGCCGCCAGAGACCGCATTGCTTGGTAACGAGCCTTTGAGCGAAGCATCTACGACGAGCAGGGTTAGCCCATCCCGATAATCCGCACATTCGTACCCTGCCAGCAGATAAGGAAGCAGGATGGCGGTGGTCAACGAAGTGAGCAGAAAGTAATCCTGCAGGCACCGCTTCTCTTCGAGTATGCGGGCCCGCCGCTGCTCAGTCGTCGCCAACTTTATAGGTATGCTTCAGCGACGTTTCGAGAGCGCGCTTCACCTGAGCTGCGATGTCGCTTTGCACGAGCAGGATGTCGGTGGTGGGGCGGTCGTATGAATTCGACCACACGACATAGCCGTCGTCGGCGCGTATCAACTGTGCGGTGATGCGCAATGTGTTGCCGGATTTGCGCACGCTGCCTTCCAGGATGTAGGCCACCCCAAGCGCCTTAGCGACGGCGGCGATGGTCGTCTGCTTGCCTTTAAAATAAAGCGAGGACGTCAGTGACGGCACGTGGCTGCCGGGGATCTTGCTTAAGGCATCGATCAGTTGCTCGGTCATGCCGTCAGCGAAGGGTTCCTCGTCCATCGCATCGGTCATATCGCGAAAGGGAAGCACGCCGACGCACTTGTCGACGGCAGGGACGAATGGACTGACGCCAAAAGGATTGACCACAACATAGAGGGCCACAACCAAAGCCAGTGCAGAAATGCCGCCACCCAGGAACAAGAGCCGTCGCCTTTTACGCCCGACCGGCTGGCTTGGCGAGGCGACGCTTTCCTTCATGTCGGCCAACGGAACGGCCGCATCCGCGAGCTCCGCAGAAACCGGCAAGGTTGGCGTGCCCAGAGCAACCTCGTTGACGGGCCAAAGCTCCTCGACAGGGGCCACCATGCGGTAGCCGAGCCGTGGCACGGTGGCGATGTATGTCGGTTGCCTGGGGTCGTCCCCCAGCGAGCGCCGTAGCGACGCCACGGCCTGATACACGGAGTCCGGTGTCACAACGATGCCGGCCCACACCTGGTCGAGCAGTTCATCGATGCTGACTACGTCGCCGGCGCGTCTGGCCAGGCACTGCAGCAGCCGCATCGCGCGCGTATCCAGGCGGATTACTTCGCCATCGCGGCTGATCTGGCTGGACGCCGGATCGACTGACCACGTGCCAACACGAAAAGGGGTATTTCGGGGCTGGTCCATGCGGCTCGACGGTCTGCGTTGACTGGGTTAGATGGTTTTCAGAGTTTTTCAGCAAGAAATCAGACCGATTTCAGGACTCCGCGGGCTATTGCCGGCATCGTCGGTCATGGGCTGCGGCTTGATCTTGGGAGATTACAACATGCGGGAAAGCGCTTTGGGCAGTGTTTCAGGTAACGATGACGGTGGCCTCGATCCGGCCATGGCAAAAGTCATCGTGTTGCCTGGCCGGGGGCGCAAGAACAACGTCGCAACGGGACAGTTTCGAAAGTTCTTGGACCGATTCTTTTATCTGGGCATGGCCTTGCTGGTCGCCGCCGTGGCGATCTGCGGCTTTAGCCAGACGATCGGCAGAAATCTGCTCCACCCCGACACGCCACGGCCGTGGATCCTGCCCATCCACGCCATCGTCTTTTCGAGCTGGGTTGTCCTGTTCATCACGCAGTCCGCCCTGGTGCGAGTGTCAAGGGTCGCCTGGCATCGTCGGCTGGGGATGTTCGGCGCGGTGCTCGGTGGCATCCTTCCTTTTCTTGGCGTGGCAACCGCCCTGGTCATGCAGCACTGGCACGACCAGCGGCGAGCGGCGGACGACGTCGGTCTGAGCCTGCCTTTCAACGATATGCTGACGTTCTCGATTGCTTTTGGTCTGGCCGTTTACTGGCGCCGTCGGCCGGAGTTTCACCGGCGCCTGATGCTGGTCGCCACCTGCTGTTTGACCGGCGCGGCGTTCGCTCGCTTCCCCATAAGCTTGATTGCCGACTATGCGTTCTACCCTTGTGTCGACCTGCTGATTCTTTTTGGAGTGTGGCGTGACCTGGTAGTCAACCGGCGCGTTCATGCGGTCTATCGCTACGCACTGCCATGCATGGTGATTGCCCAGGCGCTTACGGAGTATCTGGTGCTGGCTAGACCGTCACCGTGGCTGGCCATTACTCATCAGATCATGCAGTGGACCGCTTAGCCAAGCCACGCGCCAGGCAGAACTCGGGACTCAACTTTCTCTTTCGGAAAAACCAACCCATGACCAGACTCAAAGAGCTACGACAGATGCATCGGTTTGGAAACGTCTTTTATCAACGCCTGCGGCATGCGATCGGGCGGTCCGTGGTCGCCCTGCTGGTGATCGGTCTACCCGTCGGTGTTGTTCGTGCCGACACTGCTCCGCCCGCGACATGGATCGGCACGTGGTACGCCGCTCAGCAACCGCCGATGCCGAGTGCGCCGAGTGCCTACCAGGACCAGACTCTGCGTTTGATCGTGCATGCAAGCGCCGGCGGCCCGCAGGTACGCATCCGCTTGTCGAACCAATACGGCGATACACCGCTGACGATTGGCGCTGCGCATATTGCGCGTCGCACGAGCGAAGCGGACATCGAGCCGACCAGTGATCGCTCGCTGACCTTCAACGGACAGACGTCCGTCGTCGTGCCTGCGCACGCGACGGTGACGAGTGATCCCACTCGCCTTTCAGTGCCGCCGTCATCGGATCTGGCCGTAAGCCTGTATCTACCGAAGCCCACGACGGTCACCACAGTTCACATTCTGGGTCAGCAAACGAGCTACGCGTCGAAGCCCGGCAACGCCACCGCTGCTGTGCACTTTCCGGTAGCGAAGCACACCGGCATGTGGCCCTTCCTTACCGGCGTGGACGTCATCGCGAAGCCGCCTGGCTTTGCCGTTGTGGCTTTCGGCGACTCCATGATCGACGGCGACGGTTCAACCGCCAACGCAAACCATCGTTGGCCGGATGCGTTGGCCGTCCGTCTGCAGAAAGCGGGCAAGAATGTCGCCGTGCTCAATGCAGGGCTGATCGGCAACCGTCTGCTGCATGACAGCCCGCGCGCCAGCGAGTTTGGTGCAGCACTCGGCGAAGCCGGGCTTGCGCGCTTTCAGCGTGATGCGCTCGATCAGCCTGGGGTCAAGGTCGTCGTCGTGCGCATCGGTGGCAACGATCTTGGCTTCAACGGCGGTATGGCACCATCAAATGAAACCGTGAATGCCGACGATCTCATCGCCGGCTATCGGAAGCTGATCGCGCAAGCCCATCAGCATGGCCTTGGCATCATTGGCACCACCATCCCGCCGTTTGAAAACGTGGACGTCCCTGGCTATTTCACTCCAGCGAAAGACGCGATGCGTCAGCACGTCAACACATGGATACGCCAGAGCGGTGAATTCGATGCCGTGCTCGACTTCGACCGGATCGTGCGCGACCCGGGCCACCCAGCGCGATTGTTGCCCACTTACGATAGCGGCGATCATCTGCATCCGAATGATGCGGGCTATGCGGCCATTGCCGCGGCACTGCCGTTGGCAACGCTCGACAAGCTGGCGTCGATCCGCAAAGGCAGCGCGAAGTCATCGCCCGCCATGGAAGCGCACGGCACGCAGCGCTAAAACGAAACAGAGTCACTGCGACAAGTCAGCAGTGACTCTGTTCATTCGATTTGGTCTGTACCCAGCTACGGTTTACACCTTCTCGCTTTTGCTCGTCTTCGCGCCAGCAGTTGCCGGTGCGTTCTTTTTCAGTTTCGTCTGGTTGTATTTGATGGCAGCGCGAACAAGGCTTTTCAGCGCGCGCTTGTTGACCTTATCACCCTCGAAAAAATCGATCGCCCGCCACGTGCCGCCTTCGAGCCCTGCGTTGAAGAGCTTGTCGGGATCTTCAAGTTTCGCTCCATGCGAAAAGGTCACCTTGACCTTGCCCTTGTGTGCGTTGGCGACGGCAATCATTCCATCGCGGGACCATACCGGGCTGCCCTTCCATTTCCACTCTTCGACGATTTCCTTGTCGACCTCAATAATGGCCTTGCGGACATCGGCGAATGTCTTGCCGCGCCAGTCGGCGATCCCTGCGATCAGCTGGTCGATGCGTTCGGATGGGTTCACGGGTTGCTCCTGGTCCTGTTTGGCCAATCGACTTTCAGATGATGCGGCACGGCTCAACGCAATTGCTGGATACGGATCATATTGCCGGCGGGGTCGCGGATGGCGCAGTCACGAACGCCGTACGGCTGGTCCGTGGGCTCCTGCACGATATCGGCATCGCGGGCCTGCAATTTTTCGAAAACGCCTTGCAGATCCTTGGTGGCCAGCAGCAGGATGCCGAACGTGCCCTTGGCCATCATCTCGGCGATAGTGCGGCGCTCATCATCGGTGATGCCAGGGCTCGCCTCCGGCGGATACAGCACGATGGACGTGCCGGGCTGACCGGCCGGGCCAACGGTGATCCAGCGCTTGCCGCCATAGCCGACGTCATTGCGGACTTCAAAGCCGAGGATGTCGCGATAGAAGACGAGCGCGGCGTCCGGGTCATTCTGTGCAAGGAAACTCGAGTGTATGGTGATGTCCATGGTGCCTCTCTCTGGTGGTGGAGTCCGTGGAATCAGTCTAGTTCGGGTTCGGCGGGCGGCGCTTCTCGATTCCTGATCGGTCGGGTCACCTGTTTCGCGACGCAACTGGGCATCCCCCGTGTCGCGTGCGCTTCCTGGCGTCGATACGTACCCGGTGGCACGCCGACCAGTTCGGTGAAGCGCGTGGTGAACGTGCCGAGCGATGCACAGCCGACCTCGAAGCAAATCTCGGTGACACCGAGGTCGCCACGACGCAACAGCGCCATCGCACGCTCGATGCGTCGTGTCATCAGATAGGCGTAGGGCGACTCACCGTAGGCAAGCTTGAATTGACGGCTCAGATGGCCGGCCGACATATGCACCCCTTTAGCCAACGCCTCGACGTCCAGTGGTTGCGCGTATTCCCGGTCAATCCGGTCGCGAACGCGACGCAGCCTTGCAAGGTCATTCAGATGGTGCGCCGTCGTGGGTTTGCTGGTCATGGTTGTGCTGACTTACCGTTAGCGAAGATGGTTGGCGAAACACCCTTGCGCGGCTTAACTTACTCAGTGCATCGCTGATAATCCAGCGCACGCCTGCATCAATTGCCCCCGGCGCTGCCCCGGTATTGCCTCATATTTTGCCGCGAAAACTCCGCGCTCACGTTTATGATCGGTCGTGTTTGATTCCACATCTCTCCACAAAGGTGGTTGCATGAATCGTCGAGACCTGCTGAAGGGCGCTGTATTGAGCGCTGCAGCACTGAGCCTTCGTTCAAAGTTTTCCCTGGCCGCTAGCGTGCCCGACGTCAGCGCGCAACTGGCGACGCTGGAGCACCAGCACGGCGGGCGACTGGGTGTCGCCATTCTTGATACGGGCAATGGAAGACGTGCTGGCTATCGCGCCGACGAGCGGTTCCTGATGTGCAGCACGTTCAAACTGTTGGCCGTCGCCGCTGTATTGGCTCGAGTGGATCGTGGCGCTGAGCAGCTCACCAGGCGCATCGTCTTCGGCAATGACGTTGTGTTGGCGTACGCGCCCGTTACGCAGCATCGAACCGGCGGCCAGGGCATGACGGTTAGCGAACTTTGTGAGGCGGCGATCACATTGAGTGACAACACGGCGGCGAATTTGTTGTTGACGAGCCTTGGTGGCCCAGCTGCCGTGACCGCTTTTGCCCGCAACCTGGGCGACGGACTAACCCGGCTGGACCGCACCGAACCTGAGCTCAACGACACTAGCGCAGGCGATCTGCGTGACACCACGACACCGCGCGCGATGCTCGCCGACATGCAGAAGATACTGCTTGGCCATGCGCTTTCCGACGCATCGCGTGCGCAGCTGATCGCTTGGCTATGCGCGGCTTCAACCGGAAAAGACAAGCTACGTGCCGGTGTTCCCGCAGGATGGCAGGTCGGTGACAAGACAGGCAACGGTAGTCATGGCGAATCGAATGATGTCGCCATCATCTGGCCGCCGGGTCGCCAGCCGCTGCTGGTAACTACCTATTATCCGAACGCAGCGACGGATGGCGCCGAGCGAAACCACGTGATCGCCGAAGTTGCGCGACTTGCCGTCGCGGGCATGACTCACTGACGCCGCTCTTGACGGTGTCGCTGCACTCACTTTTTTACTGCAGCTAGCTTGTACCTGAAACACCCCACCAGGTGATCATTCACCATGCCCGTCGCCTGTAGCAGCGAGTAGCAGATCGTCGTGCCAACGAAGCGGAAGCCGCGCTTCTTCAGCTCCTTGCTCATGCGATCGGAGAGCGGTGTGCTGGCTGGCACTTCGCTCTTGTCGCGCCAGCGGTTGACCAGTGGTTTGCCGTCAACGAAAGACCACAGGTAGCTGTCCAGACTTCCGACTTCATCGATGACGCGCAGCGCGGCGATAGCGTTGTCGCGCGTCGCGTTGACCTTCAGGCGATTGCGTATGATGCCGGGATCGAGCAGCAGTTTTTCCAGCTCACGATCTTTCATCGCCGCGACGCGAGCGATGTCGAAGTTGTGAAAGACCTTGCGATAGTGCTCGCGCTTGGCCAGAACGGTGCGCCATGAAAGACCGGCCTGGGCGCCTTCCAGGCACAGAAACTCGAACAGCGCGCGATCATCGTGCAGCGACACGCCCCATTCGGTGTCGTGATAGTCGCGCAGCAGCTCGTCGCTGGTAGCCCAGTGGCAGCGGATGGGATGGGATGTCTTGGTCATGGCGTGCGCACGGCTCGAATAGTCAGGTGGATACAGCGGTTCAGTATGGCAAACGTTGAACGAACGTTTGCGGATAGCCGAGGGCGGTTATCATCGTGCGTATGAACCCCATCGAGCTCCCCGCCGACCCGACTCGCTTTCCCGATCAGGCTGCCAGTTTCATGCTGGACGGTCCGGCCGGCAAGCTTGAGGCCATCAGTGATATTGCCCTTCCGGCCGATGCGCGCAGCGGGGTGGCGGTGATCTGCCATCCGCATCCGTTGCAGGGCGGCACCATGCATAACAAAGTGGTGACGATGGTCGAGCGCGCGGTGCGTGAATCCGGGTTGGACACCGTGCGTTTCAATTTCCGTGGCACCGGTACCTCGCAAGGCGCTTATGACGATGGCCACGGCGAGGGCGATGACCTGGCTGCCGTAGTGGCCTGGGTGCGTCACGTGCGGCCGGACGATGCGCTGTGGCTGGCTGGCTTTTCGTTCGGCAGCTATGTGAGCATCGCCAATGCCGTACGGCTGCAAGCCGACGCATTGATCAGCATCGCACCGCCGGTTGGACGTTGGGCGTTTGAGCAGCTCACCCTGCCTACCTGTCCATGGCTGATCGTGCAGGGCGAAGCCGATGAAATCGTCGAGCCGCAGTCAGTATTCGACTGGGTGGATACGCTGGAGCACAAGCCCGAGCTGGTGCGCATGCCCGATACCAGCCACTTTTTTCACCGGCGACTGATGGATCTGCGCGGCGCGATCAAACATGCGGTCATCGAATGGTTGCCTCCGATGCGCTCGTCATGAACGATGCTGCCTGAGTTATCCGGCCTGATGCCGACCGATCACCCCCTTCGAAGATTGCCGTTCCATGAGTGAAAACCCGCTGCTTGCGCCCAGTGCGCGTTACCAGGAAGGCGTCGCCGCGCATCGCTGGGAATCCGACCCGGCGCAACTGGCGATGCTGCCTGAGTTCGATCGCATGCAGGCCGCACTATGCGCCAGTCCCGAGGCCGGCAATGGATTGTTTGGACGGCTGAAATCATTGCTCGGCAATGAACCGTCCGCATCGGTGCCAGGCTTGTACCTTTGGGGCAGTGTTGGCCGCGGCAAGACCTTCCTGATGGATTTGTTTGTCTCCAGCCTGCCGCGCAACATGGCGCGACGTCGTCACTACCACCGCTTCATGGGTGAGGTGCACGCCAGCTTGCGCGCGCTG